>Ga0210243_100465_pt1 | contig 34565 bp, 24 predicted proteins | sample ChrtobMeP5a_32mM_FD_155461 | JGI IMG/M metagenome (GOLD analysis project Ga0210243, IMG submission 155461) | Chrysochromulina tobin associated microbial communities from unialgal haptophyte culture, Seattle, Washington, United States - P5a_32mM | ecosystem: Host-associated > Algae > Haptophytes >...
CCAGTGAAGACCGTCATCGAGAAATCGTGTCGATGACGGTCTTGAGTGAAGACCGTCATCGACAAAACGCGTCGATGACGGTGTTCTTCACACACCGTCATCGACGATGCAGAAAAGACCCTTCGCCTTGTGAATGTGTTGTTTGTGGAACACCTTGCTATTTGAAACGTTGTCGTTTCGGCCTCAATCGCCGTTCTGTATGTCAGTTTCGTCCGCCCCCCCCCGCGCTCTATTTCGTCACACCATCACCTCGTAATCCTGGAAACATCTGTGAAAAGAAGGCCACTTGGCCATATTGGCCATAAGGAACGCTGCGATCTTGAGGACCATCCGACCGGGCTACACGACAGGCGTACGACACCTGCGACTACATCTTGAATATCACCAGGCGGATGATGACACCCCCTGCAAGCAAGCCCTGGCCCACAGCGCAGTTGCGTTGTGCCTCGGAGCGCTCGCGGCGCCAGGCTTCATCCTTGAGGCTCTCTGGATAGGGTGTGGTCAGCGCTTTCCACGCAGCTGAGAAGGAGCTGCTAGCCGACGCGTGCAGCATGCCATCGCCGTGTGCAGCCTGGGGCTCGAGGACGCTACCTCCTCGCCTTTGCAGCCGTTCGCCCTTGGCCTGGTCATATTCCTTGAGGCGCGAAAGTGCGGCGACGGAGCCCTTCTCCAATCCGCGCTTCTTCGCCGTCATCGCGACTTTCCAGAATATGCCCTCCGAGTTGCTCTTGCGCGAGCGAGCAACCTGCTTAAACTCAGCTAGGCTCACCTGGCCATCACCATCGCTATCGCCGAAGCGCATCATCGCCTTGACCTCGGCCTCGGATGCAACGATCCCGCGCTGCTGGAGGGCGAGCCGTAGCTCCGCCGCATCGATGTTGCCGCTGCGGTCGCTGTCAAAGTCGTTGAAGATCTGCTCGAGCTCCTTATCGTCCGCAGGGACCTCGAGCTTTCGGTCGAGATTGAGCTCGCTCGAGATTGAAAGCTCGCTCGAGCCCTCGCGGCCGCCTGCGGTGCGGCCCTCATCGCTGCCGCCCGCCGATGCGCCTTGTGAGTTGAAGGAGAGGGACAGCTGCCACAGGAGCTGCATGGAAGCCATGTAAGTCGGCAACACCGCAGCCGGCATCGCAGCGAAGCCTACGAAGTTGACCAGCGGCCAAACGGCACAGTCGTTGATCCAGGTCGTGAGAAAGGTCCTCTTTACTTCGGTAACTGCATTCGGCATGTCCTCGGCATCGAAGTGCGCACAGAGCGCAAGGAAGAGCCCGTCGCCCTGCGTGGCAAAGAACAACTGATCCAGTGCGCACTTGACCAACACGATCCCTGTCGTGCCAGCCATGCCGACGTGACGATCGAGTGCACTGTACCAGAATCGCATCACCCCGCCAACTTCAAATGCACCGAGCGCACTGATCGGGCCGACTCGCTGCAAGTTGAGCTTCGGGTGAGGTGAAGAGTTCAGCTGTGCAACACACTCAGCGCCCCCATACACTGCACCACCCACAATCGCATTCATAGTGATGGGCCTGTGCTCGTACAGTCGGAAGATGATTCGGCCAAAACGGTAATACATCATGGATACCTGCACCCCTCACCACGAGGTCGTGGCCCGCATTGCCTCAACCTCTTTCCAGGGGAGGTGATCCAAAAAGAGAGGGAAACTTGGGAAACTGAAAACGTCGTTACATGCCGTACAGGTAACCTAACCCCCCCCCCGGTTCAAAGACACCGGGTACCGGTAAAATGACACCGGGTGGAGCCGGGACACACTCGGGGCACACGGACAGGCGAACCTCGCAACCACAGGGGCTCCTTTTTCCCAAAAATTTGGGTTCTGAGTACAGAGTAGAGTGTATAGACTCTGAACGGAACCCGAGGAACCTTAAGTGGAACCCCCGGGCCCCGGCTGCTAGATCCCCTTCTCAAAGCTCCTCCCAGTCGTCCTGCATCCGACGTGGAGTCGCCAAGAACGGAGTTGGCTTGCCCGCAGTCGTAGGAGTCGACCGGAGCGTTTCGCCTGCCTCCTCAGTAGCCCCTCTCAGCTCAATCGCCGTGACCCTGCCCTCAAGCGCCGTGACCCTGCCCTCGATCTGGGTGACGGGGCCGCCGTGCCCTGCCGCCGCCGCACGAGTAGCCTGCACGTCTGTATGGGTGGTCATCAGGGGTATGGGCTGCGCGGGCGCCGCCACAAAGTCAAGCACAGCGAGCGTTCCTATCGCGGCGAGGCCGCACGCGTTCGCCAGGAGCGTGATGGCGGCCGAGGCGGGGAGGCCCATTCGGCGGAAATTCATAAAGCCGAGGGTACTCGCCATTCCGGAGGTGAGCTTCAGGTATGCAAAGGCAGCGCGGTGCTCATCCTCTACAGACCTGAACAGGTCGCCCACCAAGGCCATCGCGCTGCCTTGCCACGCTGCCACGCCGCCGCCGTAGCAGATGAAGCACGCAAAGAGCATGCCCAAAGGCAGCCGCCCATCATCGGAGGCAAGCTGCGCCGCTGCGAGCATAAGCCGGCACGGCACGCCAAACCCCACAGAACCTAGGGCGAGGGCCGCTGTCCGGCCCCACAAAAAGCGGTCGGAGCCCCACGCGAAGGTCGCCGCGATCACGACCGAGCTCAGCCCCGCCAACGCGTACATCCACCCCACGGCCGCGGCGCCGCCCGCGCAGACGGCGCCGGGCGCCGCCGCCGTCGCATTCGCCGCCGTCGCGTTCGCCGCCGTCGCGTTGCCCACGGCCCACGGCGGCGTCTCTAGACAGGGCTGCTGAAGGCTCTGCTTCGTCAGTACGGTGACGTGGCTCGGGAAGAAGGCGGTCGACAGGCCGTAAGCGATGTTGTACACGGTCAGCAGCAACATGCGACGATCGCACGCGACGCGCAAGAGCGCCGGGTAGCCGGGCCTGACTGGGCACCTCTGGGCGGCACGCACGAGTGTGAGCCGCGCGGTGCGGAGCTGTGGGACCGCATCGGCGCGTGCCGTCAAGCGCGCCGCGTGACGCTCGAGGGCGGCACGGAGCCCCGGCACCGCGCTCGCCCTCACCTTGGCTGGATGGCCCTCGCCTTCGCCTCGGTGTGAGTCACCGGCAAACGTCCGGATGCGCGTCATCGCGACGGTGCATAAGGCCGCGAGAACGATGAAGGACGAGAAGAGCCGAGCGCGATCGTCCGGAAACACGGTGAGCATCGTCGCCGCGAAGGGCTTGCAGAGCGTGATGACCAGCTGGAAGATGACAGCAAAAAAGCCCGCAAAGACGGAGATGGCGCGCGTCTCGCCCGTGAGCTTGGAGAGGAGCTCGGGGGTCGGACCCGCTGCCTCCGCGTATGCCACTGCGTTTCGTGTGAAGTAGACGCCCTGCGCCGTCCACAGCACCGAACCGGCGAGACCGCCGAGAGCTGCGCCAAATAACAGCCAGCCCCGCATCGCCCAGATGAAGGGCAGAAGATACACATTGTAGATGCCCATCGAGCCAACCAGTGCGTTCTTGAGGCCCGTGATGCGCACAATAGACGGCGCGAGCAGGGTGCCCAACGAAAAGCAGAAAAACAGCATGGCGTTCACATCGGCTGCCAGGTCGGGCGAAAAGAGCGCAGCCGAGAGATTGATGGCGGCGATGACGCATCCCTCAAGCCCAGCAAACGCGGAGCTCATGATGAGTCCATTTACTAAGAGCTGTCGCCGAAGTGTTGGGCTCGGGGTTGCTGTGCGAGTCGAAGGTTGTGGTGGCTCCCCAAAGAGGTCCCGGAGGGATTTGAAGGATGTCGCCGACATCATGTGGAAAGCGGGATTGAACCTGCCCGTCGGCGAGAAGCTCCACCTACCCAAGCGCACACTTTCCGCGCGGGACTTGGACTTCGTGTGTGTCCGTCTCGAAGGTAGGCTCTTCTGCATGAATAAGCGGCTCCACTGTGAACAGCAACAGAGGGCAACACTAAATATGAGCAATCTCACGAACCACCCCTCCAGGCGATGGCGAAGTCGTGAAAAAACACGGGCGGCGCGAACGGCATGACCGTCCTGCGCTTTCGTGCGTCGCTCGCCGGCACACGCAAGCTCTCGCTCACGTATTACACCGAAGCTGATAAGACGGGCGGCGAGGCCAACACTCTCGAGATCCGAGAGCGCTTGCCAGACGGAAACGAGCAGCTGCTCGTCCGCCGCATGCGCGTACCGTATGGACGTGGCTTGAAGGAGGATTCGGCATTCAGCTTCCACCCATATGGTGGCGCTGACAGCAATGACAGGCCTTCACGACATCAGAAACTCAACTGGCCGGCTGCCGTGTCCGAGTGCCTTCTGCAGCCCGAGGCCATCCGCATTGGCGAGACGTTGAGGATTTACGGTATGCCGTTGGCGATCACCGCTGCCGCCGACGCTGCGACGCACGAGTGGCTAACAAGCCATGGACTTCCTGCGGGCCCACCTCCAAACGAGCACAATGTAACGGAGGACGAAGATAGCAAGGCGCGCGCTATGGCATACGCGGCGGCTGGCGCGACCGCCGAGGGCGCGATTTACGGTGGCGAGTATGGCGCAGCGGTGTGCCAGCGGGCGGCCGCCGTCGCAGCGAGCCGGCAGCTCCACGGCGACCCGACTCTCGACGAGCTGAAGCGCTTTCGTGCGGCGCAGAGGCGTGGGAAGCACCCCGACCCCGTAGAGGCGGAGCGTCACTCGCGCTCGCTCCATTTTGGCGATCGCGCAGTCCATTTCCGAGCAGTCGGGGCCAACGCCGGCGAGCCGCGCCACTTCTTCCTCGCCTTCTTCCTCGCGGACGACACGCTCCAGGTACACGAGGTCTTCGGCGCGGACGTTGAGAGGCTCAGCGGCGGGGGCGCAGGCCCAGCGGGCACGCGCCCCGAGCGAGTGGCCCTGCTCCGACGGCTCCGCGCGCCAAATCGCGAGTCCGCCTCGGGGTTCGTCGAGCTGCGCGATCTGCGCATCGGAGCCGTCGTACCGATCCAGGGCGTGCCCTTGCGGCTCGTGGCATGCGAGCCGTCAAGCCGTGCCCTTCTCGAGGGGCTCGCCCGCGACGGCGCGCTTGGCTTGGGCGCGTCGTCGTGGCAGCTCGGCGAAGATGCGCAGCTGTGGAATGCGAAGGAAGAGGCGAGCGTGCAGCGTGCGGCGCAGGCGCAGGCCGCGCGTGAGCGGGCCGCGGAGACGGCGAGGGCGCTGCAAGCCGTGGCGGAGACGTTTGCCGCGCTCGCCGCACAACAGGAGGCAAAGGCAGCCGAGGCCAAGGCGAAGGCGATGGCGGACGCCGCGGCGGACCTTGCTCGTATGCACGCTCTTCGGCGAGCCATGGGCCCTATGGGCACAACGGCCAGGGCGCACTCGGTTGACATGGCCATTCGGCAAGCCCGCGTGCAGGGCCAGGCTGCAGGTGGGCGCGTAGGCAGCGAGCGAGAGCCGAAAAAGAGCATCGAGCGCGTCTTTGGCGGCGACCTCGCGCCTCTGCCGCTCCGCGTCGGCCTCTCGAAGCGTCACAACCCACCCGTCGCCGACACGATTGCGCGCCTCTTTGGAAGATCTTCCGTGCCGACGGCCACCGCAGCCCAGGAGGAGCCCATCTATGTAGTTGAGGTGGATGGTGGTTAAAGCATTCGGAGTACACTCAGTTTGAAATCGGGGTAATGACCGGACGAAGGATCGACGAGGTGAATGGGCTGCACAAATCCATCCCTCCCCTACCCCCTTGCGCCTTGGGTTAAATTGTAGTATTATGCGGACAATGCCGGTACTTTCGCGTGCGTCCCGGTCGGACCGGTGCCGCGTCGGGGCATGCGCGTCGGGTCTTGATCCGGGTCGGGTGTCGAGTGAACACGCCGTGTATCGTCTAGGAAAACCCGCACAGACTCACATCACAGATCACACACCCCACGGACAATGACTACACGCACCATGGTGGTACAATTGGGCGGGTACCAGCGGTTAGAAGCGAAGGGAGACCGGCCCATGGTGTGTGAATACGACAACCGTCACATCCCGCGGCTTGTCGAACGTTTACCCTTTACCGGTTCAAAAACACCGGGGGGAGCCGGGACCACTTACCAGTAAATGAGTTCCCGGCTCCCCCGGGTGTCTTTTTACCAGTAAATGAGTAAATGACCCTAACATGACCCTAACATGGAGCCCCCCGCGCTCGCGCGCGCCGATGGCTTCCGCTGCTGCTGCTGCTGCTCAACACAACGCGCACACGCTCCGGACCCCCAAGCACGAGAGCCACTCTCACTACCGGTAAAAAGACGCCGGGGGGAGCCGGGACTGAAACAGTCTACCGTAGTATGGACGGAGGTGTGGCCGACACCAGCCCGTTTGAGCTTTAGCTTGCGACAACAAGTGTCGATTGGTGTGCGTACCTCGGTCTCGGAACGCTGCCGAACCACGTGCAATACCACTCGACGATGTTATGATGTCACATGCGATGGCGGCGTCAAACGACGACGATAACGTGACGAACAGCCTTGGACTCCGCAGCGAACGTCAGGAGATGCTCGTCCCCAGCAGAAAAACATATTCTGACACGCTTAAAATTGCAGCCTTGTACGCCGGACGCTGGTTTGGGCCATCTGCATTTGCGCACGTTGCACGTGAGCACCTGCAGCACATCATTCGTCCAAACTCAATGGATGTTTTCCTGACAGTCGATCCCACCTCTTGGTGCGTAGCACCCAAGCACGCTCGCACGGCTTACCTAGAAGGCGATTTTGCGACCGCCGAGCATGAGCTGACCCGCCAAGCGAGGGTGCTCTTCGATTTCTGGCCCAGGCTGCACGTGGCGCTCGTTTCGGCAGAGGATCCGACAACGCCGCATAGTTACGGCGGTCGTGCAATGGACGCCATGAGAGCCGCCGTTGGTGGAAGAATCAACCCGACAACTGGCGCCCCATTGGTAAGCGGACATTCGATTAGCCGAGCGCCCGTCTTCATGTACAAGTGGTTCCCGCAGTATGATCACGTCGCCAAGTCGGAGCTGCTGCGCCGTGCCTTTGGCCCTCATGACGTAATCGTGCGGTTGCGGCTCGACGTGTCTCTAACTGTGCCGATTACTTTTCTCGCGCTCCGCGGCGGTTTGGTGCGCGTCGTGGGCAATCACTCGGCGGTCGTGCTCCTCATGCGACGTGATGACCCAACGCAGCGCCCCCAGCCCACCTCGAGTGACACATCGAGCGCTTCTGCAGCATCGGCCACGAGCGCACCTTGGCCTCCGGAGATTGGGGTCGTCGGCTACTACACCCAGATCGAGCCAGCTGCACGGATGGACATGCGTCCCTGCAAGGCTCCGCATCAGCCCTGGTCGATGAGCGGTCAGCTGAGAAGCGAACAGGCCATGGGCCAGGCTGTTCTGGAGTGCCCCAAAGGAGCGAAAATGCGTTGGCAGTGGTCAGACTGGTTGCAGATAGGGACTCCACGCTCGATGGCGCACTTAGCCAGCATGACGGCCGACCGCAAGATATTCTATACGAGCAACACCCTCGTGCGCTGCTTTGGATTGTGCCAGGAGGAGCAAACGGCCCTTCATCTCGAAGCGCGCGGGGTTCGACTGCTCATGTTGAATCTACCAATCGCTATGGTGATGGCCAAGGCTATCCCATGCGGCTGGTCGCCGCTCCTCAACGACAGCGAACTCATGAAACAGCATAAGATCCCAGGCTCCTTTTTCTTCCCGTGCACGTCCCCGACGCGGCCGCCAAATTCACATGCGAGGGGGTGTACCATGGTGCCGCCGCCGCCGCCGCCGCCGCCGCCGTTACCTCCGGTCCTACGCACACGGTGAGCGAATGTACTTTAGTCAAAATTAACGACATCGTTGCGACAAAAGTCTCACGCACGGAGTCACGGCTCACGGGTTCCTCGCGTGTAACGTGTTGTCTTCTTGTCTAGATGGACACGATAACGGATAAGGCCCCAAGATACACGTCTGCAGAGCGCCATGCATGTGTCGATAGGTTCACAGATCCAAAAAGGATGGCGTTGTCGGCTGTCAAGGCAGGCGTTGGATTTAATTACTTTTTAAAGCTGATGTTCAACACAACGCGCATGCATTTCATGGCGTGTGCATCGGAGGGTCGGACGATCCCGCCGTCCTCTCCTCCCTCGCATGCCGCCCGCTAAGAACCAAAAAATCTGGAACGACGACCTCATAAGTGCGTGCGAGGCCCGCCGCGCCCAGGCTTCGGCAATGGGCTCGAGCCACGAGTTCCAGTGGATCAACGCCAAGAGCAAGATCGAGGGCACAGCCAAGAAGATCTACATCACGTCCACGGACTCGATCAAGAATCTGCCCGACGGCCTGAGTAAGACCGTCGTCCACTACCTTGAGCGGGTGATCCGCGGTCAACTCGACGCGACGACTCCGCAGGGAAGCGGCCGTGGCAGCGGCAGCAGTGGCGGCACCAGTCGTGGCGGCGGCGGCGGCAGCTCAGGCCTCGTCTCTTCAGACGAGCCGCCGCTCCTGCGCACTATGAAGTACCGAGAGGGTTCATACGCCATTCTGCGTGCCTTTCACGATCACGGCGGCGCGGTGCTAACCAAGGCGCAGATCATCCGCGCCGCTCAGCCGTACTGCAACGTCGCGATGGAGCTCAACTACCACGCAGCGGGCGGTCGTGCGGCGATGATGAAGCAGGGCTGGGCCTCCATCAGCACCCTCGAGAAACACAGGTTGGTCGACCGCGATAAGGGCGCCCTGGACTTCACCGCCCATCGCGTGTACAAGACGAGCGTCGACCAGTGGGCACTCACCGATGCGGGCCGCGCCTTCATCCCGCTCATGCTTGCCAAGTTCAGCGGAGGCGGCAGCGGTAGCGGCAGCGGTAGCGGCAGCTTCGCTGGCGGCGGAGGCGGCAGCGGTAGCCGCAGCTTCGCTGGCGGCGGAGGCGGCAGCGGTAGCGGCAGCTTCGCTGGCGGCGGCGGCGGCGGTGGCAGTCGCTGGAACGAAGACGACGCTGAAGACGGCGCTCGAGACGACGCCGTTTCGCGCAGTCGGTATCGACAGCCACCAGGTCCGATTCCACCGGACCGGCGGGTCCCTGGAGCCGGCCCCGACCCTGGCCATGACTCCGACCGTGACACGAGTACCCATCCGCCTTACACGCCCGCTGTCGCGGGCACCAAACGGCCCGCAGGGAGCACCGCTGGTCCCCTCCCTCCTTCCAAGCGCTCAGCCCACTCGGTAGGGGGCACCGTGTTGGGCGTCGTCTCGGGAGCCTCGAGCTACGCGTTGGGCAGCGCCGCGTTGGGCAGCGGCAGCGGCAGCGCATCATGCGCTGCCGAGAGCGACCCTCGAGCAATGGCACGGCTTGCTGCGGAGCGACGCGCGCGGGCAAACGAGCCGCCGCCGCCGCCACGGCCCTTCTTTCAACAGCCCTCCTTTGCAGCGACCGGCTCGCTGCTCGCCGCCACCGCGACGGCAACCGCAGCTGCGGTGTCCCTCGGCAGGTGGACCTGCGCCGTGTGCACGTTCGCAGACAATGTTTCGTTGATGGCCGTCTGCGAAATGTGCGATACGCCCGCGCCGCCCGCCGCCGCGCCGCCCGCCGCGCCGCCCGCCGCGCCGCCCGCCGCCGCGCCGTCGGCGGCTCGCAAGGCCCCCATGGCGGCTTCAGCGGGCACGATGAAGACCTTGGTGGAGCTCTCCGACGATACCGACGAAGAGGAAGAGAGCCAGCTGTTGGCGGCTGCCAAGGCCGCGTCGCTCCGGGCGCACGTCGGCGGCGCCTCGGTCGAGGAGATCACAACGTCATCTGAGATCACAACGTCATCTGAGATCACGCTTCTCGTCGACGAGCGCGAGCGCACGATGAACGCCAACCCGCTCTCCATCTTCCTGCGGGTGCACAAGGAGCTCGAAAACACGGAGCAGCCATGGCGAGCTGAGCGCCACCAGCTCGCCCTCGGTGACTTTGCGTGGATACGCGGCGGCGGCGGCGGCGGTAGGGCGGGCGCAGACGACGCGCCGCCGAGCGGCGTGCCGGCCGACGCGCGCATGCTTGACCTACTCATCGAGCGCAAGACGATTGGGGACCTCGTTGGCCGCTCGGCCAAGGGCCATCATCTCGAGCAGCTCCGTCGCATGCAGCGCGCGCCGCTCAGCCGTTACGTGCTGCTCCTTGAGGGCGATCTCTACAGGGCCTCTGCGCATACCGCGTACGACGCGCCCGAGCGCACCGAGCGCGGCGTGCGTGAGCGTGACGTTGTACAGACGGCTGAGGATACGCTCGCGCTGCTCGCTCGCCTCTTCATCGATTTGCAGCACGTGGCCCGGCCGCTGCAGTCGCAGGATAACATTCATACTGTCAGGACGCTCGCTCGCCTCACCTGCTTGCTGGCCACCGAGGGTGGTGACGGTGGCGGGGGCGGGGCCAGCGGCGGGAGCGGCCGAGGAGCGGCCGACAGACCAGGGACAGCGCGGATGGCGTGCACCTCGATGCCCTCTCTCGAGGCGTTCAAGCGACTCAGCGCCAAGCCGAAAGAAGAGGGCGTGCATGGCAGCGAGCTCAAAGCGTCCCTGGCGAGTGCAGGCCTCGACCCAGATGTCGCACGGCTCGTCTTGCAGCGCTTCGGTGATGTAGAGAGCTTGCGCACGGCCTGGCGTGGCTGCGCACCCGTCTGCCGCGTGCAGCTGCTCTGTCCCGTGCTCCATCCCGCCGTCGGTGAGGAGCATGAGCGACGCTGCTTTGAGGGTGTCACGGCCCGCTGCTGCCAAGCGAGCGCTCGGATCCTACGCATTCTCGAATCGGTCCGAAGCGCCAGCTCACTCACACCCGCGCCCCAGGCGCCGCCGCGCGCCTCTGGCGGCTCCGGATCCACTGCCATCGATCTCACCGATGATCTGGTCAGTGGGGATCCAGCGGCGGAGGAGGTGCTCGACCAGGGACCGTCACATTCCCCACGACGGCTTCATGTGCTCCTCTGTTCACAGTCCCTCGCCGATAGTCTGCCGCGCACGCGGGGCTCCGAAGAGCGCGTCGTCGCCGTGCCCACGCCCGCGGCGGCGGCGGGCGTGCGCTGGGTGCGGCTGCATTCATCGCAGGATGTACGCCGCTCGGAGGCGTACGCCGTGTACCTGGTCGACGTGGACGTAGTCGAGGCCTGCCTGGGCCGTCTGCGGCGCAAGCTCTCGAGCGCTGAGGTCCACGCAATCGGCGACGGCGAGCGCGCCTCCGCTGCCCTTGCGCACGCCGCACGCCGCCTCGCCGGCATGATTCTGGAGAGGCTGCCGAGATTGCCCGGACCGCCGCCCGTGCGCACGCTCGTCGTGTTCGTTGGCCTCCATAGAATCCCACGACACAACGGGCGCGGAACTGCGGACGGCGGCGCCGGCGCAATGGATACGCCGTTCGTGCCGTACGTAAAGCCTCTCGTGCACACGTGCATGGGCGCACTTCTCCTCGAGCAGCCAGCGATGCGAGTGTTCCTCGCAACGACCGAGGCGAAGGCGCTCGAGTTCGTGCACATCGTCTCGCAGGTCTGCGTAGACGAGGCCCTTCTCAGCCAAGTTGGGTCACATGTTGTCTAAGCACGGAGGTGGCGACGACCGAGGAGGACACTTTTGGCACGGATGCTCGCACGGGACTTTCCCCGTGGCGGCGCCCGCTGTTTCGGTCTGACCATTCCTTGGTCATTCTTTGGAGACGGCGTGCCCGGCGGTGCTGCGCGGACTAGGGAGGGCAACACACGGTACAGGCTACGACAGGCTACAGCCCGGTCGTGTAGTGCAGTGTCCTACGTAATGAGCTGTCATGTACGGTAAAGCGCTCACAGCACGCGCATGGCCATGGGTTGAATCTAACGTTAACGATTCGTGTTGGGTGTCGTCCATCGTCTCATGTCCGCATGCTACTGCCCGGCGCTCACTCACTCACTCACCTCACTCACTCACCTCACTCACTCACGCGTTTGTGTTTCACAGTTGCAGTTATAGGAGTGTTTCTGATGCGGGGGCCGATTTTGATTCATGCGGTCGTCGCCTTCTCTCTGCTCGCGCTGACGGAGACCTTTTTATTGCAACCACGCCGCGCTCTCGCCGGAGGTGCCGCCTCGGTTCTGACTTACCACGCGCAGACGTTTGGCGTTGGTGTGGTGCCTGCGGCGGCGGCGGTTGGTCTGGCCAGCGGCGTGGCACTTCCGGCGTGGCGGTTGCCGCTGTACTGCGGCGCCTTCGCAGGCATGAGCTCAGCCCACCTGCTCAGCTGCCAGCTTGCAGCTCTTGCTGGAGGCATCGCCAGTGGTTACGTCTTGCCGCTCTTTGATGCCAAATCACACTTTGTCGGCCACGGTGGCCGGCTCGGTTATGCCGCAATGGTGGCAACTGCGCTGACGTGGGCGTCGTTTGTTGTCTCGGCTGGAGCGGCGCAGCTGAACATTATGACGCTGCCACCGCCAAGACCGGCACACCTCATAGCTTCACTCATTGGCCCGCAGGTGGGCGCGCTGGCGACGAAAGCGCTGATGGATGTGGTGCTTAGGCTGAGTGACACCCTTGGGCCAGTAAAGGTGCGCCTCGGCAACAGCGTGAGTGCGTCGAGCGCGATCGGGCTACTCTTTGCGTGGTGTCTGCCGGCGGCATGGCACGCACCGGTCTTCCTCGGCTCGTTCGTGTCTATGAGCGCTCCCGAGCTGCTCGTCTCGTATGTGCAGGTTGCTGGAGCGGCAGCTGTGGCGGCCCTCATCGGTATGTTCCTCAGCGCATCCTTTGTCGGCTTTGGAGGCCGGATCGGCTTCAGCGCCGTGCTCGGCGTCGCAGCATGGTTGCGCATACGATCAGCCGCAGGCGCGGCGCTGCGACGCTTTGGCGCGCAGTTCCGTACGACGACTAACCATGAGTAAGCTCGTGAGCGTGAGTGAGTGAGTGAGACCCGTACCCCGTATTGTTCCACGGTGTGTCTATGTCTCAATAACTCACTCACTCACTCACTCACTCACTCATGAGTAACCCGTAACTGTATCCAGGCGCGCCGCCTCTTCGCCAGAAGCGCCAATCCAAGTTAGGAACTTCAGGCTTTATGACTCGCGCAGGCGCAATTACAATGCCCTCATCTAGGATTTCTAGGTGTGCTTCCCAGGCCTTGAACTTGAACTACTAACTTGAACCAAGCCGCGGCTTGCCCCGCTCCCTGTGGGGAAACGTGCAGGGCGTGCCCCGCGCAACTAAACACTTGCTTTCCTTGGTCAGAAAGGGAGCCATGTTTGCCTCGAACAGTGGCTTCCACCCATCTTCTGCCACCGCTAACAATGACCCCACCCTTGCCGAGATGATGGCCGCCTGCCGCTCCGAGGCATACATGGCCGCGTTTGAGGAGAACGGTTGGGATGATCCGGTTTTCCTCTTCACTCTGGGCAAGCGCGAGCTGGAGAACGTGCTCTCTGAATGCGGAATGAAGCCAGGGCATGCCAATAAGTTCCTCTGTTTATTTGAGCTCTTCAAAGCCGAGCGTCAGACCCAACAGTCTACGCTGTTTGCCCTCACCGGTCCCTACAACACGTCAGCGGCCGCCGCCCTTCCGCAGCCGCCTGCGTCATGCAGCCCCTCCGCAGTTTCAACGGCCGCAACTAAGGCCCCTCCGGCAGGTAGCGGGCGCGGGCGCGGCCGTGGGCGTGGGCGGGGGGCAGCGCGCGCGCGCGGCGGTGGCAAAGTGTCGATGGCAGAGCTCTACCGTCGGGCGGACGAGGCGAGCGCGCCCACGATGGGCGAGCTGCTCGAGGTCGAGGTGGCTGACTTGGATGGCCCAGCGGTGAGCTGGAAGCCCGCGAAGGTGATCGAGCGGCTCGGTGCCGGCCGCTTCCGCGTGATGGTCCACGCTGACGAGGCCTTTGTCGAAGAGTTTGGCATGGAAGACCTCAACAAAGAGTGGCGACGGGTGCCCGAATCTGCGATGTCGAGCGTGCACGCCGCATACAAGGCAGCCAAGGGGTGGGCCGTGCAGCAGCAGCAGCAGCTTCTAGTCCCGCCGGCGTTGGCGACGGGCCACTTGCCGCCTCTGCTGCCCGCGACGGCGCGCGGCACCAAGCGCAAGGCAGACGCGATCTCGCCCGCAGCCCTTGTACCCCTCCCTTCGAGCGCCGTGACCTTGATTAACCCCAAGCTTACCGGCCTCGACTCGATGAGCGTCGTCGCGAGCACCTCGGCGGCCGCGGCGGCGGCTCAGCTCAAGGCGCACGCCAAGGCGGCGGCCAAGGCGGCGGCCAAGGCGGTGGCCAAGGCGGAGGCCCTCGCCGCACGCCGGGAGGCGGCTGCCATGGCAGCGGCTGAGCGCGCTGCCAAGCGCGAGGCGGCTCAGCGGGCCGCCGCGGCTGAGCGCGCGAAGCTCGCGCTCGAGGAGGACTGGGCGCGGGCGGCACGCCTGAACGCACACGGCCGAATCGTCCTCCAGAGGAGCGCGGACGGTGACGTGGCGCACGGTGAAGTGGCGGACGTTCTGGGGGCCGTCCAGGTCGCTGCTGACGAGGATCAGTCCGCCGGCAACGACTTGCGGACGGTCGGCGCTATCGTGTGGCTGACGCGGGACGCCGGTGTGAGTGCCACATACGGCCGCGACGACTGGGCGCCGGCGGACTTCCGGGTGTGCGTGCATGCTCGCACCTCGACGGCCTTCGACGCGAGGCCCGTGCCACCCGGCACCCAGTGGCTCCATCAGGCACCACTGAGCCACATCGATCGCCTCCAGTTGACGAAACGCGAGCTGCGCAAACACGATTTCCTACGGCGCGATCTGGTGCGTCAGCAGGCGCGCGAGACGATCGTGGCTCCCCGTACCGCTCGCCGGCCAGCCGGAGCTGCCGGCGGAGCCGCTGCCGGCTCGCGTGCGCTGGTGGTGCATCGAGGGGGAGCGCGCGTGACCGCTGAAGACCTGCCCGAGGACCTTCGAGACTCGGTAGAGGCAGTCGCCGTCTGGTCGGCAGCGGCCGAGATGAAGCGTCACAAGTACACCGCGCAAGACCGGTGGGTGCACGGCTGGCGCATCCGCTTTGTGCTGCGCTCGAACGCAGCGGGCGGCTCCGGGGACATTTACATTCGGTCGCCCGACATGAAGCCGGAGACGCTTCAGAACAAGCACGACACTGTCTGCATTCGTTCGTTCGTCCACCTGGCTGCCAAGTTGCGCGCGCGCAAGGCCGATGCAGCGCTCGCCGACGGGCACGTCCGAGCCACCGTCATCTGTGCACCTGGTGGGATTGTCAAGCTCAAGCTCGATGTCATGGGCCCGGCCGCTGCTGACTCCTTGGCCGCTGCGGACGCACCGTGGCTGCAGCGGGGGAAGCAGCGGCGACTGCAGCCACGGCCGGCACGGCCGCTCGCGCTCCCTGCACCACCGTCCACGCAGCCCACCACGTCCACCGGCACGGGGAACGATGGGAGCGGGGCGGCGGGCGCCAGTCGGGGTGCGCCAGCCGAGGCAGAGTGTGACGAGATGGAGGTGGAGGAGGTGGAGGATGTCGACTCGGAGGAGGTGGAGGAGGTGGAGGAGGTGGAGGTGGAGGAGGTGGAGGTAGGGGTGGAGGTGCAGGATCAGGTAGGCGATGTCGATGAGGGTGCCAATCCGGCCATACACGTGGAGGAGGCGCTGCCGCTGCCGCCGAGCACCTCAGCAGGCGTGGCATCGTCGTCTCCGATGGAGGAGTCGATGGAGGGACCGATCGGGGTCACCAGATTCGATCTCAATCCGTCAGACGAAGAGTAATGCTGTGAGCGGGGAGTAGTTGTGGAAGGGAGGGAAGAGGGAACGCAGTAGGAAGGGAAGAGTGAGGGAAGAGGGAACGAGGGGGCGGAAGGCTGTAAGGGTGGGCGGCTCCGGGCCTCCGGCCCTGCCCCCCCCGCCGGCCCTGGGCGGAAGGGCGGGCCGCTGCGCCTGTTGGGCACCGCCACAGGGGGCCTGTGTGTAAACAAGCGGAAGGGCGCCCTGCGGAAGTGGCGGGACAGCGATCGAGGACGTCGTGTTAGTGTTGAGATGAGTGAGTGTGAGCGACTCTCGTCACTCTCCACTCTGCGTCGCCGTTGGTCGCGATGACACGACACACGACGTGCCACATCTCGACGTCACCGCGCACGCGCGCAGTCACGATCCCGGCACGCGGCAGAGTCGACGGCGCGGTGCGCGGTGTCATGTTCGATATCGCCGGTACGCCGTATACGCTATCGCTCGTATGCGGTATGGAGGAGGGCACGATCCGAGACCGAGTCGATAACAGTGAAATTGCAAAACTCATCCTCAAAACTCATCCGATCCGCATCCCGCGCGTCGCATGTACCCGTATCGCGTATAATGTCACCGGGCGACGCACACGCCACACCGCCACACCGGGGGACCCCCGCCGACCGGCCAGCAAAACGCTAACAACTCGAGACGTGCATCCAAGCCGCACATATTCTCAACCCGTGACAGGAACGCACTTCACACACACCCGAGGCCATCCGATCACGGTGGGTGCCAAAATACCCATATGCCAACTCAGGTGTCAGGCTTAGAACACAACGTCGGAATCCCTGGCGCCGCCGACAGCAAGCAGATCATTGGAAGGCGCGCCCTTGGCAGATTCCTTGGCAGCCAACTCAGCCTCCTTTGCCATCGACTCCTTTTTCCTCGCGAGCATGTCCTTCTTTTTCTTGTCCTGCGAACGTTTTAGCCGGAAGAACTCCTCGCGCTCGAGCTCGTCGAGCTCCGACTTTATGTACTCGACAGTATTGGCGATCTTGGGGATCACTACGGTGTCGAGCGCGTTGACACGGCGCGAGGTAACCTTGATGGCCTCGTCGAGGATCATGAAGGAAGTCTGCAGTGTTGCGAGTTGCACGAGCACGTCCACTGCCTTGGCGAAGGTGCTGCGCGCTTTGGTGATCTCCCGCCCACCCTTAGAGAGCCCTGTCAAGACAAGCCCCTCCTTCCCGTCAGAGACCTCGATGGCCTTGAAGACTGGCACTTTGACGCCCGCAATGTTGTCCACTCGGATCTCCACGCGCCTCTGAGAAGGGCAACCAGGGCGAGGGCGGGGCTGAGGGCGGCGGCGGGGCTCGGTCCTCGCGGTGACGAGGGGAGGACACTAAACGAGTCCTCTGCGAGAACTCGGGGGTCCACGAGGAGATCTTGCGAGAGAACACGGGGCGCCCCAAGGCGTGGCGTGCGCGCGCGCTGGGTTCGGCCGCCAGCCACTCACGCTCGCCGATGTTACCGACTCCTTGACCATCACGTTGACGTCGCCCGCCGCATACTTGACCTCTGCGAGCGCAAAGTTGCCCTCACGGAAGGCCGCACCCATGTCCTCCTTCGCCTGAAGGATGTTCTTCAGGAGCGCACGCAGCCGCATCGTGAGCGCGTCGGCCTTCTTCTTGAGAAGAGAGTGGCCTTTCTTCGCGCCGGTCAGCTTGACCTTCATCACCTGAAGGTTTTGCCTAGTTGGGAACACAGCAAGACGTGCCGCCGCCATGGTGGTGGAGCGAAAAGGGCTCTGGCCGCGGGGAAGCCTGCGAACGACGAGAGGGCGTGCGCGTGAGCTCACGTCCTGCCCCGCCAAGCCACCCTGAGAAGGCCCTGGACACGCGCCATAATTCGAGTGCCGCCACCTGCGTCTGCGCGGCCAGAGTCGCGAGACGGCGAGAGAAAGAATCACAGCCGATCAAGTTTGAAGGTGTGAATTACGCAACACTGAAGGATGTACTCCAGATGGCGAGCGCGACACGACTGGCTTGCACATATTAAACAACACTGAAACTAATAATCCCGGTCAGCGCGGGGCAGCGTCGCATTCGGCGGCGATTGCGGCGGCGGCGGCGCCTTGCCGGACAGCTTGAGCGCCACCCACTGCGGGATCGGGTGGGCTAGCGAGGCCAGGTAGATGCGCAGGCATGCTGTGAGCGGGATGGCAAGCACCATTCCGGTGATGCCCCAGACAGAGCCGTAGACCAGGATGGCCATCAGGATAGCTACCGGGTGCAAGTTGGTCGCGTCGCCCAGAATCTTAGGCTCGAGAACGTCCTTGGCAAAGACGTTGTTCAAAAATGGCACGATGAACGCGACGATCGACTGCGTGGGCGTGAAGGACGGGTCAAGCCCGACGAGCGGCATCGGCAGCAGCACCGCGCCCATGCCGCCGACGTTTGGGATGAAGTTGAGGAAGAAGGTGAGGACCCCAAAAGGGAGCCACAGCCCCTGCAGCCCCACAGCGCACAGCACGGCGGCATGGCTGCCCCCTACGTAAGCCGAGATGCAGCTCTTCCCTCGGATGTACGCAAAGATCTGCCTCTCGACGCGCTCGGACACGGGGTCGCGTGCACCGTCGCCATCCGTAGAGTGCGGCAGCAGCATAAACATCAAGAACAAAATGATGTACAGTAGATCCTCGGCAATGTGCGCCGCCGTCCCAAGGAGCGAGAGGATCAGAGATGTGACCGACACGTCCGCAACGAGGTGCGAAACCATCTCGCGCGCCTCCTGGCTGAAGCTGTGGTTGGCGTCCGTCCGGTTGATCGAATGGAAGCTGCCCGTGCTTGTCTGGCCAACGTAATCCTGAAATTTCGCCACCTCCGTGAAAGCCATCTCAAGCAGCATATTGACGCGCGCGCTGTACATGGATGAGCGCGCTCGGAAGGTGTAGAGCGCCTCTAGGAGCACGAGGCCAAGTACAAAGAGGATTACGCAGCCGATGAGGAAGGCGAGGAAGACGGCGGCGATGCGCGGCAGGCGGCAGGAGTTCGATGCGCCGCGGCACGACAGCAGGTCGACGAGCGGCGAGAGCAGGTACGAAAGCGCGAGAGCGAGCACGAACGGGACCAGTATGCTGTGAAGCCGGTCCATGCCCGAGTAAATGACGCTCGCCGCGATCACCATCAGGCAGGCAGTCATGATGTAGTAGCCTGAGCGCGTTTCCTTCAGCCGATGCTCCGACAGCTCCGATTCGACGCTGTCGCTGAGCAGGGGCTGCGCGAGCAGGACTGCGCGACCAGGTGTGTGCATCGGCAGTCGGCCCACGAGCAAAGCGGTGAAAGGGCGAAGCGGTCGCGTTTTGGTGGGCGAGCAACGGTCTTCATACCGCCAAAAAAGGCCCACGGCAGCCTGCCCCCCCGCAGGTGCCCCCGACAGGACAACCTCCCCCGCTTGCACACCACCAGGACCCCACAGCAAGGTTCCTCAATACAACATTGTAGGACTTGTGTTGCCACGTGGCCGCTGCGCAACCCGCTGCGCAACTCTTGGCCCGTGGCGCTCTCGGGCGCTTTGCAACACCCCCTCGTACCCCCTTGGACATCAAATGCCCTATCCCGATACTGTTTCGGAAACGGAACAAAGTATTAGAAAGGCCCGACAGAGGGGCTTCATTTTCGTTCATTTGTCATTCCGCAGAAGGAAATCTCGTAATCTTGCCGAAGGAGACGGACGGTCCTCGCCGTCGGCAACCTCCCGCAACGTGTGAGGACCACCGGCAAGATGACGAGACCTGAACCATCCACGTGCCCGCCCTCCGAGGTGCATGTCACGCTGTCGACGCCCGAAGGCCTGCGCCTACGCGTCCCTGATGGCACCAATGGCTGCGAGCGTGCACCAAGTCGCACGGACACACCTGATTCTGTGGTCAGTTCGATCAGCTCCACGCAGCGCAAAGCTCGTTCCTACACACCCGGGCCCATTCGAGTGCGCTTCTCGGCGCTCAAGGACATCCTGGTCGTGCTGCGCTTGCGCTACATGTCGTCGCTCTACTATCTCTCGTGTGTTGGCTTCGTCATCCAATTCGGGCTCTGGGCATACCACAAGCCCGAGGTCGTCGTGCACATTCCGAACGAGACCGTTGCCGACGCGTGCGCACAGCTTTGGGCAGAGCTGCGCGGTCTACTGCCTCTCTTCTTGGTCATGGTCGGCTCATTTCTGATGCGCCGCGACAAGTCCGTCTATCTGCTCGACTTCGCGCTCTTCGAGCCTCCAGCGGAGTGGTGCTTGACACGTGAGAACATCATGACGATACTGAAGAACGCGGGCAAGATCGCGGGCTCCTTCGAAGAGACGGAACTCGAGTTTATGCGCAAGGTGCTCGTCAATAGCGGCACGGGCGATTCCACATCGTGGCCGCCCGGGATCACTCGGTGCCAGCAGGACGGTGTCCCGCAAGACCAGACAATGAAGGCGGCGCGCGAGGAGGCGGATACGGTGATCTGCTCGTGCCTCGAGAGCCTCTTCGACCGTACGGGAGTGCAGCCCAAGGAGGTCGACTTCTTCATCATCAACTGCTCACTGTTCAGCCCCACGCCCAGCCTGTGTGCGATGGCATGCAACCGCTTCCAGATGCGCTCGGGCGTGAAGACGTTCAACCTGAGCGGCATGGGCTGCTCAGCCTCGCTCATTGCCGTCGATCTCGCAGCCGAGCTACTCCAGAACAATCCAAACTCGCTCGCGATCGTTGTCTCGACGGAGCTGATCACCCAATCGCTCTATCACGGCGCGGAGAAGAGCATGCTGCTACAGAACACCTTGTTCCGCTGCGGTGGCGCCGCCATCTGCCTGACCAACAAGCCGCGCCTCGCCGGGCGCGCGCGCTACCGGCTGCGCCATCTGGTGCGCACACAATGCACGGACGATGACTCGTACGGCGCCGTCTACCAATGCGAAGACCCCAAGGGCGCTTCAGGTATTCGCCTCTCCAAAGAGATCGTCAAGATTGCGGGCAAGTGCATGACCAAGAACCTGACGCAGCTCGGTCCCCTCGTGTTGCCCATCTTCGAGCAGGTGCGCGTGCTCGGCTCCATCGTGCGCCGCAAGCTCAAGGGCAGCGGCAGCGGAGCTGTGTACGTGCCCTCCTTCCGCTCGGCCGTCCACTACTTTTGCATTCACGCCGGGGGACGTGCCGTGCTCGACGGCATTGAGAAGAACCTTCGCCTTCTCCCTGAGGACCTTGAGGCGTCGCGCGCGGTGCTGCACTCGCAAGGGAACACCTCCTCCTCGTCCATCTGGTACGAGCTGCGCTACATCGAGGAGCATAAGGACCTGCGGCGCGGGCATAAGATCCTTCAATTAGCCTTTGGCTCGGGCTTCAAATGCAACTCGGCCGTCTGGACGCGCATGCGCTGAGCAGGCGTGCGCGCGCAAGGACGATGAAAAGGGACTGATTTCCTCGAGGTTCCCGCTTCCCGGTGTCGGAAATTCCTATACATGGCGAAAACGAACGGCAGTGAATGAGTTGCGACGATGAATTGGATGAGGAGAGGATCGAAATGATCGTGTTCGTGTGTCTGTGAAGTGAAACCGCTTCATGAAACAAACTTTATGAAACCGACACGGCGGTACATGTAAAACGTCCCTGGTCGTGCGCCCTGGAAATCGTGAGGATGCCTCTCGCAACCTCGGCCGCCGGCGGGCTCACACGGTCCGATTCGAAGGACCTCTGGCTCCACCATGGCGTAGGACGCTCTCCGACCAAGCCGCAGCGAGCAGTGCTCGGCCCGCTCGTCTTTGAGGTTGGTGAGGTGCTGAAACGCAGTCCCGCTCCAGCTTTGGGCCCAGTGATGTGGGCCGTTCCGTCCACGGATTCGGCAAACTACCCAATCCCAACCGGGCCCAGCGCAAGGCGTCACACCTTTCCTGTCTCCTACCAGAGCCGGACCCTGCCGCCTGCCCGCGCGGACGACTGGCGATTTCAGGAGGCGTTGCGGCCTCGTGCAGGCGCGCCGATGATCCCAGTGAACGCGAGCGAACGACAGCAAACGGGGACGACGGCACGACCGCATGCCGTGCGTGCTTTGCCGAGGAGTAAGAGCTGGAGTGAGATCAGAGAATCCAACTCTGCTTCTTCTCTGCTCAGCGGCAGCAGCAGCCTGCGTAGCAGCAGCCGGAGACCAATGACCGTCCACGGGTTGAGACAATCGACTACCTGCTCGGCGTTGATCGCCAAGCAGCTCGACGCACCTCGGATCTGGGCCATGGCGAAAGCGTCGCCGCGAGCGGATGAGGTGGTGCGAGAGGCGCGCTGTGCGACCCCCGCCGACGAAGCCACCCTCCGCGACCAATTAATCGAAAAGAAGGTGCGAATGGTGCCGCGGCTCCTTCGTTTTCTGAACTGTGCTCCTTGTGATATCTCATCTGAGCTCGATCTCGTACGGCGCTTGCTATCGTGTGTGCACACAGTACCTGAACTTTGGCGTGGGCATTGTGCACAATCGGCCTCTTCTTTGGTCGGCGCGCCCAGCTGTCACGCTGAGCGGCATCTGCATCTAAGGCGTGCTCACACGGGTTAGGAACGAGAGGTGGAGAGGAAGCAAGGCGCGCATGCGAACTTTACACCATGCAAGATGTTAGTTCCGAAGAGATCGAAGTTGCGGGGGAGGTGGGCGAGGGGGGGCGAGAGAGACGCACATACAGCCCGTACGAAGAGCGACCGCACCGGCATCGATTACGACCGGGCTGATCCGGACCCCGAACCGAGTGCACGCGCCGACTGGCACTGCCGTAGGTCTGCCCACTCCCCCCAAAAGCGGCGCGGTCTCCGGTCCCACCCGCTCCAACTTCAGCGTTCAGGGGAGGGCCCAACCCGCCGGTGCGAAGGTTCCGTAGGTGGTAACCTACAGGATAAAACGGTGACACCTCTGCACGAAATACACGGAATGACGCACGCCGGGGCACCGTCATACTTGACGCAGTTTGAGCCGCCATGATGGACGACAAGGCTGTAGCTCTCCTGTCTCTAAACCGCATCAAAGACATCCTCCCAGCTCACCGCCGCCTTGGGCGCGGCCGCCTTGGGCGCGGCCGCCTTGGGCGCGGCCGCCTTGGGCACAACCGCCTTCAGGGCGGACTTCGCTACTGCGACAACCTTCGATAGCGCGACTGCTGCCTTGCCCTTCGCCTTGCCGCCAGTGGGCTTGGACGCCGGTTCTGGCTCCGGCTCCTCTTCCTCCTCCTCCTCCTCCTCCTCACCCTCCTCGTCGTCATCTTCCTCATCGCCTTCCTCGTCTTCGCTCACGCTCTCGCCGTCCTCGCCCTCCTCCTCATCGTCATCGCCCTCCTCCTCTTCGCCCTCCTCCTCTTCGCCCTCCTCCTCTTCGCCCTCCTCCTCCTCGCCCTCATCCTCCTCGCCCTCCTCCTCCTCGCCCTCCTCGACGCCAGCACCGCGCACGCGCAGATCCGATGGAACGAATTCGTGCGAAGGTACGAGCTCCTTCATGCTCTGCCGCTTCGCGCGCACGCCGGCTTCGGCAGCCCTCTCGGCGGCATTCCGAGGCTCGGGCTGAGGCAAGTGGCCGGGCGGCAGTGTGAAGTAGGGCAGCCGACCACGCTGGAAGTCGTGCAACACTAGCTTGGCGGCCGCGTTCGTATCGGGCTCGGATCCCTTGAGGAGCTTCCCAATCTTGCGCGCGTACTGCTCAAGAAAGTCGATAGGGCTCTCCCACTCGGCGATGCCGTAGGTGCGCGTGAGGTACTCTTTGCGCACGCGCTGCATCAACGGCTCGATGTAGTCCTCCGCCTGGCGCAGTTGCTCGATGCGGACTACTCCCTTGAGCACCGCATCCTCGTCCGAGTTGCCGCTTGGCTGAACGGTGCCCGGGCAGTCGACGAGGTAGATGGACTTCATGAGAGTGACATACTGCCACACTTTGGTCTCCCCGGGGATAGGCGCGACTTTGCACACCTTCTTCTTCTTGAGCGTGTTGATCACCGAGCTCTTGCCCACATTGGGGTACCCGATGAAGCCGACCGAGATCTGCTTCTTGTCCGCGTGCAGCTTGGCAAACTGGCGGAGCAAATTGATGAAGGAGCCCTTGCCAAACGGGTTACTAATGGACGCATGGAAGGCGAGCGTCGGTGCTTCCTTTGAGAGATGCTTGAGCCACGCGGCCGTTACACGCGTTGGCACCAGGTCACACTTGTTGAGCAGGAAGACGAGATGCTTGTGATTCGCCTCCTTGCGGATGAATGCCTCCGCGTGCGGCGCGCGCGTGCCTAGCGGATCGCGCGCGTCAAGCACCTCCACGACCACGTCCGACGAGTCGATCACCTGCGCGAGAGCGGGCGGCCGTCGACGAGAGGCGACCACGTCAGACGTTGGGACGGAGGTGCAGCAGAGATGCAGCGGAGATGCAGCAGAGATGCAGCAGAGATGCTGCATCGAGATGCAGCAGAGATGCAGCGGAGATGCAGCGAAGATGCAGCGGAGATGCACAGAGAGCGCCGCAGATGGGCAACGCGAGGTTGGCCGGCGGACGAGGCTCAGCAACGCATATTGCTCAACAGCGCGGGAGGTTAGGCCCGTGTCAGGGTATATTAAAGTATTGGGTGTTGCCATCCTCGCCAGCGTCGCGTGACATGGGCGGCTGGGCGGCGGGGCAGTCACGGCGGACCGGCTTCAAGGCGATAGGGCAGCAGGGAGGGCAGCAGGGAGGGTTGGGAGGGCAGGGCGGCATAAAGGCAACAGCGGCTCCAGAAGCGCGCGGCGCCAGGAGCAACACTCATCGCCAGCAACGCTGTGCGATGCGCGTGCCCTCATACGCACCTTGAAGAGCTCGGCGCGAATACGGCGCGATTGGCCCGCGTCAAAGATGTAGTTACGAGGCCCGAGCTGCTCGACCTCGCGCTCAATGTTCGAATCTCCCGCCACATCGTACGCGCGCTGCGACGAGGCCACGTGCGCGAGCATATCGGTCCACTCGTCAGGCTCCTCCGCACCGCCCGATGCGCCCGCGCCGCTACCGGCGTCGGGTGCCGACGAGGAGGCTGCAGCCATGCCAAAGCTCGATAGCTTGGGCCGCTTTCGCTGCGACTTGCTGCCGAAGACGGACGCGAAGCTCTCGACGCGCAGTAGGTCGACGCGCCCACGCTTGGCGTTGCCGTCGGCGAGCAGGCCCATCGGCAGCTTGTTGCGTTTGATGAGCACTGCGTACGGGTCCGCCTGCGTCTTGGCCATGGACTCCCTAAACTCAGTGAGCTCCGTCTGGCCGATGACGCGTGTGTTGCCGAACCAGCGGCGGTCGGGCTGCACGCGCGCCGCTTTCATCTGGCGCACGGTCTCGCCGACTGCGAGGCCGCCCTTGACGATCTTGCCGTCTTTGTTGCGCTTCACCTTGCTACGGTACATGTTGAGCCGGTTGATGGTCTGCTTTGTGCGGACCGCAGAGCCGCTCGCCTTGGCTTTGGCCGAGATCGTGCGATTTGGGTTGTCGGACGCGGCACCCGAGTGCACGGCACCATTCTTCTTGCCAGCCGTCCCTCGGAAAGATTTGGGCATCTGCGAGCGAGCGAGCGCGCTCCTAGGTTCGCCTTTGGAAGGACGGTGTCGGCGACGTCGTCTGGCAAATAGGCCTCTTGTGGAAGCTTTAGGAACTTATTTTGGATGCGGAACGGTAAGGGGGGGGGCGCGTTGTTATATGTACAAGTCTGCTACGTCTCTTTCCAATTGCCAATTGAGAACATGATGAGACTGGATCTCCGCGCAAAAAGTCGGATGTCGTCGATCACCGCCGCCCTCCTTGCTGGGTGCCTCGCGGCACTACTGCCCACGCGAGCACCCGTGCCGCAGCTGCTCGCCACCGCGCCGAGCACCATGTCGACAAAGTGGTCCGACCTCGTTGATGAGGCGCAGCGGCTGACAGACGCACAGGCCGCGAGGACGGTTGCCGCTGTGTGCTCGGAAGGCGTACTGGTGACACGCGTGAGCGCGCCGGGCGCGGAGGGTGCCGCGCTCTCGAGCTACGCTGCTTTCGTGGTCGACGAACAGGGCTGCCCGCTCACGCCGCTCTCCTCGCAGGAGGCGGCTGCCAACCTTGAGCGGGATGCGACCGCCAGCTTCTATGCGTGTGCACCTCGTGGTGGCGCAGCCTCGGGCTCAAGCATCACGCTCGTAGGCGCCGTGGAGAAGGTGTCCGTTGACGATGTCGACGATGCCATGCTCAGCCGCTTCAGCCAGCTCACCGGCGCCTCAGCCGAGGAGCTCGCCACCCGGCCGTGGTGCCGGCTCGTGCCGCAGCGTGTGCACTTGCAGGATGCCGTGCGCGGCAGCGAGGCGTGGGTGCCCGTCAGCGAATACACGAGCGCCGATCCCAACCCGCTCGCGCCATCCGCTGCCACGCTCCTGTACAAGATCAACACACAGCACATGCCCGCGCTGCGTCGCTTTGCGGCCATCTACACTGGCGTCCCGTCCGACTCGATCGCGGAGGCGGAGCTACTGGGAGTCGACCAACTCGGCTTCGACCTGCAGGCCAAGCTCAATGCGGCCGCGCCAAGGACGGTGATGCGTATCGGCTTCCGCGCGCCGCCGGCCAACGAGGAGGAGGGTATCTCGGTCTTCATGAAGCTCTTCCAGGAGGCGTATGAACGTGAGCACGGCTTCATGAAGTAGATGAGCATTATGTGCGGCGTGCATGTGCCTATGTCCTTGCATGCAGCTAAACTCGTACCGGATGATCCCGGACGGAATCAACCGGGGCGGCCAACCTGCGCAGTGCGTGCGCCGCGCACGCCCTCGCGAAGCTCTCGTCCAATGTCCTGTCTGCGGCAGCCTACGCTGACGGCTGAGCACAACAATGTTGGGGATTCGAGAGCGAGTAAAGCCGCTGAGCAGCCCGGAGCGCGGTGGAGCCTCTCGCGACGGGAAGGCCCGGGCGGCAACGCCGGCGCCCGCGGGCGCGGCCCCCGGGATCTCCGACACTCGAGTCACGACCTCTCGCGCATGGCCGGGGGGCCGTCCGTTGAAAACGACAGTACGAGCGACATTATAGACTCGTCGGTCCCACTGGAGGTGGTCGCCGTGGTTACTGTCGTGTTAAGTCTTAAGAGCGTGCGCGGTGTATGAGCGGGACGTCCACTGGGTCACAAAATCCCCGAGCTCTCTAGGACCACACCGTCACTCTGGCCAGGGTCAGCCCAGGTGCTGGGAGCTAGCTCAGATACGATACTGCTGGGAGGAGGAGCCGGCTTGTAGGTTGTAGCCCGCTCCGCCCGCGGGGTCCGCGACCGCGTGCTGCAAATCCAGCTCCACTGTCTCGCAGCTTAGCTGTCGTCCGCTCCTTCAGGATACACCTGATCGACGATTTTCTTGCCATCTTCTGCCAGATGCTTCATGAATTCTGTCCACACGGGCTTGGGCCTCCCGGGTCGCCAGCTGGCGACGCGGTCCTTGATGACGAGTCCGGGCTCGGCGTCGAGCGCGAGCCACGCTCCCGCTTTGAACTCGTCCTCGAGCTGTCCCGCGTCCCATTCGGTCGCCCCCAGGAAGAACTTGAAGCGACCCTCGCCTAGCGATCGGTCGGCCACTTTAGGGCGCGCATCGCTCCAGCCCCCGAGGAAAAGTCCACGGCACACCTCCTCCGACTCCCTCAGCGTGTCGACGTCATGAAGCACGTACAGGTTGTTTTGCTTCGCCTGTCGGCGCCGAGCAGCGAGGGCGACAGACGACGCGAGCGTGAGCGTGAGGGCGCCGAGCTCTTCGGAGCCTAGCAGGCAGGGCCGTTGAGGCAGAGGGCGCGCTTGCGTGGCAGTACCGTGCCGCCGAGCCACAGCGGCGAAATCGCCACGCAGCCGTACTCCTCCATAGAAACATCACCCATCAGCGCGCCTGTGCGCCGCTCCATCAGCAATCCACGAGAGCCCGACTTGGAGTGTTCGGTGAGGAAGACCACCTGCCGTGGCGCGAACGCGTGCGAGTGTCGGCACAGGGTAGATGGCTCTGCGGACCAGCAAGCTCGAGCGTAGAGGCGCCCTCAGGTTGGGTCGCTTACCGGAAGCATCTGCGCCGCAAAGTCGGAGCTGACCTCGTTGAGGTCGATCGGCCCCTGCAGGCCGAAGCGGCTCAGGTCCTTGACTGGGCGCGAGAAGGGGTTGCGGGTGCAAAACCGCTCGGGATTGGCCACAAGCACCTGGCCTGCGACCAGCTGCGACGCACGCTTCACCAGTGGTGTTGTTGTGGTCGGCACGCCAGCCTTTTTGAGCATTACGTCGACAGCATTCGGCGCGTCTTCGTCGCTGCTGGCGCCACCGAGCATCTGACGCAGCATCTGCGCGCGGAAATCCTCGACGTCGCTGCGTTCCTCATCCGTCACGTCCTCCAAGCCCTTGCCATCCTCGCCACCAGCCTTGTCGTCGTCCTCAGGGTAGGCGCCAAGCTGCAAAACGATGGTTCGGTAGCGCCAAGCCGGCGCACACGATGACGAAGGCAAGGTGGCTGAAGTTAGCCAGGCCGCGGAGCAGCTCGCGACGAGAAAGGCTTGGGCAATCACGACGTGCATATGCATGAAGTTCAGAAGAACTTCCCGACGCCTCGCTCTGTGAGCACGAGCCGTGATCTCAGGAGGTGTAGGCTCAGTAGAAATATACCCCGCAAGCTCCTTCTTAGTGGGCTCGGCGCACCTCCACCTCGCGATTGCCACTCTCATCTTCTACTTTGTCAAAGTACAACTATGCCCGCAAGCCGCCCCAGCGGCCGCTACGACCACAGCCCAGACCTGCAGGCTGAAACGGTGCGGCGTTCGAGAAGGTGGCTGCCACCTCGAAAACCGATCAAGCGCGCGCGCGCTCGCGCTCAGGTCGGCCGCTAGGATGGACATGCTTGAGGAGCCCGTCAAAATGAGGGCGCTCGTGGATCAAGACGGCCGCACGCTCGGCAGCGTTACGTTCATGCAACTCAGGGTCGGAGTACTCTACACCGTCAATCCCGATGAGCAGCCGGATGATGACAGCGAGGGCGCAGGTTTCCTGTTGGTCAGGAACCCGGTAACGCAGGAATCAGGCTATGTGATTGCGCCAGACGAGATGCTCGCCGAGCAATACGGAGAAGGACGCGTCCTGCAAGAGGTTGAAGCGACACAAGAGGACGAGCTTTCGGCGGTTGAGGGCGAGTTCGTCTACCTGCTCACGCCCTATGGCGCAACGCTTCCGGATGGCTGGGTGCTGGCATGTCGCGAACGCTCCGTCGCGGTGCCCCTTGGCGAGAATATCATTGGCCTCCTGCCAGCAGCGCTCGTGACACTCCTCAAGGATGGTATTGCGGTATACAAAGCGCAGAACAAGATTCAACCAAAGCTCACCCATGTCGACGAGGAAGAAATCGCAGCTGTGCATGAGAAGATCGCGGCGCCATTTGGCAACCGCGCGGCCCTCGACGCTGGAACGCACAGCCACCGAGCCGTGTCAGTCGGCATGACAGAACTCTTCGACGCGCTCGCCGATGATGATGACGACATCAAGGCGGACGCGCTCGTGCAGCTGAGCTTGCTCCTCGACATGTCCGACACTAGGGTGGAGTTCGAGGCGCTGTGCGCTGTGCTTCGTGATTTCTACGTCGTCGGAAGTGCGCACAAGCCCTCCCTTGACCTCGCATCATTTGCTACTTAGCCTAACCAAACCGTGAAGAACCGCAGCAGCAACTGAGCTTACGCGAGACCTGCGTCTTGCCCCGGTGTGCACTCCACCTCGCAGGCCTCAGTACACTCATGGGGAGCCCAGATCCGAGGCTGCACGAAACCTCGCTGGCCCTGCTCGCGAAGATCTGCAACGTCGAGCTCGATCGTGGTGCTGGCGAGACAAAGAAGCTGGTCGAGCAGGCGGATGCATTCGCGTTCGTTATCCCATTCCTGTTTGACACGCGGCTTGAGCTGCTTCGGACCGCGGTCGAGCTTTCACTCCATCTGTGCACCGAGCTCGAGTTTGTCACGGAGCTCTCGAATGGCGGAGGAATCCAGAGGATGCGCATGCTCGCGCGATATGGCCACCCAGGCCTCCCCGAGGTCGCCACCATCGCATCGGAAGTCCTGAAATGCATCAAGGGCACAGTCGACACTGTGTCAACGACCGGATTCATTTTCTCTGCCATCGTCGTCATCCAATCCGGTCGACGAAGGCACCTTGTGTACCGATTTTTTCGCCCAATCATTCTCCAGCGGCGAGCCGCCGTCATTATGCTTGAGTGCGCGTGGCGATGCACGCTCGCACGACGTATACACCATGTGCTTTACGACGCCAAGGAGGAGAGGGACTGGCGGGCGACCTTGGTAGAGCTGGCAAGACGGATTGCGGACGAGGCGCTCTGGGAAAAATGCCGTGCCTGCACCGAAGCCCTCCTCCTGCAGGTCGTTACCTTCCACTCGCATATTGTTGCCGTGAACGAGATGCAGGAGCATCTGATGTTCAAGTACGGCGCGATGGCCCCTTTCTTTATCATCAAGCTGCAGGTCGCGGTAAAGAAGGCTCGACACCGAAGGTTTATCGCCCGGCTCATGCGCGTGCAGTCAATCTGGCGCGGCATGAGGTCACGACGCGAATGGATGGGCCGGCTAGCACTGGCGATGGCAGAGCGCAAGCGACGCATCATCATCCGTGGGCTCATCGAAAATGTCATTGTGCCTAACGTCAGGAGGCACGTGGCCATCTGGGCGGCGCGTAAAAGGTGGTCTCGCGTACGCACTTCCATAATCTTCGCGGGTAATCTGAAGATCAAGCTCAGGAAATTGGAGGAGGCCAGGGCGGCTGCAGCTGAGGCAGCGAGAATAGCCGAGGAGGCCAGGATCGAAGCTAAACGGATTGCAGATGCCGCGGAGCAGGTTGCGTGGGAAGCCGCTGAGGTAGAGCTCAAGGAGGTGGTGGCCGTTGAGGCAGCGCGGCTGGTCGACCTGAGACTCATGACCCAGGAGTTGAACGAGCTCGTGCTCAGAACTGTGGAAGAGGTGCTCGCGATGAAGGCAGCAGAGGAGGCAATCTCACGTCGGCTGGTAGAAGAGGCATCGGCAGATGATGCGGAGCAAGCTGCGTGGGAGGCAGTGCTGCTACAGCTCGATCAGATCGTGGCGATCGAAGCTGCCAGGCTGCGGCTGGCGAGAGCCAAAGCCGCTGTATCAAGGGGTGTCAAGGGGCTCGCCCTTGTGCAGCAGATGGAGAAAGACGCTGATGAGGCAAGGATCCGACGAGAGGAGGAGGCGAGGGTTGCGAGAGTCGAGAAGGTCAAGGCGGCGATGGCCAGGCAGGCCACGAGCATCAGCTTGTCGAAGGTGCTGGACAAGGGGGGCAAGGAGTTTGCGGAGCAACGGGCAATAGAAGAGGCGAGGCGGGCAGAGGAGGAGCGGGTGGCGAAAGTTGAGAAGGTCAAGGCGGCGATGGCCAGGCAGGCCACGAGCATCAGCTTGTCGAAGGTGCTGGACGAGGGTGGCAAGGAGTTTGCGGAGCGACGGGCAATAGAAGAGGCGAGGCGGGCAGAGGAGGAGAGGGTGGCGAAAGTCGAGAAGGTCAAGGGGGCGATGACCAGGGGCGTCGCGAGCATCAGCTTGTCGAAGGTGCTGGACGAGGGTGGCAAGGAGTTTGCGGAGCGACGGGCAATAGAAGAGGCGAGGCTCGCCGCCATCAAGGCAGAGGAAGAACGGGTGGCGAGAGTCGAAAAGGTGAAGGCGGCGATGGGCAAGGGCGTGAAGTCTATTGCCATCTCCAAGGTGCTGGAAGACGACGCCAAGGAGCATCGGCTCGAGAGGACAAAGGCTGCGATCGCACGAGGCAGGAAGAAGCTCTCCATGCTTGGGGTCCTCCAGGACGAGGGGGCGATCTACGCAGAACGGACAGCGGAGTTGCAGACCATGTCGGCAAGCGTGGTCGGAAGCATCGTTGCCCGCGTGATTGCTGACAAGAAGATCGAGGACGCACATATCGCGGCCATCAGGGCGCAGGAGGTCAGGGACAAGAAGGTGTTTGATGATCTCACGAGCATCACGTCGAGCGCATGGGCAGAGTCAACGATGTGGGCGGTCGCGGTGCACGCTGCGGAATCATCTGAAGCGACCAGGCTGCAGAGGCTGGAACAGGCAAAAGCATCGACGGCTAGGGCGACGAAGATGCTCGCAGCAAAGGCTAAGGTGGAGGCGGAGGCGAAAGCGGCTAGGCTGAAGAGGACCAAGGCAGCGATGAAGCGGGGGGTGGCATCGATCAACAACATGATCGCCATGGAAAAGGAGGGGCTCAAGATGGCTGAGCGACGAGCAGACGAGAATCGGCGAGCTATCATCAGCGAGATGATGGACTGTGTGATGGTAAACGTGCACGAAGAACTCGCCAGATATGCCGAGATGATGAACTGTGTGACACCGATCATTGTAGACCTTGTCGAGGAGGTCCTCGAGCGCAAGCGAATGGAAGAGGCTGAGATCGCTCGGGAGCATGCCGCGTGGGAAGCGGCCTTGGAGGAGCTGGACCGCATCGTTGCCGAGGAGGAATTCAATCTTCAAATGCAAATGATGGCCGAAGCCGAAGCGGAGGCAAGGCTTCTGGCGATGATCGCGGCAGACGAGGCGTTCTTGCAAGCGCTGCTTGGCGAGGAGGCTGAGACCGAGGCAGAGAAGGAAGACTTCATGGAAGTCTTGAGGAAGCGACAGGAGTCCGCTGACCTCGCTTCGATGAATGAAAAGCAGCTTGCCGCTTACCAACAGGCGCAACGGGAGGCGATGACAAAAGCCGAAGAGGCGGCCGCTTTCAAGCGCCGGCAGGAGGCGAGGAAGTCATCCGACATCGCAAAGAAGGCTGCGAAGCGCTCCGCCAAATCAAAGGAGAAGGCGCAGAGGGCTAAGAATGAAGCTGCTGGCATCATTGCGGACGCGAAGGCCAAGAAGCAGAATGCAGATGATGCTGAGGAGGAGGCCATCCGAGCAGCGAAGGTGGCAGAGGCTGCCGAGATTGGCGCAGGCAACTCGGCACCCCTTGCCTTCGAGGACGAGCCGCTGCTGCCTGGACAGAAGAAGAGGACGGGCAAACTGAGTGCAGCGGAGAGGAGGGAGAGGAGGGAGGAGGAGATGCGGATCAGGGAGGAGCAGGAGAGGCAGATGCTGGAAGAAATGGCAGCAAGAGAAGCTGAAAGGGCGGCGAAGGAGGCTGAAAGGGTGGCGAAGCAGGCTGAAAAGGAGGAGGCCGAGAGGATCGCCAAGGAGGCCGAAAAGGCGGCGAAAGAGTTAGATCTTGCCGCCCGCCGGGAAGCCTTCCTCAAGGATAGAGCTGCCAAGAAAAAGGCAGATGCGGAAAAGGCGGCCCAAGGAAAGGCGGAGGCGGCCAGGAGGCTGGCAGAAGCTGCCGCCGAGCCGAAGAAGCCCAAGGTGCAGCTCGCTGCGAAGCGAAAGGGGGAGGCCGTCCTGCCACCTCCTGGCATCTCCGTGGTCATGTCGCCGCGTACCTTTGCCGCTGCTGAGAAGTCGGCTCGAATGAAGTATGAAGCCATGGCCGAGCTGGGCTTGGGACATATGGCCACTGCCCCCCTAATGCCACTCCTGTCCCGCAATCGCAACCCTGCCAACGATCTGTACCACTCTCTGGGACTTCAGCCGCCGAATTATGCCACCTCACTTTTTGAGGGCATTCAGAGCTCTGCAGGCCCGGCTAGGTGGGTGCAGCAAATGGGCGCTCCTGCTGGAGCCGCTGTCGACGCTGGGTCGAGTCCACGGAACATGGGGCCCAGAGACGTCTCCCCTCCGGGGGCGTCGGCTGCGCGTAATGCGCCTCGCAGTGCGGGTCACCTGCGGACGGTTGCGAGCGTGGGCGCGCTTCCCGCACTCGTGCATGCACGGCCGGGTAGCACGTCGCCCGGTAGGCTGCGCGTCCTCCAACCGTCGTCGTCCCGGCCCCTCCTCCTCCCTGTGGCTCCACTCCCGGTGGCTCCATCGTCCATGATTCCAAGCGCTAGCCCGCGCGGCTCAGCGTATGGTCACAACGGCCGCCTAAAGGCACTGCCGCGGATGAACGACCTGCGGATGAGCCTGCCACCCACTGAGCTGGGCATGCGGCTCGCGAATCGGCGTGAGCGTATCTCCACCATGACGGGCGAGGTGCCTCTTCTCAAAGAGACGGCGAGCGCGCCGTTGCTGCAGCGCGCGTGGCCGCAGCGGGGCTCCTCGCCGCCGCAAGGATGATGGAAGAAGCCATCGTGCACGTCGAACTTCGTGGCCACTCCCTGCAAAATCCAACTACGCAGCATCTCATCCGGTGCACAACGTTTCTACAGTAGCCTGAACACACATGTGGTCTGAGCAGCGCGAGCGTCTATTAGCGTAAGGGAGGCGTTAGACCCATTCGCCATTGCCATGTTTTAGGATACAAGGACAACGCTTCAAACGCCTTAAATATCGTACGCGTAGCGTCGTAAACGAAAACGTAATTCGTAATTGGTACGAACTAGCTAAAAGCTAATACGGTAAGGCTATAAGCGTTAAGGGCAATTAGGGGTTATCAAGTTTGAAGTTAATCAAGGAACTAAAATCATACTCTTGATCAGACTAATTTTCGGCGGAGGGTCTAAATCTGCACGTTTGACCGCGTAGCGCCTAGCGGCCGATGAGAGTTTTAGTAGCCGCAGCGCTCACCGAGGCATATTAAGCTTGGTAAGTTACAAAGTTCTCTCTATTAAGCATCAGGTGCTTCTGCTACATCACAGTGTTCAAAGCCTATGGGGTAATTACCTGAGTAGTGGGAAGGTCCACCTAGGTCAAAAAAGTGCGCCCCACAGTGTTCAAAGCCTATGGGGTAATTACCTGAGTAGTGGGAAGGTCCCCCTAGGTCAAAAAAGTGCGCCCCACAGTGTTCAAAGCCTATGGGGTAATTACCTGAGTAGTGGGAAGGTCCCCCTAGGTCAAAAAAGTGCGCC
>Ga0210243_100467_pt1 | contig 34522 bp, 19 predicted proteins | sample ChrtobMeP5a_32mM_FD_155461 | JGI IMG/M metagenome (GOLD analysis project Ga0210243, IMG submission 155461) | Chrysochromulina tobin associated microbial communities from unialgal haptophyte culture, Seattle, Washington, United States - P5a_32mM | ecosystem: Host-associated > Algae > Haptophytes >...
TATGGCGTGCGTCGGTGGGCCCGCGGCCGGCCGGGGCGCGCGTCGGCGGCGCGATTTGCTGCGTAGCAGCGCCAGCCGAGGCGCTGTCACATGGAAGCCTCTTCGGCCGGTGGAGAAATTTGGGACGCCGTTCGAAGGAGCTTGAAGCGCCCGCTTTTGTGCTCCCAAATTTGGGACGACAGACTGGCCGACGGACACACAGACAGACACACAGACAAAAGGGTCCGCCGGCCAAAACCTATCGGGTCGCGCGCGCGCTATTTTCACGCGGGCGGTTAATCTCAGAGGCTTCCCTCCCGGTGTTCCACGGGGTGGGGAAGAATTGGAACTATGTCAATTTGCATGCGTTTCGTTTCGTGTGTCTCGCTATCCGGATAGCCAGACATATACGGTAGCGCGCTAGTAGCGCCCGAAGCGCCAAGGTATATTAAAAATTATTTCTAGATTTTTGTCGGCCCCGTTCGGAAAAGAAGTACAGAGAGGAACCCGCGCGTGCGCGCGAGCTATCCGGATATTCTAGATTAGACTCGAGAAACGACGCAAACGACTGTCATTCAAACGACAAACGAAAGGGATCCTAAACTGTAAAGTCGTCTCTAATCACACGGTGCAGCATACCGTACGACGCCGTACGGCTCGGCGCGGTATTAAGCGCTGTACCGCAGCTGTTACTCCAACTGTTATACCTTAGTTTATAGTTACCGCCAGTCGGGCACTGAAAACTCCCTCTCCCTGAACGATGGTGAGATGGTGCAGTGCCTTTTTCTAGTTTACCGCACAGCGTACGTCTATGTGACTGCTGGGTGGCCCATACTTGAGCCGTCGCACATGGGGCGGAGCCCGTTCAGAGAACTCTGTTTGTGGCCATTCAGCTCTTCAGGTTCAGCTAGCTCTGCACCCCACACTGCCATGCGAGCGCCAGAGAGTATCAATTGCAGGTCGCTGAGCCGTGGAATCAAGTGGCGAAATGGCACCACGAGCTCTGGCTCGTCGCTATCTCCCTTGGCACGCATCAGCACCGCAAGATAGAAATGGCAACAGTGGAGACGCACCGCCTCCGCTATGAAGATGTCGGCGATTGCTGCAGATTCAATGAAGCGCGAATGCTCATACCCAAACGAGCGTTTCATGCGAACACATATGCCGGCACCAGTCATAGCAACCAACGATTCCTCGGTCACGCGCGTCAGCCTGAGGATCAGAGCAGCCGTGAGCAGCAAAAGTAAAAGCGCAGCACAGCGCACGTGCGACGATGCAGCTGCGGCCAGAGCAAGCACTCCGGTGAACCCGGCAGCCATGAGGCGTGTTATTGAGGTGTCTACAGGCTGCACAATGAAACTGCATCCTGACCGGACCCTCTCAACAGCGAGCACAGGCCGCGGATCCGCCATTTCGTCCCCGGTGAAAAGGTCAGCTCAGAACGACAGCGGCAAGAAAAACCCTGAGAGGTCATGGGACTTTCACACCGGCACCCGCCGGCCCGCGCGCGCCGCGAGATGTTTCAGGTAGAGCGGGGTACCGGAATGAGACTCGCAATGTATGCCGGATCGCCGGTTCAAAAACACCGGGGGGGAGCCGGGAAGCACAGGGACAGTCGCACAGTGTATGCCCGCAGGGCGGAAGGCGCGATTGGGATGAAAAGACTCGAAGAAATTCGACTTTGGCAACCAAAAAAGTTACGAAGCCCCACGCACGTGACGAGACGGAATGGCGTCGACTGCGGCCACAGCCGACGCCATTCCTTACGCCAGCGACGCATTCACTGCGCCGCTGGCCACCCACATAGCAACTGGCTCAGCTGCTGGCGCAGCAGCGGCGGTCACGAAACTCAGGCTGGGTCAACTGAATAGCTCGAAGGCCGACAGTGTGTCACGTGGCTCCAATAGTAGCTCGCGCCGTAGCTCGCGGCGCACGCCATCTTCGAAGAGCAGCTCGAATCGTAAGCGTCCTGGAGGGCTTGCCATCATCGATGAGGACAGTGGGCTTGCTCAGATCGCAGCACAATCTGAAGTCTCGATTCATAGCGCAGCAGTCCCACTTCGTGCAGTGCTTCATGCAGCAGCTATTCCACTTCGTGCGGCAGCGGATCTCGCCTGGGGCGAGGAGGAGGAGGCGAAGAATTCTGTAAAGCTCGCGTCGACCGCAGTCTTAAAAGCGCAGACTAATTTCAGTATGGCCGAGGAGGTCATGCGGCAGGCCACGAAAGCGCGCAAGAGTGCAGAGCGAAACGTGGCAGCAGCACAGTTTGACGTGAAGTCCAACAACAAGCAGGCGTTGGCGGCAAAGCTCGCGGACCAAGTCGCCGTCGAGGCTGAAGCTGCGCAACAAAGGCTGGAACGTGTCGTAAGCGAAGCCATCGCAAAAGATGCGGAGCTCGCGCAGGCCCTCGCCGAGTTGCAACGCGCCGACGATGCGGCTTCGATGAGCCGTGCGCAGCACTCAAGTAAGCAACAGGACTTGGCTGCTGCAGATCAGGCCGTAGCCGCAGCAGCAATGCGCCATCTAGAGGTGCAGAAGCGCGTTGCCGACCTGACAGCGGCATCTAAGGCACTCAACGAAGAGGCCGATCGCGCCGTGAAGCGGTCCAAAGGCAGCGCTGGCGCTGGCAAAGCGTGGGCGGAGCGGCTGTCCATCGCCCACCAGAAGGCGATGAAGCAAGCCAGTCTGGGTAATGAAGCACTCGCCGAAGCCCAACAGGAAGCACGGCATGTATCCACCCTACTTGCTGTGTCAGAGGCGGCGGCACGCGAAGCTGCCGATGCCGAAGCAGCAGCTGCCAAGATATCGGCTACGGATGGAGATGTTGCAACAGCAGCCAAGGCGACAGCGTTCCGCCTGGAGCAGGAGGCCGCCATGGCCAAGAAGGAACAAAAGAAGGCCGCGGAAGCAGCGAAAGCGGCCATGGACGTAAGAGAAGACGCCCGCAAAAACGCCGATCGCGAGGCTGCGATCAAAGCCGCCGACGAAGCTGCGCTTCGGGCGGCGATCGAGGAGCTGGAGCGGTGCAAGGAGAAAGAGATGAAGGCAGAAGCGCACCTCCAGGACTCGTGCGCAAAGGCGCTCGCTCAGGCGAAGCAGGCCTTAGCGGTGGCCGAGGCTCATCACGAAGCAAAGAGGGTCTTCGCAAACGACAGGGAGAGCGAGGCTTGCCTCGCTGAGAAGGCGGTGCGGGAGGAGGATTCCAAACTTGCTGCTGAGAAGGCGGCACGATTGAAGGCGCAGGAGGAGGTGCGGCTCCTCAAGGAGAAAGAGGAGGCGGCGCGGCACCAGCAGGTACGCGGCGCGGTATCGGTGGGGGACGCCATCAATAATGACGACGCATCGGTCCCTCAGCCTCACAGCGTACATGTAAGAACGAGGCCAACCTCAGCGAAGCGAAGCGTCGTCGCAGGAGCTGGTCTGCAACATTGCGTTTTCGGGCTCGAAGCTCACTTTACAATCGAAGCCTTCGATACAGAGGGCGAGCCGCAACCCGATGGCGGCGATGCGCTGTTCGTCTGCGTCCGGTGCTGCGGGCACGGAACACGAATCCGAGCGAAGATACGCGACCTGGGCAATGGCACATATGCAGTCTCCTTCAAGCCGGCGATACCAGGCCAGATGAGCATCGGCGTATCGCTCATGGGCGAGCCGCTTCCCGGGAGCCCCTTCACATGCAAGGTCGATGCGCCCACTGCCCACCCGGCCCAATGCGTGCTCTCTGGGAAGGCACTATCGGAAATCACCGCAAATCGGCAGGAGCATTTCCAGATCTGCTACCGTGACGTTTTGGGCCATCTTGCGCACGCGATCGAGCTTGAGCTCTCCATCGACAAGGTCGACAAGGTTGAAGAGGGGCACTCTTGCCGCAATTCAGAGAGCTTGCCGGACGGCCAGAACACGGGACGATCCCGCAAAGGTCGAAGAGGCAAGGCAACAGCTCTGCGACTAAATGTGGAGGCGAGGCAACAGCAGCTGCGACATTGGAATCATCGTCTCGCTCTCGACTCGAATCGCGAGCGTCTGAAGGCCAAAGACCGGCAGGACGAGATTGAGGCGCTGGAATCGAGACTAAACTCTCAAAAATCGGCGCGAGGCAGTCCACGCGAGCACCGGTATGCGATGGGATTGGGCTCGCCGCGTGGCTCACCGAGAGCAGTCGGCCCATGGGCACAGGAGCTTATCGCAGATCCAACGGGCATCGGACTGGCATACGGTGGGCTCCACCCCGGCCGGCTGCATGCCCATGGGCGGCTCTTCGACTCGCACAAGGTCTTCTTCTCCGTCGGCGCGAGTGGAGACTATCTGCTGCACGTGCATTTCCGGCATCAGGCAACGCCACTCCCGGGTTCCCCCTTCAAGCTGACCGTGCATCCTGACAGGGCGCATCCACTCGGCACTTACATCGATCCGGCTATGCTGCCCCTCCGAGGGCCTTCAGAGCCGATTGCAGGGTCGCGCAAATTCGGGCTCGGAGCAGGTCAATTGACAGGCAAATATGGCTGCACGCTGCGGGTGACCGCCCGCGACAAGATGGGCAATCCTTGCGTGTCAGGCGGTGCAGGGATCACTTGTGGCGTCGTGATGCAGGATCAAAATGTTGACCTAGGCCTGGAAAGTACCGTCGAAGACGAGGTGTGCAGCGAGGCCCCTCCCGATGGCCGTGACCTTCCCTTCCATGACTTCAAGCACACTTTATGCGGCGCCTTACATGCCTGATGAACCCTCTTGTGCATGCTGCGCGTAGGGTAACGGAAAATATGCGTGCAAGTGGTGCGGCTCGCGTGCTGGCCAATATCGCGTGTTTGTGAAGATGGACGGGCTGCACATCCAAGGCAGCCCATTGCTGATGCGGCTCGGGCCAGCCAAATCAAATCTCACGAAGAATGAGACTCCAGCGATGCCCGCCGAGGCAGATCCGGAGGAGTTGGCGTACTGGATGGGCATGATCCAGTTGAAGATGAAGGACAAGCATTCGAGCGTGATGAGCGCTTTCCGCTCACTGGACAAGGACGGGTCGGGCCAGCTGGACATGAACGAGTTCAAGACGATGCTGGTCATGTTTAACCTCGGCGATGTGCCGGACTACATCACCCACGCGATCTACCAGATGGTCGACATGGACAACAGCGGCTCGATGTCGTATGCCGAGTTCTTTCGCCTCGTCAAGCTCCCCGAAGAACTAGCAGAAACAACAGCTCCAGCCCCTTTAACTGTAGCTGCTGGCCGCCGAAGAAGCACCTCTGACTCCCTCGCCACCATACCCGCCCCCACCTCCGCCGCTACCGCGACCTCCTCCTCCGCCACCACCACCGCCGCCGCCGCCGCCGCCGCCGCCACCGCCGCTGCCGTGAAAGGAACGTCGGCGCTCGCTAAGGACTTCATCAAAATGCCACCGCCTCCGCCTCCGCCGCCGTCGGCCTTAATGCTAAAGGCGCAAGCCATACTCCAACGCCAGCTTAAAAAAGGCTGAGGAGAGGGCGAGACAGCCCGAGCGCACATCGGTGCTCGTACGACTACGTAGCCAGCGATCTCCATCTAGTTCTAGAATTCCGCATGATCCCATCTTTAGCGTAGTTCAGTATTCCGCATGTACAGCGACTGCAAAAACAGCTGTTGTATACGACATTCCGCTCAATTCCGCCATTCACCGTTTTCGTCAAAAAGGTCAGCTCTGACAGCAGCGCGAACCCCAGTGTATTAACATGAATGAACCATCCTAACCGTGGCGGACGCCGACCGGGGCGCGGCCGCGCCGGATGGCACCTTGGTGCAGCTCGCCCAAGAGTAAGGAGATTGGTGTCGGTAGCGCCGAGCAGGTGTCGCTGCCTGCAAGCAGCGACGATGAGGAGGGCAACGAAGCACGACAACCTCGTCACACGAGCGAGAGCGCAGACGGGGGGCCGCTCCACTTCCGCTTCTCCTGGCGGAAGCTGTGGCGCTTTGCGGGCCCTGGCTGGCTAATGAGCCTCGCGTACCTCGATCCTGGCAATCTGGAGAACAATTTGCAGCAGGGGGCCTACACGCGGCTCACCCTCGTGTGGGTGTTGTGGTGGGCGACGGTGACAGGCTTCGTGCTGCAAGAGATGAGTGCGCGGCTGGGGCTGGTCACTGGGCGCGACCTCGCGCAGGCGGTGCGAGATGAGTACCCGCGTTGGCTTTCGCTTGTCGTCTACGTGATGATGGAGATTGCGGTCATCGGCGCGGACGTGCAGGAGGTGGTCGCATCGGGCATCGCATTCAATCTGCTCTCGCACGGGAGCATCCCGGTCTGGGCTGGCTGCCTGATCACTGCGGTGGATACGATCACGTTTCTCGCGGTCGGCTACCTTGGCGTTCGTTACCTCGAGGGTTTTGTCTGCGTCCTCATGGGCATCATGTCGCTCTGCTTCTTCATCAACCTGGGCCACTCGGGCCTCGAGGCGTGGGACGGAGTGATTGAAGGCTGGGTCATCCCGACCATGCCGACGGGTGCCTTCACGCAGGTCGTGGGCACGATCGGAGCCGTCATCATGCCACACAACCTGTACTTGCATAGCGGCCTCGTACTCTCTCGTAAGTTGGAGCGCTCGTCCGACTACCGTGTTCACGAGGCGCTCTGGTACTCGCGTGTCGAGTCGGCGGGTGCGCTGCTCTTCGCCTTTCTGGTCAACCTGGCGGTGGTCGTCACCTTCTCGGCCAGGTTCTTCGACCCGACGTGCCAGGAGGCGGCTGAGGGGCCCTTGGCATGCCTCTCGCGCACAGCGTACGAGGAAGTCAACGGGCCGCTGCCTGCGCAGCCGCCCGTGCGCGCCGGGCTGGGTACGCCGTGCGGCGGCAGCCACCATATTTGCGGCGTGATCGGGCTTGAGAACGCAGGGGTCGCGCTCAAGGATGGCCTGGGCGACTGGTCACTGTACGTGTGGGCCATCGGGCTGCTTGCGGCCGGACAGGCCTCCACGATGGTGTGCACGTACGCAGGCCAGATCCTCCTGTCGGGCTGCCTGGACATCGAGCTGCCTCCGTGGAAGCGAGTCTTTGCGACACGGCTGTTTGCGCTTGGGCCAGCCCTCATCGTGGCGCTCCTCACCTCAAACGGCTCGGGCGCCTTCGACAACATCAACGAGTACTTGAACGTGCTCCAGTCAGTGCAGCTACCCTTCGCGATGTTGCCGACGCTCCACTTTGCAGGTACTGATTGCGACTTGAGTGCGACGTGATTGCATCGTCATTCCGACGGACCCTCTCCACTTTGCAGCGTCGACCAGACGGCTAGGGCGCTTTGCCACAAGTGCGCCGCTGCAGCTCGTCTCGACCGCGCTGAGCGCCATCGTGCTCGGTACCAATCTCGCGCTCATCTGGTCCATCGTCGACAAGCTTGAGCCTACGCCGGTGGTGCTCGGCAGCGCCGTCATAGGTGGCATGCTCTATTTTGGTGTGTGTGCGCGGCTCGTATGGGAGGACCTTACCGGTACAGCTCGTCGACTGCGACGGCGTCTCGGGGTGTGCTGGCGCCGAGTTCGGCGCGCGAGCCGGGAGGTTGACGCCGAGCTCATCGAGGAGGAGTCTGCGATTGAGGGTGAGCTCTTATCTCGATTTCTGAGTCCATCACTGAGTCCATCTCTGAGTGCAGGCTAATTACGTTCCTCATCAGGTGAGCTCTTATCTCGGCTCCTCACGCCCGAAGCGCTCCGACGCGCCGCGTGCATGGAGGCGTCGGCGGCGTCGGCGGCGGCGTCGGCGGCGGCGTCGGCGGCGGCAGCGGCAGGAGCTATTGGGGCGATGGGAGCGGTGGGGGCGGTGGGGGCAGCGGGGGCAGCACAGCAGCCTCCGCCGCTGAGCTCGAGCGCGCCGAGCTCCCGATCGAGCTCAAGCGCGAGCTCAAGCGCCGAGCCTCCGATGCCACCGAGGCTCGGCACAATGAGTGCGCGCCAAGCTTGCTCGCAAACCTTCAGCGTTGACAGCCAGCAGTCGCTGCACGTTGTCTTTGGCAGCTCGGGGTCGCTGGCCTTGGGAAGCACCGGTTCCCTCTCCGAGCTTCACGAGCCTAGAGAGCTGGCGACGCCCCCGGCGTACGAGCCGCCCGTGCTCCCGAGGCGCACGGAGATGTGAACACGCACTGTGAACACGCACGATGAGCTATCTGCCGGGCTGGAGCGTGCCAGGAAGAGTAGAGCCTGCAGGCGAGGACCGAGGCCCTGGGCGCCACCTGACCAGCAGCACATGGCCGATGTTATGCGCGTGGTCGGCCAAACAAGCACACCTTTCGTTGTTGCCGAATACCGATACCGTCTTTACGTTACTGGATACCGTTCCGCGAACGCTGCTAGTCAATCACTGAGTTCAAAATCAGGTGGTGGGGATAGTGCGGTGTATGAATCAGGAAAGAATACCTCCCCCCTACCCCTTTGGGTCAAACCTGCTCTGAGCTCTGGGGCCGTCCGCTGCTCGAGGGTTCCGCTAACTTACGGAGGCTATACTTTCATCCTGGTTGGACTGTGTGCTCTCTAATCGCGCATGGCGCCTCCGCGAACCAAGGGCGATCCAGTCGCGACCGGTGGCGGTGCTGGACGTAGGCCCTTCGATCGGAAACGGCGCGGCGAGGACCCGAGCCGAGAGTGCTGCGCGCCGCCACCCTTGAGCGCGCGCACGAGGAACCCGCGCCAGATCGCCTGCACGTACGTCGCCGCGTCAAATTCAAGGTCGGCGAGAGCGTTCCGCCACGCAGCAGCGACGCGCGCCTGGCGGCCGCGCGCGTGCGCTTGGATGGTGATGATGGCCGCCATCTGCATGCGTGACGGCCGATCGAGCACATTGTCGAGCTTGGACGACGATTCGAGGAGAGGCACGCCGCCCTCTTCCTCGGAAGCGGGCTGCCTGGTCAAGATCTCGGACCGCGAGATCTTTGCAGGGAGCTCGCCGGCACTGAAGCCCACCTGACGCCAATAGAGGCCGTTGAGCTCGCATTCCCATACGTCGGCCAAAAAGTGCTCGCCATCGTGGCCACCCACGATGAGCATGCGCGAGGTGCCCGTGATCATCGCCGTGTGGCCGCAGCGCGGTCGCATCCTTACCGGCACCGTGTGCGACTGGTCGACCCAATAGCCCGCATTGAACGAGAACTCCCAAAAGTCGCGAAGCATGCGTCCCTCGGCGCGCCCGCCGAAGACAAAGAGCCGTCCGCCCCAATTGACTGTCGAGTGCTGCACGCGCCCCGCGAAGGTCGAGGGCACGAGCGTGCCTGGCGTGCGCAGCCGGATGGCTTCCTTTTTCGCCTTGGCGTTCCGCTGCCTCCTGCCGGGATTCGAAGCGAACCAGCGGCGCTGGATGGTGCACACGGCGGTGAGCTCGATGAGATTGTTGTTCGCGATGGTGCGCGGGTCGAGGCCCTGCTCGAGCGTGTTCTTCATCTGCTCTTGCAGCTCCTTGACGATCTTGGCTTCCATAGGGAGCCCATCCACCGCCTCAGCGACGCCCGAGAAGGCGGCCTTCGTGCACGCCTGCAGCAACTCGTTGAAGGACACCTCGGGTGCGCCCGTCTCCTCGTTCACGTACGACTTGATGTCCTTGAGCTTCGAGATGTAGTTGGACACATCGGTGTCCTTGACGATCGAGAAGGAGAACTGCTTCGGGTCGAGGCCGAGCGGCGGCGGCAGCTTGCGGATGAGTGCATGCAGATGGCGCACATGCATGCGGCCCGTCGCGTACGGGTCGAACTGCTGCCACGCCTCCACGAAGAGCTCCGCGTGGTCGGCCGAGACGCGGTGCTTCCCACGCCCCACCTCCTTACCATACTCCTCCAGGATGAGTGCGATCATCATGTTGAGGATGATGAAGCTCGCGCTGATCTGGAAGGCGATGAAGAAGAGCATCGAGGCGAGCGGGTTGCCGCAGTTGCCCTCGTCTGGCGAGCAATGCTGCACGTCCACGTCCGAATAGACGACACCGGGCATGATCATCGCGTCGTGCATCAGGCCATTCCACGACTCGCCCGTCGAGCAGCGCAGCATCGTGAGCATCGCGGTCGGGAAGTTGCAAAAGTTCGCGTTGTGGTTGAGGTAGTTGCCGTACGCGATGTGGCCGAAAAGGCGCATCCCAAGGATCGAGAAGAGCGTGAGCAAGATGAAGAAGATTGCGCCGATGTTGGCCAGCGCGGGAAGCGAGAGCAGCAGCGTGGTGAGCAGTACGCGCAGGCCCTTGGCCGACTTGACGGTGCGGATGATGCGCAGCACGCGCGCCGTGCGCAGCGCGCGCAGCAGGGAAGGGTTGAATCCAATGGAGGCGCCGATGAACTCGACGATGTCGAGGAGCGAAAACGAGACGACGAAAAAGTCGAAGACGTTCCACGGGTCGCGAAAGTACTCGCCGGCCTCTAGGGCGTAGATCTTGGCCGCGGCCTCGAGCCCGAAGAGCAGGGTACACACGAGGTTGCCGAACTGGAGCTTTGCGAGCGTCTCGGACGAATCATCGAATCCATCGAGGCCGAGCAAGCAGGTGTTGAACAGGATGACCCCGAAGACGACGAGCTCGAAGCGCTTGTGCGAGACGATACGATAGACGCGCGCGCGTATCCGGTCGTTCTTGGGCTCCGGAGGGTACCGGCTGGGCTTGAGGGAGAGGAGATTCGCCATCGAGTCGACCCATTCCTGCTGCTCCTCGCTGATCATATGCAGGCCGTCGTCGACCTTCTTGATGTACGCGAACTGGTCGACGATCACGCCCACGAAGACGTTGGTCAGGAACATGCCGCCAACGACCGTCCACGCGACCATGAAGAGCCCCTGCGCACGCGAGGTGTTGCGCTCCGGCGCACGTCCAGGAGCCGTCGCGTCGATGGTGTAGTACATGACGTCAGGCCAGCCTTCCATAGTCGACGACTCGAATAGAAGGAGCATTGAGGCGCCTATGTTGTCGAAGGAGCCGAGGGCCGGGTTGGCCCACAGCCCCCCCGCACGCACACACGACCTCTCTGAGGCGGCGTCGAGGGCGACCACCTCGCCAGCCTCGGAGAGCTCTGCTTGGCGGCACGACGCGAACGTGCCAGCGAAGAGCTGCACACCGAGGATGCCGAAGACGACAGAGAAGAGCCCGACGACGAGCATCACGTTGACGCACGCCGGGATTGTCTTGATGAGCAGGTCGACCACCACGCGCAGGTTGCCAAATTTGGCAATCAGCCGGAGCGGGCGCAGCACGCGCAGCAGGCGCAGCGTCGAGAGGTTGCCGTTGTCCTGGGCGAGCAGGGAGAGCAGCGAGGCAGCGACGATGGTCGCGTCGAGCTGATGCCAGCCGGACTTGAGGTACGCGTTCGGCGTGAACAGGAGGCCGAAGGCGAGCACCTTGAGCACTAGCTCGACGGTGAACACGGCGGTGGCGAGCAAATTAATCTTCTCGAGATTGATCGCGAGCTCCGAGCTCGGGTCGAGCGTGCACGACTCGAAGGTCATCGCGACGCACGAAATTACGATCCACATGACGATCGCTCCCTCGAAGGAGAAGAGGTCGCCGACGCCAGAGTGTGCCGCGCGCCGTTGGTTCTCTTCGAGCACCGCCTTGTCTGTCACAGGCGCAAAGTAGTACTCACCGCCCTTAATCACGCTCTCGGACGTCAGGGGGCCGTCCGACTTCTTGTCCGCGTTCTCGAGGTCTTCGCGCGAAAAGTCGAGCTTGCCCTGCACCAGCTCGCGTGCAAGCCGTGGGCTCAAGAGAACGTGAGCGCCGGGCGGCGGCTCGCGCCCGAGCCGGCGCCAGTGAATCCCGACGACGTCCGAGTCTTCGTGATCGTCGATGGAGAAGTGGAACTCGATGGTTGCCTTCGCCATCCGGCGCGCCGGGTGGGACGGCGGAAAGAGGTACAGCGCCACGTCGTCTGGATCGTCCAGGGCCGGCGCGCCGGCTGGCGCGGCGGCTGGCGCGGCGGCCGGCGCGGACGTGGGTACTTCGACCTCCTCCATGTCGGTCGAAAAGCCTCCGAGCAGGATGGCGACGAAGAGGTTGAGCACGACGTAATTGCCCGTGATCACGAGCAGCACGAAGTAGGGCGCGCACCAATAGCCAACAGCCGCCGCGGAGGACGACCACACGTCGTTCCAGTTCTCGCCCGAGACTACCACGAAGACGGTGAGCATCGCATCGCCGATCGTGTCGAAGTTGGTGCGCGGCGGCTCGTCGAACCCGGCCTCGGGGGTGAACGCGCCGCCGAAGACGTGCATGCCGAAGAGAGCGAAGACGAAGATTAGGAGCAGCATGAGCAGGAAGAGGTTCGCGAGCTGACCGATGCTGTTCAGGATGCCCTCCATGACGCGGCGCAGTGTGGCCCACGAGCGTGCGAGCTTGAAGACGCGCATCAGGCGCATCGCACGCAGCACCGACACGTTCACTCCGAGGTCGATGTCGTAGTACACGATCGCGAGGTCGATGAGCGAGAGCGTCACGACGACCGCGTCGAACCGGTTGAACGCGTCGCCAAAGTAGCCGGCGCACCCATCGGCGAGTAACTTGAGCACCATCTCGGCGGTGAAGGCCAAGGTCAGGAGCAGGTTGAGGTCGCTGAGCTGGGCGAGCAGTGTGCCGTCCATCGGGTACTGCTCGAGCATCATCGCGACCGTGTTGAGCAGGATGAGGAGCACGATGAAGCTCTGGAAAGAAGGGCTATCCACGAGCGCTTGCACCGCGTAGAGGCAGCACCCGTCCGCGGCGGGCACCTCGACGCCGTTGACCCTCCGCATGCGGCAGGCGATCTTCTTGGGCTCCGGCCGGCGCATGAGCCTCCTACTCGGCGCCGGCTTGCGTGGCGGCGTCTCGTCCATGCTGTACTCGGACGGCGCATATCCCTGCAGCAACGACGCCTCGGCATCGTCCTCGAAGCCCAGTCTCCTCGTGCGATCGTGTGGGGAGCTCTTTTTGCGCTTCGGGTCGGAGCCGGCCGCGGCCGCCTCCCTCTCCGCCCGTGCCTCCTCTTCGGCTGCCGCCCGGTGCTCCGCCGCTATCCGCTCCACCCTCTCGAGCTCAACTAGTGCGCGATCCCGTTCGGCCAGCCGCTCGGCCTCCGCGGCCTCGGCCTCGGCCTTCTCCGCCCTTTCCGCGTCCTGCTGCTCGCAGTACGTGTCCCAGAGCACGGCGAGGAAGAGGTTGAGGGTGTAGAAGGAGCCGAGCGCCATGAGCGTAATGAAGTAGCCGGAGGCGAAGGGGCCGGTCACCTCAACCATCAGGTACCTTCGGGGTAGGGTTCGGGTTAGGGTTAGTGCACCTCAACCATCAGGTACCTGAATCATCAGGTAACTTCGCACGCAGCGGCGGGCGCGAGTGCGCAAAGGGGAGGGTCGCGGCGCACGAGCGCTGAGGGCGGTGTGTGCTGAGGGCGGTGTGTGCTGAGGGCGGTGTGTGCTGAGGGCGGTGTGTGCTGAGGGCGGTGTGTGCTGAGGGCTGCGGCTCAGGCACGGTCGCGGCACGCGTGCTGCGGGCGGCGCGCGCACATGACGTCCACCCATCCCTCGAGAGTGACACACTGGAAGATAGTCATGCATGCAGCCGTGATGGAGTCGAAGGATTCGGTCCCGTACGCCGGGTTATACCCGTAGTACAGGCACACCTCGCCCGGCTCGCACGTGCCCTGCGCACCCGGCACGCCGCCATCGCTGCACACGAAGTCATCCTCGTCGAGCGGCGCCACGCCCACAGGAGCGGCCAAGCGCGCGCGGCTGCCCAGCGCGGCGGCATCCAATAGGGCCTGCTGCGCGGCCACAGAGGCGGTCGGCGGTGAGGGTGCGGGCACATCGATCGGCACGCCGTTGACGAGATGAAGGAGCGGCGCGGGCGGCGGCGGCGGGCTCAGGGCGTAGCAACGCGAGCGCAGCGCGCCCTTGAAGAGCTGCAAGCCGAGCACGCCGAAGAGCGCGAGCATAAAGACGCCGAGAATGGCGACGTCGCTGAGCTTGGGAAGCGAATCGAATAGCGTCTTGGCCTGCCGGCGCAGCCCGGGCAGCTGGTTGATCGTACGCAGCGGGCGCAGCGCGCGCAGCGAGCGGATGGCCGAGAGGTTGGCGAGGGACGGAAAGATGTACGGCGCCCAGCCCAAGAGGACTACGGTGCAGTCGAGCCTATTCCAGCCGTCGGCGAGGTACGTGCCTTCACGCCCAGCGAAGCCCATGGCGAGAACCTTGATGGACAGCTCGATGGTGAACAGAATGGTGAACCAAAGCTCGAGCATGTGAGACCACACCTCATTGATGGGCCCACCGCCAGTCGGCGGTGAGACCGCGAGGAAGGCCGAGTTCACAATGATCACGAGCAGCACAGTGTTATCGAAGACTGGCTGCTCACAGAGCCAGATCGCGCACAGCCGGACGGGGTTATCGGGCGCGAGCAAGCCGCAGAGCGCATGCCCTGAGTAGATGCGTCCTGTCGTGGCGCCGACGATGCTCAACGTGCGCCCTTTCCCCTTGCCGTGATACACTAGATGAAGCGGGCCAGTCCTGCCGCCCTTGCGATCGGGCAACGGTGCCGGCGATTCACTGCGGCTCGTCACGGAGGGTAGCGTGAGCGGCGACGATGAGTTTGAGAACGAGGAACGGCTCCCTGTCCTCCTCATCGCGTTGCGCATTGACGCGCGGGACACTCTACTGGTCCAAGCTCGCCTGGAAGTTCTTACTAATATGGACTACAAACTGGCTTCGACGAAATCTAGAAGCGCTGTACTGAGCATATGTTGGTTAGGGTTGGGTTAGGGTTAGGGTGTTTTGTGGCGTCACAGTCCGTTGAAACACAGGAGGTGATCGCCGACACGTCGCCACTTTTTACGAGTACAGAACACGCTCGTGAAACCAGCCGGAGCACGCGAAGCGCTCACGCCTCGTTGTTGGCAAGACCTCGTGCGGCACCGAGACACTGTCAAAGAGAACGAGAGTGCCGGCCGTTGGTGGGACGTCGCGGATTCGCTCGCCACCATCCTCGCCCTCGGGTGGCGTGGGTGGCAGCAGTCCAGACACGGCCGATTTTGGCGAATCAATCAGGTGGAAGCGCGCTGCGTCTCTCGGTTCGTCGACGAGCAGCCGACGCGCGAAAAAGTCGCCACCCGCCAGGTAGAGCGTCGGAGAGGCCGTAAAGGGCGCGCGGGACAGATCGCGCGTGGAGCCGTCGGCGTACGCGGCGTACAGGCAGCAGTTGCCCGACTCGCCAGGACGGTGCGCGTCGAGGAAGACGGGCAGCTCGCCCTCGCTCGCCGTCGCTTTCAGCCAGCCAATCTGCAAATCAGCGCCGCGCGCTCCGACCGGTGCGGCCGAAGGTGCTGCCCGCTCATGCACGCGCAAGGCTCCGCCGTCGAGCTGGGCGTCCCAGTTGTCGTTGAGATACACGAGCCAGGTCACGGAGCGGCGCGTCGTCTTACCGTCACCGCTGCGCGGTGCCTCGGAACCGCTGGGGCTCGGGCTCGACGCCCCCTCGTTTCGTTTCTTATTCTCGTCCCCCGACGCGACAGAGTGGGCCTTCTTGAGCTCGCCGTGGTGCTCGTCCGTATGGCGTGGCAACGAGGCACCTGGCCCGTACCGCGTGTAGGACATCTCATGTGTCTGTGCACCATCCTCCGCCAACGTTCTCCGATCCACGAGCTGCTTCGCGAGCGTGGCCTTCACCTGCGCCATCCGGTCTCCGAAGCGGCGTCGCGCCGCAGCGTCACCAATGGTCGGGTCGACCCACGGCCCGTCGGTGCCCTTGCTCGGATAGAATGATGGCATGACCATTCGGTCGTTAGCAGGATCGAAGCCTGCACTCGAACCAGCCTTGGTCTTCTTACCGTACGAGGCGAGTGCATCTGCCTTGAAATGGCCGGCAGCAAAACTGGCCAACGCGTCAGCGCGGAGGGCAGCAACCTCCTCGGATGGCAACCAGTTCTGAAGCACAACCACGCGTCCAGCCTCGATTTCCTTTATCGTCCCAGGCGGCAGCAGACTTTCACTCACCTCCGCCGCCACAACGGCTTGCCGCCATGCTGCCTCGGCGCCCAACATGCCAGCTGTGCCCGCAACGACATGGCGCCTAGACCAGATTGGTGGCTGTGATAGTGCCATGAAGAGAGCACCATGCAGGAGCACCGCCGCTCCCATGGAAGACGAGTGTGCGTGCGTGGGCCGCGTGGACCCCACGAACTCAACTCGGGATGAAAGAGGGTGATACAATGTAACCGTTTCCTCATGTAGGGAATTCTGGAGTGTTTGCTTGCACATGCGCATCAAGGCGCCGTTTTGGGCTCGACTCGGGATTCCATGGCAGCCGGCGCTGAGCCCGGCGTCGCCATCCAGCCGTTCGTCGCCCTCGGCCTGCTCAGTGCGAACGGCAACCAGCCACGGCGTGACAAGATCCGAGAGACCGCCTCCAAGTTCTCTTCATACCAAACCACCGTCGCACTTCGGTTCGTCTTGGCTGCCCCGGAAGCGAGCACTTCCTCAGCAGTTGCTGCAGAGCAGCAATTGCGGCGCGACCTCGTGCAGCTGAACATCAGCGACACGCCGTTCCGCTGCGGCTTCAAGTACGTCCTCTGGTTTGCCCATGCGCACGGCGCCTTTCCTGCTGCACAGTTCCTTGGGGCTGGCGACGACGACGCTTACATTCAGATCGCACACTTTGAGGCCGACCTGCGCAACGTGGTGGCTCAGGTTGGAGAGGCGACGCCGACGCTGTGGGGCATGATTCAGTGGCGCTCGCATTACGACAAGGTGACCCACGACACGAGCACGGGATTCATGGGCTGGGGTTGCGCGGATGGGCAAGCTGCGAGTGTGCGCCGTCGCATGCTGGCATGCGAGGCGGAGGTTGCCCCGCACCCGGAGCTGCGCGCCCGGCTGGTGGGGCTGCTACCGTCCCAGACGGGCTCGGCAGCCGCCGCAAGCGCAGAGGACACTGCGGTACCGCCGGAGCGCGCACGCACTAAGGCCGCCCGAGACATTGCGCCTGGCCTCGTCGCACGTCTCCAGGACGCGCCAGCGTGCGCAGCGCTCAGTGCCAACGAGAAGCGGCTGGCCGCCGTGCTGAAGCAGCAGGTCGATTGGACGCTGCCGCCCTTCCCTTTACCTAACGGTCCACTCTTCGCCGTCTCGCGTCCTCTCGGTGAGCTCGTCGCTGCCGAGATCGACACGCCGGCCGTTGGCTCTCGAGCGTGGGTCGGGTCACTCGAGCGAACGCCCCTGGCCCGCCGATACTGGGCGAGCACACGCCCGGGCGCCAAGCCACTACCCGAGCTGGCCAAGCGGCGCTGCTGGCCTAATAGCGACAGCTCCCTCGGTGAGGACCTCGGATGGCCTCTGATGGCCTCTCTGATGGCCTCTCTGATGGCCTCTCTGATGGCCTAGCTGATGGCCTCGCTAATGGCCTCTCTATTCCCGTACGATTGCATTTGATCGCCTCCCTCATCAGGCCTCTTCGTGGCTCAAGCCGCCATCCGGAGGTCCGTGCGCGTCACGTTGGTCAACTCGCCCTTCGGCGTGCAGCACTTCCCTTGGCCTATCTACTCCGCGGAGCGCGGCTTTACCAATCGCTCGATCATCTTCCACGGGGCGAAGCGGCCAGAGTCGCGCGCGTGGCGCATCGCCGAGGCGATGGGCTCGGGCGAGTTCATCCCTCTTGAGCGCACGTGCGGCAGGTGCGACGAGATGGGATGGGTGACCTTTGAACCGAGTGTGTTCCGTACATGGCGCTGCTGCGGTAGTGCGAAGACGAACGCCACCAAGGCGCGCACGACGCGCCGTGAGAAGAAGGTGGCGGGAAGGGTGCGGCGCGCAGTCGGTGGAGCCGGAGGCGGGGGAGGGGGATGATGCGGCCCGAATGAGGACTGTCAACAAATAACTACAAACGGTTTCTGCAGCAAAACTGATATTCACGAATCTATGCCACTCCAAGGACCGAGCCGGCTAGCGGCCCAAGCGATTGGGCAAGCGCGCAGCTGCCTGCGCGAGGCGTGATATGTGCACATTCTGGTGTGAAATGTTTCACGCGACTCTGAACCGTGTCTGTGAGCGCGGTGTGCGTTGCACCTCGCGTGCATGAGATATTTGAGATTGAAGCGATCTACTTCTACCCTTACAGTGACTGACTTGACTTGACTTGACTACAGTACTGTACGAGGTGTGAATGTCGAAATGGCTTCCAGTGGAGGCGATCTCTCGCGGTCGCCATCGCGGTCGCTTCACCCTCGTGAGGACACGTGATGGGACTTGTCGCTCGGCCCAGCCTCGACGCACCGGAACTGCTGGACGACGCCGCGGCTGCCAATCTCCATCGCCTCCGCTCGCAAGCCAATATTAGGTATGACACGGCAAGGCACCCGCTCAGACCTGCGGTGCTCCAGTGCCTCGATCTGCCGGTCGGCGATTCAGAGGCATTGGACGAAGCCAGGCTTGCGACTCTGCGTGGCTCTGGCAATGAACCCTTGTCACACAGAGAGCGCGTGGGCTATCGAGGACCCGGCACTGTCTGGATAAATCGTTGGCACTTTGCTGGCCATGACCCGAATTCCGCAGAGGCCCAGGCCAAGGCGCAACGCACCTCGCTCTTCAACGAGGTGTACTGGTCCTTTCTTCGCGAGGTCGTCCTTCAGGATATCGGAGACCCGTCTGGCATCCTCTTCCAGCGCGATCCCACCTTCCGATGCCATGTGGCCGACGGCGCCGCGACGGGCCGCCGCCATTGCGATTCGGAGTACGGTCACCAAACGACCGAACTCAACTACTGGCTGCCTTTGACGCGCGTGTGCGGCAGCAACTCGCTCTATGCGGAGTCCGCTCCTGGCGTAGGCGACTTTGAGCCCTTCGAGGCGCAGTACGGCGAGGTAGTCCGCTTCTGGGGCGCTTCGTGCATGCATTACACAACGGCTAACGATAGCAGCAGCACGCGCGTCAGCATCGACTTTCGGGTCGTGCCGCGCTCGTGCCACCAAGAGGGGACGCGCTTCACGATTGGAGGCTTCTACCTGGCCATGGAGGCGGACGGCAGCGTGCCCGACATCGACTCAAGGGCTCGGCTCGTGAACCAGCAGCGGCGCAAACGTGACGGCCAAATCACGGAACTCGGCGCTTGCATGGTGAACCCACCACCACCGCCCTCCCCGCCCTCTCTGCCCTGCCAGATGTGCGCCCTGCCTGCCCCGGCTCGTGAGCTGCCCCGCCTCGTGGTACATCTTCGCGTGGACCTTGTGCCACGCGACGAGGAGGAGGCCGCGCTCAAGCAACGAAGCCCGTGCGAGTGCTGGGTCCGCATCGACTTGACGTGCTCATCTTCAAAACGCTTTCAAGACGCGGAGTCCGCGGTAACGACCCCAGGCCATGGTTAAGGTATTTTGCTCCTAGTGCGTCTCAGTAGGATATAGTTCCTAATATGACACAAGAACCGACGCATGCTATTATGTTCTTCATCGAAGCAACGCGCACGCCGGACTCTACGAGCGGTCGCCAAACGCGGTCGCGAACGTGACTGTCCCCACAGGAATCCGAATCGCCGAGCGCCATCGGGCACGTTGCGCTAGCGTCACTCATCGTCCTTTCGCAGCTTGCTCTTGGAGGCCATCTGGATGAAGATCTGCTCGAGCGTGCACTGCGTGACCGAGCACTCGAGCACATGATGGGTGCTCCGGAGCTCGGAGAGCAGCGCAAAGAGGCGGGAGAGCGTCGCGGAGCCCTGTGGGACAGTGAGGACCATCGAGGGGGGCTCGAGCTCATCGGACTTGATGCCTTCGATGCGCTGCTGCAGCAGCTCGAGGATCGCCTCGGGGCGCGCGCGCGCGTCCAGGCGCATGTCGAGCTTGTAGCCCTGCCCATACCTGAGGAGAGAGGCCATGATATGGGACTCAGAGGCCATCAGACGCCTTCCGATGTAATAAGAGAGGTCATTAGAGGGACTCAGAGGCCATCGGCGGTGGTCAGCGGCCATCAGCGACCATCCGCGGCAGGTCGGTGGCACGGAACATACTTGGACTTGAGCGCCTGTATGGGGCCGAGGCAGCTGAGCGTGCCGTCGACCATGATACCAATCCGGCCGCAGAGCGCCTCACACTCCTCCATTGAATGGGTCGTGAGCACGGTCATGCACCCCTTGGTGCGTCGCTTGATGACAGACCAGAGGAAGCGCTTCGAAGCAGCATCCATTCCGGACGAGGGCTCGTCGAGCATCACGAGCTGCGCACGCGAGGAGGCGAAACCATCAGACGCAATCGGACGCAATCGGACGCCATAAGAGGTCATGAGACGCAATCGGACGCCATCAGAGGTCATCAGAGACCATCGGACGCCATCAGAGGTCATCAGAGACCATCGGACGCCATCGGAGGCCATCGGAGGCTATCGATGGCTTTTGGAGGCTATCGGAGGTCTTCAGAGGCCATCAGAGGTCGTCACCTGTGGGCTGCCGACGAGCGCGATGCCCACGCATAGCTTGCGCTTGTTGCCACCGGAGTAGGTGCCGCACGGCTTATCCGCAAACTTGGACAGGTCGAGATCCTGAATGAGATCTTCCACCTCGGCCTCGATACTCCCGGGTGCGACGTCCTTGATCTTGGCGTACATGCGCAGGGCCTCACGCGCCGTCATGAGCGCCTCGAGCGCGTCGTGCTGTGGGCAGTAGCCAACTAGGCGGCGGATCTTGTTCTGTTCGTGGAGGATGGACATGCCCTCGAGTAGCGCGTCGCCCGACGTGGGCACGAGGGAGCCCGTGAGCATCGAGAAGGTCGTCGACTTGCCGGCGCCGTTGACGCCCAGGAACCCGAAGCATTCGCCTCGTCCGATGCGCAGGCACAGGTCGCGCACCGCCACCTTGGGGCCAAACTCGCGCCGCAGATGCTTGATGATGAGCGCGGCGGAGTCACTCGTCTCGGCGCCGCCCTCGTCGATGACCTGACGTTCCTCGAGTACGGACATGTCCTCAATGGAGGAGCGCTCCGCCCTGCCGCGCCGGCCCTGCGCTACCGGTAGGCCGTCGGTGCCGCCGTGGTCGCCGCCGTTGGCGGCGCCGTTGGGCCCGGCCTCAGGTGCGCGGCGGCCGAAGAGGCGTTGCTGCAGCCGTTCAAAGGGGCCGAAGAGGCGCTGTTGCAGCTTGATGTCGCTCTCCGCGTACTGGAGCACGAGCGTGATGGCCATGAAGCCGAGGCCTTCAAGGAACAAGTAGGTGATCGGGGCACCCAGCTGATCCCAATCGTAGAGCTTGGGCTGGGGCTGCCCGAAGGCGGCGAAATTGGCGACGAGCTGACGTGTGGACATCGAGAAGAAGCCCTGGCCGAGGCAGTACGCGGGGAAGAGCCGGTAGAGGTAGCGCAGGCCGTCGTTGATCTTCTGCGTCTCCGTGCTAATCGATTGGAGAATAAAGTCACACACGTTGAGACCGAAGCCCGAGAGGAAGTGGAAGGCGATCATGACGATGAGCCCGTTCGAAGGGGTGGTGAAGCCGAAGGATGCGGCCGACGAGAGGGGCACGACGGCGACGCCAAACGTGAGCAGCAGCAGCGTGGTGCCGCCGAAGGCCTCCGTGGTACCGGTAAACTCGGAGCGGTTTTGGATGACGAAGACGACGAGGGTGCTAGCGGCGATGATGAGGAACATGAGCGCGTCCCACGCCCAGTTGCTGAGCCAGTAAATGACAGGGCCGACGCCCGAGATGAACTGCATCTGCTTCGAGCCGCTCTCGCGCTCGCGTACAAGGGGCACTACAAACTGGGCTGCGACGAAGGCGAAGGGGATGAGGATCATAATCGAGGCGAAGAGGGAGATGAAGGAGTCGAACGTCGCCTTGGTCTGGTCTGAGACGGGGAGCGACTGCATCGAGCCCGCGATACTGACCGCGCTGCCGGTCGCCAGCTGCACGAGGGTATCGTACAGCGTGTTCACGAGCGCGGGTGGCGAGAGCGTCGCAGTCGAGTTGAAGAGCAAGCTCGCCACGCCCACCACCTCAGTCGTGCCTGCGATGGGCGTGTCGGGGGAGAAGGCCAGCGCCGCCGGGAGAACCGCCGAAGGGTTGGCGAGCAGGTACGCTGACAGTCCGATCGTTACATTCGGGAAGACGTTGTCGCCTGACACCTGCACCGGCTGATTGACATTCCAGCCGAGCTTGTTCAGCGTGGGTGCCCAGCTCGACGCGGCCACGTTGCCCTCGGGCAGCACAAGGGGCACTGGCCGCTTGATCTCTTGACCCCCCGACACGCCCACCAACTTGGGAAAGGTGGCCTCGGGGGTCAAGGGCATTGGCTTGGGCGTGGCGATGAAAGAGCCCGTCACATTGAGCAACGCGAGGGCCAACCAGACGAGAACGACAGGGAAGAAGATCATGCAACTGGTGGTGCAGAAATCGCGCCTCGCCGACAGGCCACGCTTCGTCACCAGGCCCCCGAAGAGACGAACCTTCGAGAAGCCATCGGCGCGGGCGGCGCCGCGCGCGTCGTAGGAGGAGGGGGGGTGCCGAGGCAGCGCGAGCGCTGTGCCGAGCGGCTGGCGCATCCCCTCCTCCGTGACCGACGACTTGTCGTACGCCACCGCCGTCTGAGCCGCCTCCATATCAGGCACCAACTCCACTCCGTTCGTATGACTAGGGGCTCCTTCGTCCGAGGCGCCCGGGGCGGCGCTGCCAGCACCGTGGGTACTCGCGCCGCCCTCGCGCAGCAGCAGCTGCTGCTGCTTGCGCACGGCCTGCTTGTCCTCGAGGCGTTGCAGTGCATTCTCGTTGATCTTGAGGAAGACATCCTCGAGGGTGGTGCACGTGGCGCCAAAGTCCTTCACACCAAACGAGCCGAGCTTCTGCTCGAGGTCTGTGAAGAGGCGCTGGAACGCGAGCAGGTCGTCGCCGGGCAGGCGCACGGTCGCCTCGAGGCTCGTCTCGTTAATGAGCGCTGCCGTGGGCACGAAGGTGCGTGCCCACTCAAGCAGCGCCGCCGCGTCGAAGGCGGGCGCGGCGCTCGGCGCGGCGCTCGGCTGCTTGGTGAGCGAGAGGGAGTAGCCGGTGCCAAAGTAGTCCTTGAGGAAGAGGGGTGAGCCGAGGCAGCGCAGCCGGCCCTCGGCCATGATGGCGATGCGATCGGAGAGGATCTCGGCTTCGTCAAGGAAGTGCGTCGTGAGCACGATCGTTCGTCCCTCGCGCTGCTCGCGCAGCAGCGCCCAGATCGAGCGGCGCGAGTGCGGATCCATGCCACTCGTCGGCTCATCAAGGAAGACGGTGCGCGCGTTGCCGATGAGCGAGATCGCGAGGCACAGCTTGCGCTTCTGGCCGCCCGACAGGTTACACGCGGCGGTGAGGCGCTTCTCCTGGAGCATCACGTAGGTCAGCAGCTGCTCGATGGCCGTCGCGAGCCGCGTGCCGCTCAACCCCTTGAGCCGCCCGTAGAGCTCCAGGTGCTGTACGGGTGTGAGCGGCCCGAAGATCGTGTTGAGCTGCGTGCACACGCCCAGCGAGAGTCGAATGGCGCGCATCTGCGTGCGGATCGAGAGGCCGTCGATGGTGGCGGTACCACTCGTAGGGGGGATCAGCCCCGTGAGCATCGAGATGGTCGTCGTCTTTCCCGCCCCGTTGGCGCCCAGCAGGCCGGTCACTTGGCCCGGTGCCATCTCCAAGTCCATCGGGTGCACGGCCACGCGCTTGCCCCACGTCTTATAGAGCCGCTTGACGGCGACGCCGCGCGTCGTTACGGGTGTGGCGAGGGGCTCGACGGCGAGCGGCGCCTCGGACGTTTCAGCTGGGGAGGCGGAGGCGGCCGACAGGGGGGCGAGGGACATGCTGTCGAGGGACAAGTCGCCGTCCGCGTCCGTGCCCACGACGGCGCCGCACCAGTAGGAGGGCATGCACAGGAAGTAGAAGGGCTTCTGCAGACCATATTCGGAAGGGAGGACCTGATCGAGGTACCAAGCGACGAGCAGCCAGAAGCCCACGTCGAAGATGAGCATCAAGATCGACTGGCCCACGCCGAAGCCGTCGCCGTGAAAGACCTCCGCCCAAGACAGACCTTGCTGCGAGCCCTCGTACTGCGCCATGAGGGAGGCGCCTAGGTAGAAGGCCATCGAGGGGAAGATGGAGACGGCCCACTTGGCCCCATCCTGGCCCTGGGAGAGCACGCCCTTGTCGAGGAAGGCGTTGTAGAACTGCGACGAGATGAAGAAGAGGAGCGGGCCGGCGAGCGCCGCGAGGCGCGCGTTCTTGAAAAAGGGGGAGAGGGCGAGGGTGAAGGCGAGGGTGGCGAGGGCGAAGAGCACAAAGAGGGCGACCACGAGCGTCGGGTCCGAGTACGTGTAGCAGCTCGGGAAGATGATGGCCGCGCACACGAGCGCTGTGATGAAGTACGATGCGCCGTAGGTGGTCAGCACGGAGCCGTAGTAGGCGGGCAAGGTGGCGCCCATGGTGAGGAGTTGCTCGCGCAGCTTGGACTCCTTTTCGAGCACGAGGGCGCGCAGCATCGTCGAGATCGGGATCAGGAACGAGAAGACCACCACGAGCCCGATCAGATTGCCCGCGAAGTTGAAGAAGGTGTTGTGCACGTACGCGGGCACGGGGAACGGGACGCCCACGGCGAGCGGTGCGGTTTGGTTGGTGGTGTGCTGGCTGAGGGTGTGCTGGTTGAGCGCACTCTGGAGCGAGAGGAAGCCCGTCGAGTAGTACGGCCAGTACAGCTCAGACAGGCCGTTTGGGAACCGGTCGTACGGGCTCTGCTGCCGCGGCACCGCCGACGCGTTGAAGCGCAGATTGTACGAGAGCACGCCAGTGCCATTTTTGGGCAGTGGCTCTGCAAAGGCGAGCGCTGCCCAGATGGGCTCCTGGCTGCGCGCGGCCGCCTCGATGGCGCCCTCGTCCTTGAAGTAGCGCACCTCGTAGTAGGCGCGCAGTGTGGCTGGCTCGGGGAACACACTCAGATTGAGCTGCGGCTGAGTGAAAGAAAGCAATGCGAGGAGCTGCGCAATCTGGCCACCGATGACGCCCCTCGGGTTGAGCATCCACGGCTCGACCGGCTTGTTGAGGACGTCATCGACCAGGTCGCGCACCGCCGACGTGTTGGGTGTCACCGCGAGGTACGTGCCATCAAAGGGCGGAAAGTCGACCGGGAAGCCTTGCACGTTGGCGAGCTGCTGAGAGATGTACGAGTAGCCCAGGAAGAGCGAGAGCGGCGGGATGGCCGTCGGCGTGAAGGTGGAGGTGGGCATTCCAGGCATGCCCGACGGGACGATGGCCGACCCCGCCTGCTGCGAAAGGAAGGTCAAGAAGCCGGCCGGACCGATCGCACTGAGGGCCGCAGTCATGTTCGCGGGCGCATACTCGGTATTTGGGAATGTGTCGATGGTGGACGCATTGGCACCGATGAGCACAAGCATGCAGAGCAAGGCGGGCAGCACGATCTCGCATAAGGTGCTCTTCCACTGCTTGCCTTTGAGCAGGAGCTCCTTGCGCCGGAGGAGCACAGCCCATTGTGAGTAGCATGAGGTGGTGACGTCGTCAATCTTGGCAGCGGCCGACAGCTCGCCAGCCAAGAGGCGGCCATCCGGTGATGGGTTGTATTCCATCGTGGCTCGTCACGTGAGTGTCGTTGGCACGGGCGTGCGGGCGAGCGGCAAGCTTCGGTGTTGCAGGAAGAAGCGAGCTTTCTGGTCGGCATCGAGGCTGCATCTCCGTTTTGGGACTTCAAATCGGAAACCCAGAAAGTATTTTGGAAGCCCCCGGCGCGTGTACCGGTACATGTAGTTCGGTCTCCGGTCCGAGCGTCTCGAGCGTCGCGGCGCGCGCCGCGCGCCGTCACGCGCAAAACCCGTGCACGTCGCCACATCGCTCCATCCCTTAGTGGTGCGCTGCGCGCACCCACCTCAGACACTCAAAGCACTTGGCCGATGATGAGACACATACCTGCGCTTGAACAGACTACGGAAGGATCGATAACTTGTATTTCTTCACTTTGACCTGAGGCCGCCCACGCCGCCCCGATCCCTTGCGCTAGCCGCACCACCCAATTCCGACAGCTTTGTTCACCTCGCCCCTCACAGGCTAGCGCTCCATGCGCGCGCCGGCGCTGCTCGCGGCAGCGCTGCTCTCCGTCAAGATCCGGACGCTGCCCTCGCCACGCTGCTCCGCCGCCGACGATGACGATGCGAACCGTCTCCTGAGTAGCAGGATAGACGCTATGCGTAAGGCTGAGGCACAGGCCGAGGCGAAGCGTGCGGCGTTGCTGATGGAGCGCATCGCGAGCGTCGAGGCCGCCGATGAGCGCGAGGCCGCAATGGCGACCTGTTCCTTTGCGAGACTGCCGGTCGTTTGCTTCGACGCGATGCTCCCCGGCCAGCGGCTCGAGCTGACCACCGAAGACCCGACGCTGTGCGACTTTCTGATGCAGCTCGGGCTGGGAGGCATGTTCTGCATGACGAGCCTCGACCCGCGCGAACGGCGCGTGCGCCGGCACGGCGTCGTCGTGCGCATCGCACTCGTGGACGTCGCCCGCAGCCGCGAGGGTGTGCCGGTAGGCTATGGCGCACCAACGCTCATTCGCACCTCGCTTGTTGGGCGCACGCGGTGCGTGTTGATCGACGAGCGGGCGTCGCAGGCCCTCGGCCGCTGGCGGCGCCAATATGACCCCGAGGGGGACGAGCCCAGGCTTGGGTGGGGCGAGGAGCCGCTGCTGTCCCTGCCCGAGGGGGTTGTGTCGGAGGGCGTTGTGGCGGAGGGCGTTGTGGCGGAGGGGATTGGTGCTACGGCAGTCGCCCAAGGCGCTAGCATCAATGGCGAGGACGAGGGTGCCGCCGACGAGGACGTCGCACCAAGCGACCCGTGGGTGCCCCTGCGCGTGCGGCTGCTACACGGGGAGGCAGAGCTCGTAACCACCGAGCGAATGCCATCAACGGGCGGTGGCAGCAGCAGCAGCAGCGCCGGCGCCGGCGTCGGAGGCCTCGGCTCGTCGGCGGCCGACATGCCGGCCGACGCTGTGGCGCGAGCTGCCGCCGCCAAGGAGCTCGAGCTGGCTGAGCTGGCGGGCGCGGTGCTCTCGGCGCTCGCCGAATGGGAAGCCCTCGCGCGCGACTCGGCCACCTATGCCAACGTCGACGTCGCCTGCGCGGGACTGCGTGTCCAAAATGGTTTCCCGGCGCTTCGTCGCGATCCTGCGGCCCTCCTCGACGGCGTCAAGCTCGACTTGGGCCCACGCCCCGATGCGCGCGCGCAGCCGACGGCGTTTGCGCTCTGGGTCGCGGCGCTGCTCAACCCGCTGCCCGCGCTCGGCGTCGCGCCCGAGCTGCGGGCGAGCGTGCTCATGGCGGTGAGCGCGGAGCAGCGCCTCCTCGTCGTCGAGCGCGGCCTGCGGCGTAGCATCGCCAATCTGCGGGGCGAGCAGCCCTTGTAATCTTGTTCTCTAACACCTCGGACCCTGTACAGTTCCATTGCCCATGTCCATTGCCGTTGGCTCCGCATGAGGCAACATTTCATAATTGACGTCTCAATGTTCGGAAAGTGGTGTACTGTAACGTTCTCATTCGTGTCGTGCTCATTGAAAATCCGGGTTTGACACGTTGCGAGTTGCGTCGAAACGAAATTCCGCAAAAAACCTCGAGATCGCGACGCGAAGACGCCACACCTCATGTACTTCGCATGTGGCGAGGGACGCTTCGAGGATGTCGGCGTCCTTTGCTGGCAGCGCTGTCTGCTCGCAACGCACAGATGGCATCTGTACTGCACGGCACGATGAGCACAGTGGACTTTCGGGCTTGCAAGTAGCTGCCAAGCGCCACCTGTGGAATGCTGCACGCAACGGTGCCGCAGCCGTCTGCATGACTAGGTCAGCATCGCAGGAGCTTCTCGCCATCATGATCGTGGGTGAGATGCGCGACATGCACACGGAGAAGGGATTAAACGCTGTTGAGAACCTTCTCGCAACTCTGGACGGGAACCAATCTGTGACACAGCGCGAGTACGCACTTGCAACATGTTGAACACAGTACACACCGACTCCACATGTGCTTTCAGCAGTGATTTGACTCACAGTGATTGCGTCGCCCCCCGTTCCCCGTGCCTCGCAGGCTTTTCGTCCACGTTAGCGTGGGCGACACAAAGCCACACTTCTCGAAAATCCAGGGCGTAGCACCTGAGTACAAATCAGGGCTCAACTGGACCGCATCGACTGAAAAGGCCTCACTGGCCTATGCCGTGCAACGGCTCAAGCCTGCGTGGTGGCTCTCTGAGGACATCCCTCTCAGCGGCCTCAACATGAGCAGCCTTGTGGCCAGCCATGCTCTGGCCGTCGGCATTTGCGACTCAGATTGGGGAGAACTGAACTCGAACGAGGCGGTGTGCTCCACCAGCACACCCGATGGCCAGGCATTGCCAGGGTGCATACAAAGACCTGCGAATATGAGTGGTGGCGCGTATGGCTTATATGGCAAACATGTACAATGTGCCCGCTGCGATGCGCATCGCTACTGGAACCGATATGCACGACTGCTCGGAAGTTTCTACGCGATGGTGCAGCGCGAGGAAACCTGCGCACTCGCTTATTCCTGGATCATGCGTCTCCGCACCGACCTGTGGGCAAATCCAACAAGCTTTCCTTCATGGCCCACGCTCTTGCAGCAGTTCAATGGCACATACGTGTACGGCCCAGGCAGTATAGGCGATTACAGGGACATCAGAGCCTACGTTGGCGGGTTCTGGCCACGACGCCACAGGCAGTATCGTTGGTCACCGATGATGCCGGATGGAGTTCCACAAGATGCCTACGCGCTCGTCCGCCGTTGCGCCGCCGACGCCTTCTTTGCGTTCCCGCTACGCACGTTGCGCTGCGTGCGGCGGAACGACACTGCCGCTGCCTGCGGCAGCGTGCCGGGCTTTCCCGCTGCACACGGGGACCCACTCTTCTTCGGGGAATGCTCCGCGCTCAAAGTTCAACTTTCTGAGTGCATTGGTCGCCAACACGTGATGACCATATTCGCACCCACTTTGCCATCGTTCTGACAGTATTTCGCTGCCGCTCATTTATGCGCTATTACCCCCCAATTATAACAATCCCCGAGGGCATGCAAAATTGCAAATAGTAGTACCAGCAAGATAGTTCAGTGTGAGTCGTGATTATTAATCCTAGAATCATATTGTTGCTGAGGTGAATTTCCCCACCTAGCAATTGCACGCTACCTCGCACCGTCGCGTCACTCCGCTCTTATTACAGGGGGTCCTGTGCCAATGTGTAGGTAGCTTGGTCAGTTACAAATCTGGCGAAACCACAGAGGCGCGTGCGTGAACGTTAACACGACAGACACCACATGTGCGTGTAATTCCTTCACATTCGGATCAGGAGAGTATCAGGAAGGCGACGCACGCGCGGCGCGGCGCTTGGCGCTTTTGCGAGGTGTTCGGTTTCGTGCCGCCGACTGTGCGCGGGAGATCGGGAGGCCAATTCACGTCGCAGCGACGTCATCGATGGAGCCCATCAATATTCTCGCGAATCAGCGCCACGTGGGCTGCCTCGGTGGCGGCCAGCTGGGCCGCATGATGGCACAGGCCGCCTCGCGCCTCGGCGTGATCATGACGACGCTGGATCCGGGCGGCTTGGACTCGCCGATGGGCGCCGTGTGCGGCAAGGCGGTGACGGGCTCGTTCACAGATCCCGTCAAGATCCGCGAGCTCGCCAAGCTGGTCGACGTGGTCACCGTCGAGATCGAGCATGTCGATGCCGTCGTCCTTGCCGAGCTCGAGGCGGAGGGCATCGCGGTGCACCCCTCGGGCAAGACGATCATGCTCATCCAGGACAAGTATGCGCAGAAGATCCACCTGTCAAAGCTGGGCGGCGCGGTGCCGCTCGGCGACTTTTGCGAGATTCCCGACGTGGCCGCGCTGCTGAGCGCGGGCGAGCGCTGGGGCTACCCGATCATGCTGAAGGCGAAAAAGAATGCGTACGACGGGCGCGGCAACCTGCCGGTTGGCTCGGCGGTCGAGGCGGCGAGCGCATTCGCGACGCTCTCCAACAATGGGAAGGAAGAGCTGTACGCGGAGAGGTGGTGCCTCTTCACCAAGGAGCTCGCGGTGATGGTGGCGCGCTCGGCGAGTGGCGTGACGGTGAGCTATCCGGTGGTTGAGATGACAGCGATCGACTCGCAGCTGCACACGGTGCTCGTTCCGGCGAGCATCGACGAGGCGGCGCTCGCTTTGGCGTCGAAGATAGCGTCCGCCGCCATCGCGTCGCTCTCGGGTGGCGGCATCTTCGGCGTCGAGCTCTTCCTGATGCCGGATGGTTCCGTCTTGCTCAACGAGATCGCGCCTCGCCCGCACAACTCAGGCCACTATACCATGGACAGCTGCCACACAGACCAGTTTGAGATGCACTTGCGATGCGTGCTCGACCTTCCCCTGGGCTCGGCCGAGATGAAGGCGCGCGCCCGCCGCCGCACCCTGCCGCGCCCTGTCACCGCCCTGTGCCCGCCGTGTGCCCGCCGCCGCCCGTCTAGCCTCACCTTCCCATCACCTCTCGACCTACCTCGTGCCTCTGTCGCAGGTGCCTGTGGCCGCGATGCTCAACGTGATCGGATCAGCCGACGGCTCGCTCCCCAAGACGCTCGCGTCGGTGCAGCGCGCGCTCACGATGCCCAGCGCCTCAATCCACTGGTATGGCAAGAGCCCTCCGAAAGCGAAACGCAAGATGGGGCACATCAACGTCACGGCCACGAGCTCAGCCGGAGCTCTCGCGATGCTGTCCACCCTCCAAGGGCTCGCGGACCAAACCCAGGCCGCGCCGCTCGTTGGCATCATCATGGGCTCGGACTCGGACCTGCCCACCATGCGCGCAGCCGCCGAGATCCTTGAGCACTTCAAGGTGCCCTTCGAGCTGACGATCGTCTCGGCGCATCGCACACCGAAGCGCATGTTCGAGTATGCCCAAGCTGCGAGTGGACGTGGGCTGCAGTGTATCATCGCCGGCGCTGGCGGCGCTGCGCACCTTCCCGGCATGGTGGCCGCGCTCACGCCGTTGCCTGTGATCGGCGTGCCGGTCAAGTCTTCGGCGCTTTCGGGGAACGACTCTCTCCTCTCGATCGTCCAGATGCCACGGGGCGTGCCTGTGGCCACTGTGGCCATCGGCAACGCCGCCAACGCTGGCCTGCTCGCCGTGCGCATGCTCGGCATGGCCGATCGAAAGCTGCGCGCGGCGATGGCCACCTTCATGGCAGAGGAGGAGGCCACGGTGCTTGCCAAAGCCGCCAAGCTCGAGAAAGAGGGCTACGCCGCGTACGCGGCCCCGCCGTCAGGCATGTGACGGCAGGGCCCCGGGGATTCTGGATTAGCCTGTTTCAAGCCGACGTTAACGCCGAGCTCCCGAGGAATGGGAGTGCGGCGGTGAGGAGACTTGAGAGCGCGCGCGACTTTGAGATCGGGCGGGTGAGATGTATCTATTATGAATGTTGAGGCGAAACGAGCGAATTGTATCGAGCGACGAGCCCGGCGCGCGGCGCGCGGCGGGGCGCGGGGGCCGGGGGCGAATCGGTCGATCCGATCTCGAGACCGCCCGGCGGGTCGGGGTACAAAATATGTAGTTCAGACTTCAGAGAATCAGACCGGTTGATTCGGTTGGAAAGATGTTCATGATCAGCACAATCGCCAGGCTCCGCACACACGTCAACAGGAGACTTGACACTCAGAAACACGTGTTACATAGGTGCGAGCTGCCTTGCAGCAGATGGCATGCTCCTGTATTGTGTGTTAGGACCGGATCACATTCAAACGGCGCGCCCGGCTATGACCGGACAGCACGACATTGCATCCGCTGACCAACACGGCAAGCGGCCCCGTTGTGCTGTCCACAGTGCACGCGCTGAAGTCATGTCCTCGTCCTCCTCCTGCGGCTGCTCCTGCTGCTCCTCTGCCGCTCCTCCTGACGCAGAGCGAATCTTCTCGCTGGACAGATGGGCGTCCATCCGAGCGGCAGGCGTCTACTGATCCCACGGCAGCTCGCGCAGCGCGTCGCTCGAGAAGGCGATGTCCTTCGCCGACCATTGGGATTTATTCGAGGCCAGCGCGCTCTTGCCTCCGGTGCGCAGGTACTCGATCTCATACGCACCCGGGCCCTGCGGTCAACGGCACTCGCGACCTATGTGAGACCAAAAGGGAGACCAAAGGGAGACCAAAGGGAGACCAAAGGGAGCGGACGCAGCAGGAATGGGGCTGCAGCAGCAGGTTGCAGCGCGCGCGGCTCAAGATCAGCATGCAAGGGCGCGGAGCTGTGCTTGCGGGGCGCGTGCACACCGGCTCCGTCGCCTGCGCCCGCTCAAATGTATCCGCCTTTCCAAAGCGCGAGGCTTTGGCCTTCATAGAGTTGGCGGGGTTGGACGGCTTCTTCTCGATCGCGGTGAAGGAGGGCGAGTAGGCGCCCGCGCCGGGCACCTTGTTGTCCTCGGACTTTTCGCGCTGAGCAGATTTAGACTTGAACGCCGACGAGGGCATCTTCTCGCCTGTGTCCATGGCGGACAGGTTCGCCTTCATGCCGTTTTTCATCATCACATCACCATTGTACGCGCCCGGCCCGGGTGTGCTCTCACCCATGATGTCAATCGCCAGCTTACGCTGGTGTTTCGTGCCGAAGCTGCCCTGGCCCGCCTTCATGGCTTTGCTCGCCGACTTCTTCGAAGTGACTGCAAGCTCCTTGAGCACGTACGGGTCATATGAGCCCGGGTCACCGGCCGCATCCATTTTCTCCTTGCCGATGCGAATCGTCTTGCTCGCGAACGAGGCAGATCCGGCTCCGCTTCCCTTCTTGCTGCTGCTGACGCTCGATTCCTTGGCCGGCGTGTACGATCCCGGTCCCGGCGTGAGCGCCCTCCTGGCCTCGAACTGACGCTTCTTGTCGGCGTGCTCCTGCTGGCGCATCGCGGGAGTCTTGGCACCGGGGCCCGTGGCTATCGGCGCATCGGTGCCGCCCGTGGCGCTCCCCTTGCTGCCCGACGCGCCGGGCATGGCGGCTGGCAGCCCGTGCGTGCGCGCACTGCACAATTGCGTTTTTGGGGTCCGATGTTTTGTGGTTTCGGAAATTTGCAGGAATACTTGATGATCGGTGTGTTCCGACGAAACTGCACCAATTATGGCCAGACTGCTACCATGGTACATGTACTGGCACCGCTCTCGCAAGCCATAGAAGAGGTTGTCAGCCTCTTCGCGAGTGTAAAGACTTGTAAAGACCCAGCTCAATATGCTGCGGAAAAGTCATTTTCTCGCCCCCGACCTCAGCGTGAGAGATGACAGATGTTCTCTGATCCTGTAGAGACATTTCTTACCATGTGAGGCGAGGGAGGAAGCACACATCTGCCTCATCGTCCGAGCTGGATAACTCTAATGTGGCCGAGTAAAGGCTGCTCCTCGTTGCCCCGAGATGGGCGGCGGCGAGCTCTGCTCCAAACGCACTCTCACCTACCTTGAGGGCACCAGCCTGCTAGAGGGGGTGCTGGATCCCTATCTCGGAGGAGGTCAAGGCTCGCGCAACGCGCTCAAGTTCCTGGCGGCGGTGCTGGGCCTCGACTGATCCGTGGTCGACTAGCGCACAGGGGGATTGGGGTTTTTTTCAATACAAGAAAAGGCTATTTTCAATACAAGATATCATTATATATCATTACATATCACGTTGCTATCATTGTGTATCATTGTGTATCATTGTCGATATCACAATATATCATGTCCCTCGGCGACACATGATATCAATGATATCGATGATACATAATGCATGACATGATATACCATGATATATGGTGCTCGTTTTGAACACATGATACCAACATGATATCACAAAAAATAAAATTATGATACACCGCCAAAAAATATCATGTCCCGTATCATGCCGCGTCGGTATCATGTTTGGTATCAATGATATATGGACATGATACCGGAGTGGCGTAACCTGGGATATGAGATGACAAACAATCTTTACCTTTACTTTTATTTCATGATATCATTACATATCTATCAGTATCATGTTCTATCATGTGATATCTATCATGTGATATCATGTGTGTGATATTCAGTATCATGTGATATCAGCAGTATCATGTGGTATCATGTGATATCATGTGATATCATGTGATATCAAGCGTGTGAGTCTCGCCGACCTCAGCGTGAGAGGTTCTCTAGTCCCGTAGAGACATTTCTCACCACTGTGTGGAAGGTCCCACACACCAACCCAACGTAACACTAAGTAACACACCAAGATCCCAACGCTAATCCCAACGCGTTCGCACAGCGAAAGAAAATTTCGCTGCTCTCGAGCAGAGCGATGTGTGTGGTCGCTCTGCTCGGGGGAGTGCGATTTGTGTCGGGGGCGAAAACGGGGGCAATGAATGCGATTTTCGAGGGCGAAAACGGGGGAGCTCGCGATAAAGGACAAAAGCAAAGCGAAACGGTGAGCAGAGCGAAGCGATGAGAGCGCGCGCGCGAGCGAACCACGATGCGAGCAGAGCGACGAGCGCTCCGAGTCGTGCGAGTGCGTCCGTGCGCCGCGCTCCACCACGTGCTGCGCAAGCTGCGGGAAAGTCTGCGCGAGCGGTGTCGTGGAGCACACCACGGATGATGGAGATACACGAGAGGCGGCTGGCAAGCTGCTGTGCGCCACGACACT
>Ga0210243_100468_pt1 | contig 34435 bp, 19 predicted proteins | sample ChrtobMeP5a_32mM_FD_155461 | JGI IMG/M metagenome (GOLD analysis project Ga0210243, IMG submission 155461) | Chrysochromulina tobin associated microbial communities from unialgal haptophyte culture, Seattle, Washington, United States - P5a_32mM | ecosystem: Host-associated > Algae > Haptophytes >...
CCGCTCAGCAACGCCGCCGCCCCCTTTTCCTGAGCAGAGACGTCGCTCCCCGCAGCCTCTGCCGGTTGCAAGTCGCCTCCGAGCAACCGAAGGAGCTGGAGATCGAGCGCGTCGGGTTGGGGGAGAGCTGCCGCAGCCGCCCGCGCCGCCACGGACACACGCTCCCTCAACGGGATATCCTCGTCGTCGTCCTCGACGGCCGCCGCCGCCGCCGCCGTGCTCTCGCCCTTGGGCAAGATGACCGTCAAAGCTTTGCTCGCGACTCGACGAAAAATGGTTGGCAGGCGTGGATCAACCGCGCCACCCATCGCTTCGGTCGCCAACACCCTGCCTGGTGGCACCACCTCGCCGGCTGCAAGCTCGCTGCGAACACCGGCGGCAGGCTCCACTTTGTCGAGGCCGCTGTACTGCGGATCGTCGCCCTTGAGGCGGCCCGACGCGCGCGTCGGCGGCTGCGGCGAGGCGGGCCGCTTCCGTGAGGCATCCACAACACTCCGGGACCTGCCCGCCATGCGAACCCCGTCCCTGGTCCCCAGCAAGCCAAGAGCTGCAAGCTTCGACTCGTTGCTGCGGATATTCTCCAGGCGCGCGAGTTCATACGCCGAGAGCCCAACGGAATGCATGTGCGCTGGCCCTGCCGGGCACGGCGACGGAGGCGATCGGGCGCGTCAGCAGCTCTGGAAAGAGAGCATGACAGGGCGTGGGCACCGCGGGCGCCGCCGCATTCCTCTCCGCCGCCAAAGCGAGACACCTGGTACAGTATTTCTCTTCGGTGTGCGCTCGTACGGTAAGTTTGACGAACCGGAAAAAAGGAATACGAACCGGTAACCAATGATTAGTCTCGGTACTGACACTCAACCCCCGCGGTTACGGGCGCGCCGCGCCTTTTTCCAAATTAGGCACTTTCAGCCCCCTCCCAAAGGCAGGTCCGACACTCGCCGCGAAAAATGGGCATCCGCCCAGTCCCAGCGCGCGCTCTGCCGCCGCGCCGCCGTGCCCCGCCCAAGTGGTGGCTCCCAGACGATTGCACGCGTGCGCAGCGCTCCCTGCCACCACCCTCCCACACGCACGCCAACCGCGACTGGGCACACGGCCATCGGCCCGGCGTGCGCGCTGCGCGCACGCTGCTCACGGACAAGAACGGCCAACCTCTGGACGAGCACGGTCTCTTCTACGAGCAAGGGACCCTCAGGCGCGGCCAGCTCATCTGCATCGTCAAGGGCACGCTCCACCGCGGCCATTCGCGCACCGACACGCACGCGCTCCAGATCACGCCCGAGGCTTTCGTGCGGCCCAAACGCAACAGTGACCGCCACGTGTGGTGCTTCGCCAACGAGCCGCCCCAGGACACGGTCGCCAATGCCAAGTTTGTCGTCCTCTACACGGGGAGCGACGTTCGGCAGGACCTCCGCGCCTCTGACCGCATCGTCTCCATGGGGCTCTACGCGGCGACGACCATTCGTCCCGGCGACGAAATTTATGCGCATTATGGCGCCAAGTCGTACGCCAACCTGCGCATCGGCTACACGCCCGGGGCGGCGGCTGTGCTCTCAAAGGAGGAGATTCCGCGCGCGCAGCTCCCGGCCCAGATCTACGGCGCGAGCTTCCCGGCCGACGCCCTTTGGGCGTAGAGAGAGCACCGCAATGTGTGCCCTGTCCTTTGCCTGACTGTGTGGGCGCTGTGGACAAATGGAGGTCACTCAGGTGTGCGCGGAGCGAGTGAGCGCAGGGTAGAAATGTGAATTCTGAGAGCCACGCCATGTTGATTTGCACCCGCCAGTATGCAAGCGCAGGTCTCGTCTGTCGGAAAGTGATCCTCAACAGTAAAAGTTCAAGTCTATCCCACTTGAGACTCGGCCTTGAAGTTCTGAGGTCAGGTCGGACCGCTGAGAACAATACGGTTTAGTTATGAAACCATTCCCTCGGTTCGCCTCGAACGAAACTCATCAAACGTCACGCAGACGTAAAACTTAGGCGAAGTCTTGCAATGCAGGAAGCATGGGCACGTACATTCCGCCACAAAATTTTGGCATGATCGAGGAGAACCTGTACCGCTCGGCGCAGCCCAACGAGCTTAATTTTCCCTTCCTCGAAAAGCTCCGCTTGCGCACGATCATCTACCTCGCGCCAGATGAGCTGCCACAATCACTGCTCGTGTGGCTCCAGGATCAGCACATTGACCTTGTGCACCTGGGTGAGGACGGCAGCGGCGGCCAGCGGAGCCCGTTCAAGCCCGTCTCTGAAGAGACTGTTCTCGAGGGCTTGCGGCTGCTGCTCGACCCTGCGCGCTACCCGCTTCTCGTCATGTGTAATCTCGGCCGCCATCGTACAGGCACGATGATTGGCTGCCTGCGCAAGCTGCAGGGCTGGAGCCTCACGCCGATCCTCGAGGAGTACCGACGGCACGCAGGCCCCAAGTATCGGCTCCTCAACGAGCAGTTTATCGAGCTCTTCGACACCGACCTTGTGCATGTGCCGCTGCAACGGAGGCCGCCATGGCTGGCTGCAGAGGTGCTTGCACCTGCGCGAGAGAAATCGTCATCTGGCGGCCTTCTGCAGCGTGCGCAAACGGCAGCCGCTCCCGATCGCGAGCCGAACGCAAGTGCTGGTGGCGCCGGGTGACCTCACCGTTTTCTGATTGGCCGTTCGGCGGTCAATTGGACCTCGATGGATAGTTACACGTAAGGACGACGTCTGTCGGCACTCGGCAGGGGCACGTCGAAGTTGACAGCAAAGAGCGTTTTCTGATTTGTTACTGATATTGACCTTTTTAAGAGATCTTTCCGTTTGCAGCTTGATCCAACGCGCTCAGACGCCTCGAGCGAGGGCGCTCCCACCGGGACGCGGGAGAGGCGAGAGCGGGCGAGCGCGTCCGGGTCTGAGGCGACGGCGGGCCGCGCTCAGTGAACAGACCCGAGACCGACGCAGGTCACGCGCGACCTGGCCCGTCCTGGCCGCGGTGCGCGCGGCGGGCGGGCCGCGTCGGGGCGATTTCCGTTACTCACGCCTTCGCCCTTGTCGCTTGATCGGGAGAAGAGACAAGCCTCCCAGCCCCCACAGTGGAGCAGAGACACTGTTGTGGCAGGATCGAATGCGCCCAATCCCGGCGGATCACGGTACACGCGCATGTGTGAGTACGCTGGAGCTCGCTGCATACACTTGGGACCGCCAGCTCGACGGTTGACGGAGCGCACACCGCTCACCGGTCTCTCCATGCCGCGGCCGCCGATTTCGGGGAGACCGCGGAGGGTCGCTCCCAATCTGGCAACACGGTGTCCGGCCGCGGCGAGATGGGCATAAGTGGCGCGTACACGAGGGGCTTGCCGTGAGGTAGCAAAGGCATGGGATCCGCGCCCAGCGAGATCATGCGACGCCAGTCCCCTTGCGCCATGGTGGATAAGACTTTCATATCGCTCGCGAGGCGGGGCGAGAGCTCACGCATGGGATGTGCGGGGGTGAGCGTAAGAGGCGTATTTTCTCCGGGTCCTGAGGCTACGCGCCAGGATCTTCGAAAGTGGCGACTGCCGCGGGCTGTTGCAGCGCCACTCGCTGGCGGCGCCGGCCGCATCGGCAATTGAGGGATCGCCAAAGCGACTGGAGCGGTGACTGCTCGGCTTGTGCTGACCTCACCGGTTCTCGGCTGTTGCCCAGTCACAGGAGACTGCCGTGGGGCTGGCCCCTGGCCTTTCGTCGACTCGAGTGGCGAATGCCGTACCGCATAGCCGCGCCTCACAGCCTTGCGTATCAATTCGAGCGTATCCGCGTGCAATGACGCCCGCACCTCGGCCGAGCGAGCATCGTAATCTAACGAGCGAGCACGCCGCTTCCTCGAGCCGTATGCACTGCTCTTGGTGCTGCTGCCAACGTCACCCCTCCACACGCTGCCGGCGTCAAAGTTGCTGTCACCGCCTGAGCGAGGGGGGCGTGCGCGTGCGTAGGCGTCCCAAGGGAGTGAAGGTGTAGGGACGAAGCGTGTCGTGTATGAAATGGCTGACAACGCCAAGGGGTCCTCCGCAAAAGACGTCCGCGGTCGCGAGCGCTCCTCATATGTGTTCTTTTCGCCCTGGTGCGCACCGCCGATAACGGCGGGCAAGGGGGGCAGTGAGGGCAGTGGTGCCAATTGCGGTTGTGAGGGCACCAATGCTGTTCCTGTCGGGCTTAGGTGTAGGCTTTGCTTGTCTGCTTCCCTAACCCTAGTCTTGCGCTCACTTGCCATTGCCGTCCGCTGGCCCGTGAGCACGCGCGCCTCGGACTCATTATTGTGGACTCCGTTGGATACGTGCAGCACCTGCAGCCCAACCCACCCGTCCGACGTAGCCTGAAAAGTCAGGCGTACATGCATCGTGCCGCTGTCCGTATCGCTGAAAGATCGACCTGAGTGGATGGTTGATACTGCTCGCGCACCCTCAGTGTCGCGCGTCAAAAGCACACCGCGTGTTTCAGAGGCCTTTTTCCGTGTGGCTTGTCTGTTGCTCGGCGGAAAGTTGACGAACAGGGCAAGTTTTTTGGCGGAGTGAGGGGGTCCCGTAACGATACCGCACTGCGAACTTACACACACGAGGGCCGCGCTTGTGGACGGTGTTCGTTTGACACGGAGGCTGTCCTTCAATAAGCACTGTGCGACGTCTCCGACTCGGTGCGCCCGCCACTGGGGTCTGGGGAGTCTTGTGGGGAGTGTGCCCCGTCCCCGCGCCGCTCAAGCGCCGCTCCCCACACCGGCGCGCGCGCGGCGGCGGCCCCGCACGCGGCGACGGACCGGGGAATTATGTCAGGGAGCTCTACAGTCAAATCCGTAGTTTCTGCCTTACAATGTATTTCGAGTACAAGTGCCTAGCGTCCCCGATTTGCTCGAGCTATTCCTTTACGATTCACTCCTATCCATTTCGGTTTGCATGGTTCAGCACATCCGCTCTACCACCGCGGCGCGTCCGTCTTGTTCGCGCAAAACAAAACAAGACTCCACTCGTGGTTGGTGGTCCGTCGTGGCGTCGATGGCAGACCGTGTGGGCGAGTACACTTTGAGCGAGACTCTGGGGGTCGGAAGCTTTGGCCGCGTCGTCCTTGGCATGCACCGCAGGACGGCGGCACGTGTGGCCATCAAAATTCTTCCCAAGGATGCTGCTAACGAGTGCGCAATTAAGCGTGTGTCCACCGAGATTTCGACCATGGAGAAGACTGGACGAGAATGCCCCTTCGTCGTGCAGCTGCTTGAGGTTCTTATCGGGCGCAGCAACATCTACCTTGTCATGGAGTATGGCGGCAGTGAGCTCTTTCCAGCCGTGTTCAAGCTGGCGTCCGATGTCGAATCAGACGTGGGTTCACCACTCCGTGAAACACGTGCTCGTACGTACTTCCAGCAACTCGTCATGGGCGTGCAGTGGTGCCACAAGATGGGGGTAGCACATCGCGATCTGAAACCTGCGAATTTGCTGCTCGACGACAACGCCGTGCTCAAGATTGCCGACTTTGGCTTTGCCGCGATGCTGAACCTCGACTCTGGCCAGCCAGAGCGGCGTAGCATGAGGAAGACCATGTGCGGTTCACCGCTGTACATGGCCCCGGAGCTTCTCTCCCTCCGCGAAGGTTGCGCATACGACTCGCTGGCCACGGATGCGTGGGGCTGTGGAGCAGTTTTATACGCGATGGTGCTGGGCACGCCACCATTCCCTGCCGATTCCTTCTCTGAACTGGTGGAGCTTGCCTTGCACCCACGGGCAAACCTTAAGATTCCCGATCGCATGCATCGTGAGCTGGGCAAACTACTGCGAGCAATGCTGCGCCTCGATTCCAAGAAGCGCTTCACGCTGCGACAGGTTGCACGCAGCTCCTGGTTTCAGACTGATCTCGCACGGACGCTATCGCGCACCCCGACTTTTCGCTCACCGTTTGAGCCCAAGCGCACAAACAAGCGCACGGCCAGCTCCGAATCATCTTTCGCCGAGGTTCGTGCGGACGCAGGTTTGCTCGCCTCGAGCGAGCGTACATCTCCATCGCAGGTGCTATTATCGGTGGGTGACGCGGCTGCGTTGCGACAACGTGGATCATGGCTAAACATGCGTAACGGAGCCATGCCCATGCGGATTCAGACTCACACCGTCATGGTCAGCAGTCTAAGCCCACAGGCAATAAAACAGATTAGTGAACAAGATGAAGCGAAGGCAGCATGCCCAGCCTTGACAATGGAGACTCGGCGAGTTTCATCAGTGCAGATCGTCAGCGATGATTTGCGAGAAGCTGCAGCGGGTCTGGCGAATAGGCTTCGCCGGCTCGTGCGAGCCACCCGCTCAACTGGACTAGCAGAAACATCGACATAAACATGACCCATGCGGACCCAGTAGAACTGTCGGCGTTTCTCGTCGGGGCCCAGTAACCGACTAGAAACGCCGACAGTTCTTAACCACCCGCGTGTACGACCGCCGACCCGTGCTCTAGCTTTACTCTAGCTTAAGCTCGCTTACACGCTTAGTGCTGGCTGCTGCTTCGGGGGACGAGCGGTCGGGCCGGTCCGCGATACCGCGAGGCGCGCGTTGCGAGAGCCGAGACCCTCCGCACCGGCGTGCGTGCCGTACGCGCGCCCCCGGTCGGTACGGTGTAGAAGCTACTGTGGGGACCGGACCGTGAGGGGTCCGGTCGATCGATTTCGATATAAAATCTCGATGCTATACGCACCGCCGCGGCCCGGTCACGCGTCGGGCGGTCGGGTGGTAACACGTTTATCTAAATACTCAAGCGCGAGCTTCGGAAGAGGATCCAGAGACGCGGAATTAAACCGGCACACCGGACAGTTTGGCTGGTTCAGCCCTGAGCGCGTCTCGGGCCGCGGCACGAGGCGGCACACACGCACACGCAATGCCACGGCACGTTTTGACCCGCCGGGGGCGAGCTCTGCGCACATTGTGCCAGCGGCGGATGATGCCGGTGCCTGAGTGCTGAGATCGAGCGGACCTCGCTCACCCCCGCCACGACCGCGCTCAACGTGGAGCAGGACCGGCCGCGGGTTCAAGGTTACGGCCCAAGGTGCATGGACCGACGCCACAACAGTAATCAATCTACACGGCACAAGCGTACACGAGAGCTGCATGCAGCATGCAAGCCCAATCAAAGTGCGCTCGCTCACCTCGATGCGCCAGTGACCCCGTTGTAGCCAACAAGGAAATCGTTGTAGTCGCGCGTCGCATCGTCAGGCGGTGCAGTCTCGTCCATCTCGTCAAACATGACCTCGGTGATCCGATCGACCCACGCCTCCGAGGATGACTCCTTAGGGCGCAGGATGTACTTATGGCGGCTCGTCTGGATCTCGAAACCATCGCTCAGGTCGTCGTCGACGAAGCCCTCTTTGAGCGCTGCGGGGATCTCGACCGCGACATCCTCCTCGTTGAGGGTCACCTGCGCCTGCATCAGGTCGATCGCCTTGCCGCGGATGCGCTTCTCGAAGGGGTCGACGAAGCCCGTGTTGGGCTGAAAGTGCACCACGTGCTTCGTGCGCAGGAGAATGAAGTACTCGAGCTGCCATTCAGCCTTCTTCGGTTTCTTGGGCGTCTTGCCAGGTGCCAACTTTGGCGGCACCATGTCGATCACCTTCATGAGCATGTGGCCCGAGTGCGCGATGTCGTCGTATTCGAACATCTGAGGCGCGTCCGTAATCTCGTCCATCAAGTGCTCACCGCCGCCGTCTGCCCCCGCGCCCGTGGGCGCCGTGCCGCCCGCCGCGCCACCCAAGGGCGCGTTCGGGTTGATTCCGAAGACAGTCGTGGGCGCGATCGCCTGCCCAAGGTTTGCCAGGAAGCGGTCGAGCAGTCCGATCTCATCCTGCGCCATGTCGTTCGTCTGCTTGTACTCCTCGATGGCCTGCTTTATGATCGACTTGGCGCCCTGCGGGATGTTGATCGTGAAGGCGCTCTTGTCGTTCGGGTCGATGGGCGCGCGCTTGGAGACGACGCGCGGGCCGTATGCGAGCGAGGAAAGCTGTGGCAAACCCGCGCCGCCCCCGCCGCGCCGCGAATCTGGCCCGCTCTGCTGCTGCGCCGCCTGCCGCTGCTGCACTGGAACCCCTTGGCCCATCGAATGGCGTGGGTTGGTCTTGGGTCTGGGCCCGCTCTCACCCCCGCCCCCGCCAGTGGCCGCCGCGCCGCCCCGCAGCTCCTGCCGTGTCACCGGCTGGGTCGCCTTGGTCTCCGGCTGCTTCGTGCACGTCGCCGCGAGGATGTTATGAATCTCGGACGAGCTCAGCTTCTCAGCATTCTTCTTCTTCTCTTCCTCGATCTTCTGTTTACGGGCAAAGATTCCCTTTTTGAGCACACTCTGCGCGTGGATCTTCTTCTGGCGCTCAATCTCGGCCAGGCGCGCCCTCTCCCTGTCGCGAAATTGCTTCAGCTTCTTGATGCGCCGGCGCCAGATCCACTTGCGTACAGCGTTTTGCACTTTGACCCTCGCCTGTTTACGACCTTGGAACTCCTGGATCTTTTTGACGAGGATCGGTACCATCTCGTCCAGATTGGCGTCCTTGAGCTCCTCGAGAAAATTCGCCTTGCCACTGCGCATAAAGATCTTGTACATGCCTAGCTGGTAGTCTTCCTTCGTCAGGCCGTAGGCGAGCGCAATCGCCTCGACAAACTCCGACGGCGGCAGCGCCTGCACGAAGTCGGGCATAAACGACTTGTATCGCTCGTGGATGGATGCGTATGGGATGCGGGACGGGAAGCCGCGCTGCATGAGCTCGACCGCCTCCAGCGTGCCCGAGCACTTGAGCTGCGTGAGCACGAACGCGCCATATAGCAGGTTGGGTTTGAGCTCGTTGTTGGGCTTGATGCACCGGATGAAGTGCGCGTCAGTCGATTCGAGCGCGTCGAGCAGCTTCTTGAGCGAACCAAGGAAGCCCTTCGAGACCGTCTGCTGAACCTGGGGTTTATTCGCGGCGCCGGCGCCGGCCTTCGAGCCCTTGGCGTCCTCGTCCTTCTTGGCTATGAAATCCCTGATCAGCACCTTCTTCGATTTCGTAAGAAACTTTTCGTAGTCCTCCGAGAGTTTGTCGTTGTTCTTGTCGAGCCAGCCGAGCACCGAGTAGGTCACGTCGCCTGCAAAGTGCTTGAGGACGAACGCCTCCTTGTCCGAGAGTCCCTTGGCGGCGCCCTTGCCACCACCGCCCGCCTTGGGTCGGCACAAAATCTTCGTGCGTGCGTGGTTCTCGTGCAGCGTGGTGGCGAGGGTCTCATCCGTCGCCTTGGGCGCCTTGCACACGGAGTCGAGCGCGGGGAAGATGCCCTTATCCTTGCCCTCGCAAACCTCGATAATTGCCGAGTTGTCCGTGTACGTGATCGCCTCCCACCTGATGCCGTCATTCTTGTATGCGAGCTCCTCCGCCTTGAAGACTGCACGCAGGAAAAAGTTTTGGAGCTTCTCGTTCGCAAAGTTGATGCACAGCTGCTCGAAGGAGTTGACCTCGAAGATCTCGAAGCCGAAGACGTCGAGCAGGCCGATGAAGTCAAGCCCAGGTGCCAACGCGGTGCCGAGCGACTCGTTAATGCGCACCACCAGGTAGTCAAAGAGCCGCTGGTAAATCGTCTTGCAGAAAGCATCGCGGCCCAGGACCGCCTTCTTGGGGTCCTGTTCGATGGTGTAGCTCTCGGTCTTGCTCACTTTGAGCGTGGCCTTGAGGAGCGCCGCCTCCATGTCCGAAGCCGACGTACCAAGCAGCGACGCCGCGAGCGTACACACATCCGGCTCTGAGATGTAGGATGCAGCGTCGTTGTCCTCGTCACCAAACGTGAGGTTGCCGAGCGCGAGGATGGCCGCCACCAGCTCCTGGACCTCGCGGTTCTCCGTCACAGAGACGCCAATGTTGCGCAAGGCGTTGACAAGGCCGCCGTACTCCTCTTGGTCGTTCACATGCGGGATCGTCAGGCAGCCTGAGCGCTTAAGCAGCCGCGCCCACTCGGGTTCACTCGAGGGCAGCAAGCGTGCGCCACAGAGCACGTGGTAGAAGATATGATAGTTGCGCTCACCGCTTGCTGTGGTGGCGACGACGCGCGACTTCTCGAGCAAAAAGGTCTGCACTTCCGCGCCCACGAGCCTGTGGCGATCGTTGAATCGCATCGTCACGAACTTGCCGAAGCGCGAAGAGTTGTTGTTGCGCACCGTCTTCGCGTTGCCGAGGGCCTCGAGCACTGGGTTCGATTCGAGGATGCGCGTGGCGAGGTCGGAGCTCTCATCGCATGCGCGCCAGACCAGGTAGTTCATGCACTGCTTGTTCACCTCCGTCTTGCCGGCGCCAGACTCGCCCGACACCACCAGCGACTGCGGCTTCTTCTGCTTGATCAGCTGCATGTACGCGGCCTCTGCCATCGAGAACGTGTGCGCCGGCCGGTCCGGGTGGCCCACTGGGTATTTCTTGGCCTTCCCCATGAGATCCGGTGTGTACAGGCGCTCAATATATTTGAACGGGTTGATGGCCACCAGGATCGGTCCGACGAATGTGTAGATCTCGTCGAGGGCGTACCGCTCCTTGGAGTTGGCCAGTAGTGTCGCATCCGAGAGGTGCAACAGCGCGGTGTGGTCACTCTGGTGGTGCCCCACCGGGTTGGCTGGGAAGAAGAGATCCGTCTCATATTTGTCGCCCGTCTCAGTCTCGATCTGCGCAAACTTTCCTGCGATACCCTTGAGCGTTGCGATCACGAAGACATCGGGGTTCTGCACATCCACGTCCCGCACCCACACCTTGCTTCCAAGCTTGAGGCCGCCTTTTTTCTTGGGCTCCGAGTCGCCCATGCTGCGTCAACCGCTGTTTGGAGGGTGTCTGGACTGATTGGAAGCTAGCGCCCGCAGCACTCAGCAGGAGCCACAGCGCCAAGACAATTTTCGTGACATCCTGCAACCAAGCGGAAGTTATGTCCTGATGGCATTTTAATTGGGTTTCGCCGTCAAGTTATAAGCAGCGAGTACCCATTCGTTACAAGCGTACAGCCGCGACGATGGGAGCGGCCACAATGAAAAGATTCGTTTCGCGCGAACGCAGGAAAACGTTACAAAACATCACACAAAATCAGCCAGACGATGGTCGTGCTCGCCTCAGTCGTCGCTCCTCAGTCGTCGCTCAAGGTCGGTAAACCAGAGACCACAACCACGCTGCCCTCTGTGCCGATGCCGATGAGGGCAAGGATGCCAACCAAGTTTGCCTTTGGCGGTGACTACGGTGCCGGCGGCGGTAGCGCTGGTGGCGGTGACGAAGGTGGCATGTCTATCGTTCGACAAGAGATGCAGTCGCTCGTGTACAAGAATCAGGGACCCCGGAGCGGGCTCAGCGAGTGGGCAATGCCCATGAAAAAACCACGGAACTGGCGCAACCCTGGGCGCCGAGAAGAGCACCACTTTCGCGGTACATCGATTACGGTTAGGACTCCTCCACACGCAGCGACTCGGGACGCACGCAACCCCGACGCACCGTACGTCATCTCACAAGTATTTCCACCGATAGCCCCGAGAACGGCTTCGCACAGCCATCAGCCGCGCAAGTCATCGGTCGAACCTGCCGAAGCCGCCGAGCCGGCCTACAAGAGCCAGCTGCGTGATGAAGAGCCAGTGACGGAGCATTCAGCCGCCTTCGACGCGGCGGAGGAAGTTGTGCCCGCTGCGCCCGCCGCCGCCCAAAAGAAGAGCAAGCCGTCCAGGTCAGTGTTTGACGACCAGGTCGCACACTACCATAAGCTGCTGCGCAGCAAGATGGCCACGCGCTTCTCGACGCTGCGGCGCGTCTTTCGCAAGATCGACGCGGATGCATCGGGCCAGTGCGACCGTGGCGAACTCAAGTACATGCTCAACGCGATGTTCAACCTGAGGGTTCCGGACGCGGTCATGGAACGGATGATCGACCTTGCCGACCACGATGGCGATGGCAATATCAGGTTTGATGAGTTCGCACGCGTCTTCACAGCCGACGACATCTTCAACATGAAAAACACGCTCTCGGCCGTCGACGTGGCTAAGTATGGGACGGCTGAGGTCGAAGACGAGCGCGCGCCGCTCGACCCCCGCAGTCCGACCCACCAGGTGCGCCGGCACCACTCTCATTTCCCACCAGGCGAGTTCGTTGCCACCAACGACGCGGTCTTCCTCGCGCAAGAGGCGGCGCGCTTCATCCCACGCGTCCTCACTTCTTCGCACGGGCGCGGCTTCGACCACTCGTCGCCTCCTCGCACAACCTTCAAGCCGCCCAATTTACGAGATCGCGCCGCGAGCCACACGATGCTCGCGGCGGGCAGGTCGACCGGTTGCCGCGTGCCATTCACGCTCGAGTGGCCCCTTCACCTGGAGGATAACAAAGAGCACAAGGAGGCCTTCATGAAGGCTTGAGGAATACATTGTAACCTCATAAGGGTTAGGGGAAATGTAACCTGCAGCCTTTGCCTGTTCGGCGCATGAGCTGCGCAATATTGCCATCGACGCCATCGACGAGAAGGTCCCTGAGGGGGCCACTGAGGAGCGCTGACTGAGCGCTGACACGTCGGGCTCTCGCGTCTCGGCGCGAAAGGAACAAAGGATGCCGCGGTGAAGGGGAGATCTCCGACAAGCAATGCTAATTGATCACTATAAACAATGAGTGTGGTGATCATGGTTCGTTTTGGAGATTCTGTTGGCGACGCGCCGCCGCGCGCGAGACGCGAACGGTCGGGTCCCTCCCCTCCCAGAGAAGCGATTGTGTTCACGCACGATTCAGCACATCACAAGTGAAAATCACATGTGCGTTGCTGTGATCAGTCATCAAAAGAGTTATCTTTGTCTTCACACCTCCAGTCCAGGCTTTACGTAAATGGTGCTCATCAACGGAGCGGCACTCTCTCCAGTGGCGCACGACCTCAAGCGTAAGCAAGCGCTCGCGACCGGGCGCATAACCGACAACGCCACTCGGCTCACGGCGACGCTCGTCGACCAGTTCGACCTAAGCCGCACCATCTTCAAGACGCTGCCGCCCCGCTCTTTACCGGCACTCTTTGCACGCACTAAGATTGACATGCACTACACCTTTGATCCGAGGCTCGCCGCTGAGATAGAGAAGGCGTATTCGCGCGTGCCTAGGCCGGTAGCCGACGATTCGGCCATCTTCAAGTTCATGCACGAGGAGTGCGACTTTTCCATCGAGCATGCTGACGGCTCGTTCCTTGACCACCTTCACTTTTGCCACGAGTACGCGGCACGGTACTACACCACCGCGTCCTCGTCACCGCGCGTGCTGCTCCTCCACTCCATCATGGGCGTGGGCACCAACTGCTTCCCGATGACGCTCGAGAAGGTGCCGATGCTCAAGTCACTCGTGAGCGAGAAGGACTTTGCGCAGCTTGAGGCCTTCCCGAGCATCCTCCGGCTACTTATCCATGGCTACTTGCTGAACGAGCTCGCCGCATGCGATGCCACCAAGCTCGGGCGCCTGCGCTCCATCCGATTCCACAGTGCGTGCCCACGAACGCGCGCCGCGCTGCCAGCTCCTGATCGTTCCGACTCGCTCTCCCGGGCGCAACGCCATCCCTCCTCTTCACCCTTTTATGCAACGTGGTTCGCCTCGTCCGTGGTAGGGCTGTTGGACAACGGGCTACTGACACTCACCGCCGCGCAGCTCTTCGAGAACCTCAACTACCAGATGATCCACGCCATCGACTTTCTGCCGCCCGCTTCATGGAAGCGCACAAGTGGCACATACTTCTTCAACATCTTTGTGCAGCTGCAGTCGATCCTCGCCCGTGCCGGGCAGCTGCGCGCGCGCGTCGGGTACGACCCCGCTGAGCAGCAGCCACTCGTCGACGGCGCCATTCCGAATACATGGCGCCACTACCTTATCGAGCTCCTGCCGACCACAATCGTTATCAACTTGGCCGCGAAAACCATCGCCAAGTATTCAGCCCAGGTGGGCCACTCGCTAGCATACACGCTTGAGTGGTCCGACTGAGCCGCCGAGGCGGTTGCCGCCGCCGACGAGTACATGCGTCTTCAGCGCTCAGCCAGCGACTCAGCAGGGGCCACAGTAGATCCTCAGAAGGAGATTTTCGCGAGGACTCCATTGTTTCTCTTGTGATTCGCTAGGTTGTTAAACATGAGACCGTGATTGTAACATGTGAATGCCATGTGAATTGTTTACGTGACGATCATGGGATGAACTTATTAGTCATGAACTATGAAGTGCCGTGAATCGCCTTGCGGTCTCGGCTCGGCTCTCGCCGCAGGCCGCACGACCGCAGCGTTTACACGACGCAGGAACGCCGGCGTCGATGTTAGTACATGTTCTGGCGACGTCGCTCAGCATCGCGCCGTCGACGCTGCATCCAATTGTTGCGACGGGCCGCTCACATACACCCGTCTTGTGTGCTATCCAACGTGAGTCCGAGCTAAGCGAGGCAGCATGCCTCAGCGTGTGTTGGGCAACCCTGGGAACACTCGCAGTTGCTGCCACCGCCACACGATCATGTCTTGGTCCACCCTTAGCCGTTGGCCGCTCGATACTTGCCGGGGGTATTGCTGCAGCACTCGGGGAGGCGATGTTTTATCCTCTCGAGGTGGCTAAGATGCGGCTGCAGCAGACCGGTATGAATCGGCTCGGGTTGATGGGCGAGCTGAGAGCGATACTTGTTGCCGAGAGCGGCCGCTCAATGCTGCTCACTTGGGCCTCCACGCCGGGTGTGGTCGCTGGCGTGCTCCGTGCCGTTGTCTATCATGGGCTTCGGCTTGGCCTCTTTCCGCCGATTCAGCATGCCCTCATCGCTCTGCTTGCCGGCGGTGGCACCGGTGGCGTTAGCCTGGGCGTGAAGATTCTCATCGGCGCAGTGTGCGGCGCCGTCGCTGCAGCCCTGACGACACCACTGGATCTCGTCAAGACGCGCCTTGCGGTACGCCCAGATGCATATCCCAACTCGATCGGGGCGCTTGTCGGCATAGCCAGAGACGGCGCCAGAGCCGCCACAAGCAGCGGTGCAACACGGGGTACCTCGTCCTCTGGTGGTACCTCGTCGACTGTCGGGACTCCATTCGCTGCTGCCAAGTGGGCGAGTGCATTGTGGCCTCGCGGCGCAATGGCCGCCACGATCGTCCGAGCGGCTCTTGGCTCCGGTGCTCAACTTGCCAGCTATGATCAGGCGAAACGCTCCCTTACCGCGTTACTCTCCAGTTGTCCGGGAGGCTCCGCGATGGCCATCACCCTGGCGACGGTGGTGTCGGCCGCCGCGTACGTGACGGCCTCCGCCCCGGCGGATCTCGTCAAGACGCGACTGATGATCCACAAACCAAACAACGGCAGTGCAGCAGGCGCTACCTTGTATGCTGGCCCACTCGACTGCCTCCGCCGCTCGATAGATGACGAGGGCCTGGCTGTGCTCTTCCGAGGCTGGGGAGCCTCATTCACGCGGCTTCTGCCCGTGCTGCTGCTCGTGATGCCAATCCTTGAACGACTACGTGCACTTTTCGGCGTTGGGGGCTTCTGAAAAAACCTGAGCTGGAGACTGCTTGGGACGATGCGACGTGGATCGTGGTATTTTTCGGTAATCGCGCTCGCCGGCCGGGGCGTCGTATCGTTGAAACAACACGTTACCGCGCGCTCTCGTTAGACTGGCCCGGAATGAGCAAACAGAAACAAACAGAAACCCACACACTGCTGTAGCAGACTCCTGCGGGCACGCCGAGCGATGCGCCGTTCCGGCCAAGCTCTCCAACTGCCCGTGCCCGAGGAGAGGCGCGCCGGACGCGGCGACCGGCGCGTGCCGTGATGACGGAAGGCACTCATCCGAGGACCAGGACGACTCTTTTTCCGGAGATGATTCCGGCGTTTCGCCGGAGCTGGTGCGAGATGCGCGCAATCCCGTGAAACCCGAACCCGGACTGGCGCGCGCCCACCGGATGTCCGGCGGGGGGTCGCCTGACTTTGCACACCGCACCTGTTGCGGATGCGGTGCATGAGCCGTGCGTCTGAGAGCACAGTAGGTACCAAAAGCTTATGCTCATGCACCCTTGTTGATAATATCCTTGTCGCTGACGCCATCACCAGCCTCGTACTCCTTCTCATTGAGCCTGTTCTCCTCAATGATCTGCGCCTTGGCCTGCTCGACCACCTCTTGAGGCATGTAGCCAAGGAAGCTATCGATCGACTTTGACACCGATTTAAGCGCGGCGAGCACAAATGTTGACTGCTCACGCGTCAGGTCGTTGGCGACGAGCTTGTCCGGGAAGTACTCGAGAATCTGCGTGAGCCCTTCGACAGCGGTATTGCCATAAGAGAGCGCTTGCTGCTGCTGGCCAATCGGCGCGTACGCGGACGCGCGCACAAAGCGGTCGCGAAGGTCATAGTTGTCGACCATCATGTTGATCGCACGCTTGATGTTCAGCCGCTGAAGCTCTTTGTACTTGCCTGTTGATACGAGGCGCGTCTCCTGGCCGGTGGCCTCCTGCACTCGTAGGATAAGCACGACTTCGGGTTGTAACAGTTCGGGACTTTTGAACACCTTCGGCGAACCAGCCGCAACAGCGGCCAGCGGAGGCATGCTGCCCACGCACGCAGCTGCAACGGCGGTGACGGCCGCGGTAAGTGCATCGCGGCGGCTACAAGCAGACGGGCTCGTAGACGATGGGAGCTGCCAGCACGCCGCGCCCGCCAGCAATACAATTTGTAGAGTGTGCCGCATTTTGGATCTCCGATTCCGAGATCACAACGAGGCGCTGGGTTTTCAAACGCACATCTCGGGTTCTGGTGAGTGTCGATCCTGTGATACATGGTTTGCGCGCTTGGAACGGCGCGCTATGATGAACGCGTCTCCTCGACATGCCAGCTGCTCGGGAGCTCGGCGTGCCATTTCGCCACGCGAATGTCGGTGGACATATCGGCAGAAGGTTCCTCTGACGTCACGGTCGCCGCAACACCTGATGTCGTCGACCTCTCGGCCTTGATTGCCTTTTCGACAGAGGACATTGACAAGCCCGATCTGGATGATCGCAAGTACCGCTACCTTAAGCTCGCCAACAATCTGCAGCTCCTGCTGGTCTCCGACCCGGAATGCGACCACGCGGCCGCGTGCGCCGATGTCGCCGTTGGATCTGCGAGCGATCCCGAGGAACTTCCGGGTCTCGCGCACTTCCTTGAGCACATGCTATTCCTCGGTACTGCAAAGTACCCAGCCGAGAACGCGTACCAGAGCTTCCTCGAGCAGCATGGCGGATCGTCGAACGCCTTCACGCAACACGAGAACACTACCTGTGCGCCCACTCGCGCACCTGCATGTGCACGCACATTCCTCTCTCCTGCGTGTTCGCCCTCATCTGAAACCTACTGGTATCCATTTTGTCCGAACGCGCAGACTATTTCGACGTCCAGCACCCGTTCCTGCTCGGCGCACTCGACCGGTTTGCCCAATTTTTTCTGTGCCCGCTCTTCTCCGAGAGCGCCACCGAGCGCGAGATGAAGGCCGTTGACTCAGAGAATTCGAAGAACCTGCAGAGCGACGCGTGGAGGCTGCAGCAGCTGTTCAAGGGGGCGGCAGATCCGCGGCACCCGTGGTCACGCTTCAACGTGGGCTCCATCGAGACGCTCTCCGACAAGCTCGAGAGGTACGTGCGGCTCGAGCTCAGCACGGCGTCCGTGCCGGCAACCAGAGGCAGCGCCCAGCCGCAGCCTGGCGCGGAGGGGGGCGGCTCGGCCGCCAACGTGGCGACCGCGTCGGTGCACGCGTCGGTGCGCGCCAAGCACGTTCCCGCGCTCAAAGTGCGTCGCACGCTCATCGACTTCCACAGTCGCCACTACTCGGCCAACCTGATGACGGTCGCCATCCTTGGGCGCGAATGCCTCGACACTCTCGCTCAGTGGGCGGTGCCCCTCTTCGCGACGGTGCCCGATCAGAAGCTGCCGCGGCCCAAGTTCGACGTGGAGCCATACCCTCTGAGCCGGCTGAACAACTACTATCGGATTGTGCCAGTCAAGAACTTCTCGTCGCTGACGGTGACGTGGGCGCTCCCGCCGATCACCGAGCAGGTCCACTCGAAGCCCTTCCGCTACGTCTCGCACCTGCTGGGACATGAGAGTGAGGGCTCGCTCCTCTCTCTCCTGAAGAACAAGGGGTGGGCAGACCAGCTGATGGCCGGCGAATCACGCTCGCATTCGGACTTCGCCTGCTTCGACGTGACCATCGAACTGACCGATGAGGCCGATGCTCACGTAGACGAGATTATCGGGCTAATCTTCGCTTACATACGCCTCATCGCCGCTGAGCCCGAGCCACAGCGATGGGTGTTCGACGAGATGCGAGACCTTGCGTCGGTCTCGTTCCGCTTTCGGGACGTTGTCGAGCCGTCGAGTCTGGTGATGGCCCTCGCCGCCTCGCTCCAGCTCCATCCGCCCAAGCTTGCGCACTCACACCCGTACCTCTACGACGAGTGGAGGCCCGACCTCATCAGCGACCTGCTCATGCTGATGACGCCGCAACGCGCGACGGTGAGCCACGTGTCGCGCGTGCACGAGAGCATCGCGACGAGCCGCGAGCGGTGGTACGGTACCATGTATCAACGCACACCCATCTCGGACGCGCTCCTCGCGCAATGGAGCGCGGTGCCGCTGCATCCGGAGCTCCATTTCCCCACACCCAACCCATTCATCCCGACGGACTTTGCACTCGTGTGCGACTCTGAGGTGGGCAAGGCTGAGGAGGCCGCCGCCGCGCAAGCTGAAGCAGCGGCTACCGCGGCTGCAACGAGCGCGGCGCATACTGCTGGCAACGCCCCCAATGCAGCAGCGGTTGAACTCGACGTGTCGCGTGGTCTGCATCCGGGGGTCTGCTGCGATCGGTCGGGCACGGGCGTGCCGATCCTCGGGCTCCGATACCACCTGAAGGGGAAGGACTATGACCTGTGCCAGGCTGAGTACGACAAGCTCACTGACGCTGACAAGCAGCTGTACGAGGCGATCCCGCCGCCTCACATGCCGCCTCCGCCGCCGCCGTGTGCGCAGCTGCTCGAGCTGACGAAACCCAAGCCGGAGGATCGCCTGGGACTCTCGTTTGAGTCGTGGGCGTTGTATCCCTACCTCGGGCTCGTAGTCGACAAGGTACACAAGGGCTTCTTGATAGAGGCGTCGCAACTGCTTGCGCAGGGTGACGTGGTGCACGAAATCGACGGGCGTGCCGTCTCGCAGCCCAACGAGGGGGCGGCGGTGCTGCGCGTGGCTCACGGCACTATCCGGCTGAACGTCACACGCAAGGCAGACCTGCCCAAGGTCAAAGAGGCCGCTGCCGCCGCTGTCGCCGCCGCCAAGGCAGGCCCCACACCGCCACCCCCTTTGGTGGCCATCGCTGCTGCTAGCGATGGCAGTGGGGCGCCGTGCAAGGTCCCACGGTTGATTCGATCCGACGGGCTGGCACAGCTGTGGCACAAGACTGATCGCACCTTCCGGAGGCCAAAGACGTCGATCATGATGGACATCGCGTCGCCGCACTCGTACGTCTCACCCGAGGCTGCGTGCCTCACCCGCCTCTTTTTCCGCCTCCTGCAGGACGAGCTGACGGAGTTCGTGTACCCTGCCGAGTGTGCCGGGCTGCACTACTCGGTTTACAACTCGACCTCGGGCCTGCGACTCTCCGTGGGCGGGTACAATCACAAGCTGCCCGCACTGCTCGAAAAGGTGCTTGGGCGGCTCGCCACGCCCACGCTCGACGCGAGCCGCTTCCAAGTGCAGAAGGACCTTCAGCTCAAGGAGTATAGCAACTTCTTCAAAGGGCAGCCGCACGCGCTCGCGCGCTACGCGGCCTCGCACCTGCTTGAGATGAGCCGATGGCACATGCTCGAGTATATTGAGTACGTCGGCTCGGACGCTTGCAGCCACGCGAGCCTGGCCGCCTTCACGCCACGGCTGCTCGAGCGCATCCACATGAACGTGCTCTGCCACGGCAACACGAGTCAGGCCGAGGCCAAAGCGCTCGTCGAGCAGGCGGCCGAGGTGCTCAAGAGCGGTCCGCTGCGGACCTCGCAGCGCCCGATGCTGCGCCTGCTGCAGCTGCCCGCAGACGTCGAGGTGGTGCTGCGCCTCCACCCGAGTCTCTACAGCGATTCCGAGCGCTCGCTGCTCAACACGGCGGATACCAATTCGGCCGTTGAGTTCACGCTCCAAGCAGGTCTCGACAAGCGGCCCGACACGATCACGCTCGAGCTGCTCGTCCAGATCCTTGCGAACCCGTGCTACGAGCAGCTACGCACCAAGGAGCAGCTCGGGTACATTGTCAACCTGGGCCTGCGCATCGACTTGGGCGTCACCGGGCTGCGTGTCATCGTACAGAGCGCCACGCACGACGCCGCCCACCTCGACGCGCGTATCGAGCTGTTCATGGCAGGTGTCCCCATGCTGCTCGATAAGTTGACGGCCGAGGAATTTGGCAACCACCGCTCGGCGCTGCTCACAGCCAAGCTCGAGCAGCCCAAGACCTTACGGCAGGAGAGCGGCATCTACTGGAACGAAATCGCACAGGGCACGTATGACTTTGAGCGCGACAGCAAGGACGCCGAGGTGCTGCGTACCCTCTCGAAGGACGAGGTCATCCAGTTTTGGGGACGCCACTTTGACGCGAGCACACCTGGCCGGCGCAAGCTCTCGGCGCAGTCCTTTGCGGCGCACCACGCACTGCCGTCCAAGCTCGCGGCTGGCGTGCAGCAGCGCCCGATCCACTACATCGACGGCCTCGAGGCGGTGCTCGAGTACAAGCGCACGCTCGCGGCCTACCCGCCGCCACTGCGCTGCGACAAGGTGTGGAATTGAGGAATTGAGGATGCGAGCCGGCATGGCTATATGACTATATGAGAAACGAGACGCGAAGACACACAGGCATGGTCGCACACGCTGCGTAGCGAGAGGGGGATTTCGGGGGGGGGAGGGGGGCCGGCCCCCAGCTCACACCAGCACTGTATGAGCGCTACCGCACGCAATCCACACGGTAGTCGGTACCATCCGGACCCCGGGGAGACTATAGCATGAACCATTGGTGTTATTCACATTGGGACCGGACGCGGACGCCTCCCGGGAGGTTGCGAGGAGTGACCAGCTAATCCGTAAACCGAGAGCGCGTTCTTTACCGTTTGTGCGTCGGGGCTTTTAATGGTGTGGGCTACTTCCCAGGCAGCGTCCCGGGTCCGGTGTTTCGTGTTAAACTTAATTATCGCGTACTTGAACTTGTCGCATTCTTTAGTACATGGGTTGAAATGGGTCCGCGCCGCTCTCTTTTTTGGCTGTTTCTCAGGATTCAGCCTGCATGTGTCTCATTTCGAGAATCCTGATTTCTGTTCACAAACGTTTATATGTACGTGTTGTGTGAATTCATACTTTGTAATCGTATCAGTGTGATGGTAACCGCATCCGTATGTACGCCGGTCCGGTGTCTTGGGTGCGAGTTATAAACATTGGCTGTGAACACGCCGCGCGTACTTTGCCGATCGGCATGGCGCTGGTGGGGCCTTCGTATACTCCCCTGCCGAGTACACTATCGGCTGAGCCACCGCCGGAGATTGGCCTGCTGTCTTTGTTGGCAGTGGCGCCCAGTGGGAGTTCCCCGGCTGCCGCAAATTTGTTCATTCTTGTGCAGCTCAGCGCCATCGCCTTCGCTGTTTGGGCGATTGCTCGTTACATGCGCGGGAAGATGGCCCGAGCATTGACCTGGGGCATCGCTCGCAGCGTCAACGACCCACACGGCCATGCTCGCAGGCAGCTCGCAACATGGGAGACTGACGACCCCTCCCTCCACGAGATTCGCAACATACTGCGCAACATCACTGCCCGAGTACGACCACACAGCCTGAGCTGCTCGTCCGAGCCCGTGGATCCCGAGCCCGCGGATCCAGAGTTTGAGACTGCACGCAACATGCTCACGGAGAGCTTTGGGCGACGACGGCGAGCACCGCCAGCGCACACGGAGTCGACGCCGCCACGCGCTCCTCTCAGCATTCAGTTGCTCGGCGCGGTATGCCCGTGGTATCTGACGGACTGGTATCAGATGGCGAGCCGGCGAGACAGCTCGCGACCTGACGGGGAATCATCCACCTCGACGCCGTCGGCGGCGCCTTCCACGCCACAGGTCAATTTGCTCGAGGGGGAGCGGCGCAAGTGGGCAGCCGCCGACGCCGCACGGCCGCAAGCCGACGTAGAGAAACCATCCATGCCGCCGCGTACGCCACCACCCGCCTTGCCGCCGCGCACGCAGGTGGACTGCAGCAAGAATCCCGGGCTGCCATTCTTCGAGCCTCCGGAGGAGCGCGGGTCGCCGAGCTTCCCACAGCGGCTCGAGGCACAGCAGGTCCTTGGGCCACGTGCCAAGCACGCGGGATTACCCAGTGCCGCGAGGCTGCCACCAGTGCGCACCAGCAGCGAGGCTGGCAGGCTGCCAGCAGCGAGGCTGCCACCACCCAGTCAGCTATCCAATCGGAATCCAAATCTCTCTCTAATTGTCGACCGAAATGGGACGCGGACACCTTTGCGAACCCCTCAAAAAGCGAAGGCCTTTGCCGAATAGTGTTCGCGAGTGTTCCTGTGTCGCCCCGCGGGCGTGTTAGAGGGGCGTGTTTACTAGGATCTTACTATCATAGGCGTCGTGCCGTTCACACGATCACAGAGCTCGAATAAGCCCATAGGTTGAGGTTTTCACGTAATCGACCATCCATTACATGGTAAGCGAGCTTCTCTTGGCTTGATACTTGGGGATGCTACACCCCTTCGTCGCGAACAATTGCATCACGCCGGTTCGAGCAAAGGCGCCGTCCCGAGCTCCTGCCAGCTTGCTGTTGAGGCAAGGGTGCTCTCCCTTGCTCGCCCCGTCCCTCGCCTCGTCTCCCTCGCCCGCTAACCTTGGCGCGTGCGTTGCGCAGGACGATGGGCACGTCTGCCGGGTTCTTCGGCATCACCTACCAGGGTGCAACCAACGGCCTCGCCTCGGTGACGCTCTCCATCTTCAACTGCGACCATCCCGACGATGTCGCTTGGTGCAAGCATGTCTTCGATTACTCCACGAACAATAGCGGTTTCCTCACCAAGGCGAAGGTGCCCGACTTCCTGAGGCTCTTCTACCGCAATCGCCCACAGGGTAACACCCTCTCGGGCACGTACCTATACTCCTATCCGGAGAATGAAAAGGAGTTCATCGACGCCCTTTTTGGCAAGGACGGCCAGCTCACCTTCGCGACGCTGATTGAAGCGCTCAAGGAGGCGCAGGGGCGCTTTGCCGAGCCGGCGGCGCCACTCGAGTATGGCTCCGCCGCCGTGCTGCGCAACGACAAGACGAAGCATACGCGTTGCGTCCTGAACCCTCAGCAGCGCTTCCGCAAGCCGATAGCGACGTCGCAGGAGGTGGGCTGGGAGCTGTACAAGGAAGTGAAGCCGGAGTTGGTGGCCAGCTTCAATGATACCGGAGGCCCGGGCACGCCTTTCCGCCTGCGCACCTCGGCCACCACACAGTTTGCCGACGCGATCGAGAAGATAACGTGGGGTCGTTCCATCGGCGGCGAGTTCAGCGCGTACGCGACGCGCAAGCTCGTGGCGTTTGGTGGCCAGGGCATGGGCGTCTAAAGACGTAGTGCTGCGGTGCCCTTCATGCAGCCGTGCAGGGATAGCAACCAGCCCAGCGCGGTATCCCACGCGTAGAGGCGTTTCGTGTGCATGCCCATGCGAGATAACACGTAGGTGCGCACGCCGCAACGGCCAACGCCTGCTAGCCGGTCCCCGGGTGATTCAGCCTGCGGTGCCACGCGCGTTGTCCGCTTTTGGTTCGCTTTTGGTGAGGCGATTTTCTCCCTGTTCTTGACTGAATCGCTCTCAGGCGTTGCCGTTGGCGATTTTCGCGTATTATACAACCGGCCCTGCGTGTGTTGGCCGGTGTTGAAGAACACTGTACTGCGTACACAAAAGCTTATTCCTCGGCCTCGCGGAGTCCCGAAACGAAAGTGGCGGAAATCGCGGAACGAACGGGTTCGAACCTGCTCCCGTGTTCTTCAGCAGGCTCGTTCGTGGGACCACCGCCCTGCTCCAGTGCAGTGGCTACGGGAGGCTCGTCGTCCATGGCTGGCGCCGTGACTGCCGGCTCGGCCACTGTCTGTTCGTCGCTTCGGCCGTCGATCGCCGTAGCTGAATCCGCCGGCGCCGGCGCTGAGGCCGAGTTGAACTCCATAGGCTGCCTACACTTGCGCTCGAGGCACGGCTTCTTGCGCACGCCTGCCGACAGGGCCATGGCAGGTGGGCCACACACCTATGTGAGTGTATGGGGCTCAGGGGGTGGGGAGAGGCGGAGGGCGGCGCGGGGCAGGCGGCGGCAATCACGGCCCAGTTGCAGGGCCTTGTCCCTGAAATGGACCGTTAGGGCGGACAGTTAGCCTCCCGCCCCTGACGCGCGCGGCGACCATCGGCGGAGCGCGCACCACCGCCTCCAAACTTGGGCTTGTCCCGGCAGTTCAGGCACGTGCCGCAATCATCGCGACAGCACGCTTCACATTGGCCACAGGCCACCTGCCGACGCACGGAGCCCGAAGCGGGCGCCGGAGTTCGGCCCTCTCGATCGGCGGGTGGCAGTGCCAGAGCCTGCCCGCTGGGATTGCACGGGAAGGCTGCTCCATACGCCGCAGCGTCATCCTCCACCCGTTGCCGCTTGGGTGGCCGCTTGATGGCAGAGCCGCCATAGTGGAGTGTCATGTGCGCCTTGAGCGGCTCCTGGAATTGCTTGAAGCCGAGCGCATTGAGCGCCGTGGCGATGTCGGAGTAAGTTACGCTCGTGCGCCCCTCCTTAGCGACGCGCACACGCGCCTCGCTTACGACCAGGCTGACGAACTCAGTCGTGCACCGCTGCACAACAGAGACGGATGGATCTGTGATAGCATCTTGCTCACCGCCCAACGCGCGCTTCATGATGTGCCGAATGGACGTGACCGGGAGCAACGCTGGCTCGGGTACGATGGTCGACGCCGGCGGGGGCGTCGACTGCTCGTCTGGATGGGCCGCTTCGGCAGGGTCGGCCATCTTCGGCGCCGCACAGGCGGCGGCGCGCCTCATCGGCTTGAGCGCGGCTTGAGAGGCGACAAACATAGACAAAGGCTGTGAACGGTCACACTTCAAAATACTCAGAACTCACCCCCATGATGGCCATGCCTGTCCTTGCTCGTATGCCCCTGCCGCGTCGACGCCAACAGTGTTGTTGAGGTGCGATTTGAGGTGCGTCTTCAGGTTGCTTTCCTGCGCGAACCGCTTATCGCACCCGGGGAACGAGCACACATGTGGTCGCTCGCCCGTGTGCGTGCGCATGTGCGAGCGAAGGTTGAAGTCGAGGGAGAAGCGCTTCCCGCAGCCCTCGAACGGGCACAGGTACGGGCGCTCGCCCGTGTGCGTGAGCATGTGCCGCTTGAGCTTTGACGAATCGAGGAAAAGCTTGCCACAATCCTGGCAAATCGTCTGTTTGTCGCCGTGCGTATGCATGTGCTTGCGCAGCGAAGCCGCATCTGCGAACACCTTGCCGCAGCCCTCGAGCCGGCAGAAATGCGTCTGGCCGCCGTCACCGAAGGAGTGGTCAACGGAGAAGGCGGGCGCCTCGTCAAAGCACTTGCGCACCAGCATCCCGCCACCGAGCGTCCTCTGCGTGATGGCAGAGCCGCCATAGTGGAGTGTCATATGCGCCTTGAGCGGCTCCTGGAATTGCTTGAAGCCGAGCGCATTGAGCGCCGTGGCGATGTCGGAGTAAGTTACGCTCGTGCGCCCCTCCTTAGCGACGCGCACACGCGCCTCGCTTACGACCAGGCTGACGAACTCAGTCGTGCACCGCTGCACAACAGAGACGGTTTCATCTGTGATAGCATCTTGCTCACCGCCCATTGCGCGCTTCATGATGTGCCGAATGGACGTGACCGGGAGCAACGCTGGCTCGGGTACGATGGTCGACGCCGGCGGGGGCGTCGACTGCTCGTCTGGATGGGCCGCTTCGGCACCCTTCTCCTGGCACATCAGCTGCGCGCCCTCCTCGTGGGCCTCGGCAGGCGCCGCCTCCTCGTGAGCAGCTTGCGACGGCGCGAAAGCCAGCCCTTCCGCGGGCAGCATCGTCTCGCCGGGCGCGGCAGTTGAACTGGCAGCCGACTTATCGTGCGATTCCTCTGACAGCGTGTCGAGGGCGCCTCCCTCGCAGGTTAGAATAGGATCGAGGCCCTTCTCGTCCGGGCGGGCGCGCTTGTATGGCGGTTCAGCCTCGCCACCGAAATGGGGCTGCCCGTAGACGGGCGCGAGAAGTCCCGCCTCGTTGTCCATGATGTAGACCAGAGCCGCGCAGACTTCGCGCAGACTATGAGGGGCAGTTTCGCAGCGAGGCTGCTGTTGAACCGCACTCACCTTGTTTTGAAGAAATACCTCCTTCTTCTACGCAACCAACTCGTGTCGAAAATTCGCTGCGAAATGATCTGCATAATCAGATGCGGCGACGCTCGCTCGCTCCCGCAGCGCGACGCTTCTCGGGCCTTGTGGCGTTGCGCAAGGAGCACGGTCCTATAGGAAACGTGCCACCAATAGCGTTAGAGCGAGCTGGCATCTATGTGAGGTGCGACGATAACGTCGAAGGTGTTTCTGTGCTGCTGGGCAACGCATGCTCCGAGATCTTTGCGGGGCCTGCGCTGGCCAAGGTGCTGCGCGCGGGTCACGCTTACGAAGCTCGCGTGCTAGCGGCTCTTGATGCCGGCACGGCCGCACAGCCGCTCGTGCAGCACACAGCCGCCGCCATTACAGACGCGTGGTGGCCGTTCCTCGAGAGCCTCACAGCGCACGTGCCACAGCGTGCACGCGCAGAAGCGGACTGGTGCGTGAATCTACAAGTGGAGGGTGCATCCGCCGTGCACGCAGGCGTCGAAATGCTGTTGCAGCTCCAGGCGGCGCGAGGCCAGTCAGAGCGCGTGGGCGTCGCAGTGGCGGCCGCCTCTTACCATGGCCCAGCCACCACATCACTCGGCGTGCCATTCGCGCCTATGAGCGCGCTTACGTCGGCGACCAAGCCGCCGCAGCTCGTCTACCCCGCCCCGACGCCGTGGCGGCCGCTGGACAGCGCCGCGGACGTCCAGCTTCTGCATGGCGAGTGGCGTTCCTTCTTCGCTGCGCATGGGCCGCGGCTGGGCGTCGTGGTGCTGGAGCCGCAGTGGGGCTCGTCTTGTGCTGGCGCGTGCTGGCCGCCGGAGCTGCTACGCAAGTTCATCGGCATGGCGCACGATCATGGCGCGCTCGTCCTGTGCGATGAGGTCATGTGCGGTTTGGGACGGCACGCGCTGCCACGCGGTGGCGTGGCAGCGCACCCCATGGATGGCGCTCGAGACGGCGCCGCACCTCTGAGCGCCGCCGCAGCTGGGGGCGGTGTGCCCTCGCGCAGTCTCTCGGGCAATAGCATACACACCAGCAGCTTTGTGAGGAGCACCTCACCCGCCGCCGCTGCGGCCGCTGCCGCGGCAAGCGCCGCCAAGAGTGCAGGGGCGAGCCCCGCCGCCGTCGCGCGCGCTTCCATTAAGGCTGCGGCGGCCGCCGCCGACGTGGCAAACGCGGCTTCAGCTGTCTTCTGCCGCGGCGGCGGAGTCGCCTCACCAGCCGTGGCGTCCGGCGGGGGCTTCGCGAGCAGCGGGGCGACCCCCGCGGGCGGAGCGCCGTATTGCTTCCTCGCCGACGCGCTTGATTTGGATGTGGATGCGATCACCTTCGGAAAGGCCGTGGCCGCTGGTGCCTATCCTCTCTCGGGAGCGATCCTCTACCGCGGCAGGCGCGAGCTCGCGGCCGACGGTCGCGCACTCACGCAGGTGCACACGTACGCAGGCGCGCACGTGCGAGCGCTGATGGCCGCCACCGCTGTGCTCAACGAGCTCAGCCGATCGGATTCCGAAGGCTGGGCACACCGCATCCGTACGGCGAGCCTGCAGTTGGACGAGTTTGTCATGCGGCCCGCCGTGGCGGCTGCACGGGGCGCGCTCACTGCGCACGGGCAGGGACTGATGCGCGGCTGCCTCTTCCGTCCGGGATTCTTTCCAACGCATGTGCAGCTTCAGGCGGCGCAGGCCACACTGATGCAGAGCTGTCGAGTGCACGGTGTCCAGCCGTATCCGGTTGCCGCGGGCGGCTTCATGTGCTCGCCGCCGTATGACGTGGCCGAGGAGGCCCTTCGCGAGGGCGGCCGGCGGCTCGCCGGAGCCATCGAGCAAGCCGCCGCCGCGGGCTGGGTGCTCAGCGAGAGCAGCGCCGCCGCCGACGCTCAGGCGCGGCGATTCGTGCTGGGCACCCAGGCGCAGAAGCGGGCGGCGAGGCTGGCGGCGGCGGTGCAGAGGCGAGAGGCGAAGCTGAGCGGCGAGCCCGAACGCGGCACAACGTCGTGAGTCGCAGCTCGAGGTCAAATATTGTATGGACAATGCTCCTAGGAGCGCTGTGGCAGCTTTGTAGATTAAAAATTTAATAAGCTATATATTATACACAACCCGACACGAACTTGTGAAGATTTCCCCACAGTACCGGTAACTTACCGGTACTGTATCGTGGAGCCTGTGTTTGGGGGGCCTGGGCCCGCAACGTATCGATCGACCGAGGCACCCGTCGATTGGTTTCAGAAGAGGGGCGAGGGATACGTACACCGAGTACGAATCACCGACCCTACACCGCAAGCGGGCGTGGTGCATGCACGTGACACGTGGCAGCACACAACACCGTTACACGGAAATTCCCCGTCCCCCCTTGCAACCAAAAACCAAGCTTCTGGACGTGCTTGCTCGAACGAGCCGCCCGCGCGCGATCATGCAGACGCGCCGCGGAGCACAGAAGCGGGGTCGCGATTCTGGAGTACAAGCCGGCCCACCACGAGCAGGTGACCCTGCCGTCGGTGCCCAAGTCGAAACTCTAGCGGGCGACGAGCACATCCCCGACGCGCACGCGCAAACTGCAGAAGATGAATCAATCGCCCCCTCAGCAGGGAGCGAGGGCGGAAGCGCCAGCGAGAGTGCGCAGCCGATCAGCGGCACCGCGCCGCGCGATACCCACGATGACGAACGCCCGAACGCAGCGCCACCCGCGCAGCAGCCGTCTCCGGTCGGCCACCTTATCAGGGTGTTCACCCCATATGGGGACCTCGATGGCACCATCGACCCCAGCGGCGCAGGCGCGTGGCACAACATCTGGGACGACACGCCGCAGCCCGGCCAACGTGGCTACCAGCCGGGCAGCTCTAGCAACTCGTCGGAGTGGCCATCGTCGGCGCTCAAGCGTAGCATGTTCTGCAACCCCTCGGGCCCTCCGCCTGCCGCGACTACGACTCCCGCGGAGCCGTCGCACGGGATGAGCGGCCAGCTGGTGCCATTCGGAGAGCAGCAGCAGAGCCGCCTCCACCCCACCAGATCCGACTCCAGCGTCAGCATGCCCCTCTCCACGCTGACGCGCCTCCGGGCATACGCCGAAGCAAAGGGAGAGTACGACGCAGCCGACAACGACACGTACCCGGCGCAGCTCACTAACAGCTTCCTCGACGAGGTCAACGTCAAGGCCATCGACGCCGCCAAAGCGTACAGAGAAAAGGCCGAGGCCGAAGGCAGAGTGCTCACAGCGCAGCAGCAGAGGCGCGACGGGCGCACAGCCGCCAAAACCGCCTTCCGCTCCCTGCGCTGGCTGCTCGACAACGTCAAGATGGCCACGGCGGCAGACGACGCACTCGTCTGCAAGCGCAAGTTTGGTACAACAATCTCCATCCCGACGCCAGCGCTCGAGCCACCACATTACGCCCAGCTCTGCTACCTCGCCGTGCACCACCACAGCCGCGTCGTGCGCGGCACCGCCGCCGGCTTCGCGCTCGTGGCTTCGCAGACGTCGAGGTTCAAGCAGGCGCAGGCGTGCGCCATCCTGGCCGAAAAGAACGGCGTGCTCTACACGTGCGTTCAGGTGGACAAGTCCAACGAGCCGCATAAGCAGTCGCCGCGCCCGGCCTTCGGGCCTATCTTCGACGCCTACGGCTCGCGCGGCGTCATTGACGCGGTCTATGACGCGCTCCGTGACGTCGAAGCAGGCTGCTTCCTCGTCCGTGATAACGACTCGGCCTCCGGCGCACCCGTCGAAGGCTGCCTACCTGAGCCCTCTCGGCCTGGCTGCTGTGCTGTGCTTGGCTTGCGCTGAGGCCCGAGGGCGCTGCAGCGGGTGCTGGGCGGGGCTGGCTCTGGCGGGCGGCGCGGCGGCTCTGTGCTGCTGGCCTCGTAGCCGTACTCGTCTGCCCTTCAGGGGGAGTGCCCGTAGTCGCTGTCCACGCCGTCGAGGAGGCCAGACTCGTAGTGTGCTCGAGTCATTTCGAGTTGCTCTTTGCGCGTGAACTCGATATGGCATACTTGTGCGGGCGCGGGCGCTGCATCGTTGGCGGCTTCGGCATCTGGTGCGTCATCGCCGTCCGTGCCGGGCCCTTCGGCCCAGTCCATGGCGGCTAGCTCTTCGATGGTGTGCGCCGAGGCCAGTCTCTGGATGTCTTTCGACACTCGGATGGCTATGCGTGCGTCCCTTGCAAAGGCAGCGTTCTGTGCATATCTGTCCGGCAGGACCGCACATTTGAGCCTGTGTTTTTTGAGCTCTGCTGGTTCTGGGATTAGCGTGGCGCTCTGCGCGGCGCTGCCGGAGAAACGCCCGAGGCCGTGCCGCTCGATCGGCCCGAGAAGCATGCGTGCGGCGTGCTTGAGCATCATGGGCTTGAGCGAGTGGACCTTGAACTCGAGCAGCGACGGCGGCTTGCACGCGAGCGGCGGGAGCGACAGCAGAAACTGTAGCGCCGCGTCGGCCCGTCCGCCGAGGATGGGGCCGTTCGTGAAGGCGCGATCGCTTGCGATCCCTCTGCCTGCAGCCCGGCAAAGCACCAAGTGTGCCGAGCAGCTCGTAACAAGTACGCAGCATGAGCCTCTCAGTAGGCGAAGAACAGGCCAGTAAGCCGGCGCGCCTTCCCTTAGTCGGAGGCACACCGCAGCCCAACCGTCGTGGCCCGACTGTCGAGTGGGGCACGACGACGACGCACGCTCTCAAGAGCCGAGCGCGTTGCAGCATGCAAACCAAAGTCTCTCACCCGTAGAGAGCAGCACAAGTCTCTCACCAGTCGAGAGCAGTCAAAGTGAGTGAGCCTCTCCTCAGTCGAGAGCAGTACGGTAAGCCTCTCCTTAGTCGAGAGCAGTACGGTAAGCCTCTCCTTAGTCGAGAGCAGTGAATCGACCCATGAGCGCGGCACAAGGGCCCACAGCGTAACGGGCGGTACATTGAGGATCAGTGTGGATAAGAGGAACAGTGGTAAGATACAGATGCCCCTCACGAGTACTATATATGCAACGTGAGCCAGCGGCCCACGCAGCAGAAAAGTACCAGTAAAGGGGGGGGCTGAGTGAAGTACCTTCCCTCATCCACAATGGTGTACTCATGTACATGCGCACGGTTACAGAACCCCGAGGCACCCTCCATAGTGTGTGTGCCCCGGTCGGGCTCCGCCGCCCCTGTGCGCATACCTCAGACAGCCGCGTACCAATACGGCGCCATCTGAGCAATCCCCAAAGATCGTCAATACCGTTACAGACTACCCCGCGACGGTGCATCGGCACTATCGATATCGTGGAGCCTGTGTTTGGGGGGCCTGGGCCCGCAACGTATCGATCGACCGAGGCACCCGTCGATTGGTTTCAGAAGAGGGGCGAGGGATACGTACACCGAGTACGAGCGACGGCGTCTTGACAACCGACGACAACTTCTCCTCGAACCAGTCCGCGAGGGCCTCCGCCTTGTCGCGGGCGAGCTTCTGCATCCCGAAGCAGGCCTTCTTGAGGGCGAACACGTCCTCGAGCGCGATCCATCGGACCGTGCCAGCGACGACGCCGTGCGAGTTCGACACAAAGCCCTGCTTGCCGATGTCCGCATCGCCGAACAGCAGCAGAATGGACATCATCTTGCGAATCAGGCAGTCGTACACGTCCTGACCGCTGCCGAGGTGGACCTTGCCCGGCAGCTCCTTCTTCTTGGGGTCGTCCAGCACCTCGCCACGACGACCGTTGGCAGGCTTCGCACGGCGCCAGTCCGTGCGCGCGTCGAGCGCATATCCGCAAAACGGCCTGGCCAAAAGCAAAGCGGGGCCGCCCAGCAGACTGAATCAGATGACGCTCGCCCTGACCGCCCTCTTCACGCTCGCTCCGGCACTCGACTTCTTACCAAAGGACAAGATACCGAGAGCATACTTCGAGGCGGTAAGCGCCTTGAAGGCCATCGAAGTGTGCATCGGACGGGCACCAAGGCCCACAGCATCGGCTGGGTACATATTCGACACCGAAGGCGGCGACAAGCTTGTAAAACCAGTGCACCTGCGGCGAGTGCCGGTAGCTGCTGGATATGGGCTGCACTTCGACCTCGCGAAAAAGCTCGCCTTCCCATTCGCGGACGGCAGGAAGCTGCTCACGCCAGACATGATCTGCGCCACGGAGCACTCAGTCCAAAAAGGAGCAGATGGCTCTCTCCTCGAGCACAGAGGCAGGGTCATCGGCGTGTTACGCGAGCATGGAGAACTCCTAAGGCCATACTCGCTCAAACTCAACAGCGAGCTGATGCCCGCAGACGTGTACAAAATATCCAGCGGGATGAATATCTTGATGCTCGCAGCGCTGGTCGACGCCTTCGACATGCCTGACAAGGACATAGCCAGGTGCTTTTGGCATGGCTTTCAGGCAATAGGTGTCGTCGCTGACTCGTTCGCCCATCGCCCGCTCCAACATCCTACCGCGCTCGAACTCGCTCAGTTCAACAAAGAGACGCGGGAGATAATGCAGGGCAACGAAGATTGGGCCGACGAAGTCGAGCGCATCGTCGCACGACGGAACACCGCCACCAGCCAGAGCAAAGACACGCGACAAAGACTGGCCGCTATCATTGAGACAACCAACAAAGAGCTCTCTCGTGGCCTGATCTCGAAGGGCCTTACCAGGGGCCAAGTCATTAGCAAATGGGGCGCTGGAGGCTACCGCCCAATGATACGCTCGGCGGTCTTCCAGGGCGACAAGTGGCGCTGCATCGACGATGGGCGCAGAAGCCTGCTCAACCAGGCTACCTTGCTTGTTGAGACGATCGTGACGCCCAGCTATGAGCTGCCTCTGCACGTAGCCCGGGCAGCGGCCAAGTTCGCTAGGCAGCGAGGCTTACCGCTCGCTGAGCTCCACTACGGGCTCGACGACCTCCTAGCAGCATTCCGGACGCTACCAACGGCTCAGCAACAGTACAACCTATTCGCGGCTTGGAACCCAAGCCTCAGGCGCGTGGAATATCACTACTGTTTCGGCTTTGTCTTTGGTCTCAAATCGAGCGTCACCCAGTTCAACAGATTTCCCGAGGTCACAGCAGCCGCCGCCCGCCACCTTGGAGTGCCGACCGCCCACTACTTCGACGATTTCCAGATCATCGACGTGGCCTCAGCACTGTCCACCGGGCAGGACGTCGTGTACGAGATCCATTGCCAAGTGGGCGATGGCATCGAAGCCGGCGCACGCAGGACGAAAATCTCAGCGCCAGCCATTGAACTCGCCAAGCGCAAGCCAATGGCAGCGGTCAACGTCGGGCTCGGCGTGAGTGTCGACCTGTCAGCGGCGCACACCCAAGGCACAGTCACTTTCGAGCCAACGGCCAACCGCATCAGGAACATCCTCGCCATGTGGGCCAAAGCCAAGAGCTCCGATAGAATGACGTCAGGCGACGCCAGCACCCTCAGAGGCAAGCGCGCGTTCCTACTCGAGTGTGCGCAAGGACGGGTCGGACGCGCCTCGTCGCTCTCGCTGGTGCAGCGGGAGTACTTCGACGAGGGCGAGACCAAGTTTACAGAAAGCCTACAACACGCGTACGATTTCGACGCGGCCCTACTCCCGAACCTCCCAGTCCGCGTCGAGCAAGTCGAGAAATCGAACATCCTCCCGCTGCTTGTTTATACAGACGCGATGTTCCGCCCGCGTAAGCGCAAGCGGAGGGATTGTGACAATGAAGAGGCGAACGAGTGGAAGGCGAAATTCGTGTCCAAGCTCGGGACAGTCCTCTATGACCCTCACTGCGACCCGAGCAGCGAAACGTACGCCCCAGAGCTTGTCGCGGGCTGCGAAGAGGGACACCTCGTCTATGCGAGCGCCGTCCCGCCAGATGAGGTGGTCGCGACGTTTCAGAAGGCGCGCAATGGCGACTTCCAGAAGACATACATTGCTCAACTGGAAATCCTAGCCGGGGTCGCGGTATACTACACACACCCGGAGCGAGTACGTGGGCGACAGGTCAACCACTTCATCGACAACACCGTGGCCTTGTCAGGCCTCGTACACGGATACGCGCGGAAGCTGGACCTGGCACGCATGATCAATGCCTTCCATCTACAGATCGCCGCCCTGGGCGCCAACGTCTACTACGAATTTGTGCCGTCGAAGTGCAACGTCGCAG
>Ga0210243_100470_pt1 | contig 34375 bp, 20 predicted proteins | sample ChrtobMeP5a_32mM_FD_155461 | JGI IMG/M metagenome (GOLD analysis project Ga0210243, IMG submission 155461) | Chrysochromulina tobin associated microbial communities from unialgal haptophyte culture, Seattle, Washington, United States - P5a_32mM | ecosystem: Host-associated > Algae > Haptophytes >...
TGTCGGGTGTGACGCTCGCCGCCGCAGCTGCGTCGGCAACGCTCTCGGTCAACGCTGTTGCTCTCGCTCTCGGAAGCTTGAGCGGCACAGGCCGCTCGCTGCTCAGTGTCTGCACCGCTGATCGCCCAGTCGGGTGTGAGTGTCTGCACCGCTGATCGCCCTGTCGGGCGTGACACTCGCCGCAGCTGCGTCAGCAACGCTCTCGATCAACGCTGCTTTTCTCTCTCTCGGAAGCTTGGGCGGCACAGGCCGCTCGCTGCTCGGTGTCTGCACCGCTGATCGCCCTGTCGGGTGTGACGCTCGCCGCCGCAGCTGCGTCGGCAACGCTCTCGATCAACGCAACTGCTCTCGCTCTTGGCAGATTGAGCTGCATAGGCCTTTCTCTGCTCGACATGTGCATCGCTGATCGCCGTGTCAGGTGGGACGCTCGCCTCCGCAGCTGCATCGGCAACGCTCTCGATCCACGCTGCCTCTCTCGACCTCGGAAGCTTGGGCGGCACAGGCCGCTCGCTGCTCTGCGTCGGCACCGCTGATCGCCTTGTAGGGTGTGACGCTCGCCGCCGCAGCTGCGTCGGCAACGCTCTCGATCAAGCTGCTGCTCTCGGAAGCTTGAGCGGCACAGGCCGCTCGGTGCTCGGTGTCTGCACCGCTGATCGCCCTGTCGGGTGTGGCGCTCGCCGCCGCAGCTGCATCGGCAACACTCTCGATCAAAGCTGCCGCTCTCGCTCCCGGAAGCTTGGGCGGCACAGGACTCTCGCTCTTCGGAGTTTGCACCGCTGATTGCCCGTCCGGGTGTGATGCTCGCCGCCGCAGCTGCGTCAGCGAACGCTCTCAGTCAACGCTGCTGCTCTCTCTCTCGGAAGCTTGGGCAGCACAGGCCGCTCGCTGCTCGGCGTCGGCACCGCTGATCGCCCTGTCATGTGCGACGCTCGCCGCCGCAACTGCGTCGGCCACGCTCTCGATCAACGCTGTTGCTCTCCCTCTCGGAAGCTTGAGCTGCATAGGCCTCTCTCTGCTCGACATGTGCACTGCTGATCACTGTGTCGGGTGTGACGCTCGCCTCCGCAGCTGCGTTGGCAACGCTCTCGATCAACGCTGCCTCTCTCGCTCTCGGAGGCTTGGGCGGCACAGGCCGCTCGCTGCTCCGTGTCTGCACCGCTGATCGCCCTGTTGAGTGCGACGCTCGCCGCCGCAGCTGCGTCGGCCACGCTCTCCATCAACGCTCCTTCTCTCGCTCTCGGAAGCTTGGGCGGCACAGGACTCTCATTGTTCGGCGTTTGCACCGCTGGTCGCCTTGTCGGGTGTGACGCTCGCCGCCGCAGCTGCGTCGGCAACGCTCTCGGTCAACGCTGTTGCTCTCGTTCTCGGAAGCTTGGGCGGCACAGGCCGCTCGCTGCTCGGCGTCTGCACCGCTGATCGCCTTGTCGGGTGTGACGCTCGCGGACGCATCTGCGTCAGCAACGCTCTCGATCAACACTGTTGCACTCTCTCTCGGGAGCTTGAGCGGCACAGGCCTCTCGCCGCTCAGCATGTGCACAGCTGATCGCCCTGTCGGGTGTGACGCTCGCCGCCGCAGCTGCGTCGGCAACGCTCTCGGTCAACGCTGTTGCTCTCGCTCTCGGAAGCTTGAGCGGCACAGGCCGCTCGCTGCTCAGTGTCTGCACCGCTGATCGCCCAGTCGGGTGTGAGTGTCTGCACCGCTGATCGCCCTGTCGGGCGTGACACTCGCCGCAGCTGCGTCAGCAACGCTCTCGATCAACGCTGCTTTTCTCTCTCTCGGAAGCTTGGGCGGCACAGGCCGCTCGCTGCTCGGTGTCTGCACCGCTGATCGCCCTGTCGGGTGTGACGCTCGCCGCCGCAGCTGCGTCGGCAACGCTCTCGATCAACGCAACTGCTCTCGCTCTTGGCAGATTGAGCTGCATAGGCCTTTCTCTGCTCGACATGTGCATCGCTGATCGCCGTGTCAGGTGGGACGCTCGCCTCCGCAGCTGCATCGGCAACGCTCTCGATCCACGCTGCCTCTCTCGACCTCGGAAGCTTGGGCGGCACAGGCCGCTCGCTGCTCTGCGTCGGCACCGCTGATCGCCTTGTAGGGTGTGACGCTCGCCGCCGCAGCTGCGTCGGCAACGCTCTCGATCAAGCTGCTGCTCTCGGAAGCTTGAGCGGCACAGGCCGCTCGGTGCTCGGTGTCTGCACCGCTGATCGCCCTGTCGGGTGTGGCGCTCGCCGCCGCAGCTGCATCGGCAACACTCTCGATCAAAGCTGCCGCTCTCGCTCCCGGAAGCTTGGGCGGCACAGGACTCTCGCTCTTCGGAGTTTGCACCGCTGATTGCCCGTCCGGGTGTGATGCTCGCCGCCGCAGCTGCGTCAGCGAACGCTCTCAGTCAACGCTGCTGCTCTCTCTCTCGGAAGCTTGGGCAGCACAGGCCGCTCGCTGCTCGGCGTCGGCACCGCTGATCGCCCTGTCATGTGCGACGCTCGCCGCCGCAACTGCGTCGGCCACGCTCTCGATCAACGCTGTTGCTCTCCCTCTCGGAAGCTTGAGCTGCATAGGCCTCTCTCTGCTCGACATGTGCACTGCTGATCACTGTGTCGGGTGTGACGCTCGCCTCCGCAGCTGCGTTGGCAACGCTCTCGATCAACGCTGCCTCTCTCGCTCTCGGAAGCTTGGGCGGCACAGGCCGCTCGCTGCTCGGCGGCTGCACCGCTGATCGCCCTGTCGGGTGTGACGCTCGCCGCCACAGCAGCATCGGCAACGCTCTCGATCGAAGCTGCTGCTCTCGCCCTCGGAAGCTTGAGCGGCACAGGCCGCGCGCTGCTCGGCGCGCGCGCCGCTGATCGCCCTTTTGGGTGTGACGCTCGCCGCCGCGGCTGCGTCGGCAACGCTCTCCATCAACGCTCTTTCTCTCGCTCTCGGAAACTTGGGCGGCACAGGCCGCTCGCTGCTCAGTGTCTGCACCGCTGATCGCCCTGTCGGGTGTGACGCTCGCCGTCGCAGCTGCGTCTGCAACACTCTCGATCAACGCCGCTTCGCCGCCCCCGCCGCGTCCGCAACGCTCTCGATCAACGCCGCTTCGCCGCAAGAGCTGCGTCAGCAACGCTCCCAATCAAAGCTGCTGCTCACGCCCCCGGAAGCTTGGGCGGCATAGGCCGCTCGCCGCTCGGTTAACCGCTCGGTGTCTGCATCGCTGATCGCCGTGCCGGATGTGACGCTCGCCGCCGCAGCTGCGTCAGCAACGCTCTCGATCAAGCTGCTGCTCTCGCTCTCGGAAGCTTGGGCGGCACAGGCCGCTCGCTGCTCGTTGTCTGCTCCGCTGATCGCCCTGTCGGATGTGACGCTCGCCGCTGCAGCTGCGTCGGCAACGCTCTCGATCAACGCTGCTTTTCTCTCTCTCGGAAGCTTGGGCGGCACAGGCCACTCGCCGCTCGGTGTCTGCACTGCTGATCGCCCTGTCGGGTGTGACGCTCGCCGCCGAAGCTGCGTCGGACACGCTCTCGATCAACGCTGTTGCTCTCGCTCTCGGAAGCTTGAGCGGCACAGGCCGCTAGGTGCTCGGTGTCTGCACCGCTGATCGCCCTGTTGGGTGTGACGCTCGCCGCCGCAGCTGCGTCGGCAACACTCTCGATCAATGCCGCTTCGTTGCGCCGCAGGTGCGTCGGCAACGCTCCTGATCAAAGCTGCTGCTCTCGCTCTCGGAAGCTTGAGCGGCACAGGACTCTCGCCGCTCGGTGTCTGCACCGCTGATCGCCCTTTCGGGTGTGACGCTCGCCGCCGCAGCTGCGTCGGCAACGCTCCCTATCAAAGCTGCTGCTCTCGCTCTCGGAGGCTTGGGCGGCATAGGCCGCTCGCCGCTCGGTGTCTGCACCGCTGATCGCCCTGTCGGGTGTGACGCTCGCCGCCGCAGCTGCGTCGGCAACGCTCTCGATCAACGCTGCTGCTCTCGCTCTCGGAAGCTTGAGCGGCACAGGCCGCTCGCCGCTCGGTGTCTGCACCGCTGATCGCCCGGTCGGATGTGACGCTCGCCGGCGCAGCTGCGTCGGCAACGCTCTCGATCAACGCTGCTGCTCTCGTTCTCGGAAGCTTGGGCGGCACAGGCCGCTCGCTGCTCGGTTACTGCTCGGTGTCTGCACCGCTGATCGCCTAGTCGGGTGTGACGCTCGCCGCCGCAGCTGCGTCGGCAACGCTCTCCATCAACGCTGTTTCTCCCGCTCTCGGAGGCTTGGGCGGCACAGGACGCTCGCTGCTCGGTGTCTGCACCGCTGATCGCCCTGTCGGGTGCGACGCTCGCCGCCGCAGCTGCGTCGGCAACACTCTCGATCAACGCTGTTGCTCTCGCTCTCGGAAGCTGGAGCTGCATAGGCCTCTCTCTGCTCGACATGTGCACCGCTGCAGCCGTGTCGGGTGTGACGCTCGCCGCCGCAGCTGCGTCGGCAACGCTCTCGATCCACGCTGCTACTCTCGCTCTCGGAAGCTCGAGCGGCACAGGCCACTAGCTGCCTTATCTCTTGGTATCTTGTCTCTCGATACCTCATCTCTCATCTCTCTGATCTTATCTCTCGATCCCCGACGTCGACTGCACGGCGAGCACGTGTGCCGTCGGCTCTGCGAGCTGGCGGCGGCCCTCGGGCTGCGATCCCCGCGGATCGTGCACTCGCGGCGCAGTCCCACGTGGTTCCCCTTCGGCTCGTGGGCTCCGCGCTCGCCGGCCCGAGCTCTGCGCTCGCCGGCTCATCATCTCGGCCTGGTGACTCGCGGATGACGCGCACCCGCGGAGGTGGTGAACCCGAAGGGGATGGTGTGTCCAGGGCCGCCCTGCACTCGAGCGTCCCTGACCGGCGACTTTTGTCGTCGCCTGCGCTCTCGTCGACGCGTGTCCGAGAAGCGCAGGGCTCGGCGAGCGTCCTGCCTCTATCGCCTTCTCGCACTCTGTCGCGCCATGGATACATGGGCACGGAAGAGGGGCGTAGCACAGAGGCGGCGTCTCGGCCTCTTTCGACTCACGACGTTACCACTGATTCTGTGCCTGCCCGGCACTCGAGCGTCCCCGACCGGCGGCTTCTGTCGTCGCCTGCGCTCTCGTCGACGCGTGTCCGAAAAGCGCAGGGCTCCGCTGATTCTGCCCCTGCTGCTGATTGCGTCATGACAAATGACGAGCCCCCCCAATCCTCGCGGTTGGCGCGGATGTTCCGCGCGACCTCGCCGTGGCGCAACAGTCGCTCTCACCACTCTCGGTGGCTGGCGTAACCCTCTGCTCGGCGTGTGCACCGCTGTTCGCCTTGTCGGGTGTGACGCTCACTGCCGCGCAGCTGCATCGGCTACGCTCTCGATCAACGCTGCTGCTCTCGCTATCGGAAGCTTGGGCGGCACAGGCCGCTCGCTGCTCGGTGTCTGCACCGCTGATCGCCCAGTCGGATGTGACGCTCGCCGCCGCAGCTGCATCGGCTACGCTCTCGATCAACGCTGCTGCTCTCGCTATCGGAAGCTTGGGCGGCACAGGCCGCTCGCTGCTCGGCGTCTGCACCGCTGATCGCCTTGTCGGGTATGACGCTCGCCGCCGCAGATGCGTCGGCAACGCTCTCGATAAGCTCTCGATCAACGCTGCTGCTCTCGCTCTCGGAAGCTTGAGCTGCATAGGCCTCTCGCCGCTCGGCATGTGCACCGCTGATCGCCGTGTCGGGTGTGACGCTCGCCGCCGCAGCTGCGTCGGCAACACTTTCGATCCACGCTGCTTCTCTCGCTCTCGGAACCTTGGGCGGCACAGGCCGCTCGCCGCTCGGTGTCTGCACCGCTGTTCGCCCTGTCGGGTGTGACGCTCGCCGACGCAGCTTCGTCGGCAACGCTCTCGATCAACGCCGCTTCGCCGCCGCAGCTGCGTCGGCAACGCTCTCGATCAAAGCTGCTGCTCTCGCTCTCGGAGGCTTGGGCGGCACAGGCCGCTCGCTGCTCGGTGTCTGCACCGCTGATCGCCCTGTCGGGTGTGGCGCTCGCCGCCGCAGCTGCGTCGGCAACACTCTCGATCAATGCCGGTTCGCCGCGCCGCAGCTGCGTCGGCAACGCTCCCGATCAAAGCTGCTGCTCTCGCCCTCGGAGGCTTGGGCGGCACAGGCCGCTCGCTGCTCGGTGTCTGCACCGCTGATCGCCCTGTCGGGTGTGACGCTCGCCGCCGCAGTTCCGTCGGCAACGCTCTCTATCAACGCTGCTGCTCTCGCTCCCCGCTGCTCGGTGTCTGCACCGCTGATCGCCCTGTCGGATGTGAAGCTCACCGACGCAGCTGCGTCGGCAACGCTCTCGATCAACGCTGCTTTTCTCTCTCTCGGAAGCATGGGCGGCACAGGCCGCTCGCTGCTCGGTGTCTGCACCGCTGATCGCCCTGTCGGGTGTGGCGCTCGCCGCCGCAGCTGCGGCGGCAACACTCTCGATCAATGCCGCTTCGCCGCGCCGCAGCTGCGTCGGCAACGCTCCCGATCAAAGCTGCTGCTCTCGCCCTCGGAGGCTTGGGCGGCACAGGCCGCTCGCTGCTCGGTGTCTGCACCACTGATCGCCCTGTCGGGTGTGACGCTCGCCGCCGCAGCTGCGTCGGCAACGCTCTCTATCAACGCTGCTGCTCTCGCTCCCCGCTGCTCGGTGTCTGCACCGCTGATCGCCCTGTCGGATGTGAAGCTCACCGACGCAGCTGCGTCGGCAACGCTCTCGATCAACGCCGCTTCGCCGCCGCAGCTGCGTCGGCAACAGTCTCGATCAATGCCGCTTCGCCGCGCCGCAGCTGCATCGGCAACGCTCCCGATCAAAGCTGCTGCTCTCACCCTCGGAGGCTTGGGCGGCACAGGCCGCTCGCTGCTCGGTGTCTGCACCGCTGATCGCCCTGTCGGGTGTGACGCTCGCCGCCGAAGCTGCGTCGGCCACGCTCTCGATCAACGCTGCTGCCCTCGCTCTCGGAGGCTTGGGCGGCACAGGCCGCTCGCTGCTCGGTGTCTGCACCGCTGATCGCCCTGTCGGGTGTGACGCTCGCCGCCGAAGCTGCGTCGGCCACGCTCTCGATCAACGCTGCTGCTCTCGCTCTCGGAAGCTTGAGCGGCACAGGCCGCTCGGTGCTCGGTGTCTGCACGGCTCATCTCCCTGTCGGGTGTGCGCAGCTGCGTCGGCAACGCTCTCGATGAAGCTGCTGCTCTCGCTCTCGGAAGCTTGAGCGGCACAGGCCGCTCGCTGCTCGCGTGTGCACCGCTGATCGCCCTGTCGGGTGTGACGCTCGCCGCCGCAGCTGCGCGGCAACGCTCTCTCGATCAACGCTGCTTATCTTGCTCTCGGCAGAGGAGCAGCACCCTTACCAGCACGAGGGCAACTGCGGCACCTCGTCTTAACCTCGTCTTCAAATGGCAGGCTTGGACTACACCAGCTGCCCACAAACAACCACCCACCCACCCATGGGGGGATTCAAACCAGTGACCGCACGACACCGCCCGACCACCTTAACCTCCGTCCTAACCGCCGTCTCTCGGCGCCTCACACTCACAGGGACTCAGAGCTCGGCCTCACAAGGCCAGCTCTCGGGGCTGATTATTACTTAACATCCCTAACAAGTGTGATGCACAGAGAAGACGGTGGGTTCTAGCGCTTGCGCTAGATTGGTTGTCTTCCAGAGCGAACAACGTTAAGGGCGGTAGGCGCAACACCTCGACCCGTACTGTCGAGCCCGAGCGCCGGCGGGCGGGTGAAACTAACATGCATGCATGCATGAATATACAGAAGCACTGTGCTTGCCAAATCTGGCGAAGCAAGATCCGTATTGCGTGACGTGTCGCATAGATCTCCTGAGACGTCGCCCCAAGCGCGTCGCGCATCCTGGTCAGCGGCTCCGCCGCGTTTGTCGTGCCCCACCCTCCTCAGACCCGTACTGTCTAGAATAGGGGGACTCAGAGCTCGGCCTCACAAGGCCAGCTCTCGGGGCTGATTATTACTTAACATCCCTAACAAGTGTGATGCACAGAGAAGACGCGTAGGAAACTATGCGTTTCTATGCGTCTACGCGGCCCAGCGCCCCCAGCCCCACCCCGCCCCAGCGCAGAGACCACCATTTTCAAAACGTTAAAATCCCGCGTTATCCATTAACTGCTTATCCTGCGGCCGCTTATCGCACGCCATCTTCAGCTTGCCATCACGAGCCAACGTACGTCGTACCCCACATGGTGAGCGTCCCACCACGGTACCCCCCGACGAGGTTACGACGAGGTGCGCGCGCCAGCACGTGGACCTACAGGTGATGAAACGAACAAAAGCAGCACTGGTCGGTCAAGTAGATGAATTCACACCCCGCCAAACTTGGAGCTGTAAATAGACGGCTGTGCGCTTTCTCTTGCAGCGTGCTGCGATGGGGAAGAGCAAGGGTGACAAGGGTGACAAGTCCGCTGCGGCGGACGTCAAACCCTCCAAGCCCAAGGCGAAGAATGGCGAGGGCAGCAACCTCGCGCTCTACATGGGCTTCGCCTGCGCCGTCGCTGTGCTCGCGGTTGGCCTCCAGGCGGCGGGCGTGCTGCCGCATATCTCGTGGTCGCTGCCTGCACCTCCGGTGCCCGAGACTCGTTCGAGCACGCCTCGTTCGAGCACGGCAAAGATGGAAGTCACGGCCGACCCTAAGAAAGACGCAGCGGCAAAGATGCGGCGGCAGATGGAGATGCCGCAAAAGGCGCCGCCGCGCAGCCAGATGGGGCCGATCGACCCAGGGTGTGTGGACGACAATGAGAGCTGCGAGAGCTGGGCGAAAACGGGCGAGTGCGACCGCAACGAGCCGTTCATGACGAAAACCTGCAGGGCCTCGTGCCATGTGTGCAACGGCGGCAAGCCAAAGCCCAAGAAGGCGGGCGATTGCGAGGACACGAACGACAACTGCGCGACGTGGGCGGCCATCGGCGAGTGCCAGTCGAACCCGGGATTCATGCTGACGAGCTGCCCGGTCACGTGCCGGATGTGCAAGTCCGCGACGTGCAAGGACGACCTCGACAACTGCGCCGAGCGCGCCCGCGGCGGCGCCGCATCCAACTTCTCCGAGAACCTCAATTGCTACTATGAGCCGGAGCTCGTCGAGAAGTGCGCTTGGACGTGCGGCGCATGCAAGGAGCACCGGTTCGACCGGCCGCAGTGCGCGCGCTCCAAGGACGCGAAGCCGGGCGCCGTGCCGGGCTCGGTCGACTCCATCTTCCAGTCGATCGTCGACGAGTGGGAAGGGGTGAGTGTCCTCTCTGATGACCTCTGATTGCGCCTCAAATTGCATGCTGATGGCCTCTGATTGCATGCTGACGAGTGGGAAGGGGTGAGTGTCCTCTCTGATGACCTCTGATTGCGCCTCTGATTGCATGCTGATGGCCTCTGATTGCATGCTGATGGCCTCCTTCATCAGGTGAGTGTCCTCTCTGATGACCTCTGATTGCGCGTCTGATTGCATGCTGATGGCCTCTGATTGCATGCTGATGGCCTCCTTCATCAGGTGAGTGTCCTCTCTGATGACCTCTGATTGCGCCTCTGATTGCATGCTGATGGCCTCTGATTGCATGCTGATGGCCTCCTTCATCAGGTGAGTGTCCTCTCGCGTGACCCCTGATTGCATGCTGATGGCCTCCTTCATCAGGTGAGTGTCCTCTCGCGTGACCTCTGATTGCGCCTTTGATTGCATGCTGATGGCCTCCTTCATCAGGTGAGTGTCCTCTCGCGTGACCTCTGATTGCGCCTTTGATTGCATGCTGATGGCCTCCTTCATCAGGTGAGTGTCCTCTCGCGTGACCTCTGATTGCGCCTCTGATTGCATGCTGATGGCCTCCTTCATCAGGTGAGTGTCCTCTCGCGTGACCCATGGGTGCTCACGATCGACAACTTCGTCACGTCCGACGAGGCGGATGACATCCTCAAGGCAGGTTCTACAGGAGGCTCGGCATGGGCGCGCTCGCAGGCGGGTGATGGCGTGCAGGCGGCTCGCACCTCTTCCACAGCCTGGTGCAAGGGCAAGTGCCTACAACACCCCACAGTCCGAGCGGTCGAGGATCGAGTCTCGCGCCTGATGGGCGGTATCCCGATGGATCATGCCGAGCCCATGCAGGTGCTCCGGTACGAGACCGGGCAGTTCTACACGGTGCACCACGACCAGAACTCGCCGCGCGCCTCCGCCTGGGGTCCGCGCATGTTTACCGTCTTCATGTACATCGGCGACGGGTATACGGGCGGCGAAACCAACTTCCCGCGCCTCAATCTGACCATCAAGGCCAAAAAGGGGAGCGCGTGCGTGTGGACATCCATCCTCGACTCCGACCCGTACCAGCGCGACGACCGCACCGACCATCAGTCACTCCCAGTAGAGTCAGGCACCAAGTTTGGGGTCAACTATTGGATCCATATGTACCCATTCCGGGAGAAGAGCGACCGAGGGTGCGGCAACCAGGCGTACATCCAGAACTGGTACTAGGCTGATCGCGTCGACTCGCGCCTGATCGGCGTGGAAGCGCGCGCATGCAAGTGCTCACCACGGCGCCGGATCTCGGCGTGGCAGCGCCCGCGCGCTAGGACGCCGTCGAGCCGAGCCGGTCTGCGCTCAGGTGCCAGGACGTGCCGAGAGTCAGAGAGAGATCGACGTCATCGGACGCACGTCCCTGTCGATGTATCACGCGCGCGCTGTCGGTCGGAGTATACTGAGTTGCATGCGCGCCTTACCCCGTAACGTAACGGTCGCCACGTGTGTGCGGATACGTTATCGGACGCGAGGTGGGCGTATTACGCTATGAACTATACGGATTAGTAACACTTCTATATCGCGTGCAAGTAGATTCACACGTGCGAAAGCCCTGGACGGTACTGTACCCAAGGAGAGCAAGGTACCCCGATACTGTACCCGACCTCCGGGGACGCCCGGCGTCCTTCTATACGCCCAGTCTCTAGAGTCTACCCAGACTACCGTTTGTACCGTACGCTACGCGCACAGTCTACACTCTACAGACACGGCGTCTATAGCAGACTCGTTGGACCAATAACGTAAACCACAGGAGGGCCGTCGGCGTGCGGGCGCAGCTCGAGCAGACGCAATACCCGCACCTAGAAAACGGTCGCCGCGGGTTGCGCGTCAGGTAGTTGTGCGCCGCGGCGTCCGGTCATACCATCGAGAAGAAGCCCCGTGCGAGAGTGCAGTAGGGCCCCGGCTGGATCGGCTGCGAGTCGATGGGGGCCGGCGAGGCCGTCTCTGATGGCCTCTGCTGGCCTCTGATTGCCTCCCTCATCAGGGCCGGCGTGGCCGTCGATGTGAAGCGTGGTGAGGCGTCTCGTGGCGCGGCGGAGGGCGGAGTAAGAGGGTTGGTAAGTTCCCTAGGAGGAGAGCTGTGAAGGTGAGGAGCGCTGTGAAGGTGACGAGCACCACCGTCGGCGGCGGCGAGCCAACCCGTAGTGAGCGAGGCGTTGAGCGGGGACGGAGCGTTCAGTAGACCTTGCTGCATCGCCTCACAAGTGACCCGGAGGGAGGTGGGTGAGCCAGGTGGCTTGGCTGCGGGCACTGCCGCAGCCGCGAGAGCGGGCGGCGCGGGCGGCGGCGAGGGCGCGGGCGGCACGAGCGGCGGCGAGGGCGGCGCGAGCGCCGACGGGGCGGCGGGCGGTCGGCGCAGTGGTGGGACGTCGTCGGTACGCATCCCGGGTCGCGGGATGGCCGGGATGCCCGACCACAGAACCTTGGCGTCTCGTCGATCGAGGGCAGCCCAGTCGAGCGCCCACGACGGCGCCTGCGAGCCGCCTGATCTCTCTATGGCAGCTGCCAAATTAGGAGATCTCTCTACGGCAGCTGCCAAATTAGGAGCTGCCTGGTCGCTTGGCAACGTCGGCGAGTCCGGTGCGCTGTCCTGGGCGCCGCCCTCAGCGCCCGCAAACCACGCGTGAGCCTGCACCTCTTGCAGCCCCTTGGCGCCGAGACGAGTCGTCGGTGTGCGTCGGAGGAGACGTTTCATGAGGGAGGTGACGGCGGCTGAGAGGGAGGGGGCGTACGCGACCTTGACGTCGTGGTGGGAGGCGCGCCGGTAGATGTCGAGGGGCTCCTCGAGCGTCCCCTCCTCGGAGAAGGGCGTGTACCCATGCAGCAGCTCATATAGGAGCACACCGAGCGCCCACCAGTCGACCGGCGCGCCATGGGGCATGCGCGAGATCATCTCGGGTGCGAGATACTCGGGCGTTCCACAGAGGGTGGTCGAATGCTCGGAGGCGGAGGCGGTCAGCCCAAAATCGACGAGCCGCACGAGGCCCTCCGCCTCCATGACCACATTCTCCGGCTTCAGATCGCGGTACACGAGGCCGACCTCGTGAACGTAGCCGATGGCCGAGGCGAGGCATGCGATGAGCACGCGCGCCTGGCCCTCGCTCAGCAGCGCCTGCTGCACGCGCAGGAGGGCGTACAAGTCGCCCGCCATGCTCGCCTCGAGCACCAGGTAGTTTTTGAACGCGTCGCACGACGCGCCCAGGAACTTGACGATGTACGGGTGGTCGAGACGCGAGAGGATGTGCTGCTCGCTCGCCTCCCACGAGGCGCTCGGCGGCGATATCTTGAGGGCGCGCCGTCTGCAGCGGTACTGCACGCACGAGAAGGCGCCACGCGGTGCGAGGCTCGCGCCCGCTCTCGACGGCGGCGCGAGTTTGCTGCAGCAAGGCGGCACGGCGACCTGTCGCCGGCCGCCGTCGACGCTGTCGGCGATGAGCCAAACTGTTCCGCTCGAGCCCGTGCCGAGGACGCGCAGCAGGCTCGCGAGCGACAGGTCTGCGCATTTGCTCGCGACCATCGACGCTGCCAAGCCGCTGCCCCGAAAGGAAGTGGACGACAGCGACGGGCGGGCCTCCATTCTCTTTCAACGCAAGTTTTGGCGCAAAACTGCTTGCCGCCGAAGACTTGTTACAATCGTCCCTCAAGTGTGCATCTACATGTACCCTGGTGTGCGGTTGTCTTTTGTGTGGTGACTTGCCTTGACTTGACCTGACTTGTCTTGCTTTGCCTTGACTGCGGTAGAAGTCTATGCCCCCGGGGCGAGGTCGACTTCTACCCGTAGCGGGGTAGACTTCTACTCGTCCCCCAAGTGATACCCTCAGTGCGGGTCTACCCCGGTGTGCGGTTGCCTACATCTACATTTACCCTGGTGTGCGGTTGTCTTTTGTGTGGTGACTTGCCTTGACTTGACCTGACTTGTCTTGCTTTGCCTTGACTGCGGTAGAAGTCTATGTCCCCGGGGCGGGGTCGACTTCTACCCGTAGCGGGGTAGACTTCTACCCCCATTCGCGGAAAAGCCATGACCACCGTCATCCGCGTCCTCGACCCAAGCTGTGCGGCCATCCAGGCGGTCCTGCACGACAAGGCCGCGGTCGTCGCAAACGGTCGCGATGTGGGCTTCATCCGCAACGCCGCCGCGCACTCGATCGGCCTGAACGTGTTTGCGGTGCTGGCTGCACCGCAGCACCATGAGCGCCTCGAGGACCTTGCCAAGTCTTTCAAGGTGTTCCCCGACATGAAGGACATCCGAGTCAACAGCCAGCTATTGTTGGCCGCTACCAGCAGGATCGCCTTGCTCATCTCCTCCGCCAACAAGAGCACCTACGATTCGCAGCTCAAGTGTGATGAGAGCAAGCAGAAGGCGTCCTCGGCGAATCACAAGAAGGCGCGCAACATCTACACCAAGCGCACCGACTTGGGCGCTGCGATCACTGAGGAGAAGTTCAATGAGATCCTCGCCCTGGTCCAGACGGACTCGTGCACCGCTGAGCTCAAGCAGAAGCTCAAGGATCGTGGCATCCCCGAGGACGAGTACCTGATCGAGATCAACGACAAGGCCTTCGACGTGATGAAGTCGCTGGTAAGCGCATCGATCGAGCGCGAACGTTCTCCGGCGTCCGTCCCGCCTCCGCTGCAGTCGCAGCCGCAGCCGCAGCCACAGTTCTTGCTGCAGCTGCCGCCGCCGCCGCCGCCGCAGCCGCAGCCCATGTCGCAGCCGCAGCCTCTTCTGGCACTGCAGCAGTACGCGAACTACGCGCGCATCGACAACCTCGACGTCAACGACCTAGTCGGAATGCTTTCGTCGCCGCAGTCGCAGCCGCAGTCGCGGCCGCTGTCGCAGGTGCAGCCGCTGCCGCAGACTTCTGCACAACCCGCTGTGCCGCCAATCATCTTCGACCAGGTCCAGCTGCACGACAATCTCGGCGACGATCTGGGCCTGCCGCCGCCCCAGGCTAGCTTCACCGCTGCCTTTGGCACCCTCGGCGGAGGGCTCGGTGGCGGGCTGAGCGGCCGGAAGAAAAAGCGCCTCCCGCCGACCAATGAGTGGGGAGGCAAATACACAGTCGTTCCCCGACCCCTCCCCCCGTTTGCCGCACCGCCGCAGCAGCTTCTGCCGACCGAGACCGTCGTGAGCGGCAGCATCGTCCTCGCACCCGAGGTTGAATCACCGGGGGCATACGGCGCCGGCCTAGGCGCCGGCTTTGGCGCCGACTTCGGCGACCTCGGCGGCCTCGAGACCCTCCTCGATGGCACGTTGGGCGGCTCGACGGTCATGGGGCGTGGCATGGCCTGGCATGACGGGCATGGCATGGCCGCCCCTGCGCCCGGCCTCGAGCCTCTCTTTGGGCTCGGCCCTCTGTCGAGACTGACAGAATTGACGCCCATCGGACCGGACGGCGCGCAGCCGGGCGCGGCGTTCCACGAGGCGCCAGAGCCGCGCCTGCCGTCCCGTACAGGGAGCAGCCGTACTTCTCGCCTCGTCACTGAGGGTGAGCTCGCGCGCGTCGCCGCGGAAGCACACGCGCGTGGCTTTGCCTCGGGCGCGGCAGCCGGCTCAGCCCACGGGCTCGTCAAGGGCATGGAGATTGGCGCCAGCGTGGCCTCGAAGACCGTCGCTTGTCTTGCGGATCGATTTGTCGACCTCGAGAACAAGATCGAGAAGTCGGGACAGGCGGTGCTCAAGGCGGTCGAGCATTCAAGCAACGAGACGCTCGAGGCGGTCGAGGAGGTGCGCGAGGCCGTCCAGGAGACACGTTCTGAGCTCAAGGAAGGCTTTCAGGGTGTCGCCGACGCATTCATGCGCCTAGAGGAGAGCCTGTTCGATGGTCTGGATGCTCTGGAGGATCGGCAGGCGGAGCTTCGCAAGGCGGAGCAGGATCGGCAGGCGGAGCTTCGCAAGGCGGAGGAGGATCGGCAGGCGGAGCTTCGCAAGGCGGAGCGCGCGGCAAGGCGCGACATCTCTGCCGGCGAGGCGCAGCGCCATGCGGCGCTCTACAGCAAGGTCAGCGAGGTCGCCGCCAGCATGAGCGGCGCCGTGATGAGCGCGGGGTTCGACGCGGGCGTGGAGAAGAAGAAGCCCGAGGAGGCAACGATGGAGGTCGCCGATGGTGAGGCCAAACGCGTGGCCAAGCGCCAAGCCAGCGCCGAGGCGAACTCGGTCAAGCGCCTCAAGGAGGCCAGCCGTGAGCGCAGCCACATCTTGCCGTTCACCGCTCGGCGCAGCTTCGCCACCCCGCCGCTGTCGCCTTTGAGCAAGGCTAAGGCCAACAGGGGGCTTTGAGGTGCTGATCGGCATGCCACCGGCAAGGCCGCTGGCGCCGGACGGCCGGCACGCTCAGAGGATGAGCGCGCGGCGACTGGCGCGATACATGTAGGGATCTGCCACGTGTGCAGAAAGATATGATGCCGGGTGGCGTGCGGGACAGTGGCATGTTGCGTGCGACGGTTGCAGGGATGGGGGCGTGGGAGAGGCTGGCGCGTGATGGAGGGGTGCGGGGGGCGCGTGAGTCCCCCGCAGACAGGATGTGAGCTCAGGATCTACAATGGGCCGTGCTGTGAGTCACATAGTGCTGCGTGGCTGAGATGGCGGCCATTGGCCTCGCGCACACGTACTACGGTCTACGCCACACGTTTAGCAACTTCAGTAAGGAATGTCAGGAGCTCAGAACGCTATAGCCTAGGTACTAGCGACCCCAGCGGGACCGGACGGTGACCTCTTGTAGGGACGGCCTGTTCGAAAATTCAAATCGACAAATGCGCGCGCGTGGGCTGTTAGTCTTACCGCTCCTACTACGTACTGCCCCTCTCTTACAAATGCGCGCGCGTGGGCCGTTAGTCTTACCGCTCCTACTACGTACTGCCCCTCTCTTATCTGGACGTCTTCTCTTTCTCTCTCTCTGCGTGCCTCTCGCCGTCACGACGTATCTATGCCCACAAACAGCTAATGCCTGTGGGGGGCGCCGGAACGGGCGGAAGGGTTGAGGCGGCTGAGAGGTGAGGGTGTGGAGGGAGGGGAGGAGAATGCAGGGAGGGAAGTGGGTGCACGCTGAGTAGGGAATGCACGCTGTGGGGAATGCATGCTGTGGGGAGTGCACGCTGTGGGGAATGTACGCTGAGTTCAAGACCGCCCGTGCCATTGGTAGGGCGGGGCAGCCAGACATATATCAGACGGTTTCTGCACCTGCTTTGACGCCCATCTCCGGCGCATGGGGGTTGCACCATTGGGAAACACGGGCAGGTGGGACAGCCGCGGGGCTCTGATGGGCTCTGATGGCGCTGATGGCCTCTGATTGGGCGGGGAGCAGGGGGCGGGGGCAGGGGGAGAGGGCAGGGGGCGGGGAGCAGGGAAGGATCGTCGATGCCTTGCGCTCACCACGGCGCTCAGCGACTCTCACGTCTCCTCGTCTCACGGCGCGTACACGCCCACGAGCTCGGCCTGGAAATCGTCGAGCATGCGGACGTTGTGCACCGTCTCGTACATCTCGGTGCCATCAGTGCCTCCGAGCTTGAGGATCGACTCGGGCCCCGCCGGATGCTCATCAAGGAAGGCAGTGAAGTCGTACACCTTTCCGTGCAGCGCCACCCAGCAGCTCTGCCAGCTGTTGTGCGCTGCCAGCTCCTCGGCGCTCACGGTACGAAGCGCGGGGGCGGCGGCGCTGGCGTCCGCGCCCTCGGCGGCCACACCCCCAGCAGCCGGCAGCGGCGCGGCGGCGGCGGCGGCAGCAGGCAGGCCGGCAGCGAATGTGGGCGGTGCCTCGAGAGAGGCGATGGGTAGGCGCTCCCCCACGATGGACCCAAAGACAGTGCACTCCAGCAGAGAATTGCCGCCGCGCCGATTGTTGCCATGCACGCCTCCGGTCACCTCTCCAGCGGCCGAGAGCCCCTCTATGACAGACCCATCTTCCCTTAGCACCCGCCCCCCCTCGTCCATTCGGATCCCCCCCATCGTGTAGTGGAGTACCGGTACAATCCGGCCGGCGTACAGCGTCGCCTCCGGCTCGAAGTCGCCATGACGAAAATCCTTTTTGCCAAAGGTGTCGTGGCCCGCCTCGGCTGCGGCCGCGTACGACTCGAGCGTCGCCCGCAGCCGCGCCGCCAGCGCCGCCACGCCCGCGCCGCCCGCACCGTCGGTGCAGTTGGCATTCGCCTGCGCGGCGCCGGCGACGCCATCCGGCGAGAGCATCCATTGGGCGAGCCCGTCCACGCTCGCGACTTTGACGAGCAGTCCTTTCTTGACGTAGAGCTCGACGTGTCGGCCTGCCTCGGTGGCCATGGGCTGGTTGAGGACGAGTACAAACTCGGAGGCACCGGTAGCGATCTGGCCGTCGACGACCTTATCTCGCGGCGCGAGCTCGTTGACGAAGCGCTCGCCCGCTGGGGTGAGGAGGATGCCCCCCACGCCGCGCATCATCTCTCCACAGAGCACCTTTGTCGAGGCAGTGGGGTGCGCAGGGTCGACGAACCCCGTCGGATGGATCTGGACGCGATCCATATCGACAGAGCCGGCCCCGATGGCCATCGCCATCTTCATCCCATCGCCCGTCGCCCACTCGCCGTTGGTCGTTGGGTACACGAGGAGGTCCGGCCGATGGCGAGCGAGCAGCGACGTGTTCGTGCGGTCGTTGGCAAAGCCACCCGTTGCAAGGACCGTCTGTGCGGCGCGAAGCTCGACCACGGCGCCCGTGGCCACCTCCACATAACGTACGCCCACCACGCGCGCCGCCGGCACGGCACCCGCGGCCGGCGCGCTGCCGTCACCTTCGGCCGAGGCGCTCAGCTGCCCATCGGCGCCCTCGAGAAGGAAGCCGGTCATGCGGCAGCCCGTGCGCAAAGAGAGCTGCCCCGTCTTGACGTACGCTTTGAGCTCCTTTTGGAGGGCGAAGGTGAGCTCGGCTCCGACCATCCCGTTTGCGGGCCGGTGCGTGCGCGCGTGCGCGTGCCCGCCGAGCTGGGACACCATCGAGAGATCAATCGAGGTGCGCTTGAGCAGCCAGCCGATGGCTGCGGAGGAGTGCTGCACGAGCACGGAGATGAGCCCAGATCGAGCGAGATGGCTCGCCGACTTGGCCGTGTCTGCCGCGAAGGCGTCGACGGTGTCGTTGGTGTTCTCCTTGGAGCGACTGTGCGGCGGGCAGCATGCATTGATCCCCGAGGACGCCTTGGCACTATTCCCGCCCAGCTGCCTCTCCTTATCGAGCACCACCACCTTGGCACCACGATCGAGCAGCCGCAGGGCGGCGGTCATGCCCGCCACCCCTGTACCGACGACCACGGCGTCCGGGATCTCCCCCGGCTGGACACCCGGCCGCATCGCCATGGGACCGCCCGCCGCGGCGGCTGCGGCGGCGGGAGCGGCGGCGGCGCGCGGCGAGAGGTAATCGGCAAGGAGGGTCGAGCGCACATGGGTGGCAAATGAAGGGAAGGATCCCAAATGCTTGGCGGCCAGTAAGAGACGTGCGTCCGGCCGAAGCGCCAGCGAGACCGCGGCCACCTCCTCCGCGCGGGTCAGCTCTCCCGCAGCAGTGGCGCGTGCGAGCGCCGCGAGCGCCGTGTCAAGCAGGCTCACATAGCCCGGGCCGCCGTAGGCCACTTCCAAAGCTGATCGATCAGAGGCGGCGGCGATGGCGATGGACGCGGCGGCGGAGGCGGCGGCGGCGGCGGCGGCGGCGGCGGCGGCGGCGGCGGCTGGCGGCGTAACGGCAGCTGCCCCAGGGTATGTGAGGGTTCGCTGTTGCAGCGACGCGCCCGTGACGGCCGCGGCGGCGGTGGCGGCCTTGGCGGTGGCGGTGGCGGTGGCGGTGGCGGTGGCGGCGGCGGCGGCGGCGGCGGCGGCGGGCCCATCGGCCGCATAATACCGAGCGTATCTGAGCTCCGTGAGCTCCTTGACGTGGGTGATGGCCGAGGAGAACTTATGGAGCGTGTTGAAGAGGGCGGCGACCTCGTCTCGTGAGACCGATGTGGGAAAGAGCTCGGGAGGGAGCAGCAGCAGCTTGAGCGCGGTGCCATAGCCGAGCATCGTCACCTTGGCGTGCAGTCGGCACTTTTGGCACGAGACGCAGTCGATGACGCGGCTCACGTTGTGGAAGACCCCCTTGAATTGCTTCTTGAGGCTCCACCAGCTCGCCTGTGGGGAAGAGGCGAGGGCGCCGTGGTGAGCCCTTGCATGCAGGGAGGGCTCCACCAGCTCGCCTGTGGGGAAACGCGCTCGGATGGCCCCACGGGATGGCCGTTCGGGGTAATGTTCGGGGTAATCGGGGGCGTCCGAGGGGGCGATCCGAGGCCGAGGTGGCACTCGAAGACGGCAATCTCGCGGCAATCTCGCGGCAATCTCGCGGCAATCTCACCTGCTCCTCGCGGAACAAGAGTCCCTCGTCGAAGGCCTCAAAGACCGCCGAGCACGACTTGAGGATCGCCGTGTCGAGGAAGCGGCGCACGAGCGCAGTCGCGTCCATCATGCCGCCCACCTCTTTCAAGCTGCCCCGCTCCGCCGCCGCCGCCGCCGCCATGGCCGAGGGCATCAAGTTGTAATCGTACGTCGACAGGAAGGGCGAGGCGCGTCGCACCGCCCGAAGCAGCACGACGAAGGCGAAGTGAAGGTTCTTGAGGCGCTCGGGGTGGCCATCGAATTGGCGCGCAAAGTACGCGAGATCGGGCTCCCAGTCCGTCCGGTTCTTGCGCTTCGAGGGCGGGTGGTAGAAGCGCGCCACGTGTGTGTTGGTCGCCGCATGCATGCCCGAGAGTAGCCGGTAGAGCACGCGCTCCTCGAGGCAGATGTTCTGGTCGGAGCCGGTGCGCACGAGGCAGTTCTCGTTGTAGATGGCCGCCCACACGTGCGAGCCGTTGTACCCCGTGTAGCTCTCCTCATTCAGCTGAAGGTTGACATAGTCGGAGGCATTCGTCGGGATCGCCGAGCACATGTCGAGCCAGAACGACGGCAGCGTCTCGTCGTTGCAGTCCTCGGCGATGGTGCCCACATACGCGTGCTCCTCGGGCGTGATGGTCACGTCCACCGGGTCCGTGGGTACGCTCGACTGCTCGCGCGGCGGCGACATGGAGCTCGAGAACGGGCTGCCGCCGCCGCCCGTCGCCGCAGCGCCAAACGGGTCGGACGCCGAGTTGTCGGTGCCGAGCGTGCAGAGCGGCTCGGCAGTGTCCTCAGCCTTGCTCACGCACACGTGCTCCTCCTCCTCGGGCCCGCCCCAGTACTGGCACTTGCCATCCATGTTGACGTTGATCAGCCGAAAGAAGGGCGCCGTGCTGAGCTCGGCGAGCAGCGTGTGAAGCTGGTGCTCATTGGCGGCCTCGACGGTCTCGAGGTTACACTGCGTGTCGGCTAGCGGCCCGGAGGGCAGCACGTCGAAGGGCGAGAACGGCGACGCGGCGAGCACCAGCGCTGCGAAGGCGGCGAGCATCCGTGGGCGCGTCCAGAGCCTGTGTCGACCGCCGCTCGCGGTGCAGACGTGTCAGAGGTCGCCGCGTCACCAATAAAAATCGTGCATCGTTGATTTGGAGTTTGTGTGCAAGCACCATGGCGACTAGGACTGGCGATTAGGACTGTGTTCCCAGACAAGGAAGCGCCGTCTTGTGCACCGCTTTTCTCAGAGCCTGTGCCGTCGCTTTTGGCGGCCGGCCGTCAGAGGGGCGCGCGGGCGCGGGCCTCAATCGGGAGCGCAAGGAGATGGCGTCGATAAGGACCGTGCGTGAGGATAAGAAGCCGGTCGTTCGCAGCTCTGTGTCAAACGACGTCGATCACCTCGTCAACATGGGCGAGAAGGCTCTGCTCGAGACGGCGGCCAACACCGTGCACGACTTGCACAAGGACCAGATTCGCATCAAGAAGATCAACGTGGGCATGACGGAGCTTTCGCACCTGCACGCGCAGCTCAATAGCATCAATACCCAGTCGACGCTCATCGTCGGTTTCGCCGTCAGCTCGCTAGGCGCGGATTCGCTCGCAGAGCTCGCGGACAACACGGGCCAGTTTTGCATCTACAAGTCCGTCGCCTCGAAAATTGTCGGCTTTATCTTCATCAACGTGGGCGTCTTCTGCATCTTGAACGCGTTCACGGTGATCACGTGCGCAACGGCCATCACCACGTGGTCCAACCGTCGCTGCTTCGACTACCCGGACACGCAGCATGTGGTGCGAGCGGTGCAGAAGATTATGTACGGCGACACGAACGTGAAGCTGCCCAGGTGGCGCGATGTGTGCTGCGACCCCGCTATGCGGCGACCCGTGCGCCACTTCCTCGACCTGCTCACCCAACGCTACGGCATCATCTCCTTTTGCTACAACGCCGCCTTCCTCTCCTTTTTCATCTCGACAGCCTCGCTGCTCTGGCTCTTCCTGATTACGGATAATTATGTGCGTCTCACGCCCGAGGGCAAGGCACCTGAGTGCACCTGATGGCTACCTGATGACCTCCCTCATCATCTTGCAGGTGTGCCTCACACCCGAGGTCAAGGCGGAGGCGCTGATTGCCAAGGATTGCATCTGAGAGCGTTTGAGTGCGTCTGAGTGCGTCTGAGTGCGTCTGAGTGCGTCTGAGTGCGTCTGGTTGCCTCCCTCATCAGGTGCGCCTCACACCCGAGGACAAGGCGGAGGCGCTCGCCGCGGTGGCGCAGCCGCTGCCCGGCAATGCGAACTATACCGTGTGGAACCCGTTTGTCATTCGTACAACGCGCGGCATCTATGCGGTACAGTGTACGAACCCGTACGTGATGGCATCTGATGGCATCTGATGGCATCTGATGGCACTGATGGCACATGCACCCATGCAGTGAATATGCATACGATCGCACCCATGCTGTGGATTTTGCATACGATTGCACCCATGCTGTGAATATGCTGTGAATATGCATACGGTTGCACCCATGCTGTCCAGTGTACGCCCCCACTCCCTGACGAACCTGACGAACCTGGACGAGTGGGAGGCCTCTGATTGCCTCTGATTGCCTCATCAGGTACGGTTACAAGCTCTGATTGCCTCTGATTGCCTCTGATTGCCTCATCAGGTACGGTTACAGGCTGGACGAGTGGGAGGATAATTCGTACGGCATCATCCTGACCACGTTTGCGACCCTCATCGTGCTCTCGTGCATCGCGGTGCTCTGGAAGATACCCAATGACGTGGCCCAGCAGTTCACCGACGAGAACCTGCTCAAGCTGTGGGGAGAGGTCACCTTCCGCCTGCCGACCCTCTCGGCAGGCGGCTATGTCGGAGCGGTCGGAGCGAGCGACGCTGCCGCATCGAGCTACGCCGGTCCGCGCGCGACCCTCCCACCCCCGCGCCGAGAGTTTGTGCCGACGCAGCTGCAAGAGTTCATGGATCAGCCGCCGCGTGGCCAGTAAGGTAGCCGTTAGTCAGCCGTTGTCCGCTTTGAGCCCGTCGACCGTTACCAATGGCAACGGTGCACATTCACGTCACAATACGAGCGGTCACCAACCTTGTGCATGCGAAGCAATCCGGGTGTACGCGAAATCACCCGTCCCGTACATGTCACCGAGTAACGGCATGAGTACTTAGCAGGCGGATCTAGGTCGATCAGGCGTCGTCTTGAGCGACCGCGTCTTCTTGAGCATGCGGCTGTTCTGTGCAAGCTTTTTGCACTGCCTGTGCAAGCTTTTTGCACTGAAAACCATCCATGCCGTGTTGGGCCAACTTTTACGAGGCGGCGTCGCAATTTGACCCGCTCAACCCGGAACCGCTGCTCGAGATCATCAACAGCGGCGCCCACCTCGACCTTCCCGACCGGGACGGCCTCACGCTGCTTCACTACGCCGCCCGCGAAGGGCACTATGACGCCGTCCGGATGCTGGTGGAGGTGGGCGTCAAGCTGGAGATTCAGGACCGCGAGTACGTGCAGCGCCGCATTGGCCCGCGCCCGCCTTTCCCCCTCCGCTGCGCCCTCACCCGCCGCGCGCTCGCTCTCGCGCTCCTCCTCTCGTAGAGGCCGCACGCCGCTGCACCTCGCCTGCCTCTACGCCAACTACCCACAGCGGACGGCGGGCTCGCAGCACGTGGAGATCGCCAAGTATCTCCAGCACGAGCACGCCAACACGAGCACCGCAGACAAGTACAATCGCGTACCGCTGTCCTACCTGCCGCAGTCCGCCAAGAAGCACGGCGTCGTGAGCTCGGTGGCCCTCCGCACTCCGGCCGTGTACGAGCCGCGATCGGTGTGGGCGGTGGAGCAGGTGGTGCATGCGAACCGCGCGATGCTCGGCACGGGCGGAGGCGTCCTCGACGGCAGCGTCGCGCAGGCGAGCGCCATCATCCTCAGCCGTCCGTGAGCGTAGCCGCGGTGTCAGAGAACAGACTGAGAGAGAGGTGATCGTGATGGAGAGAGAGAGGTGACGGGACCTACAGCTCTCGAGATCGAGATTCGAGGTCGCGATCTGGGCCGGTCGAGGGCTCTCAAGATCCGGATCAGCGAACTCCTCGAGTCTTGCTCTCTTTGCCCGACCGGGACCGGCGGGGGATCGGCGGTCAGAGTTGCACGACGACGATCGAGGACGCGTTTGCCCTAGAAAATCTTAAAACAGTTTACCGACCGCGTTTTGCGTCCCGACGTCGGCCGGGGGCGTTTTTGCGGCGAATTCCTTCACACCGCCCGGCGCTGATCGGTCACTTCGTTATCGAATAGTTTTCGCAGTCGGAGTCGCACGGCCAACAAGCAAGCCGAGCGCAAACGCGAGTGCGCACGCTGTCCCGGCGGCTGTCGCCGCTGAGCCCGAGGGACGTCCCACGCCCGAGGACTGCGCCGTGCTGAGCACGCCAGCTACCAGTGGCAAGGACAGCACCCAGCGCCACTGCCTTGACCATCCGGGCGGCGTGCTCAGTTCGGCGCTCGATTCGAGAATGGTCAGCGCTCTTGCCACGCGTGAGCGCGCCTCGGGACCAGCCGCAAGCGCGCTCGCAAGCAGTGCCCAGCCACGCGACACGCCGACCGTCTCGGCGGCCGAGGCGCCCGGAACGGCGCCCGCGGCCGTGCGGTGCGGCGCGGTATGCGTGTAGTGGAGTCCAAGGAAGGCTCGCCCACGCGCGGAAAGCGCATCGCCAACTGCCTGGCAGTGTGCTTGACGATCATCCACGAGCACCACCCTCGGCTGCGGCAACGGCTGCGGCCGCGCTGCAGCCGATGACGGTGCCATCGCGGCCGCCTCCTTGGCTGCGGCCTCGTACGCGAGTAGGCCCTGAGGCTTCCGAGAGCCGCTGCAGAAGACGATGCCGTTCGCGTGGGCAAGAGGCGGAGAGTGGGGAGCAGTCGACACCGGCACGTCCGGCGGAGACTGCAGCTCGCCGAACGATCGGGTCTCGTCAAACAGGCCTCCCAGTCCACAGCGCGCGAGCTGGGCGAGCGTGTCCTTGGCCATCTCCGGGCCGCGTGCGGTGAGGCCGATCATGGTGTAGCCGGCGGCCTTGAGATCCAAGAGAACGCGTTGTGTCGTAGCGCCTTCCGGTGGCACCACTGTGCACGTGCATTGCAACGCCTGCCACAGCTGCACGGCCACCGTCCACGAAGTTTGAACCTCCACGCCTGCATCTACAAGCGCGTCCTTGAAACCGACCGCCCACGGCTCGCTTGCATCATTCTCGGGCGAGACGAGCGTCTCATCAATATCCAGATAGAGCACGTCGCCCGGCACCAGGTGAGTCTTGAGGTCGGCGATCGTGGAGAGGGGCGTCACCACGTCGCCCGGCACCAGGTGAGTCTTGAGGTCGGCCATTGAGAGGGGCGTCAAACACAGTACTGTACGTCTTTGAAGAGCTTCAAAACCAGAAATCGAGCCTACACTCTCGATTTCGTCGCCACACTGTCTTCCCGGTCGATGGACTCCAGGAGCTGTATGGCCGCCGCGCGTGTCCGGCAAGCGCTTCGGTCCCAGTATTGTTCACGCACAGAACCAGTACGACGCTTGCGAACGTCATGGCTTCACGCCAACCGTCCGTGGTGGTGCCGCCGCACGGTGCGGCACGCTGGCTGGGCCTCGCGCTTCTCGCTGCGGGCGCTTCGTTGTCTACCTGCCAGCTGATCCGCCCTCCGCCGCCGTCGATCCGCCCTCCGCCTCCATGGAGGCCACCTCCGCCTCAACCGCCACCCTTGGGCGACTGCAACTGTCCGGGCAGCTATTGCTTGGGCTATTGCTATGGCGGCCTGTGTGTGACGGATGAGAGTGGCTACGGCTGCGCCGCACCTCCGCCACTTCCCGCTCCTCCACCTCCGTCACCGCCGCCGCCGCCGCCTTCCCCTAATCCGCCGCCGCCCTTCCCACCAAGGCCGAAGCGACCGCCTTCTCCACCGAGACCGCCGTCGGCCCCCCCCCCGCCTCCTCGGCCACCTCCGCCTCCGCCTCCGCCGTCACCACCTCCGCCTTGGAATACACCCACCGGGCCGCTAGGCCAAGCGTTAGGCATGAGCGAAGAACAAACGAACTTGATCATGCTCGGATACGGCGCCGGCAGCATTGCTGCCATATTTATCTGCGGTCGCATGTGCTTTGTCTACTCCAAACGCGCAGCAAAGCGGCGGGCCGCGAAGCCTAGTATCAAGCGCGGCGGCGTGCAGGTCGAGGAGGACGTCATCCTTTATCTGAATTCGGGAGAGCACTATGCGGCGAAGGGTGGACGCGTGCGGGTGAATCCTGAACTTGGCGATTCCCCGCGCGGGGGGAGTCGCGCGTCCTTTGATACGGAGCTCTCCGAGCCTCCGGCGACGGAGGAGGCCGAGGCCGATGCGACGCTACCGACGATACCGAGCTCTCCGAGGCTGACCCCAGAGAAGCGTGAGGAGAGGATGACGTGGGCGTGATCGTCCGTCGATCATCGTTCAGTGTCTTGAGCCTTCGCGGGAGCCTCGCTGAGTTCCCTGCGACTCTCTGGCGCGTTCCACCACGCCATTGTACATTGTCCGCTTGCGCTTTGCGGCTGCTCGCCATTGGGATCCAAGCGTCTTGCTATCGTGTGGCCGTGGGCCCGTGGCGCGTGGGCCGGCGACTCTGACTCTCTCGTTTGTCGGGCGGCTCGGCTCGGCCTCGGCGCCGGTCCGAGTCGACCGAGCACCCGGCACCCGGTCGCGAGCCGAGCTCGAGCGGGCGACGGTCGTCTCGTCTCTGGCGTTGCACTTATTAGTTATTTTGAAATCAGGTACTGGGGTTACGCTTACGGTGTGTGAATCCAGTATAATGTTAATGCGAACCGGGGTGCGACCCTCCCGCGGCACGGAACCGGCGACGAACTCGTGTCCATCCGGGCCGGCATGCACCATGGAACTGTCACACATGGACAACTGTGCAACTCCGATAAAAGATAAAAGCATAAAAATCCGAACCGCGAGCGCGACTCGACTGACGACTCGGACCTCCAGCTGGACCGCCGCGCGCTTTTGTTTTTTAATTCGCAGTCCGCCCGACGGAGATCGTTCAGCTTTCGGAGATTAATCAGACTTAACTCGTAAATCTTAAATGACAAATAAATGGTAGCATCTCCGTACGATATAGCATCAATCCAAAACGGGGGCAGGCGTCCGAGAAACACAGCGCAGTCTATGGTCACTCTAGACTCTTCAGTCCGTCGACGCGCCCTAAATCCAAAATCGACGCCCGGTATGCATGCCGGTATGTGCTATGCTCGCCTGCCTTCTACGTTAACTTCTACGGATTGTGAGTCGCTGTGCTCAGCTTCTGGCCGCCGTTGCAGCGGTGGTAGGCGATGACGTAGTCAATGTGCACGTACTCGGAGTGGAAGAGAACAAACTCGCGGTAGCGCGCGATCACCTGGCCCAGCTCGGCGATCAGCGAATGGTGGCAGATTGGTGGCGTGACGCCCGGCACCGCCGAGAGCTCACGGAAGTTGACGGGGAAGATGGGCGCGCCATTGTCCATCGAGGTGGCCTTCGGGCCCATCTGCTGCGTGCGCACGGGGTAGCCGAGGGCCGCGCGCACCACGAGAACGTAGAAGACATCGCCCGGGTGGCGCACGGTTCTGCCGTACAGCCGCTTGTGTAGCTCACTGCTCGGGTCGTACGCGCTGTCGGCGCCGACATACTGATCCGTCTTGCCAACGTCCTCCGCGAGGTAGATGCCGTCACCGAAGGCGGTGCCCGCGTTGGTGCCCGAGTAGCGCTCGTTCAGGCCCGTGGACAGCAGCTCTAGCAGCCGATCCGGGCTGGTGCCATGCAGGAGGATGGCCTCGTTGGCGCCTGCCTTCATGGTGAAGCCTTCTGCAGCTGCACGAGCCGTCCTCACCGGCAGGCCTGGCACCTTGTCGACATCCTTGCCCTTCTTCTTGAGCAGATCCATCTCCTCCTGAACGCGCTTCACGCCGGCCGTGTACTTGTCCAGGTTGCGTGGATGGTCGACCTTCCACGCGCAGGCAAGCTTCAGCGAGTCGTATGGGCCATACTTCTTGCACACGTCCTTGCCCTTGCCGAGCGAGTCTGGGTGCTCTGTCTGGAGCAGCGCCTCGAGGGAGCGTAGCACGCTTGCATCGCTTGCATCTGACACGAGCATAGGCCGAAGGGCGAACCCGTCCTCCTCCAGCGCGCGATGAGCCTTCTCCTCCACACGAACCTTCTGGAGCGAGCGCGTGCTGCCACCGATCGACGGGTGCTCAGAGAGGTCCGCGGCAACGGCGGAGGTGATCATGTTGTTGAGCCCGCCTACGAGAACGCCGAGCAGAGTCAGGAGGGCGACGAGTAGCCACGTGGCCATCGCATCCGAGTACACGGCGAAGGAGCCCAGCAGTGGCAAGAGCAGCACAAAGGCGCTCCGGATCGAGTATAGCTTGAGTCCAGGCGGCGGCGGCGTCCATGCGGTGCACTTGAGCTGCGGCGCCTCAACCCAAGCAGAGCCGTTCCACGCCTTCCATGTCATAGTGCTCACGTCGGGCGAAGCTGCAGCTGGGTCTGTTAGGGCCAGAAAAAAGCCCTGCTTCTTACCAAGATCCGACTCAGACTGCCCCATCCAGCCATTTCCAGCGAACGCAATCCAGCGAGTTGCATCGCTCGTGTGCTGATACGCGGGCCGGCCGTTCACAAGCTTGCCGACGACGAGACGGTACGTGCCCGGGTACTTGGCCGCTTCGCCAGGCAGCGAGCCGCCCTTGAGCTTGAGTCCAGGCGGCGGCGGCGTCCATGCGGTGCACTTGAGCTGCGGCGCCTCAACCCAAGCAGAGCCGTTCCACGCCTTCCATGCCATAGTGCTCACGTCGGGCGAAGCTGCAGCTGGGTCCATTAGGTCCAGGAAGCCATTCTTCTTACCAAGATATGACTCAGACTGCCCCATCCAGCTGTCTCCAGCGAACGCAATCCAGCGAGTTGCATCGCTCGTGTGCTGATACGCGGGCCGGCCGTTCACAAGCTTGCCGACGACGAGACGGTACGTGCCCGGGTACTTGGCCGCTTCGCCAGGCAGCGAGCCGCCCTTGAGCTTGAGTCCAGGCGGCGGCGGCGTCCATGCGGTGCACTTGAGCTGCGGCGCCTCAACCCAAGCAGAGCCGTTCCACGCCTTCCATGTCATAGTGCTCACGTCGGGCGAAGCTGCAGCTGGGTCTGTTAGGGCCAGAAAAAAGCCCTGCTTCTTACCAAGATCCGACTCAGACTGCCCCATCCAGCCATTTCCAGCGAACGCAATCCAGCGAGTTGCATCGCTCGTGTGCTGATACGCGGGCCGGCCGTTCACAAGCTTGCCGACGACGAGACGGTACGTGCCCGGGTACTTGGCCGCTTCGCCAGGCAGCGAGCCGCCCTCGAGCTTGAGTCCAGGCGGCGGCGGCGGCGGTGGCGGCGTCCATGCGGTGCACTTGAGCTGCGGCGCCTCAACCCAAGCAGAGCCGTTCCACGCCTTCCATGTCATAGTGCTCACGTCGGGCGAAGCTGCAGCTGGGTCTGTAAGCTCCAGGAAGCCCTTGTTCTGACCAAGATATGACTCAGACTGCCCCATCCAGCTGTTTCCAGCGAATGCAATCCAGCGAGTTGCATCGCTCGTGTGCTGATACGCGGGCCGGCCGTTCACAAGCTTGCCGACGACGAGACGGTACGTGCCCGGGTACTTGGCCGCTTCGCCAGGCAGCGAGCCGCCCTTGAGCTTGAGTCCAGGCGGCGGCGGCGTCCATGCGGTGCACTTGAGCTGCGGCGCCTCAACCCAAGCAGAGCCGTTCCACGCCTTCCATGCCATAGTGCTCACGTCGGGCGAAGCTGCAGCTGGGTCCATTAGGTCCAGGAAGCCATTCTTCTTACCAAGATATGACTCAGATTGCCCCATCCAGCTGTCTCCAGCGAACGCAATCCAGCGAGTTGCATCGCTCGTGTGCTGATACGCGTGCCGGCCGTTCACAAGCTTGCCGACGACGAGACGGTACGTGCCCGGGTACTTGGCCGCTTCGCCAGGCAGCGAGCCGCCCTCGAGCTTGAGTCCAGGCGGCAGCAGCTTTTTGCCCCCGCCGAGGATGGACCATAAGCTCCACGAGGGCATTGCTTCGCTGCATAACCATGTGAGCCGGAGAGCTTGCGGAACCGGAAGACGAGAAGGCACCAACTCACAGTTGAAAAGGTCCACTGCCTGAAAACACGGAGAGTTGAATATGTTTCGTCATTCCCTCCGGCTCACGGACTAAAAATATGCTAAATGGCCTTCAGTCCCACGGTCGTCACTCGTCACGGTCCCACGCGCCGCACACCTAAAACATTTACTAATTCCAGTGAGCTGCGTCCGACCGCGACGCGCCGACGGCCCCCCCGAGGGTCACAGTCACACCCTCGCTTTGAAGCTCAACTCGCCGCTCGCTGACGATGACGCATGAGGAGCTGATCGCGTGTGCTGTCACCGCCGAGCTGCTCACACGAAGGGTGCGGCGTCACCGGCAGCCCGCGCGCACCGAGCGCCGCACCGAGCGCTGCGGCGGGCGTGGACGGCGTCAACGGGCGCGTCGCCAGCGCCTCCAGCGCCTCCGGTTCCTCCTCCTCCTCGATGCCCATCGCCAGTCCGGTGCTCTGCCCAAACGAGCCCCCATGCGAGCCCCCGGAGGACAGCGAGGCTGCGGCCCGGGGCGGCAGCGAGCCGAGGGCGCGTAGGTGGGCGGATCGGAATGGCTTGGTGCGCGGCAGGCCGGTGCGTGGCAGCGGGCGCGTGCGCCCCACGCCCGGCGGAACCGCGTACTCGTGCGCTGGTCCAGGCATCTCGACCGACGCGTTGCGCATCGCGAGCTGACGTGCGAGAAGTCCGCCATGGCCGTCCTGTACTCCTGTGGTCGCAACGAGGCGCCCTCGGATATTGGTGCGTCCGCGCGAGTGGCGGTTGGTGTGAAACAAGCTCCCACTGGGCACCTGAGCGCCCTTGGCTGAGCCCCCGTCGCCCTCCGCTCCCCAGTCCTCAGATGCCGGAGTGCTCGTCGCCATGGCCATCGGAGCGCCGGCCGGAGTCGAGACGCGAGATGATGAGGTACCGGTATGGACCCACTGTTCGGCCGTGCCGCCGGCCAAATTAGGGTCGGCCGTGCCGCCTTCCAAATTAGGATCGGCCGTGCCGCCGGCCTCGCCGGTGGGCGAGCCGTGCGGTAAGGGCGCGGGCACGACCTGACGTTGCAGATGGTCCACGTGTTGATAGCGTGAGGGCGGCGGCGCCCCGAAGGCCGCGGAGGGCAGATCCCGGTTAGGCAGCGGGTTGGCGTTGGTGCCATCGTGCCAATCGGGCGCACCCTCCATGAGATCGGGTGGGCCGCCCGTGCCGCTCAGCCTCGACGTGCGCCCGGCGCTCCGGCTAAAGTCGACGTGCCGCGCCGCGAGCGCAATCCGCGTGTCGAGGGGTGAATAGCTGAACGGTGACGGAAGCTCGGGCGGCGGCTGGCGTGTATTCGGCGCGCCGTCGATGGGGCGCAGCTGGCCATCCGGCGTCTCCTCATAGGTGAAGCCAGTCGCCGTTTGGGCCCGTATCGACGGCGTCGTGCCGCGCTGCCGGATCTCTTCGCGCGCCGCGAGCATCGGCCTGCGCACTGCTTTGGCTGTGGCGATGCGCGGCGGCGGCTGCGACTGCGGACGGACCATGGCAGTGTACAGCTCGGGACGGTGCGAGCCCGGGCCAAGGGCGCTGGTGACCGTCTTCTTATTGCACGCACGCTCCGGGCCCAGGAAGGCTGAGAAGCCTGCAACCGACTCGCCGGACCGGGCCTCCACCCTGAATGAGGGCTGCTCGTAGCGGCCCGGTCCGACGCCGGGCGGCGTACTCCGCACCATCGCCGATGCGGAGCGCGAGGAGGTGCTGTTGCCAAACATGGCGGCAGCGTGAGCGCGGTGCCGCGAGCGTCAGCAGCAGTCGTCGAGCAGCACGCTCTCGCATTTGCTAAACAGCTCCTGCGTCGCGAAGATTGCACCACGACGACGCTTTCGGGTGCCATCCAACGGAGCACAGGAGAAACACAGCGTGATGAAGTGCAGAGTCGAGCTCCTCGATCGCTTATTCAATGATGCAACTGTTGAACGCGGACGCTGTGGCTCATTTGGGATCCGCCAGCATCCACGTGCTTTGGCCTTTGCCGTCTTGTTCTGAGACTGAGTTCACGTCCTTCTGTCGTGACTCGTGTGGATCGCGGATGGACGGAGCTGCAGGTGGCGCTGCTCGCCGGACACTGCGTTTCGGCGTCGCAGCCGCCCTCTTTTTCCACCCGTTCCACCTCTCCAGCTCAGAACCATGCGCGGCCGCTCGCACTCACACATGAACGCTCACACCGTCCCACACGTCCGACGTCGATCCCACACAACCGAGAACTCCGCGCAGGGCCGAACGCGGCCCCACATGTATGTGCGTGCGACGGGCACCCTCTCGTGCGAACAAACATGCGATGTACCGACAGAACGCTGGCCAAGAATCCCGATCGCGTTTGGGAGGAGCCAAGCTGCAGCTCGACTAGACCAGTCGAGATCTAGGCCTGGATGCAAAAGCCCTTGCGCCTAGGGACGAGCCCCTTTTCATGGACCTGTGGACGTGGTCGCTTCGGGAGGCGGCCAGGAGGTCGGGAGTGCAGCGCCTCGCCCCGCACCACTCAGCACGCGCGCCTCCCCCTCTCAAGCCGCATGCCCCCTCTTCCCCTTCTCCTCTCAACCATGCGCGTGGCCGTTCACACCAAGCATTTCGGAAACGCCGCGCATGCCGAACGCGGCCCCACATGTATGTGCGTGCGGCGGGCGCCCTCTCGTGCGAGGCCGTGTGTGGCGCCACCGGGGAGCGCGTGCTCGCGACGCCTGTGTCCCGCCGTCCGTTGGAGAGACCGAGCCCACGCCGCCGCGCGGGGCAACCCCGATGAGTCGGTCGCGGCTGATGCCTCCGGGGAAACGCACGGCGCGCGGCGGGCACACGCCAGAGAGAGATGTGGGGCCTGCTGGTCTTCCGCGCAGCGCGCTCCAGAGCCGGCCTATGCGCGGGTGACTTGAGTGTGCGCGCTGAAGGTCGATGGGTCGACGACGGTCGCCGATGGGATCGTGATAGACGAAAGCGAGGTGCAGCCCTTAAAGGCTTCGTAACCGATCTGCGTCACTGACGCGGGGATCGTGATCGACGCGAGCGATTTGCAGTCGTAAAAGGCGTACCCACCAATCTGCGTCACCGACGCGGGGAGCGTGATCGACGCGAGCGAGGTGCAGCCGATAAAGGCGCCCTCATCAATCTGTGTCACCAACGCGGGGATCTTGATCGACGCGAGCGAGGTGCAGCAGTTAAAGGCTTCCTCACCAATCTGCGTCACCGACGCGGGGAGCGTGATCGAAGCGAGCGAGGTGCAGCCGCAAAAGGCATGCCTACCAATCTGCGTCACCGACGCGGGGAGCGTGATCGAAGTGAGCGAGGTGCAGCCATAAAAGGCGTGCCCACCTATCTGCGTCACCGACTCGGGGATCGTGATCGACGCGAGCGAGGTGCAGCGGTCAAAGGCATACTCACCAATCTGCGTCACCGACGCGGGGAGCTTGATCGACGCGAGCGAGGTGCAGCCCTTAAAGAACGACGCGAGCGAGGTGCAGCCGTAAAAGGCGCGCCCACCAAACTGCGTCACCGAATCGGGGATCGTGATCGAGGCGAGCGAGGTGCAGCCGCAAAAGGCGCCCTCATCAATCTGTGTCACCGACTCGGGGATCGTGATCGACGCGAGCAAGGAGCAGCCCTGAAAGGCGCGCTCACCAATCTGCGTCACCGACGCGGGGACCGTGATCGACGCGAGCGAGGAGCAGTCGCGAAAGGCGTTCCCACCAATCTGCGTCACCGACTCGGGGAGCGTGATCGACGCGAGCGAGGTGCAGTCCCAAAAGGCTTGATAACCAATCTGCGTCACCGACGCGAGGATCGTGATCGAGGCGAGCGAGGTGCAGCCGTAAAAGGCGCCCTCACCAATCTGTGTCACCAACGCGGGGATCGTGATCGACGCGAGCGAGGTGCATCGGGCAAAGGCGAACCCACCCATCTGCGTCACCGACTCGGGGAGCGTGATCGACGCGAGCGAGGTGCAGCCGTCAAAGGCATAGCCACCAATCTGCGTCACCGACTCGGGGATCTTGATCGACGCGAGCGAGGTGCAGCCCTGAAAGGCGCGCCCACCAATGTGCGTCACCGACGCGGGGAGCGTGATCGACGCGAGCGAGGTGCAGCCCTGAAAGGCGGCATCACCAATCTGCGTCGCCGACGCGGGGAGCGTGATCGACGCGAGCGAGGCGCAGCCGTCAAAGGCATACTCACCAATCTGCGTCACCGACGCGGGGAGGTCCGCGACCGACTTGAGCGACGTGCAGTCTCGCATCGTGAGCTCTCGCAGCGCCGTCAGCCTCGCCACAGACGCCGGCAGCGCCTCCCCCTTCCACTTCTTCCCGCTCAGCTCCAGCCCGCCCACGCGCCCCTCCTCCTTGTTCACCTTGAGCACCTCCTTGATCAGCACCTCCCGGCCGCCCTCCACCCCCGCCGCCCACTCGGGATCCTCCAGGATCCCCGCGTCCTCAAACGCCCCGATGAGCTCCACGTCCGTCGCCCCCGCCGCCACCATGCTCCGCACCGCCTCCCGGCGCAGCTCGCGCTCGCGCCCGCACGATTCGATGAGCTCCATCGCGCTGCGCACGATGCCGTAGAT
>Ga0210243_100471_pt1 | contig 34216 bp, 30 predicted proteins | sample ChrtobMeP5a_32mM_FD_155461 | JGI IMG/M metagenome (GOLD analysis project Ga0210243, IMG submission 155461) | Chrysochromulina tobin associated microbial communities from unialgal haptophyte culture, Seattle, Washington, United States - P5a_32mM | ecosystem: Host-associated > Algae > Haptophytes >...
GAGGGGGGGGGGGGGGGGGGGGGGGGGGGGGGTGGGGGGGAGATGCGGTTTGAAAGTAGGGCTGGTTCTACGAGTCGTGGACTTCTGGAGTTCTGTGAACTGTTGTCGTGCCGCCGTCTCGCGTCTGGTGACCTATTGTGAACTGGGTCGACGGTGTGCAGCGCTCGGCGCCGTTGAACAGGCCCGGCACTGCGCGCATCACGATGAAGCTATGGGTCGCCGAATCCATGCCGCTGATGAAGCAGCCCAGGATCGGATCGGATTGGGGAGGGTACGTGGCTGAGGAGGTCCACAAGCCGGAGGTGGCCCGGCACATTAGGTCATTCTCTCACTCATCGTCAATGACCTCCTGCCTCACGACCCCTGCTGACCCAAACGTAACGTACACCCGCGCCAGCAAAGCCACCGTCTGCGGCACCGCGCGCGCCGTTAACCAATGCTGGAGCAGCTGCACCATTACCCTGCAGCCCGTCTTTCCCTCGTTTGAACACCACCGTACAGATATTCTGGCTTTTAGAGCCGGGTGGCTTGCGCCCATGCTTGAACGCCGACCCCGCCTGCTGGAGGTTCTGCGGCCACTGCTGTGCTGGGCTGCTGGCTGGGCTGCTGGCGGCGGCGTGCTGGCATGCATTGAGCGCCGTCGAGGCTCTTCATTGTGATCTCCAGCCGCCTTGTGTACCGCCGCCTTGTTGATCGCCACCACGTGCACTCTTTGGCGATCCTCGGTCGCGCGGTCCAGGGATGTCTCACTGATTTTCTGGTCACCGTTGGAAAGTACATGCCCGGCGTGTACAACGTTGATGGCATCCGCGGTGGCTCCTGAACACGTGGCGATGATCTCGTGGAGCACCTTCGTGCTGGTGTCGATCTTGAAGTTTCTCACCTCGCTCTCTTTCTACCTTTGGGGTGCGGCTGGGCGGCGGGGCAGTGCCCCGCACCAAGCGCGGGTGGTGGTGGCTTGGGACGGTGCGCGACCCTCGCCTGGATTTGCGAAGCGGGTGCTCGGTTGCATTTTCCAGGCGCACCTCTCGCGCCAACTCTTGGTGAGTGTCATCCAGTACCCGGTTCAGTGCGGTGAAGAGGCTGGAAGACTCGAAGGCGTCCTGCGCTTGTCCGCGAAACGATCTTTGAGCAGCCTTGGATGTGGCTTTCGCCACAACCCTCGTCAGCAACTTGAGGTTGACGCTCGTGGCAACCTGAAGTCTGCTCCTTGAGCTCGTGCTCTTTAGTAGGATGCAGTGTTGTTGGGAGCCGCTCTTGTTCCTGCCCGCCTTGGACACGCTCAAGCCGCTGCTTCTCTTCGTCGCCTTTGCAGCGCCGATATCCGGTTTGGCACGCGTCGGTTCTGCGGTTGCATCTGCCAGTCCTCGGTTTCGTGGCGTTTAACCACGTGATTGGCACCTCCTTCGCAAAGAGTTGCTCGGCATCCTTCAACCTGTCGACGATTGTTTCTGGCGGGACCTCGAGGACGAGGGACTGCCGCAAGGGAGGCCCCGCCGGACCTCGCTTTCGGGCAGTCCTTGTCGATGAGCTCAGAGGCGAGCAAGAGGATGGAGTAGCCGTAGGGCGTCATGTCCGGCTGAATTTTCATGCTAACCTCGCGAATGATCTTGGCCGCGACTTGCACCGGGTGGCCCACCGTCTGGTACTGGAAGCGGAGGCAGCGGAAGTGGAGATCAAGGTGGAAGCTATCTCTTCCACGAGCTCCTTGCCTCCTTCACCGTTCACGATGTCATTGCCGCGCAACTGCCTATACAGCTATACTGGCGCATTAGGTTGGCGAGAGTGGCAACTCGTCCTTGACCTTGGCCACGGTGGTCTGCTGTTTGGCCAATTTGGCGGATGCCCTTGAGGTGGGCGAGGTGCGCGTGCGGCGGCGGATCCTTGAATTCACAATGTCGAGTGTGCTTCCGCCCACCGGCCCACGGTGCGATCACCTCGGTGGGATGGGACACGGGGGGCCTACATGTATGCGGCGTGCCCTCTGCCCCCCCCACAGCCCACATCGGCTGTCGTGTGGCGGTATGCATCCTGCGCGCCGTGAACTCGGTCTGCGTACTCGCTCTCTACAGACAACAGAGCGGCGAGAGCGGATTGAGCGGATACGGGATAGCGCATTTTGCCGACGTTCGCGCCGGACATGAAAAATCAAAAACCCAAAACACTGACAAAACACCCGGACCAGCGTCATTAAGCGCGCGCGCGGACTCTGACGAACCCCCTACGATGGACGAAAGAGCGCTCTCACGCCGAGCGCCGCCCAAAACTGCTCGTCCGCAGCCGCGGCCTCGGCGTCTGTGTCACACTGGGCCGCGGCCCCGCACTCGACCGACCATCCGGGGGCGAAGAGGGCGAGCGAGAGGCCGGCGGCCCTTGCGGCGCGGCACGGCACGGCGCACGCGGGTCCCGCGCCGTACGACGTATTCCTCGCGAAGAGATCGACGCCGCAGAACACGTCGTGCTGGCGTCCTCCCACGCCCACGGCGGCGCCTGCGGCCGCGGCCTGCGCGGCAGACTGCTGCAGCTGCGGCGCCCCCCACCAATAGTTGGTGAAGATGCCGTCGCACGCGTCGAAGAACGGGCGGTTGGCTGGCGTGAGTGCATTCTGATAGCGCACTTGCCCGTCGGCGTCCAGGGCATCGTAATAGATCACGAGGGACTGCGCGCCGAGCCGCTGCCGCAGGCAGATGCTCAAGGTCGCCAGAAAGTCGACGACGGCGGCCGTCTGGGCGCGCCCGCCCCGGAGCGGGCTCTCGAAGTTGACCAGCCAGCCATCGAATTGGAAGTGCTCGCACAGTGCGCACAGCTTGTCCACGCACGTATCCACGTCGGCGAGCAGTCGAGCTTGCTCATCGGCTGCCTCGCCACCCCCTTCAGTGATCAAGGTCCCCAGGCAAGGCACCCCACGCGCATGGCACGCCGCCACCCACACCGCCGGCGGCATCGAGACCAAATTGTGCCCAAAGTAGCAGAACGCGTCCGTCGCGTCCCAGCCACTGAAGCAGCGAAGGTACTTGCCGTCGGCGCAGTCGTTGTAGCCCCCACGGCAGTCGTGACAGTGGAGCACACGCGGCCGGGTGGGCAGGGGCGCTCTGGGCGCCGAGGGCGGGCGCACCACCGGCGGTTCGGACGCTGTCGCGGGATCCCACACCTGCAGCTCCCGGACGGAGTTGAGCACCCGCGGAGGCGGGCCGGTGCCGCCAGCGGCGGCGGCGCCGCTGGCCGGAGAGGGTGTCGCAGGGGTCGCCACCGCCGTAACTTCCGAGCGCAGCACAACGCCGACGCACTTGCCGTCAGCGAAGCGCACATCGGAGAGCTCATCGTCGGGCGGCACTGCGAACTCAAATGGTGCGCCGAACACGTTGGCATTCTCGCCGACAAAGGCGATCGTGCGATTCGATGAGAGAAGAAGCGTGATGCCTCCACACAGGTACCCCATGCTCGAGTGGTGGCCGCGGACGGCGACGATGCGCTCTCCCGGCTGGAGGAACTCGACCTTGCCGCCGCGCCGAAGGAGACCGTGGTCATCCATGAGGTTCATGCGCCGGCTGTCGTTCTCGAGGAATGCGCCGCTCCGCGTGCCGTCGCCAAACTCGAGTGCCAGCCCGTGCACCACCCAACCTTGCGCGCCACACACGCGCGTGACACGCGTGGCGGCCACCGCGGCATTCAGTGCGGCGTGCACGGCCGTCAACACCGGATCGGCGATGGCGGTCGCGAGCTCATCGCCATCGCCCACAAAGCCAAGCGCAGCAAGCCATGCGGCGCCGCCGGGGTTTGAGAGGACCTTGGAGGAGATCGCCTTGTTCGAGCGCTTGAGCGTGCGGTACTTGGGTTCGTCGGGCGACGAGAGAATGTTGGACGTGAGCTTGAGGAGGATGGCGAGCACCGATGGCGGCGCGGCGCCGAAGAGGTCTCTTGGAGTGGTCGGCACCTAGCGATTTTCGGTGCCGTGTGTCGACTTGGGCTGTGAATTATTGAACTCAAAGCGGAACTTTATCAATGAAGAATTGGCGGCGTTGTCCGGCCGTGGCGTCGACACGCGCGCCTCCTTGATATCTCACGTTCTACTCTTGTCGCTGTGAACGCAGTCTGGAGGGTTTCCCTCGTCGCGAAGAGCCTGTGTGTCGAAGAGCCTGTGTGTTGGTAGGACCACCGTGAGTGAGCCAGGACAGCATCATGGCCAGCAAGCTGCCGCCTCGACCGCCGCCGCCACGGAACTGGCCTCTCGTGCTCGGCCTGGTTGGCTTCACGTCGCTCATGGCGGCTGTCCCACTGCTGTTGCAGCAGCGGCACCGGCGGCTGACATCAAACGTGCCGATGGTGGCCTCCGAGCGGCCGCTATCCTCTGGCGAGGTGCGGCGCGGCGTGTACCTCAACACGGGCAGCAAAGATGTCGGCCCAGACCCCGATTGGGACATGAAGACAGGTCTGTACAAGGGCAAGAAGCCTGCGATTGTCGACGAGACAACGGGCCTCGCGCCCAAGGGCTCGCCCTCGATGAGGGCAGCCCAGTGATGAGAGATGGTAGGGTACACTCAGGTAAAGTTTTCATAGGTGCCCAGCGTTGTCATCTCTAAACAGCATTCTGTTGCAATCCATGATACAGTTCTACAGGTTGGTTCGGCGAACGTGTCTCCGTGGTGGGCCAGGGTTCTACTGGTACTGCGTGGGACAGGGGCCATGGAGTGGTCGCGGGGGGCGAGATAACACCACCGTGCTCCGTGCTGCCCCGGCGAAGAGTCGCCATCGTGCGTCGCGGCTCCTCCACCTGCCACATGAGCCTGAGCGCCCGCCGGGCGAGCCGTCGACAAACCTGTTGCCGCCGCTCAGCGAAGGCTGACGCTGCCGACTCCCGGGGCCGCCGGGACCGCCAATACCCGCCAGAGGATCCGTGCGCGCGCAGTGCTCGAGATCTGCTCATTGCCCCGGCGGCCTGGGTGGCGGCATGCCTGGTGGCATCGGATATCCGGGTGGCGGCATTCCTGGTGGCGGCGGGCCGCGCGGCGGATACCCCGGAGGCATCATCGGCGGATAGCCGGGCGGCGGCGCGCCGGGTGGCGGCATCCCCGGCGGCGGCGGGCCGCGCGGCGGATAGCCCGGCGGCATCATGCCCGGCGGCATGCCCGGCGGCGGCGCCCCCGGCGGAGGGCCGCGGGGCGGATAACCGGGCGGCGGCATGCCGGGCGGCGGCATGCCCGGCGGCGGCATTCCCGGCGGTGGCGGGCCGCGCGGCGGGTAGCCGGGCGGCGGCATGCCCGGCGGCGGCATGCCCGGAGGCGGCATGCCCGATGGCGGCGGCATCCCGGGCGGCGGCATGCCCGGGGGTGGACCTCCAGGCGGAGGGCCGCCGTACATCTGCGGCTGCGCGGCGACGCCACGGCCAGCGCTCGGCAGCATCGACGCCGCGCCGGGCCCGCCGACGCCGCGTACGGGCCCCGACAGGCCAGCCGGCGCGCTCATCGGCCCACCGATGGCCATACCACGGCCCGCCGCCTTGCCCGAGCCTGGGCCCCCGGCTGCACCCACGACCGCGCGCCGCCGATCGTCCTGCGGCGGCGGGCCCTCGACGGACATGGAGACAACCGTCTCACCACGGATGAGCACGAGGCCAAGCGTGCGCTTCTCCTCACGCTCCTCCTTCTTGCCCTTGACGGTTACTTTCCGGAATTCCTCGCAGTCGCATAGGATGAGGTTCATGTACTTGTCAAAGGCCATGAACTTGCCGACGAACATGCGGCTGTCCTGAATGGTGACGCGCATGCGGTAATTGATGAGCGCCTGCGGACGGACGGAAAGGATGCTCGTGAGCGAAGTAGTCAGGCGAACGCTGCGCCATGGGCGCGCAGGCGCAGACAGGCCGCAGCACAGCAAGAGTCGAGGATGCGCGTACCAGCATCTTGCCGCTGCGCGGGATGCCCGCGACATGCTGTGACGCCTGCGGGTAAGGAGACAAGAGAAGCAGCGCAGTCAGAGGTGGAATGGACGGGCTGCGACGGCGGGGTTCTGCCCGCGCCCGGGAAAAGAGTTCGCACCATTGACGTCGCCGCAGAACTCGCGCTGTGCCGAGCGCGAACTTTTTCGAACCCCTAGGAGCTGAGCGGTTATGACGCGCACAAGAGGAACCACGTACAAGTACCCTCGACTGTCTCTCCAACTTTTTGCGGCGCTTGTGCGAACTCTCGTGCGGGCCAACCGTAGCGAGCCATGCCGATTAGCAGCGTGGCCATGGCGCAGCGCGACGGCAAATCGCTCAACGAGAAGGTGTTGGGCACCGCGCCGCCGCCAAAGCCGCTGCCAGTCCCTGGGCAGTCTGGCTGGCCGCCGCGGCCGACCGGCAGAGACGACCGCGGCCGCGGGCGTGGACGGCCACCCTCTGGCAAGTTGACGGTCGGCGCTGAGGGTGGGCCCGCTCCGGAGGCCGACGCAGCCACCTCGCAGCGCTCCAACGTGACACTGCAGGAGAAGGCTGCGCAGCTCGAGCGCGAGCTTCAGCAACTCAAGCAGCAGATGGCCGGCAGACCCGCGAGCGCCTCGCTGGCCGAGACTACGAGCACACTGCGCGACTTCCCGCCGCCGCCGCCGCCACGACCCTCAACGGCCGATCGCGAGGCCGCGCGCGCGGCCTTCATACAACGCCGCGCGGTCGACGAGTTCGAGGCCATCTTGGTGCAGAAGCTCATCGCACGCACGCCGCTCGGCGGCATTGAAGAGACGGGCGCCCTGAAGACGCTCACGCGCGCGTTCACGTACTACGACGCGGCTCAGATGGGCACGGTGACTCTCGAGGGCTTCACCAAAGTCCTCGCCAAGCTTGGTTGCATCACCACCGTGCCACCCTCCGATCGGATGCGCCCGCTCGTGGCGGGCCTCTTCGCCAAGTTCGCGCGCGACGGCGAGCTCGAGTACAAGCCTTTTGCAGTGGAGATCCTCAAGAGACACGAGGTGCGCGTGCCCGCAGCGGACGCGCAGGCGCGCGAGGCGCGCGAGCACGAGCGCCCGTGGCAGCTCGCCACCTCGGTACAGCAGGTGCTCGAGCGTCGCAACCTCTTCACGTCGCAGCCGCCAGCCGCCAGCCGCCTCTACAATCCGGAGTTGGATCTGTGGGAAGAGTCGACGAGGGCCGTTCACAGCAAAGAGGAGGGTGAGGCGTACCTGGCGAGGCGCATCCACGACGTCGTCGAGTACGGCACCTTTGCGGAGATGCGCGGCCGGCTGGCCGCCGGCAAGAAGGGTCTGGCGCAATGCCAGCGGTTACATGCGGAGGACCTTCAGCGGCGAAAGGAGTCGACGGTGGTCGCTGAGCTCAACGAGCATGCAAAGGCGCAGCAGGAGTGGCGGCGCGAGGCCGACGCCGCGCGCCGCGAAGGGCGCATCTTCCTCGACGAGAACGAACGGCGTGCCAAGACCCTGTGGGAACAGCACCAGAAGAATGTGCAGAGGCTGGGTGGCCTCACGCCCGGCGCTGCCATAGCAGCGAAATACCGAAGCCGAGCCCAGTGACGACGTTGCCAGGCCTGTGAGCGTTCAGCAACACCGATGCGGATGAGGCGCATGCCCGAGCGGGCGCGTGGCCGAGCGGCACGTCTCCGCGTTCCGCCGGGGGTCGGCGCGCGTGGCCGTCCGGATTCGGCTTACCGCTGTAAGTTAGACTATCGAAGTATCGATCGACGATCGTGAAGATGGAGGACGCGGACGCGCGAGAGCATAGGATGTTTCATTCAGCTCGTATAGTGGCGTAACCGTGCGTCAACTGAGTTGTATCTTCACCTGTAAACATGTACGGCGTCCACGAACGCGGGACGCGCTTTTAGTATCAAGTATGCTGCGCTTGGCGAGTGCCTGACCGCGCGCCGGCGCGGACTCGACCTCCTTTCTACCTGAGGCCCGCAGAGCCGGCGTGGGCGCGGCTACTCGCCTTGTACTAACCGCGACGCCCCACCGCCGGACGACGCCGACGTCCAGGCCGTCCACACACACGCCACAGTTTCGCCACAGTCACCCACATTACAGTAGAGCAACGTTCGGGCCGCTTGTCGGTGACAGTGTGCGCTCCGTTTCCGCGCCGATAGCACACTTCTACCAGCGCAGTTTGCAGTTGCAGTACAGGGCATAATAAGCTCAAGGTTCAGAGCACGAGAGGCGAGGCCCAAAGATCGGCCCTCGAGACCGCGGCGAGAGCGCCGCCCCGAGCGCCTGCACCCTCATCATGCCCCCAAGTGCCCTATGACGGTCAGTACGGCCCTCGTTAGGCCCGCGAAAAGTGGGCCGTCGGGGAAGCGCTCGAGAGAGGATTTAGGAGAAGTCTCGGTCCGGGCACGCGCGCGCCGCGATCAGGGTCCAAAAGTAGATGAGCTGGCAAACCCACATGGATCCTAGCAAGAGCCAGGCCGATGGGTAGCCTAGGTTTTCCCTCGTAGAGCCTGTGGTGGTCGATTCCGCGCCCCAATCGGTGACGAGCATGGCGGCGTACAGCGACGCGAGGAACATGACGAGGTGGTACGAGACGTACGAGTCTGCCGTGGCCGCTTCGGCGGCGCCGCTGCCGACGATAGGATCCACGCGCACCACGACAGCGACAGTGTCGTTGGACGCTGTCGTGGGCACCTGCTCCTTGCCATCCATAGCGTTGCCACCCATCTGGCGCGCGCCGTTTTGGTAGGCCATCCAGGCGATCGAGGCGGCCGCGATCGCCACCGAGATGACCAGCCAGAGAGTGTCCCCCTCCTTGGTCTCCACATAGGGATTGCAGCTCGGCTCTGGGAAGGCGGAGATGGCCGAGAAGGCGAGGTACGTCGAGTAGCACCAGACGAGGCAGGCGACAAGGATGGAGCCATGCTCAGCGATGGGCGAGATCGTGATGCCGAAGTTGATCAGCGAGAAAAGGAGCGACGTCGTGACGGCCGCGTTGTTGAATGCGCATTCCCTCGGGTAGACGCTGTAGAGCACCGCGGTCGCCGCGAACGCGGCGACCACAAGGAGAAAGCACACCTGCAGCCAGCGCGCAGCACACAGCACACGTACGTCGGCGTCGGCGGCGTGGCGAGGGTGCGCCCACGATGGAGCGCCCAAGGAGCGGGCAGAAGGGGGGCACCGATCGAGGGCTGGGAATGGGCGGCGCGCGCGCGTACAAACAGCATGAAGCCCTTGTACTTGCCACCGTGGTTGGTGAGGCCGAAGAAGTTGTCCTCGCGTTCGTCCTTCTCAACGACTTTCGTGCTGAAGGTGTATCCGAAATCGATGAAACAGACCACCTGGTAGATGACGAACAGGGGCGCGCCGATGCGAGCGAACCATGCGAACCCGGCGAAAAGGTCGTTGGGCGCGAAGAGGCACGCGATGACGACCCCGGTGAGCCCAAGGCCCTTGCCGAACCAGAAGCCGCGGTGCATGGTCGTGGAGAAGCTCGTCTTTGTGCAGGTGAGCAGCAGCATCACGAGGAAGAAGCCCGCGAGCGAGAATGTCAGGCGGTAGACGGCCCACATGCCCTGGCAGCTCGTGGAATTGCACATATCGTAGGCGAGGTTGTCGCAGTTGTTGGCAGGTACAGCAGGCTTGATGACAACGCCCGCGACAACAACGGCGGCCTCGGCGGGGGATGGGACGCAGACCGAGGGCGTCGACGTCGGCATGCCAACCTCGTAGCCGATGTTCAGGTCCTTGCCAGAGTACTTGAGTGAGAGGCTCACGATGACGGTCATGGTGATGAAGATCACGTACATCATGTTGGCCCATTTGGGCGACATCATGCATGCGCAGCCCGTGAGACTGCATATGGCCGACGTTGCACACGAGGCTAGGCACGAGCCGAAGCACGTGCCGAGGACGGAACCCATGGGACTGACGACGGATGTGACCGCAAACGTGGCGGCCGCCTCGGGCAGCAGCAGTGGCTCGAGAAGAATTTGCACAAAAAGCGAGCGGAGGCTCCTCAAGTCAAGTCAAGTCAAGTTCAAGTCAAGGAGGCTCCCCAGCGGCTCAAGGGGTGGTTTTCTTTATCCAAATTTACGTTTAGGTGACTTGGGTTTTTATCTTTACGCACTCTGAACTGACAGTTTCGTCTCCAGGGCTCAGGGCTCAGGTTGTCTTCGTCGGGCGCTTGTGGTGATGAAGGTGGTGGTCACCGGGTCGGTGTCGTCGTCACCATCCACATGCACGAATGTTGGCGAAGGCACTGCGCGCCGCTGCCGCCGCTTCTGGGCTTGCCCCAATTCCAAACAGGTCAAGGCGCAGCTCTACCTTTGCCACGGTACCCACGAGCATTCTGGCCGCTACGATAAGCTCGCCGCCGCCTTCGGTGCCGTCGGCGTCGAGGTCCACGCCGTCGACTTCAGCGGGCACGGTAACAGTGCAGGCGAGCGTGGCGATTTTGGCACCGTCGAAGGCGCGGTGTCCGACGTGATCGCGCTGGTGCAGGACACGGCCCGCGCCTCGTTGCCGCTAATCGTGCTTGGCCACTCACTCGGCAGCATGATGGCGATGATCGTGGCGCACCGATTGGCGACAGATCCGTCCCTCCCAAGGCCCGCGATGGTTGTGCTCTCAGGGTTTGCGATGGACAGCATCTCCCCTCCTTTTGGGCTCAAGTTTCTGATCCCGGTGTTGCGGGCGATGCCGAGCGTCATCCGTACCATTTGCGCCCAGCTGGCGAAGACGCAGCCCACCGGGCCGGCGGCCCCGATTCCGTCGCCCTCGGAGCTGACCTCGTTCCCGGAGCGCGCGGCCGATAAGTGGGCCGACCCTCTCAACTACCACGGCTGGATCCAGAACCGCACGGCGCTCGCGTTGCTCGACATGCGGGCTACCTGCCAGGCGCTCCTGCCCCACTTTGGAAGCGCCGTGTCGGGCAGGGGCTTCCCGTTCTTGCTCGTGCACGGGGGCGCCGATGAGCTCTGCCCGCGCAGCGCGTGCGACGCCCTGATGGCCAAGTCCCCACAGCCAGACAAGGAGATGCGCGTCTTTGCGGGGCTGCTGCACGAGGTACTCGACGCGGAGGAGGCGAGGCAGCATGTCGTCGAATGGTGCCGGGCGCGCATCGGTGCCCGGAGTCGGTTGTAGAGTCAGTGTTTTGGCTGCCGAAGTAGGTGCTGCTGCTGTGCTGTTCATGTCACAACGCGCGCGTACTTTCGATTACGCCACGACGACGCTCTTTTTCAAAACGTGTGAATTTTCTTTCGCGGTGGAGTTGGCCGTCTTGGCCGATGAGTCGCAAAGCGAGGTGGAGCGACGACTTGGAGCCCTTTAGCCGTCTCGAGCCTGGCACCCTCGGCCGCGCCATCGGTTCCATGCCATACGAGCGACTCACGGACGAGCCTCTGCAGCCAGAGCCGCTTCCGGCACCTTCGCCGCCTACGGCAACACCCGGGCCTGCCCACAGGCCAGCTTGCGCCTCGTCATTGGCTTCAGAACCATTTAGCCGTCTCTTGCCTGGGACCCTCGGCCGCGCCATGGGCTGCAGCTCGTACGTGCGTTTCGCGGACGAGCCTCGGCAGCCGGAGCCCGAGCCGCCGAAGCCTGTGGCCGCTCCTGCCGCCGCTGCTGCTACTGCCACTCCCGGGCCTCGTTCGGCCTCGTTCGGCTTCGGGGCTCGTTCAGACAAGTCAGCGTGCGTGCCATCTACTGCGCCCACTTCAGTGCCGACGTGCGCGTCCGCGGCTGCACTGCAGCAGCCGCAGCCGTCGCGGCCACCGATCGGTGCGTCGTCTGCCGGTGCGTCGTCTGCCGGTGCGTCGTCTGCGGCGTCAGCCAATCCGAGATGCAGCATCTCCAGCCAATCTCCGAGGAGCTCGAGCACGATCCTAAAGACTGCGGCGGCGGCGGTCAAGCGTGGGAAGACCATCAAAGAGCTGAGCGCCAAGCTCGAGAAGCCGGATGCGTCCAGGCGCGACCGCGCGTGCCTCAAGATTCAGCGATGGTACCGGCAGCACAGTGCGATGTACGCGGCGTACGGTCCGATGATGTTCGCCAACAAGGACGGTTCCATGTCCGATTTTGGGATGGTCTCGTTCCTGTCGGGCTCACGCGTGGCGCGCTTCATCCGCGTCTCAGACACGACGTCGTGCGCGGCGCTCTCACACTTCCTCGAAAAGTTTTGGCGGCTGCCGCGCCCTGACGTGCTCATCTCGGTGACGGGATCTGCAGCGACCCTGACCCTCACCGCCAACCTGCAGCGCGTCTTCGACCGCGGCCTCGCGACGGCGGCCGCGATGACCAACGCGTGGATCTTCACCGGCGGCACGGACAGCGGCGTGATGAAGCTCGTGGGCGAGGCGATACATAAGTATGGTCTCGACGTTCCCTTAGTCGGGGTCGCCCCCTGGGGCGCCGTGTTGGGCAGACAGGGCATGCACGGCTGCAAGGGCGACACGCGCGTGTATCGCGCCGGCGGCCAGAGCGGCCCGCACGCAGCGCGCCTCAATCCGTACCACACGCACCAGATCCTCGTCGACGGCCACCGGCAATACGATGAGGGTTCCATCGCTTGGGGACATGAGGTGAAGACCTCTCTCGAGTGCCGCCGCTGATGACGCCACTGATTGCGTCTCAGAGTGCATGCTGATTGCCTCCCTCCTCAGGTGAAGATGCGAGCCGATCTCGAGCTCCCCGTGCCTGATTGCATTGCTGATTGCGTCTCAGAGTGCATTACTGATTGCCTCCCTCCTCAGGTGAAGATGCGAGCCGATCTCGAGCTCCCCGTGCCTGATTGCATTGCTGATTGCGTCTCTGAGTGCATGCTGATTGCCTCCCTCCTCAGGTGAAGATGCGAGCCGATCTCGAGCACACGTACGCGAAGATGAAGGGCGTGCCCGTCGTGCTGCTCGTAGTGCAGGGCGGCCCGGGCACCCTCGACATGATGCTTGCGTCGGCCGAGCAGGGCTCGCCCCTCCTCGTGCTCGCGGACAGTGGCGGCGCGGCTACGGCGCTCTGGCAGTACTGCGAGCGCGGGATTGGGAGCGTTCAAGACGGCGCCTTTCTCGAGTCGGAGGCGAAGCTTGAGACGCTGCGTCAGATGAACGAGGCGCGGGAGGGCACCCTCCTCTCCTTCTTTCAGGCACGCCGAGTGCCTCTGGTGGCCTCTGATGATTGCCTTTGAGGATTGCCTCTGAAGGTCTCTGATGATTGCCTTCTGATGGCCTCTGATGAGTGCCTCTGATGGCCTCCGATGGTCTTTAATGGTCTCTGACAAATGGCACGCTGCTCTCCTGCCTTCAGCTCGCGGATGAGGCCACGGATGAGACGATGGCCACGGCGCTGCTCCGCTGCCTCTTCCGCAACCTCATGTTCTACCAGAGCTCGGGCGATCACGCCCTCGAGCAGGTGTGATGGCGACTGATTGCATGCTGATGGCCCTCCCTCATTGCATGCTGACCTCGAGCATGCATCCTTCTTCGACGGCTCGGCGACTCAGGGTTCGTCTATGAAAGCGTCGCGTAGTGCACCGACACCGTCATCGCTCAGCACCACCAAGCTCGTTCGCGTCGTGCAGCTCGCTGAGAAGAATGAGAGTCGTCGGCATGACCATATGCAACGCGCGCTGCTGCTTGCCGTCAAATGGAACCAGGTGCGTGCCCTGAATGGCCCTGAATGGCCCTGGATGGCCCTGGATGGCCCTGGATGGCCCTGGATGGCCCTGGATGGCCCTGGATGGCCCTGGACTATCATTGAGTGCCTCGGAGTGCCTCGGAGTACCTCGGAGTGCCTCTGATGAGCTTTGTCTCCTCCCCTCTTCCGCAGCCCGATTTCGCGCGCCGCATGCTCATGGAGCTGCCGTCCACCGAGGATTACTCGCGCCCGCTGCGCAAGATGCTCCAGCATGCGCTCGAGTACCAGAACACAGAGATTGTCAAGCTGCTGCTCGAGCGACCGGGCTCCAAGATCGACCAGGTACGCAATTTGCCTCGAATTGGCTATGTTGGCCTCTGACGACCTCTGATGGCATCTGGTGGCCCTCTGATGGCCTCTGATGACCGCTGATGGCCTCGAACTGGCTCTGATGGCCACTGATGACCTCTGATGATCTCGGATGATCTCGAATGATCTCGAATGGTCTCGAATGGCCTCCGATTGCTCCATACGCCTTCATACGCCTCCATACGCCACCATACGCCTTAATTGCCTTTCACATGGCTTCTCCATCCATCCACAGGTCAACCTGTGCCAGCTGTACCTGCAGGAAGACCCGTACAACTTTCTGCGCGCCGACGTTGAGCTCCAAGAGCGTCTCGATCAGCGACTCGCTGACGGCTCGGTCGCACGCAACCTGAGCTACTCGCTCTACCTCGAGGTAGTAGGCCCCTTTTTGCGCTCGGCCTCGCCCCTGCTCTACGCGGCAGTCTCGCATCAGCGGCGCGCGTCGGAGGTCGATTTGTTCTTCTGGGCAGTCTTCATGGGCAACGTGCACCTGGCACGTGAACTTTGGGCGCACGTGGAGAACCCGCTACACTGCGCGCTGATCGCGAGCCACCTGCTGCAGAAGATGCACGGCAAGGTGAGCTGGGGCAAGGCGAAGGTCAAAGAGGCACATGAGACTCTGGAGCGCTGGGCCATCTCCGTGCTCGACGGTGTCGAGGAGCAGGTGGGATTGCGACGGATGGCAGGTTGATGGCCCTCCCGCATTCGCGTTGCATGCTGATTGCGACTGATGGCAGGTTGATGGCCCTCCCGCATTCGCATTGCATGCTGACCCACCTGCATGCTCGAGGGTGGTGTTGAGCCTCAGGAGGTCGCGCACGTCATCCTGTCGCAGAACGTGCCCGAATGGCATATGGGAGCGCTCGTCGAGCTCGCTCTTCACATGGAGCGCAAGAACTTTTTGGCGCACCGGCATTGCCAGTCTCTCATGGACCTGTGGTGGCGTGGCGGCTACCCAGGCTCGTTCTGCCTGCTCTCGGCCGACCAGAACGCCTTCTCGCTCTGTGCGTACATCGTGCTGCCCTTCCTCAACCCGTACCTCCAGATGGCGGAGGACCACAAAGACATGAAGAACGTGCGCACGACCGCGCAGCTCGAGGATCTGCTCTACGGGGCGCTCGCGCAGGCGCTGCGCCTCTCTTCCCGAGAGCGATCTGCGGCCAAGGGCTCGGCGAACCTTAAGATGGCTTCCACAGTCGCGCGCGCCAAGACGGCGAACAGCGTCTCCTCGCCCGACAAACCCGATGCATTGAAGCACCAGAGTCTCTTCACGGTGCGCACGAAGAGCATGAATGACATGCTGGAGGACAGTTCGGAGCCCAAGGCCGAGGGCGCAGTGCATCATCTCGAGGGCATGGACATCGTCGCCCAGGATGCCTCCTGGGTGGCCGCGCGCGTGCGCCGAGCACAGACCAAGGGCAGCATGCACCTCGGCACACCTCGGGGAGCGCGCCGGATCATTCTCTTGAACGCAGAGTTGCCGGCAGGCGCCCAACCTCCATCGGCCTTCGTGTCGTTCTATAGGGTGCCTCTGGTCAAGTTCTGGGTGCGGGCGCTCTGGCAACTCGCCTTCCTCGCGCTGTATGCGTATGAGCTCACGCACCTGCTCACTGCCGACCAGCTCGCGACCCTCGCGGCCGGCGACGCGGGCCTCTCGCTGCCGCCTCTCAACCCAACCGAGGGGCTCTTCATCGTGTGGTCTCTCACCCTGGGGCTCGAGCAGTGGCATCTGCACGTGAGCATGCGCGGCTTCGGACTGACGGCCACGATGCCTGTCCAGGGCATCGTGCAATTTGCGTATGCGCTCCTGGCGCTGGCGATCGGGGTGCGTCTCCTTTCGGTCGCGCCGGTGCCGAGTGAGTATGCGGACGTGGCGCTGCCGCTACAGCACTCGTGCTATCTGCTCTACCAGACCCTCGTGTCAATGGACGCGGTGCCCATCAGCATCGAGCTCTTCAATTTCATGTGGCCGTCGCTCTCGTTTGAACCCTGCTGCACCACGGCTCGGCATGCAAGTGCTCACCACGTCGCCCTCCCCTCCCCACAGGTGGCCGTCGCTCTCTTTTGGTGTGCTCACGATCATCATGGAGCAGATGCTGGTCGACCTCTCCCTCTTCCTCGTCTTCTTTGCAGTCATCTTGCTGGGCTTCAGCGGTGCCCTTCTCGGCCTCTCCGAGACCTCGACGCATCGGCTCTCCGACGAGCCGACGACCATGCTGTGGAACTGGCTGTGGGGTTCCAACGACGATCCTGCGCCTCTGCTCGTCGGGTCGCCTGCCGCGGGCACCACCCCCCTCACCCCCCTCACCCCCATCACCTCCGACTCCATCGCCTCCATCCTCGCCGCCTCTAAGGCGTCTTCCGCCGCTGCCCTCGGACGCATGCTACGTGGCACGGGCGCAGATGACGAAGCGGATGCGGACGGCTCGCTGCCGCTGCTCGCACTGCCGCTCTGGGCCATGTTCACCGACCTCGAGACCGAACGATTCTCGTCGATCCCCTTTGCCCTGCCGCTCATGTATGTGCTGATGATGGTCATCAACGTGGTGCTCGTCAACCTATTGATCGCCATGTTTGCCGACACGTACGCGCGCATCAAGGGCAATGCCGAAGTCGAGTACCACTACCAGCGCTTCCTGCCCATCTTTGAGCACAACCACGTCATCGCCGCCATCCCGCCTCCCTTCTCGCTGCCGCTGCTCCTGACGAAACTCCTCGCTGAGATCGGCGCCGCGCTCCGGCGCTACATGTGCCGGACGGACATCTCCCTCGCCGAGCTCGGCGTCGAGAAGCTGCACAAGCTCGCGGCCGCGCGCCCGCTCAACCAGCGTATCTCGCGCACCCCCGTCTCCAAAAAGTACGTGCAGCGCTTCCTGCTCCATGACCGCGGGCGCCCACAGCATGCATGTGCTCACCACGGCGCCTCCCTTCCCACAGGTACGTGCAGCGCTTCCTGCTCCATGACCGAGCGGGCACCGACGCAGCGGGCGCCACCCCTCAGGCGCTGCTCAAGCGCGTCGAGGCGCAGCTGAGCGCGCTGGACGAACGCTTGGGGCAGCAGATGGAGCGTGTCGAGGGGCTCCTAGCCCCACGTCCCCACGGCCCGACCGACGCTGACCTGCGCGCCGCCGTTGCGACGCTGCACGCGCGGCTCGAGCGTGAGAAGCCCTCGGGCGGCTCACCCGACCCATCCAAGCCCTCCCGCACTCGTGGACTCCTGTGGGGAAATGCATTGGGCGTAGGGGCGCAAGGCAACTCCGCGGCGAACCGCGCATCACTTGACCACGTGTGATGATCAGCGCTCACGAAACCGAGCTCTGAAGTAACCGAGCTCATGCCATGATGATGATCTCTGATTACGTGTCGACAGCCAGCGCTGATTCTTGTTGCTCTGACTCGCGGCCGCGTGCTCAATGAGTCACTGCAGCTCGTGTGGATCGGCGCGCGACCACGTAGTCTCAGACCGACGAGAATGGCCGCATTCAATCATTAGCCGATGCCGATTAGGATACAATATTACAATTAGGCTGGCACGAGGGTCGCGAGGTAATTCTTCATTGTAGACGGAGGAGTCTATTAAACTTATTACCTTAACCTTTCTCGTCACCTCCGCCATGGAGTGCATCGCATGGACCATGTCCATGAAGTGCAGCTCACCGGCACGCCAACGCAGGTGAACCAGGACACACCGGGTCGCACCGTAAGACATCAGGCGCGGGATCGGGGTGCGGAGACAGCAGGCACGCGGCGCGGCGCGGTGCCAATAGCGCCACAGCACGGAGCCCAGACCCCCTTCCGTTCCTACTGTTTACATCCGACCACGTGGCGTGCGCATTGGCCACAACCAGTCGGAGTTCCACTTCCAGCTGCCACAGTGCACACTCTCAGTGCCGCCGGCGCCGGGCGCCGCGCCCGGCGCCGCTTGTTGATCCGAATCTCAGTCCATCTCGTCTGCCCCGTCCCCTCTTCCATTCCGCATTCGCATGTCCATTAACTCTCGTTGCTCGTTGGCTGTACAACTGATTTCAGCCGACGGTGCGTTCGCGCACACTCCAACTGACGCTCCATCGTCCATGTGTGGCAGAACTACGGTACGCGACGTGCAGGCTGCGTGTTGAGGCTATGCCACCCCACTGCCCCCGAAGACGAGAGGCGCGGGGGCCGTGTAGGGGCCGTGTAGGGGCCGTGCACGGGGGCCTCAGATCGACCGTTGGCCATGCGCGCGTGTCAAAGTCATCTTCTCGATCTCCTCCAGTTGTTGGGCGAGCGACGACAGGCGTGTGCCGACCATCCCGCTGAGGGCTGCCTCGATGCGGCCGAGCACTTGGCTGGCTTGGTACCGGTAGTCTTCGTCGTAACGAGACTCGAGCGGCTCGGGCGTCGGGCTCAACGAGAGCGGCACGGTCTGCACGCCCTTATCCACCGTCATGGTAACCGTCTTGGCGACAGTCTTGACGGCTTGCACAGTGTGCATGGCCGCGGTGCTCTTTGCCACCGCGCGTGCTGCAGCCGCCGAGACCGCTGCCACTTTGCGTGCCGTGGGATCGAGCGAGGGGTCGAGCGGCAGCTCCGAGTGAAAGGGAGCCTGAAGAGGACGGCTCGCTGGCCCATGGCAGGTGTGTAGGCGGGTGCTCATCGGCGAAGCTAGCAGTACGGAGCCGCACTGCGAGCCGCACCTGCTTTCGGCGACGCTGTCGACGGCACTGACGACGCGCTCACGTGAGGGCAGGTCGTTGGAGGGCTCAGTGGAAGGCACGTCACTCTCAACGTCGCTCTCCCCACCCACGTCCAGCTCCGCCTTGAGCGTGACCTGAAGCGCGTCCGACTCGTGCTCGTCCGACTCCTCTGACTCGTCCTCGTCGACGATCGAGTACGACTCCACGCGGCGGGCCTCTTTGTGCATGCTGGACGCAGCAGCGGCCGTGTTCCAAGCCCTCTGGAGCTCGAGCTCATCTTCGCTGTCCAGTTCGTGCGCGTGCCGGTCGCCGAGCACTCGGCATGCCGCGCTCACCGCGAGCATCCGGCACACCTCGCCGTTCTGGATGAGAGTCGGCTCCTCCTTGCGCTCGCCTGCGTCGTCGAGCGGTTGGTTGAACCGCCGGAGCCGATCGAGCGTCTTCTTGGAATCGGCAGCTGGCACGTGGGAAGCGGAAGGCAGGTGGATGCTCTCTTGCCACTTGCCGATGGTCGTGCTCCACGTCATTCTGAGCCCGTTGGCACCCTTGGGCGCCGCGCCGGGCGGCCGCTTGTGCGTGCCCGAGCCGGCGTCGCCGCTCACGACTGCGACAGCGCCCCGGCCGATGCTGCCGGATACAAGGCCCCGATCCGCGACATCAAACGCGCTAAGCATGTCCTCGTGGTCAGGACGCGGGCTCGGAGTCGCCGAGGATGAAAAGATGGTCGACTCGCTCGACAGCACGTGCAGCAGCCGAGGCTGCGCCTTTGGTACCGGTGCCGGTGCTGGCATCCGTGGCATCGACCCACCTGTCGGCGGACTGCCCAACATGGAGAGTGGCAGGCTCGGCAGGTATCTCGGCAGGATTGCCTGGTACTGGCTTCCGACGCGTATCTTGCGCACTCCCGTTGGTGCCACCTTCACACCCCTTCTCTCGAGCGTCGCCCGCGCCTGCTCAGAAGCAAACCTGACGACTGGCACCTGGGAGCAGGCACGGGATGGCTTGCGTTGGGCGAGGGGTGGAGAAGTGGTGTCTTCCTCATCGTCTGCGTCGTCATCATCGGTGAGCATCAGTTTTGCTGCCGCGGCAACGAGCTTGCGGCGCTTCGATGGAGTGGTCGCAGGAGCATCAATGTGAGGTGCAGCACCCCGTGAAGATGGCCGAGGCATCGCCATCGGCGATGTTGTGGTGACGACGGGGTTGGGCGACGGCGTGGTGTCGTGGCGCTCGGCGTGCAAGTGGGCAGTGGCTTCGAACATGCCATCGGATAAGCCATCGGAAGACTCGTCGTCGAGAGAGTCCGTGAAGTCCAATCCATCCCAGGCCATCTCGGCTGCAGAAAGCTTCAGAGACAGGCGTCGTGTGGTTCTCGTCGCGATCTTTCGACCGCGGCGAGACGTGTGATCTCTTTTGGGATTTTTGTTCACAAATGCACATGCATGCTTCGCTTCATGCGCGCCACGGCTGACATGGCCGCAAGAGGACTGACGTAGAGGGGGATAGGAGCGCCGGTTTTCGCTAATTAGAGGGGGGGCCTTCGTGCGATGCCAACAGTGTGAATATAGTTCTGAACAAACAGCTCGAGTTTCTTCCAGAAGCCGACGAGACGTCTCTCTGCGCTCGCTCCCTCCTATCCATGCCGCTCAAGCTTCAAATCAAGATAGCGTCGGGCTCGACGATTGCAATCGAGGTGGAACCCACACAGACGGTCAAGGAGCTCAAGGAGGTTGTGGCGGTGGCCTCCGGCGTGCCTGCTATCCAGCAGCGCCTCATCTACTCGGGAAAAGTACTCAAGGACCCTGAGACAGTTGCGTCGTACAACGTGCAGGAGGGCCACACGGTTCACATGGTCAAGGGACCTCCACCTGCTGGCGCTCCGGCGGTGCCGACCGCGGGGGCGCCTGCTGCCGCGCCTGCTGCGCCTCCTGCGCCTGCCTTTGGCGCCGGTGGCATGGGTGGTCCCGCCGCCGGCATGGGCGGCATGGGCGGCATGGGCGGCGTGGGCGGCATGGGCGGCATGGGCGGCATGGGCATGAACCCAGCGATGATGGCGGCGCTGATGGGCGGTGGCATGGGTGGCGGCGCCGGCGGCGCCGGGGGCATGCCGCTCGCCAATCCGATGATGGGCGGTGCCATGGGTGGCCTTGGCGGCATGCAGGTGGACCCACAGGTGATGATGCAGATGATGCAGAACCCGGGCGTGCAGCAGATGATGCAGGCCATGATGACCGACCCTCAAGCGATGGCCTCCATGCAGCAGACTATGATGGCGATGCACCAGCCCGGCGGGGCCGACCCACAGGCGCTCATGAACTCGATGCAGACGATCATGCGCAACCCGGCGATGCAACAGGCCATGGGCGCGATGATGGCCGACCCGAACTTCCTCCAGATGATGATGCAACGACAGATGGCCGCGATGGGTGCTGCGGGCGGCGGCGGCATGGGCGGCATGGCAGGCATGGGCGGCATGAACCCGGCGGTCCTGCAGGCCCTAATGGGCGGCCCGCTTGCACTGCCGGCGCCGCCTCCCACCGCGCCCGGCGCCGCCGCCGCTGTTCCTGGGGCATCACCTCCTGGGGCAGTGGGAGGAGCCCCGGCCGCCTTCGACCCCGCGATGGTCAACAACCTGCTTGCAGGCATGCTGGGCAACCCAGCGGCGACAGGCATGCTGGGCAACCCGGCAGCACCCGTCGCACCCGTCGACCCTGCCGTCAGGTTCGCCTCGCAGAACTCGCAGCTGCATGACATGGGCTTCCTTGATGCAGAAGCCAACCTGCGCGCGCTCACCGCCACCGGCGGAAACGTCAACGCCGCCGTCGAGCGAATCCTGAGCGGCCTCTGACGAATCCTGAGCGGCCTCTGACGAATCCTGAGCGGCCTCTGACGAATCCTGAGCGGCCTCTGAGCGCGAGCACGCACATGCGCGCGTGAGAGTCGGCCGTGGTGGCGCCGCACGAGGTCCTCGCACGAGGCTGCACGCTCAAGGCGGCCGTGGCCTCTGCAAACAGCTACAACTTACATGGATTGTCCCGGAGTGCTGTGTTTAAAGTGTGTGTGTATGTGCTGTGTGCGTGCTGGCGGACGCTCGGGGAGCTCTCGTCGCTCCGCCCCTCCTCAGGAGCGCGGGTTCTGAGCTGGAAATATTGACACAAAAAACGTGCCAAGCACGGCTGGGGCAAGCGGACGCAAAACACGAATGACTTTCCGTGGTTTTTGGTTACCGTGTCTCGTCTTGAATCTACAATGATCTCAATCTTATGTTATATGTAGACGTCGTCGGCGCGTTGTGTGAACAGCATCAGCACGTAGAAGTACCGGTTACGTTTATTTATGTTCCGTGTGTGTCCCGGCTCTTTTCCCGGCTCCCCCCGGTGTGCCGGTGTTTTGACTTAACATGTAAGTTTTGTCTTTTACTTTTGACGGATGACGCGACAACGAAGTTTCCAATCGTGTTAGCGTACTGCTTTCTGAGCCTGACCCCCAAAGCACACTCACGGATACATCGTACTTCCAAGTACGATTAATTCACATTTATGACGAACGTCGTTCACAACAAAGTTGGTGTGAACCGGGACGTCCGCAACCCCGAGCAAGCGTGGAGATGTGGTGAAGCGCCTCTCTTTTCGTTTTGCACGCACGCAGGAGGCAAACGAGCAGCGCTCGCACAATCCTGGCATAACATTTCGACAGCCCTACAGTTCGACTCTGCCGCGTCGCCGATCACAATCATGCAGCACACTCGCGAGGTCGAGTCATTCACGATCTGCACGTCCGATGGAGAGGAGCTCCAATTCTCAAGAGATGCGGTGAGGCGCGCCGGATTTCTCAAGGACATGATAGAGCACACCGAGGGCAACGTCCTCCGAGTGGAGCGCGCTGCACCACCGGTCTCTTTGGTGATCGCCCAGCTTGCAAGCACGGGCTTCTTTGCCTCTCGCTGACGTTGCGCTCGAAGAGCTCGTGTGCGCCATGGAGGCAGCAAACTACCTCTACGCCTCTGAAGCCTTCAAGGTTCTGGCCACGGAGCTCTTCCGCCGTGCTGACGGCCTGGATGTTCATGCGTTGTGTGAGATGTTCTGCGTGCGCAACGAGGAGACCATTCCCCAGACGGCCCACGCATTGATGCTCGCAGAGCCGCTCTTCGAGCCCGAGGGCGATGGGGCCCCAGAGGAAAGTTCACAGGAGGACGACAAGGAGTCGTCTTCGAGCATGGTCGCCCCACCGCCACTCCGTCACTCCGTTGCTAGCCAACTTGGCTCCGAGGACGCCATCCGAGCCGCGCTCGAGTACGCTCCCACTGCGCTGCTGCGCACATTGAAGGCGGTGAGCAGCGCATGGAAACTACGCGCACGCCACCAACTCTGCTCTCGTGTGTGTCCGCTCGCGGCTCGGCCCCTCGACGACGCGGGTCGGCCAGCGACAGTGCCAAAGCGTCGTGAGGATGTCACAGCCATCGACGTGGAGTACCTCATCGGCGAAGGCTGTCCGTGGGAGGTTGCCGCGGCCGGGCAGATGCTTCCCGGACTTACTAAGCTGCTTGGCTACGGCTTCACAGTGGACGTCGCAGCTGTCCGGCAAGCAGAACTGGGAGCTGAGGGGGAAGGCGACGAGGATCATGATGAGGATCATGATGTTCGAGATACTTTGTCAAGAGTACTTTGTCAAGAGGCCCTGCGTGCATGCATTGCACCGGAGGAAGGGGAGGTGCCACAGAAGCTGCTCCTGGCTGCCGTCGCGTTGGCAGCGAGCGGGACCATCGGCGGCATTCCGGTGCAGCAGCTACGTGAGGGTAGCGTCAAGGAGCTCGATCTCCGGGATTGTCACCTTGGGCACGTGGCCACTCGGCTTCTTGCCATGATGCTTCCGATCAATGGCGCATTGACGGAGGTACGCTGGCCCAGCGTGTTTGGACCACAAATTGTGACCTGTTCTGAGCTGACAGCTTGCGCTCTTTGCATTCAGGTTAACCTCGACGGTTATGCGCTGCCCATCAAGAAGCTCAAGGGCACCGAGCCAGTCGAGTCCCTCGACCTCTCAAACAAGCGCCTCGGTGTTGCCTCTGCCATCGTGATCGCCTCGCTGATCGGCGTCAACGGCGCGCTGACGACTATCAACCTCTCCAAAAACATGCTGTGCGGTGTGGACATTTGGGGCCGGGGAACGTTGAGGGGAACGTACACCGCCGAGGGCATCACTGCAATCGCCGACGCCATGCGCGTTAATGGCGGGCTGACGGTGGCCAACCTCCTGCTCAATCAACTTGATGCGGAGTCCGCCAAGATGCTCGCTGAAGTCGCCAAGCAGAAGGGTATCTCGCTCTGCGGCATCCAGCGTGACCAGACCACCGCTGACTTCTCCACCGCTGACTTCTCCGACCAATTCCTCAAGCCGCCCGATGCGATCCTTCTGGCGTCAGACCTGTCACAGGCCGTTGTCACAGGCGGGCTGACGAGCATCAACATGTCCGGAAATCATCTCACCGACTCTGGCAGGGACATGACGGGCATCAAGGAGCTCGCAGCAGCTCTTGGCGTCGACGGCGCGCTGACGAGCCTGGACCTTTCCAACAATGCACTCTGTGGAGTGGTCAAAGGGCTATTTGGCACGGTCAGCGGTACCTACACTGAAGAGGGCATCACAGCAATTGCGGAGGCTCTGCGCATCAATGGCGCATTGACGTCCGTCAAGCTCAGGGGCAACAAGCTCGGGGACGAGGGCTGGGGTGCCATCTTTGCCGCCATCTGCGGCAACAAGGACAGCAAGATCATGTCTATGGACGCATCCTCCGAGAACATCGGCCCTGCTGGTGTCAAGTTGATCGCCGAGGCGCTCCGCACGAGCGTCACAGGCTCGCTGGCGTTGGCCAACCTCCTGGGCAATCAGCTTGATGTGGAGTCCGCCAAGATGCTCGCTGAGGTTGCCAAGCAGAAGGGTATCTCGCTCTGCGGCATTCAGCGCGATCAAACCACCGCTGACTTCTCCAACCAGGGTCTCAGAGAGGGTAATGCGATCCTGCTTGCGTCGGACCTGTCACAGGCTGGTGTCACAGGTGCGCTGATAAAGTTGTCTATTTATGGCAACCACGTTGGTGATGAGGGAGTTGGTGCGATCTGCGAGGCCATCCAGAGCAATAAGGAGACCCAGCTCGCAACGATCAACATGGGCCAAATCGGCATCGGTCCAGTGGGAGCAAAGTCTGTGGCGGCCATGGTGGCTGTCACAAGCACGCTGACGGAGTGTAATGTCCGCGGAAACTTCTTGGACAGCGAGTCAGCGAAAAAGCTCGCCAAGATCGGCAACGAAAAAGGCACCATGCTGTTCGGCATCAAGCGCGATCAGAAAGAGGCCAACTTTGCCAACCTGGGCCTCGGCCCAGCAGACGCCATCCTCATTTCGTCGGACCTTGCCATAGGCGCGCTGACGGTGGTCAACCTCCTGGGCAATCGGCTTGATGCAGAGTCCGCCAAGACGCTCGCTGAGGTCGCCAAGCAGAAGGGTATCTCGCTCTGCGGCATCCGGCGCGATCAAACCAACGCTGACTTCTTCGGCAATGGCCTCCAGCCACCCGATGCAATCTTGCTGGCGTCGGACCTGTCACAGGCCGTTGTCACAGGTTCGCTGAAGGTGACTGACCTCCTGCACAATCAACTTGATGCGGAGTCCGCCAAGATGCTCGCTGAAGTCGCCAAGCAGAAGGGTATCTCGCTCTGCGGCATCCAGCGCAGCCAGACCACCGCTGACTTCTCCAAGCAGAGCCTCAAGCCGCCCGATGCGATGCTGCTGGCGTCGGACCTGTCACAGGCCGGTGTCACAGGCGCGCTGACACACCTCTCGCTTGTTGATAACATAAAGCTGGGCGACGAAGGTGTGGAGGCGCTCTCAGTTGCTATCGAGCAGAGTATGAGCCTCAGCAAGCTTGACCTGAGCAACTCGGTTTCATCAACCATTTTCGGCCCAAAGGGAGCGACCGCATTGGCTAAGGCACTTGCCATCAATAGCTCGCTGACTCAAATAGAGTACGTCCCCCCCGACTCGTACTTACCGAATGTGGACAACTCGTTGCCAGCACCTGAGCTCTTTCGGCACCCACTCGTACCGTGTGCTTTCTGGTGTTTGTGCCTGCAGGTTGCAGGGCAACTACCTTGGTGGGAAGGGTGCCAAAGCGGTCGCCGACGCCTTGCGTGTCAACAGCTCGCTCAGGAAGGTAAGTTTCCTTACGTTTCCTTATCAGCCCACATCCGCATGACCCCTCTTTCCTGACCCGTTTGTTTCTTAGCCTGTGCAGTTGAGTCTCACAAACACCCGCCTCTGTGGTGTCTGGTTTCACAAGGGCATGCCCACAGGCACTTACAACGCGGAGGGCATCACAGCCGTCGCTGACGCTCTGCGCGTCAATAGCTCGCTGACAAGCCTGGACCTCTCCAACAACGCACTCTGCGGAGTTCAGTTGACATTCGGCAGTGACACAGGCACCTACACTGCAGAGGGCATCACAGCGATTGCCGACGCTCTGCGAGTCAATGGCGGGCTGACAGCCCTGGATTTGTCCTCTAACAGCCTCAAGGATGAGGGCGTAAGCGCAGTCTGCGAGGCCATCCAGAGCAACAAGGAGACGAAACTCGCGTCGCTCAACTTCAAGGACAACAGCATTGGTCCAGTGGGAGCAAAGTCAGTGGCGGCCATGGTGGCCGTCACAAGCTCATTAACCGAGTGCAACCTCAACTACAACAGCATTGACAGCGAAGGGAAGGCCTCCATTCGTAACGCAGTGCAAGGAAAGGCTGGCTTTGAGCTGCGGATTTGAGCTGCGGATACTTAGAGCCGGTACTTAGAGCCGCTACGCGTCTGCAGCGCGCGCCTTCATTGTTTTACTCCGACGCGGCTATTTGAACAGGCTGGTCAGCTCCGGGGTCGTGACGTGGTCAACTATTCGCTGCGTGTTTTGCAAGCGTGTGCCCGGCCTGTGCGGCTCTCAGTGGGAGCGTTCTCGTGGTGGGTGGTGGGTCGGGAGGGTCGGTTGTGAGGTACTGAGATTGTCTGTGACTGTGTGATCCGTGTGGCCCGTGTGTGTCCCGGCTCCCCCCGGTGGTTTTAAACAATTTACTTTGAGACGGTGGCGTCGACCGGGGGCAGACGAGGGTCATGAATGGGTCGTCCAAAGCTGCAGTCCAAAGCGTTAGCCTCCAAAGTCTCCAGTTAAGTTAAGTTAAGTTACTTCATAAACAACAGACAACCTAACGGAAGCCTATCGAATGTGCTCTCGAGGCTAGCAGTGGGGGTGAGAGTCGACGGAGATGGTGAGACACAACGGAAGGAGCACGAACGGGAGGGAGACCAGGAGGAGACACGCCACAGGGTGCTAGCCTGCGTGCCCTCGAGTACAGGTAGAGATCGAAGAGAATAGATAGAGAGAAGGGATTGGGGAGAGAAAGAGGGAGGGACATAAGCGCCTGCTCGACCGAGGAGCTCGAGGCCGGTCGGCGCCGCGTCACGCTCACCGAGATTACCAGCACAAGGGAGAGGGCCCGTCCCGCAGTCGCGTGAGCAACACAGACTCGGAACCCTCGCCCTCGCACCGTTCGGCTCAGCTCACGCTCGCCTCGTCCGCCGCCAGTCGTAGATCATTAGCCCTCGCCATTGCCAACCGTTTCCGATGACCCTTGCCCTTCCTCATGCACCGCTTGTGCTTCCTCTTCTTGATGTCCCCAGCCGCGCCGCCGCCGTACTCTGCGCGCTGCATCGACGCGTTCTCTTTGCCCACCATAGCCTCGTCCTCGTCGCTGTCCTCCGCCTCGCACGCCGCCATCGACGCCCCCTGCTCGACGCCGTCGGCACTCTCGCAGCCCATGTCGCCGCCGTCTTCACCCTCGAGCCCTCGTCCATCAGCGCTGTTGCCGCCGCTCACGCCGTCGCCGTCATGCCGGACGCACCCTACAGACACCCCCTCGCTCTGCTGCTCCCTCTCTGCATCCTGTGCATGCACCTCCGCTACTACATCCATGCTACACATCAGCTCATCATGAACGTCGTCAGACGCCATCTCACTCATGCACTCGGCAACCTCTCTCGCCGCGCTCAGCTCGCCCGTGAGCTCATCATTCATCTCAAGTCCGCACGCCGCCCATCTCGCGGCGAGGCCCTTTGTGCTCTCTGCCAGCCGCGCGTCAAACCAGCCGCACCGTTGCACCGCCTCGTCGTCGTCGTCAACAGCATCCTCGCCGGCCAGCGACACACCGTGTTGCTGAGTCGCCTGACAAAAGGGGGCTCGGCGCACCGCCTCGTCGACCTCGGACTCCTCCTCGATGTCCTCATTCACCGTGCCATACAGCTGCGTCGCCTGAAGTAGAGGCGCTGCCACATCATCAACAATCATCTCGTCGAAATCGCCATCCATGTGAGCCGGCGCCACGCCAACGCCGCCCTCATCTGCGCGCTCGTCTGCGCCGCCAATAGCCCGCGCTGCCCTCATCGCCTCGCCGCCATCCGGCATCAGCCACGCGCGCGCGCCCACCGCCGACGCTTCGCGCATGAGCCGCAGCGCCCTTTCTCGGCCACCGTCGGCGAGCAGCGCGCTCTCCTCTTCGTCCGGCTCCGACAGACCCTCGAAGCCGCGCTCGATGCGCCTCTCGAGCAGCTCGCCAAGCTCTCGCTCCTGCTCGAGCCGAGCATACTTGAACCGGCCCTCTTCAGCTCTCAACCGCTCCCGTTCCTTGCCCTCATCCCTTTTCTTGCGGAGCTCCTCGCGCCGCGCGTCAGCCGTGCCGTGCGTACGCACGAGCGTCTCGCCGCCCACGACGCGCACAAAACGCCCCGGCTGCAGCTCCGCCGCGATGCCCTTGTCAAAGTCAGCTTCGCTCATCGGCACGCCTGCACTGCCATTGGCCGGATAAAACATGCCGCAAAGTTGCTCGTCGAGAACGCGCCCGCGCCCGCCGGTATAGTGCCTTTGGTAGTCGCCGCCGTACGCTCCGCGCAGCCCCGCATGCCCTCGCTTCATGCGCCCCAGCCAATCGCCGAACTCGGCTCGCAGATGATCGATAACCACCGTGTTGAGCGCGATGGCCCGTGCGACGTACCATTTGTTGAACTTGCGTCGCGCCTCCGCAAGCCGCATGTAGTCAAATTCGCTCCGCGGCCGCGCCTCCTCGCACTCGAGCTCGTCCAGCTCGTCGTCGTCGTCGTTGGCCGCGGCCTCCGCCGTAGACTCCTGCCGCGAGGACTCGCACTGCCAGCAGTCGGCCATCGCCGCTGCTCGGACCGAAGCCGCCGAGGGCATCGCGAACGCGCCGCACAGCGCCTTGGCCGCTAAATATCTGCGGTACCTCCCCAGCTCGCCCGGCTGCCGCTTCGCCAGCAGCGCCACTCTCGCCCATGCCAGCTCGAGGTGTAGGTCGCCCTCACCCTCGCCGTCCTCCGCGCTCGGCACGTCGAGCATCGTCGCGTGCTGCTCGAGAGCCCTGCAGCACGCGCTCCTGGCTGCCTCGCTGATGCCGCTCGCGCACTCGAAGAAGTGGAAAAAGTCGCAACGACACTCAGCGTGGCACGCCGGGCAGATGCAGAGGGGCAGCGTCTCGCCCTCGGTCGGCGTGCTCGACGCAACGCCCTCGCCCAGCTCGGGTAGCACGCTCTGAGCGAAGTTCCGCAAGATGTGGCGCATGCCCACCCTCGTGAGCTCCACTTGGCTACCGTAGCCACCGCCTCTCTGAATCGAGAGAGCGCCCTGGATCCGCCGATCGAACAGCTGCTGCCCCTTGGTGACGTCCAAGCCCTCGCCCTCGAAGTCAAAGAAGGGAGTGGCGAAGAGGCGCCCCTCGAGCAGCTCCGGCGAGGCCGTCCCGTCGACTGCGCAGAGAAGATCGCGCTGCGCCTGCTCAAACATTGCCCGCGCATCCCTGCCCGCTCGGCCCTCCCCCGTCATCTCGTCGTCACTAACCGGCCCCTCCTTGACCAGAAAGACGAGCTCCTCGATCTCGGTCCGCGCCTCGCGCCCCCGTCGAAAGATCTGCCACACCTTGACCCCCTCCCTGATGAGCAGCTGCACCGCGCAAGTGTCGGCGAGCGCGCGCACCTTCTTGGACAGCCTCGAGTCGAGCTCCGCCGCCGACCTCGCGCCCTCAGCCTGATCAGAGCACGTCGATGACGGACCCCATGTCATGCCTGCGCCGCCTACCTTGCACAGGAAGGCCAGCGTGCGCCGCACGACCAGAGGCGGCTCACCGTCGAGAGCGAGCAGCCGCGCCGCGTTGGCGACCGCATCAGCCCAGACATTGGGAATGAACCCGCAATGCGAGCTCAGGCGCAGCGTGTGCACCTCGGCATCCAACATCTGCAGCCATCTGCGTAGCAGCAGCGCCTCCTCCATGCGCAGACCGTAAGTCTCACCGCGCAGCCGTCTCACGTCGCCGTAGCGCCACGCGCGCTCGAAAAAGTCGCATATGTTCTCGCTGTCGATGATGACGAGCAGGTCGCGCGCGCCACTGGGTGCCCTATTCTTGCTGCCCTCCGCACAGAGACCAGCACCGTCGTCAGCGTCCTCGTCAGCACTCGCCGCAGGCCCGGTGACGAGCTCGCAGTCGAGCAGCAACTGCTCTCTGCTGGAGGACCTCGTGAACCGTGAGGCCAGTCAGGAGCGCCACGTGCCGGCGCAGCGCGAGGATGAGCCCGTCGAGTTCGGCTTGATTGTTGTCGTAGTGCGCCGGCAGCCGCCGCCCTTCCAGCACCGGGCATGCGCTGCCTATCGGCTGCAGACCATAAAAGACACCGCTCGCCACCTGCGGCGGCTCGTACGGCGCGCGCAAGCGCAAGCTGCTCCGCTCCTCGTCGCTCGCCATAGCGTAACGCAGCGCCTCGCGCGCGCTGAGCGTCTTGGCCCTGACGAACGCGCCGTCCGTAGCCGCGACGAGAAGGAAACCGCCGCGTCCGCGTGCAACGCAGGCGACCTCGATCTTGCCAATCTCGCCCATGAGCGCCAAATTGATGTCCGTGGCGATGAGCGCCGCCTCGTCGCGCGCAATGCGCACTTTCAACGGCTCGCCGTACGCGTTCGCAAAGAGCGCCCCCTCGTCCGCGCACTCCGCCTCGCGATCGCGCATAAAGCTCCGCGTGACGGCGCACGCGAACGCCATCGGAGCGCGCTCAAAGTGAGAAGGCACGTGCGCCGCTGTGCGCCACCCTCGCCATAAGCTGCCGTTACTCCGCCCATTGTTCCACGCGACGCCATCGTACCGGGCCTCGACGAGTGCATCCGTGAACTTCGCCCCGTCAGCGTCACGCGGCGCAGGCAGCACACGTATCGCCGCCACGCGATTCTCGAAGCCATTCGCCCGTCGTAATTCGGCAGCGCACGTTGCTGACCACGCCGTCGTGTGCGCGCCGGCCGCGTGCTTGCCGGCCTTATCCGCAGCCCTGTCCTCTCGCAAGTTGACCTCTTTGGCGCAGACGCCCTTGGCGCGTAACGCCGCGTAATCGAGCAGCAGGAGGTCGATGAGCTCGATGCGCGCAGCCGCCGCGCGCGGCTCAATGCCAGCAGAACGTCCGGCCGCGGCGAGAAACGCAGCAGCACGCGCCGGCCCTCGCAGCCGGTGCAGGAAGCAGTTGAACGTGTTCGGCTCCCATCTCGAGACGTCTGCCTCGTCCATCCACGCGATCACCTCATCAGTCTCATTGGGCTCAACGTGTTCGGCCGACGCACCGCACGAGCTCACTGCCGTCGTCGCATCGCGTCTCGCCGCGTCACGCCTAGCCGCGCCCTCCAACACTTGCGCCCGTGTGAGCCAGACCGCGTCGCGCCGCCGAGCGCCGCAAAAGATCACCTCGTAAGAGCGCTCGTCGAGCCGACCACCGCCAGCGTCCTTGCACCACAGAATCCCCGCAATCCGCGAGAGCATGCTCAGCGCCCTGCGCCTGCCCACGTTGATCAGCTCAGTGAGCGCGATCTCGCCCTCCATCCGAACGCCACGCTCTCGCCAATCGCCGAGCGCAACCATCGCGCGCGCGTCGCCGGCAACCTCGCGCAACAGCCGTCGCACGTGCGCCTTGTCAATATCGCTCCAGACCCATCCAGGCCTCGCGTAGATGAGCTCGATTCGCTCGGCGCTCAGCAGCTCGCCACAGCCCGCGTGTAGCTCGTCGAGGCTATTGATTCCGAGCCCGTGCAGACGCAGCGAGGGCGTGACGTTGATCATGTTGATGAGCCGCACCTTGGTTGCCGTCTGCTCGCCGCGAGCAGCTGCTCGCCGTGCATCAGCCGCGCACTCTGCCACGCAGGTGCCGCGCCAATTAAGCCCAAGCTTTGCCAGATGCAGCGCCACGCACTCGCTCGGCACGTCGAGCCGTAAGAACGGTAGCCAACGCTCCGAGATCACGAAGTCGAAGGCCGTAGGTGCCTCGTGCGACGGGCCGTCCCAGCCGAGGCTTGCAGCAAAGGCTAAGTGCGCCGCGAGCTGCACCGCGCGTGCGGGCTCGCCCCGCCGGCCGCCAAACGCGCGCGCCCGTTCGTCGATGAAGCCCGCCGCCATCGTAGACTGCACTGGCCGCAGCCCAAGCCCTCCGCACTTGCCCGAGATAAAGGCTCCCACAATCTTGGAGTGCCGTAGCCGGTTGCCGTGGTTGCATAAGACCTTGGTGGCCTTGGCGTCGAGCGCTTTGGCAACCTTCTCAGTGAACGGAATAGTCCTCGCCGGAAAGATGAAGATACCTTGCCAGACCGTATTGATTGCAAGCGACAGCTGATCGCAGCTGCCACCGCCCAAGTTATTGATCATGGTGACGATGGCGCTGGCCCGTGCGCGGTAAGACTCCTCCACTTTGGTCATGTCGAGCTCAGGGTCGAAGTCAATGCCCAGGTATCGATAGGAGATTGCCCGTGCCAGCTCGATATCCTCGCGGGAGCTGCCCAGCGGTACTTTGAACTTGTTGCCGTCGCCGCGAATGAACTCGTTGCGCGACTTGTCCCATGTCCAGGACAGCGACGCCGACTTGGACGCCTCGGCCGCGTCGTGCCCGACCTTGAGCCCCAGGATATCCTCCGACAGCAAGATCATGATGTCCACAGCAGTCTGAATGATGCCCTCGACGGCGTCAGCAAGTGCGCCGTCGTCGGCGTACCAAAGCTGTAGCGCCGCGACGCGCAGCTCGCGCCGATCCGGCAGTGGGCTGCCCGGCACGTAGTTCTCGAGTGCGCGCTGTATGAGCGCCGCCACAGGCAGCGAGAACAACGGCGATTCGACGCCGCCGATGGGCTCGCCTCTCAGCATCGGGGCCAGCTCAGTGGGACCGCCCGCCGTCTTGAACGCGCCCATAACTTGATCCTGAACTTCGAGTAAGATCTGGACCGAGATGGTATTGACGCCGAGCTCGTGTAGGATGAAGGCGACAAGTTGTCTTGAGATGGAGGGGAAGAAGACGCTATAGTCCTGGAAGTAGATGTGGAGGGGCTGTCGCAGCCGCATGTGCAATTCTAACCTTGCCCGCAGTGCCGCAGATTGTTCCGGGCAGCCGCGCCCGGGCTCGAAACCCGCGTTGCACCACGGCCGGTGTGCGCGATGACCTCGGCGCACTCCGGCAAGATGGCGCCGACCACCAACTTCCACAGGTGTGCCTGGATCCATATTTCTCGCCAGCCGCTTAGCTTGCACCTATCCTTGCCGGGCTTCGGAATCAACGTCGCATGCCACGTAGTCCAGCTCGTCGGAAAGGAAAAAGTCGCCACCTCAATCGCAATGGATTCAGCGAAGAGCTTCGCGAGCTCAGGCCCGCCCTGCTTGACGAGCACCACGTTAAACTCATCGAGCCCGGTCGCCAGCTTCTCCTTAACGGACTTGGACAGTTGCATCACCCGTTCGGGTGTAAGCACGCGCTGCAGCAACTCAAGCACTCGCCGGTCGGTGCACTTCTCGCCGGTCTCATTGAACTCCAACTGGTATTCGCCGGTCCAGTACTCATAAACCCTGTCCTTGTCGCCCTCAGACGCATCCGTCGCGTCGATGACTGAGCGGAGCCTGTCGCGCCATAGCCGATCCTCAATGTCGCGCCGTCGCTGCGCGCGCTGCTCATCCGTCTGCACGCCCCGCAGATCCGCCGCCTCGCCGCTTACGTCGAGCTCGGTCTCCATGTCGTCGCCGTTGAGCTCCGCGTGCGCCTCGTGCTTCTCCGCAGCCGTGTCAAGGACCGCGGCGCGCTCACTGATGCTCGAGCTCTGTCCACTCGTTCCGGCGCACTCCTCCCCTGCTGCAGTCTCGCTGTCGCCCTTTGCTGTCAATCCAGCAAGCGTGCAATCAGCCTCGCAGTCGACGAGTGGGATGGGTGCGTTTGCATCAGCACGACGCTCGTCAGCGCAATTGTCGCATTCCCCAGCAATCTTTAAACCCCCTGTCAAAACTTTTCCAGCACTTGGTAACATTTTTCCGCACTTTGAGTCCTCGAGAAAAAACTCCGCGTTCGAGCGATTCCATGCGATTTGTGCGCGTTGTTCGCTAGCCGTCGCGGATCATATCGTCTGACGATTGACGAGGCGCTTACATGCTACGTGGCCCGGGATGAGCCATATTATGATGCCCGGGGAACGTACGAGGTCCTCTACCCCTTTACCGCCATGGGTCGAGCACCCTTCGCTCACTTCCACCATG
>Ga0210243_100474_pt1 | contig 34131 bp, 27 predicted proteins | sample ChrtobMeP5a_32mM_FD_155461 | JGI IMG/M metagenome (GOLD analysis project Ga0210243, IMG submission 155461) | Chrysochromulina tobin associated microbial communities from unialgal haptophyte culture, Seattle, Washington, United States - P5a_32mM | ecosystem: Host-associated > Algae > Haptophytes >...
TAGCAGCAGTGGTTCATACCCGAGTCGGCGCCCTGGGCGCCGTTGACACGAATCGAGGCCGACGCCGCCACACTCAGCGTGCCGCTCACGTCGATCCGCACGGTGCCTCCGCCTGTGCCGCCGTCGCGGAAGTGGCCGTTGGCATACCTTGCGCGCCCGCCGCCACTACCGGCGGTGACGGGCTGCTCGATCACGCCGTACGCGACGCCCCCGGCGTTTCCGCCGTGGCCGGTGCCGCCGGAGCCGCCATGCCCGCCGCCGCTGCCGCCGCCAGTGCCATCCGACGGCTCGGCGCCGCTTCCAGTGCCAAGCAGCTGAGCAAAGCCGCGCGCCGAGGCATCGAGCCTGCTGCTGCCCTGCATGCTCAGGCTTCCGGCAGTGATGTTGATCGACGGTGCCTCGAGCGATGCAGTGATCACGACGGCTCCGGCATAGTTGATCTCGTACGAGCCAGAGGTTGTGCTCCTTGACACGCTGAATGTACAGGTCCCGGCATTGTCGATGCTGTCGCACGATAGGCTTAACTGCCAAGTCGGTGCGATCCCCAAGAGGCACTGTGGGCGCAACGCAATTAAACGCACGCCGTGAACAGCAAAGAGTGCGCGGCCTCTCGGATGGGATGGGTTCGAGCTTCGGCGCGAACCAGCGAGAAGACCAAAGGGGGTGGCGCCATTCGCTTTAGATTCTTACCGGTACAGTACCCTTGTACAGATCTGTACTAGAAACGAACTCAGTACATTACTTGGAGTGTGAATTGGCTGTGAATGGGCTTTTTCACACGCGCCTTTATTCGGAATATTAGGGCACGCAGGATGCAAATAATGGTGTTTATATCCTGGATGTGGCGTGACGTTCATGTGCATACGCGAAGCCAAACTTCGTGCACCTTACCGGTAGTCCGGTGTGCACCGTCTCCGACCCGACGAAGCGACATGGTCGTGGACGTCCCGACCGTCGACCGTGTCCGCCCCTCGGTGTGCGTCCCGGCGCGTCGGGCTGCGTGTATCCTTCCTGTCGGTCGAGGACGAGGTAAAAACATCGTTCGCGCACTGACCGCACCTTTAAGGCGACCTTTGACCTTAATCAAACGTACATCCGTACAGTACTACCAAAACCATAAAAACCATAAACCACCGCACGACTTTTACGCTGCGCGCGCCGTTTCCCCGGCGGGCCTTACAATGTTTACTTTTGATTTATTGTTATTTCGGGCGGAATCACGAAAGCCCATCAGCGCTTTCTTGTATGCACTGTACAGTCGGGGTCGTGTCCCAGCCGGCTGGGCCGGCTGCGTTCGACTAACGTTCGACTCGGCTGCGCGTCGGCATACAGTACAGTCCCGGCCTGAGCTCGGGCCAGCTCGGCCTGTGAGCTCGGCAACTCAACGCGAGTCGTGGAGCCTTCAAAAGCAAGATGCATGCTACCACTACCGCTGCCGCGTCGGCGCCCACTCACTTTTGCACAAGCGCGACGATCTCGCCAAACGTCGTCAACGCGCCCTTGACCGCAGCCAGCAGCGGCGCCTTGTCATTTGTTGGCTTGACCTTGCAGCCATCTGTGCCGCGAGGCACAACGCCCTCGGCGCAGTAGCCGTTGAACGCGTCGCCTCCTAGGAACGACTGCTGCGAGAACGCATACTGGTCAACCTCGAAGAGCTGCTTGCGCATCTTCGCCGTCGCCATCCGAATCTCCTTCGTGTTCCATTTCTGCTCAGCGAGCAGTTTGGAGAGGGGCGCGCCAGTCGTAACCTGGAGGAGATCCCGGAGGTCCGTCCACCGGCCAGAGTTGATGAGAGTGTCGGCGGTGCTCAGCCTGTCCCTCTTTTCCTTCAGCCGGTTGATCGGCAGCCCCGCAACATTCTCGGCCTCCTGCCGCTTCTTCGCGAGCACGAGCCGCTCCTCGTTGCTGAGCGACGCCAACTCTGTGGGCTTGGCGAATGCTGGCAGTGCCGAGAAGGATGTGGAGAGCGCTCCCGCGGCGGCTGCACAAACGGCACGCCGACCAACCGGCGGCGACTGCAGCGCAAGCAGCCCGACGATTGCAGTGAGCAGCATTCTTCCTGTGCGTGATTTTGCGATGAAATTAATTTTTGCATACGCGCTCGTTCTCGCGCAATCTATAGAACACACCACGCACGCAAGCGCCGTGGAATGGCAGCCGGCGAACCAAGCCGCCGTGTCGAGCTCTTTGATGAGTTGCACTCCGCGTAAAAACGCACACTCGTGCAGCGCGGACCGACCGCGTGGACGGGCCGCCAGCGGACTTGAACGCCTCTCTGGCCGCGTTGCCTCCACGTGCCTCCACGTGCCTTCACGCCCCTCAATGCCCACCGCAGCAGAAGCCGTGATTAGCCAACTGCCCTCGCGCGCGGCAACGCGGTGCCTGCGCGCATTTTGCCTCATCGTCGACGCGCGGCCGCGTCTGCCCAGCTCGCGCGACGACGCCAAGGTGCAGTGCGCCATCTGCCGCTTCCTGCTTGCGCTTTATATAGTCGACGTGCTCTCGTGGGTCGTGTTCAAGGTCATCCAATTCGAGGCGATTGCGACGGCGGCGGGCGCGTACGAGTCGGACAGCGAGAGCTTTCCACTCAGCCCCGTCATCTTCGTCACCATCCTCCACACACTCGAGACCACCATCGAGATCGGCGCCTCGGCGGCCGTGCCGCTCGTCTTCCGGCTCGTCGAAGGCGGCGCCGAGCTACACCCGGGACGGCTGGCGGCCTTCTGCATGAAGGTGTACTCGGCTTCGGCGCTGTGCGCGCTCGCCATAAGCGTTGCCTTATCGCCTTGCATCCTCGGCGGCGCCGTCGATGCTGCCGGACAGCAAATGGCAGAGTGTGAGGAGGCCACCTGTGTATGTCCGGCGGTGACGGCATCCCAAGGATCGGCGCCGGCGGCGGCGGCGGCGGCAGCGGTGGCGTGCGATCTCTTGTGGATCCCGACCAACGGCACCAGCGGCGCGTGCTGCCTGCGCCGCGGCGTCGCTGTCGAGTGGTGTGCAGCGGCGGCGAGCTCCTCGTGCCCGCTCGCGCCGCCCGCGCTTGCTGCCGTGCTCTCGAGCGTCTACTGCGTCTTCTACTGCTTCATGAACCAGGTGCGCCACCATTATGGAAGCCGCCATTTCAACAGTTTGATGGGAACCGCGTTCCTCCCTGATCCCCCAGGCAGCGCATCTCCTTCCCCTCACCCCGCTCCTGGCTCCCCCCTCCCTCGTGGCCCCACACACCCCTCCTTCGCGTCAGTTGGGCGACGGTGCCCGGGAGATGGCCGTCACACAATGGCTCGAGGTCTTCGAGGGCATCGACCTCGTCGTACCAGGCTTCGCCTCGGCGAGCAAAGGCTCCTCCTCCCTCCTGTCGCGTTGTGCTGTGTCTCGCCGGCCCGCGAGTGCGCGATCCCTCGCGACTCATCTTCTGCTCCTTCGCATCGTCATCCAGGGCCTCGGCGGTGTGCTGTACGTCAGCGTGCGAAAGCAGGGCACTCTCCGGCTGCTGCTCCTCATCGGCGTCGCGTCGGTGGCCGCCGTCTCGGGAATCGTGGTGCTCTGCAGCAGTGGCCGCGCTGAGGCCCCCAACGGCAGTGGGGGCTCGCCTGAAGGTGCGCCCATTACGGCGTCGCCATCGAATGGCTCGATGCTGCAGCTACTGCGTACGCGCTGGCCGAGCCGCGGCGGTGGGGGCAGTGGCGGTGGCAGCGACGGCGACTGCGACGGCGACGGCGACGGTCGTGGCGCCATTGGCGGCAGCGTTGCCGTTGACAAGGGCGGTTCGAAGCTTGTACTCCCGATTAGGCAATTGAGCCGTTGGGAGGTCTCGCTGACCTTTTTCATCGTCGCGTCGCGCTTCATTCCACAGCAGGCGAGCGACACGGTGCTCGCTTACTTCTCCTCTTCAAGCGCCGTGGTGGACACGCTGGCGGCCGCCGTCGACGGAGGGCAGCCCGACACGGCGCAGGCGATCGAGGGTCTGCTCGCGCCGATTGGTTCGCTCATCTGGCTAATTACGCTCGTGTACCTCGGTCATAAAATCTACCAACTGCCGAGAGAGTGCCCCTCCCGGCCGCATACCGCCGACTTGCACGCGCCGCCGCCGCCCCCGCCCGTCACACTCGACGGCCTGGAGCTGACCGACACCGCCGCCGCTGGCATGCCAGCGCCCGACGCGGTGCCGTCCAAATTAGGAAGGCCCTCCGATGCGACAGCGCTTTCCGTCGCGGCGGCGCACGCGGCGGTTGCACATGCGGCCGTCGACGAGGCAGCGCGCTCCAAATTAGGCAGGCCCAGCTCCTTGGACACGTCGCCCTTGTCAACGTGGATGTGCTTCCTTTGGACCATCAATGGCGTACTCGCCAGCTCGGGCTTGCTACTGGCCGTACCTGCGTGGCTGGGCGCCGACGCCGTCGACACGAGCGCGCGCGCTGCCATGACAGTCGTGGCCATCGTGGCCTTCTTTCCATATCTGCCTCTCACGCGCGGGCTCGACATCCACGTGGACGCATTCTTGATCGGGTACGGCCACGAGCGCGCACCTTCGATCGTCTACTACTCCAACATCGCCAACGTGCTCGTCGCGTGGCCGATGCTCGCGATCAAGTGGGTCGTGTTGGCCGAGGTGCGACCCGCCAATGACGACGCGTTAGGGTGCGGCGCGGCATCTGCGAGCACCGTCGCACGAGATAACACCGAGCTCGGCCTTACCGTCGTCGTCACCAGCGCTCTCCTTCTGCTTGCATGCCTCTACTACTCCCTGCTCGACCGCCTCCTGCCGGCGCACGCCTCGCTCAGGGCTGCGCTGCGGCCGCCGGACGACGGAGCCCATCTTCAGGTGCAGCAGCGCGTGGCGGCGGCGCCGGCGACACGTGGCCGTGCAGCGGCACGCGTCCAAAGCGTCCCCGTCTACATAGTCTGTAGGGCGCAAGACCGAGAGGTACTCGTTTCGTACCGGTTTCAATGAAGCGTCGATTTACTGCAATTAGACTGCAATCATGTAGTACAGTATAGTAGTTAGATGCGCAAACAAATTTGAAATTATCTATTATGCAAAACGTCATCGTACTCGAAAGCGACCGTCCGCCCGCGCTCTGAATTTCCGCGCGCACTCCTCACACTGACATGCAACACCGACACTCGCGGTCGGGTTAAAACGTCTTAAACTCGCGGGACACCGCGGTCTCCTTTGATTCCCACAAGCGGGGTGCCGCGGGGGCCATATATCCACACACCCACAAATCTCAAAACCACACCTCTCTAACACCCGTACGGTACCGGTGAGGTTCGTCTGTGTGGTCCGTGTGCCTTTGTGCGTCCGCGTGTCCCGTGTGTCCCGTGAGTGTCCCGGCTCCCCCCGGTGTCTTTTTACCGGTACGGTACAGTTTCGTCACTTGGGTGAATGTGATGGACCGCACGATGAGCCTCGAGCGGTACCAAGCCGCCATGACAGCGCTACAGAATGGAGACACAGCTCGTGGCGCTGCGTTGCTTTCCGACTTGCTGAGCAGCGCAACTTTGCCGAGCAATCTCTTGTCTGATGCGTACGGCAATTACGGCACTGCTCTGTCCATGCTCGGCCGCCGTGAAGAAGCCTTGGCAGTGCTGCGAGCGAGTGCGGCTGCACAGCCATCGGTGGGCAACACGCACTACAATCTGGGCATCCTTCTCGCTGAGGAGCAAGAGGATAAGGGTGAGGCCGAAGCTCACTATAGGCTGGCCTCAAAGCTGGACCCGACCCTAGACGATGCACACAACAATTTGGGCCACTTACTGGTGCATGCCGGCCGCTGGAACGAAGCAGCGGCTGCTTACCGTGCGACCCTGCATGCAAATCCTCGCCACGCCATGGCGTACAACAACCTTGCCAACGTGCTCCGCGGCGGAGACCAGGGCACAGACGATGCGACCATGCGTGCCGCCGGGCGCTGTTATAGCCATGCGGTGCGCTTGTCGCCCACATATGTTGAGGCGTACCGAAACCTCGGAAATATGCTCAAGGAGAGACCGCTGTGGCGTCGGAGTGCTGTCCGAGCATATCGCTCGGCCCTGGCACTGCAGCCAGACGGACGAACCGTCCTGTTGAACCTCGGCGAGACGCTGCAGTGGCTGGGTCGACCCGCGGCCGCGAACAAGACATTCGCGCTTGCCGTCGCGCGCGGTGTTTGGCAGCACGCGCAGCAGCGGCCGTCGCAGTACGTGCCAGGACTGCGCGCGGCGCCGTGGTGGGAGCTCAGTGAGGTCCCGGAGCTGCTTCGGCTCTTCCGCTCCAAGGAGACGATTGAGACGTTGCGAGACGAGGGGATCGCACTGCTACGGCGCGGTACGCCCTTTCTGAACTACTTCTCACCCGCCCTCGTCGCTGGCAAATGGTCCGACGTGATGCTCGCGGTAGCAGGCTTTCGCCAGCCGGGCGCTGACCATGCGCCGCGCAGCTACGCGCTGTACGAGGCCTTCGGCGAGGCAGTGACCACTATGGTGCTCGGTCAGGCGTACTTCTCCGTCCTGTCGCCCGGCGCGCGGCTGCAGGCTCACTGCGGCCCCACCAACGCGCGACTGCGGGTTCACATTGGCCTTTCGGTGCCCGAGAACGCTGCCATGCGCGTGGGCAACGAGACGCGCCGATGGCGGGAAGGCGAGGCGTTCATCTTCGACGACTCGTTTGAACACGAAGTTTGGAACGAGGGCAGCGAGCCGCGCCTCGTCTTCATCTTCGACGTCTGGCACCCGCAGCTGAGTACAGACGAGGCGCGGCTTGAGGCTCTGCGCGGCGACCGCATCGGCACCGAACGCTACGTGATGACCCGCAGCGCTCTGCGTGCTGGGGCGCATCTGCCCTCCGAGACCGACTTGCTCAAGGATCGAAGGACGCGCACGATCTACTGAAGCTTGTGCGAACAAGGACGCATGCACACGCGAGGGAAACCTGACGAAGTCAGACGATGCCTAGCGCGATGGAACCTGACGACCGGGCGAGGACGCAGATAGGCGTCTGGGCGCTCCGCGCAAGCGTGCTGAGCTCCTCGGACCTGGCGGGCTTGGGCTCTGAGCTCGTGGCGGCCGCGATCGCACGTGTGCTGAGCCGTGAGAGTGAATGCCTACTATCCTTTGCTTGTCCCACCGGCCGGGCAGCCGAGCCCAGAGACCTTTTGCTGCACAAATTGTGAATTCGCGCGACGTACCGACGTATGGGCATGTACCGGTCGCGGTATACCCCGACCGCGGTCTGATTCCGTTCGATGATTCACCGTATACGATACGGCGAATGCGGACCAGTTTAGATACAACCATGTAGTCAGACTAGATTAGTCAACGAACCGAACCACTTTTAATGAACAACATTGCAAACATCATTGGATTCGTCACACGAGGTTCTCGCACGATTCCGGGGGGACCATGGGGGGTTCGTTGCGGAGGACACAGAGATCGCGGTATGGTCCGCAGGGACAGGCAAAGGCGCGACACGCGCTGACCTGCCCGACCCCGCACGCTTCGCCTTTGGCCTCGACGCGAGGTCGTCCTGTGGTGAAGTCACCGCGTATGGGGACGCGCGTCCGCCCAGAGCGTTTCGGAGCTGCTCCTGCTCCTGCGCCGCCCGCTCTACCGCGGCCGCGGCCTCGGGATCATGGTACTCGACCGCCTCGGGGTCCGGATGCTGGTCCAGGTACTGGACCGCAGCATCTGCTTTCTGGTTTTGGCGAGCCTGGAGGACTTCGTGGCGCTGGGCGTGTGCGAGCCGGCGCTGCACGAGGAGCTGCCCGACCGCCGCTCGCAGCCCGGGCAGCACTTGCAGCCGCAGCCACACGTACGAGAGGGCGAGAACTGCGCCGAGGATCCCCAGGGCGAGTAGTGCGCATCCCAGCTCGGCCGGCTCGTCGAGGGACACGCGGGAGAGGTCGCTCATGAACAAGATCGCGGCGGCTGTGCACACGCCAATGCGCAGCAGCAGATAGGAGAGCACGAGACACACGCCGTTGGCAGTGCCGAGCGGGCCGTCATTACTCCAGCCCAATGTCTCGGCGCAAGCGCGCGGGATGAAGAACCAATTGCTGAACTCCATGCACACGAACGCGACGGCGCCGTAGAAGGCGGCGACATTGGTGACCACGTAGAGCAGTGCCGCGGCTAGCACGAACAGGTGGTGCACGAAGATGCCCAATGGCACCACGTTCACCTCGTGCATCACGAAGCGCTGCCACACGTTCCACGGCACCGACAGGCTGAAATAGGCCAGCGTGACGCACATAGCCGAGTAGCCGATGGCATTGTAGTGCTGCTGGACCCGTGAGCTCCACAACATCGGATCGCTCGCCAGCGCCCAGCAGAGCAGAATGACTATGCTGTACGTGTGCACCAAGCTGTTGCAGTTGGCGCGGAGGCAAGATTGCTCCAGCGGTGAGAGCTTCGCGTAGACATGCACCATGTAGCGCAGCAGCCGATCCCACACGAAGAAGTAAGCAGCATAAAAGAAGGCGGCGGTACCGGGCAGAACTGTGTACAGCGGCCAGTGCGCCTCGATGCGCATGGCGTCCCTTGTGCAGTGTGCCGGTCGACGCTACTTGACACCGTCCAGTTCACCGTCCCACCCAGGGCCAGGGACCTCTGGACGTTTGTTTGCGGGACCGGGAGGGAAAGGCGAGGGGTTGCGTTGTGACGCGCCGTACTGGTACCGTGACGTCAGTCATGTCAAGTCAAGTCAAGTACAGTGATCACTGTACCGGCCACACTGACTCCCAGTGTCTTTTTACAGGTGATATCGAAAGTTTCAAGGCGAGAGCGAAGATTTCTTCTTAACCGTACTCCACCCTTGTCCCACGGATCATCTCTGCGACCTCAGCACGGACCCGCTTCTCCAACCCGCGGCTCCAGCCGCCCGCGCGTCGAGACTCGCGCTGGAGCTGCTCACGAAACACAGCGGCGTGCAGGACGTCGAGCTCTTGCGTCGTGCTCGAACGTAAACACTCGGGCAGCGAGTCGAGAGCTAGCGCCGTCGAGAGATCTCGCGCCGCTTCTGAGGTGCGCCCGAGGGTCTTGAGGGCGTGGGCGCGGCAGAGGCGCGCCGTCGCGTGCTCCGGTGCATGACGAAGCGCCGCATCGAAGGAGTGGGTGCCACGCGTGTACCACAGGCTCACCGCTGCGTTCAGGCCACGCAGTGCCTCGCCCATCTGCCGCTCACCAGTAGTCGCCTTCTTCACGGATGGCCCTCCTGGCTCAGAAATGGCGGCTCCTGGCTCGGAGATTTTGGGGCCTGGCTCGGAGATGGCGGCTCCTGGCTCGGAGATGGTGGCTCCTGGCTCGGAGATGATGGCTCCTGGCTCGGAGATGACTGCGTGCGCCCACAAGGCAGGGATGAAGAGAGACTGCCCTTGGTGGAGCGAGCAACGGATCGAAGCGCTCGCTAGCGCAAGACTCGGTGGGATGGAGAAGCTGCGAGTGCTGCTGCTGCTGCTGCTGCGATTGCGATTGCGATTGCTGCTGCTGCTGCTGCTGCTGCTGCTGCTGCTGCTGCTGCTGCTGCTGCTGCTGGGCGTCGACGCCTCGCCGCTGGTGATCCGGCCACCGCCCTCTACCACCCATGCTTGCAGCGGTGTCGCATCCTCAATAGACGTCGCGAAGACGGCGAGCGGGGAGTGGTTGACCACTGGGCTGCGCCCCGAGGGTTGCGACCCGTCGATTACGCGGCGGCCGCTCTGCCTGTCATGCTGAATGGTGAAGCGATGCTCGGCGCGCTCGGAAAAGCCCATCTGAGCATGCACTGCCGGAGAGAAGAGCATCACGTGCTTTGAGCCATGCAGCTGGATCAATAAGTTGTCGTGGTCGTCGTAGTGGACAGCTGTGGCGAGCTGGCCATCGTTCATCCATATGCTGGCGTGCATGTCCACGGTGTTCAGCCGGTGCCGCACGTACGTCAACAACGGTTCGACAGCAGCAGCGAGTGAGGGAAGCGATTTGAGCGGCTGCTGCCGAAGCGCTGATCCGGTCAGCGCTCGCTCTTGTCGCAACAGTTCAAGAGCTTCAGAAAAGGCCATGGAGCTCTCGGCCGGCGCAACGAGAATGTCATTTGGCCACGCCATCGGCTGATATGGCAGCCAGCTCTCTGAAATGTTGATGCGGCGGTTTCCGTCTTCAGCAATGCCTGCGGCCATTGCACTCGCCAGTTGTGTGTGCATCAACGTGGACAGGGCATCTCTGATCAACGCGGGATGCCCGACGTCCAATGTACCACCGTCAAGGAAACCGAGTGGGCACGGCAGCGCGAGCTCAGAGAGGATTGCTACGAACTTTGCCATCGATTTCGAACTTTCATGACGGGACTCTGTGAAGGTTCGAACACACTTGAAGATTGTAGTAGACCGTACAAGACATGGGGGCACGATTCCGCAGTGCCGTCTGAGGATATGCGGCTCTCGAGATGCTAGCACAAACATTCCAGCGGCTGGTTCCTTCGCTGCAGCACGCACATGCCCTCACGCGATGGCGAGGGCGCGGGCGGCGGCGGGTCGGGCGAGCATCTTCGCCTCTGCGGGGGTGAGCGTCGCCGGCTTGGTCGATGGCACCTTGGAGACTGGTGCTCCAAAAGGCTGCGGCTCAAGCACGAAGCGTGCTCGGCCGCGCGTCTCGTCCATGCTCGCGCCCATGCTTACGTTCATGTTCTCGAAAGCCTCCACCTCCGCGGCTGCCTGCTTTGCGAGGGATGAGTGGAGCTCAAGCTTCGGCAATACGTGATGCTCAACAATCTGGAGCGCGAGCTCCGAGCGGAGCTCGAGCGGCTGGGCGAGGAGATCGAGCTCGAGGGCGATGCCGCGGGCGAGCTCGGACTGGAGGATGGGCTCGACGGGGATGGGCGGGGTTCGGGTGCCGGATACTACGCGAGCGGAATTGGCTGCTGCTCCACCAGCGCCGGAGATCACCCCCTCCTCGTCCACGTCGTCGTCTGGCGTGCGAGAGTTGCGGGGGGTGATCTCCTGCCGCTCCCAGTCAGCGGTTTCGTCGACGTCGGTAGTCACCGCCGGCGGGCGTGCCTCCTTGCTGGGCATGTCGGGCAGCATCACGCGCCCAAAGGCGAACTCGTTGTACTCCTCGGCGCCCTCGTAGGAGAGCTTCCGCTTCTTGACCGTTGCAGAACTGTTCGCCATGACGAGCTTCCTCCGTTCCGCCTCGAACGACTCGCGGAGGTCGAACAAACCACTCGGTGCCGCCTCTGCTTGGGGTTTGGCGGCCACCGGCGCTGTGCAGTCGGCTGCGGGCGCGAACAGTGAGAACACCGACCGAGCGACGCCGACGAGGGCCTCCATGTCGCAAATGAGTGCGAGGCCGGTCGGTCGGTCGCTCGCTCGAGGGTAGATCGTCTCGCCTATTTAGTTCCGTCAATCTCGATGTAAGAGATTGGAGGGCCAGGATCATGTAGTCTTTGTTGCTACAAATATCTGTCCCATCCCTTGGTTACAACAAACTCCTTTCAAACTCGAAGTGCGCCACTCGGTGGTTTTAGAAGTGTCGTCGGCATCTCGGCAAATCGATTCCTGAGACCTGAACATACATTGCATGAACATGTGTTACATGCAATTCGTCAATATGGAAGCAATTTTTCTGGACTAGTGTTTGCTTCATGTTTCTGTCCCATCCAAAGGGCTATGCAAACTACTTTCAAAATCTTCAAGTGACGCACGGCAAAGCTGGCTCGCGGCTCCACTACGGCACCCCGGTTTCACACTATTCACACAGCCTCCGTCAAATTTTAATTTACCGGCATCATTCATGTCCACAGCATTTTACTTCGTAGGAAAACATTGGCGCAGATCACCAGGCGGGAGGGGGCAGCTCTCACCTCACTCTGCTCTCTCGCTCTCCGCCGCGGCTGCGCGAGATGTCTCTATTGTGCCAAGAGCTCCAAAAGGTCGCTCAGGACCAGTTCAGGACAGCGAATCCTCTTCAGCCCGGCGGCTTGGGCGACTGTGGGGAATCCTCTTCAGCCCGGCGGCTTGGGCGAGAAGACGTGCTTGGGCGACTGCGGCCCGCGCAGCTCGGGGCCCTCGCGCACCTGAGGAGGGAGGCAATCAAGAGGTCATCAGAGGCAATCCACATGTCATCAGAGGCAATCAAGAGGTCCTCAGAGGTCCTCAGAGGCAATCAAGATGTCATCAGAGGCAATCAAGAGGTCCTCAGAGGTCCTCAGAGGCAATCAATATGTCATCAGAGGCAATCAAGAGGTCATCAGAGGTCCTCAGAGGCAATCAAGAGGTCCTCAGAGGCAATCAAGAGGTCCTCAGAGGTCCTCAGAGGCAATCAAGAGGTCCTCAGAGGCCATCAGCGGCCATCACGCAGATCGGGGCCCTCGCGCACTCTGACGGGCTTCGGCTTCGGCCGCGCCGAGAAGTAGAGCAGGTACATGCCGATCACGACGAGACCGAGTACGACCGAGAGCGCAAGGGTGCTCGCATCTACCGACGGCAACGGCAGAGAGGGCAGCTCGGGGGCGAGGAGTTGGAGCGCCGTCTCGGGCAGCACGTGCGCCATTGCCGCGCGCACGGCCGCTGCGCCGATCGACCGCCAGGAAGATAGGTCGCCGTGGGTCGTGACGTCGCTGGGCGCTGTCGCGCCGTCATAGGCGCTAGCGGCAGAGGCAGGGCCGTTGGTGGCGTTGGCTCCCCCAGCGGGGACGGCGGCGGCCTCGGCGCCGGTGTACGAGGCGACAGCGAAGGAGGCGGAGGCGTTGCGGACGTGGAAGACGTCCCAGTCAGCAGCAGCGGCCAAGAAAGGCGCGAGGGCCAGCGGCATGAACGCGTGCGCGGCGAGGCTGTTGCTGGATGCGTAGGGCAGCGCAGCGACTGCATCCAAAATGGCGAGATTGAAGGCGAGATTGCCCTCGCCCGCCCCCTCGCCCGCCATCGCGCCAACGGTAGCGTCGTCGTGGGCGTCGTCGCCGCCGTCCTCGCCCGGCACCCGCTCCCGCCACGCGCCAACGGCTGACAGGGCGCCGTGGTGAGCACTTGCATGCAGTGCCCGCCACGCGCCAACGGGTGAAACAGTCACGCAGCTTCGTCCGATGAGCTTGACGCGTACCGCCCCAGCATGCAATCTCCCAAACTTGAGCCAACCTGGGGGAAGCGCCGTACCGAGCAGCGCGCGCCCGAGGCGGTCGTACGCTCGGGCGCAGAGTGCCGTTGGCAAGCGCGCGTGGAGCATGCCATCAAATGCGATCGGGCCGGCGGCTAGGGCGCCGCCCCCCCCCGCCGCGGCTGGGGCGCCGCCCCCCCCGCCGCTGCTGCCGCCGCCCCCGCCGCCCCCGCCGCCGCTGCTGCTGCCGCCGCCGCCGCCGCCGCCGCTGCCGCTGCCGCCGCTGCCGAAGTCGGTGCCGTCGGTGCCGTCGCTGATGGCGTAAGCCCAGTCAAGATGGGCAACGGCGACGACTTCAAATTGGAGACGCTGTGACTGCACGACGGGCGCGCCCTCTGAGTCGCCCAAGACAGCGCGCGTCGTCGCGAGCACGCACAGCTGCCCGAGGCGTGCGCCGCTGTGAAGGGTGGAGCCCTCGACGTGCGCGGCGCCGTACCGAGCGTCGATACCGGCGCCGTCCCGAGCGTCCTCGCCGGCGCCGCAGGCGCACAGTGAGAACGAGAGCGCGCGCGCCGTACCGAGCGCGGCGCTGGCGGAGGCTGCGAGGTGAAGCGCCGTACCGGGCGGCACGAGGAGTGGCATCGCTGCGCTTGTGATCGATGGGCTAAGAAGGCTCGCGAGCGGTCGGAGCACGCTCAGGCGACGGGACGCCTCGTGCGTTGAGTTGTCGCCGCTGGTCGGCCTCCGCATGAGCACACGCAGCGTGACCGTACCTGTGGGGAGCGGGCGCCGGGGTGAGCACTTGCATGCAGGAGCACACGCAGCGTGACCGTACCTTCGCCGAGTGCGATCAGTCGCACGGCAAAGGCGGAGGCCGCCATTGGCTCCACCCGAAGCACGGCGGACGACGCCGCGCCGTCGTGGGCACCGTCGACGAGCGACCATTCAAACGTCGCGGTGGCGAGTATGGCGGCGTCCGGCGGCTGCGCGACCCCCGAGGCGGCATGCAGCGCGACGCACACGACCGACGCGCCCACGAGCACGCTCGTCGACGGGCACTCGAGCGCCAGACTCCCCACGTGCACCCGCACCGTGGCCGTGCTCGCGCACGTCGCCAGCGGGCTGCGGGGGCGCTCACCACGGCGCGCGGGCCCCGAGGCGACACCATCGGCTGACGAAACTGACGAAACGTCGACGAGGCGTCTCGCCTCGCTCAGCGGCTCTACGCGTAGGGCGAGTCGCACGAGACCAGGGCGGACTCCTCGGAGGGAGAGCGTTCGATTAGGCTGCAAGGGCGCGACACCAGCCGCCGCCGCGTCCGCCGCCGCGTCCGCAATCTCAATCTCAATCTGGGCGTCGGCATCCTCGGCGGTGGGCGACGCGCTGACATGGGCGCCCTTCCATGCCCCGACGATCTGATGCGCTGCCGTCTCGCCCACCTGTATGGCGAGGCTGCCGCGCTCGGGATCGACGAAACTGACGAAACTGACAGCCCCGCCGTCGCCGCTCTCCTCTCCCCCCTCCCCTCCCCCCAGCCCTCTCTTTGGCCGTTGGACTCCACTCCCCTCGATATGAAGCACACCGCCGCAGGTGACGTCAAGCCCCACTTCGAGGGGAGGCAGCCCGACGGAATAATGGAGCAGCAGCTTCGACATTTGCACGTGCGGCTCACGGCAGCGCACCTGAAGGTGGAGCCCCCAGCTCACGAGGTTCACAATCTCGCCGACGACGAGATTGTCGGCCTGGCCGGCCGCTGGCTCGAAGACGGGTTTGTACCCGAGCGCGGCGGCACGCACGGTGGGCGGCAAGGGGAGGAGCGGCACATACGAGAATGGCGCGTCGTTGTCGTTCGCGCACAGCTGGACATGATGGATGGGTGGGGGCGCGAAGACGTTCAGTACGCGCTCCGTGCTGGCAACGAGGGAGGGATCGGCTGCGTCGGCGGCGCATCCGGACGCGACCGACACACGCAGGGCGACGCGCCCGACGGCAACCGCACGCAGCCGAAGCGTGGCCGTCGTGGGCGCGCACGCGCCCACGATGGCGCCGTTGGGGCACTGCGGCAGGCACTGCAGGTCGCCCATGGCAGTAGCGGCCGCCCCCGCCGCCGCCGTCCCCGCCGAGCCGTCCGTCGCCTCCTCCCCCGCTGCCGCCGTCCCCGCCGAGCCAACGGCCGTCCCCGCCGAGCCAACGGCCGTCCCCGCCGAGCCGGCCGTTGCCGGTGCGAGCTGCTCGGAGGCGGCGGCGGAGGAGGAGTCGGAGTCGGCTGCTCGGTGGAGGAGCTCGTAGCTCAAGCGCAGCGCGCCACATGTGGTGAGGGCGAGAGGTTGGCCGTTCACACCGAGCAGCTCGACCGTCACATTGAATTCCGCGCCCAATACGACGTCATCGGAGGGCCACTGAATTTTGAGCCACGCCACGCGCACCACGTCGACTGTGGCACTCGTGGAGATGTACGACGCGTCCGACGACAAGAATCTTGCCTCCGGCTCCGCCACCGTCAGCGTGATCAGCTCAGGTCGTACCATGAGCAATGGGGTGGCACCCAAGGGCGCCGAGGCGAGCGTCGCAGCGTCGTCGGGGTTCACCGCCCACGCGGCCGCCCCCGATCCACCCGTGAGCTTCGGCAAGGCGAGGGCGGGCGTGCGTGCACTCGAGGCCGCCTCACACGCCCACGGCACACGAGCAGCGGCCGGCTTCAGCTCGAGAGGTTCTAGCACACGCAGCCTGAGCACCGACTGGAGTGCGCCCCAGTGCGACGCCTCCCCAAAAGCGCCATGTTGGGCGTCCGACGGAGAGGCCTCGAGTGTTCCGAGCAGGTTCACAGAGCCCTTCGCCACCGTGCGCAGCTCGTGGCATAGGCAGACCGGGTGCGGCTTGCGACCAGTCCAGCACGGAAGGGGATCCTGCGCACACCGCTCCAGGGTGCACTCACGCCCGCAACGGGATGCTGGCACCTCCTGCAGCGTAACCACGGTTGACGAAGCTGACGAAGCGCCGGCACTGTCGGCCGCCACTTGAGGCAGATGGTAATCGAGCTTGCCGATCGGCGTCAGAGTGCCGTCGCTCGGCAGCAGCAACGGCACCGAATGGCCCGCCGTGTTGGGCACCGAGTGGTCCGCCGTGCCGCCGCCGCCGCCGCCGCCGCCGCCGCCGCCGCCGCCGCCGCCGCCGCCGCCGCGGCCGAACCAGTGGCACCCCGCGGACGCGTCGTGTTGGGCGCCCTCCTCCGCATCGGCCCACACGCGCGCGTTGCTCATCAGGTGCGTGCGCAGTAGCCGCGGCGCGCCTGGCCGATGCAGTAGAATGTACGAGCCATCGGGCGCAGCTCTGTATGCAGGCGCTGCCTCGAGCGCGCTCTAATTTGGGCGTCGCTTCGTTGATCCGAATTAGGATGGTCGGGTCCGCGTTCGGGTCCGCACCAGAAGAGAAAGGGGCTGGGGGTTCGAGCAGCGCCAGCACGACGGCGGCGGGTGGCGAGACCAGCAGGGGAGTACTGCCGTTGAAGAGCGGCTGGTACAGCCGCACGCACGCACGCCCCGCCTCGAGCGCCGTCGCGAGCCCTTGCGCCGTCACCTGCGCTCACGAAAGGCGGTCACGAGCGGCGGTTAGGAGGAGGCGGTTACGGGGGAGGGCGGTTACGAGGAGGCGGTTACGGGGGAGGGCGGTTACAGGGGGGGGGCGGATACAGGGGAGGCGGCCACAGGGGATTGGAAAGGGGATGGAGAAGGTGTCACGGAAGGGGCGAGGCGCCGTCGTGAGCATCGACGTGCGCACATTCGCAATCGGGCGCGGCGCAATCAAGACACAATCAAGGCGCAATCAAGACGCAGTCAAGAGATTCTCAGTGGCCATCAAGAGGCAATTCGCACATTCGCGGTCTCCGTCGGCAGAGCGCTCCAGTCGGGACCATGCGTGGCTAGCGCCGCCTCGCCGCCCTCCATGAGCGCAACCACGCGCCTGGCGAACGCGCCAGGGTTGGTGAGCTCGTATCCCGACGCGACTGCGGCCACGTCATACAGCAGCTCAGCGAAGCCCTTGGACGCGCCGTCGGCCTTGCCGTCACCACCCTTTCCGACCATCGCCTGCAGGCGCGCGACAACGGCGTGCTTGGGGTTGATCTCGAGGTTGGCGGCCATCCCAGCCATCATCGCATCTTCGGTGCCCTGGGCGGCCACCTGCGCCCGCATCTGAGGCGACATGCCCTGGGCGGCCACCTGCGCCCGCATCTGAGGCGACATGCCCCACTGCGGCTGCACGAGCGCCGACGGCGACGCCTCGAGGCCAGATGAAACCTCTACCTTGTCGACGCGGTCGCCGAGGACGCTCTTGAGAAAGTCGATGACCGGCTTGAGGCTCTCCTTGGCCTTCTTGGCCTCTTCCCTCTGCATGAAGCGCTGCATCTGAGGCGACATGCCCCACTGCGGCTGCACGAGCGCCGACGGCGACGCCTCCAGGCGAGATGAAACCTCTACCTCGTCGACGCGGTCGCCGTTCACGGCCGCCGCGAGGCAGGCTGCAGACATCAGCAGCGAGAAGGTCCTCATGATTGGACGTGGGTCTGCCGGCACGTGTCGGGGTCCGCCGGCACGTGTAACATGGTACCGGTACGAGGTCGCGAATGGTGAGTACCGGTAGACGTGCACGGTAGACGCGAACTTCTTATTAGGGGTCGAGTCGCAACGTGATGAGACTTAATTTTAAACTACTGACTCTGCCTGCACGGACCCCAGGGCCATCATCGGGGTGCTTGGGGCTTTCGGAATCTGTGGTCTGTGCAGGCAGAGTCCTCATTCTCAGCCCAGACGGACTATGAATGCAAAATTCGCCCTTTTCGCGCATTGTCTTTGGACTCCCGTCGTCCAAAGCTGGCGCCGGAGTCGATCCTCATCATGACCATTCGCGCCAACGAGCAGGCGCGGCGCAGGTGAGCTGCCGCACGGCACCCGCCGTCGATCACACCGAGCCCTCTTCCATTGTGGCGAAGCCTGCGAGCTCACCCGGTGTTCTCCGCCACCTACGTCGTTTCTCCTACAGCGTGACATCACTCGAGGCCATGACGGTCTTCGCGCACAGAAGCGAGCATGGTCTGTCGGACGGCGTGTGGTATGCCCTTGAGGCGCTGCCTTGCATGGTGGCGAGCAACGATGCCAGCGCACTCTGCGTCCGCTTCGGCCTCAGCCAAGAGGACCTCGATGCGCTGCTGTCCGAGTGTGGCTGCCTCACAGGCGATAAGGCTGCGACCTTGAAGGCGGGCATCAAACGCTTGACAGGAGAGACTGTGCAGATTTTCAGAGAACGGCACTTCCTGCTTGAGTACTATGCTCGTGTCAAGTACGCACGCGCACACAGCATATCGCAAGCCCGATCTCCGATACCGTACCAACGCATGCATGGACCTCCCTCGCAGGTGCGTCGCCTTCGGCGTTGAGCCGGCCGAGAGCTGTGCGGAGCAACGTACGCACAGCGCGCACGCCGATGGGGGAGGCAATCATCGTGCGCACGCCATAAGGCAGGAGGATGCTGTGGCGCAGCTGCCAGCTTCACATGGATCGTGGGTGCCACGCTCCGGTTGTAAATGCGTCGGCTCTGGCACTTGTCATGTACAGCCTGAGAGCTTCACGTGCGCAGGTCACGTTCGGATAGCGCGATACTGTGCTTGCCTGAGATTCGGTGTACAGGGCACAGGGGTCGGGTCCGTCGAGGTCATTCCGAGACCGACGTGTACAACTGTATATATAAATGTGTACAACTGTATATATGTGTACAACTTTAGGCCTTTACCTTCAGCGTCGCGATACGCGAAAATATGCACAGATGTACACAGGTAAAGTTTTTGTGACGGCCGGGCGCGGCGACGACGCCGGACGACGGGACCCGGTAGGCGGCGTCACTCTTACAGGGTTGAGCTTGAGGGTTCGTCACACAGGGTTGCGGGTACGATAGGCTTGGGAATAAGTATAAGAGCGCTCGCGCATTCAAACACAGGGCTCAGCTCACAAGAGCAGCTGCTGTTTCCCCACACATGCATGTCAAAGATTACATAACGGCTAGAGACACCCTAAGGATCGGAGCTCAGGCGGCTTGCTTCGCAGATTCAACCACAGCCGACGCATCCGTCAGTGTACAGGGCGGATTCTGAGCGGGCAACTGTGGCAGCTGCACACTAACTGGGGGTTCCTTCGCGCCTAGCCCGCCAGCTGGCGTCTACGGCGTCGTGATCGGGGCCTCATGCAGGTCATCTTCGTGCCCATGGAGCCTGCAGTCCCGCACGGCTGTGTCACACGGACCAGAGCTAAAGACCATCAAGCGCCGACGCGAAACGCGAGGGCTTCGGGAATTTCCATTTTCGGGAAAATGGTTCGGGGCTTTCTCAAATGAGGCGTCTCGCAATGCGACGTCTCGTCGCCAACTCGGCGACACGCTTGGCAAAGTCTACTGGAAAGATGTCCGAAGAAGGAGGTGTACGACGATGGCAGGGCCGGATAGGCACGTGGGTGTGGGATTCGGGGGACGATCTCAACGCGGGAGACGATGCCACCTTGTTCCGCGTTGGTCCGCTCTCTTCGGATCTTATGGAGAAGGTGGAGAGTGGTGAGGTGAGCCTTGCGATGCGGTTTGGCGTCTTTCGTTACGCTTCCTTGCGTGACGCCTACGCGCGCTACCAGATTCCCTTCATCCAGCGGCGTGCTGCTGGTATCCTTATCTTCTACGCGCTGTGGCGGACGGCGTGGACCATTCACTTTGCCCTGTCTGGAGGCTCCAAGCGGAACATGTTCTTCTTCCATGGTGCTGATTGGCGCAACGGCATGGGTGTGCTGTATCTTTACTTGAGTTTTGCGCTTGTCGCTTCCTTGCCCATGATCGCGCGTCAGCAAGAGCGCGCCACCTCTTGCACCGCGCGCACGATCACGCGCCTCGCGGCCAGCCCTCGCACTCCAGACGTGGTAATGGCTCTGGTCGTGGCGGGGTATCTGCTCCTCATCCCGCGGGTGTGGAATGACAACGACCCGTTCGATCTCCTCCATGCCGACTACACGGCTCTTGACACGCAGACGCTCTTCTCGGTGGTGGCCGTCTTCCTTGCCATCGCGGTACGTCAAGGGGACCAACCCTCATAGGACTATATGGACCCTGATGAGGCCACAGGCACTGTGCTCATGCTATGCGCCACAGCTCCTAGTGAGCCCCCTCTGGTCCCCATGACGTTCTTGGCCTGCGCGTCCCTTTTCATGAGTCGCTCGCCGTGCGCTTCACCTCGTGCGCTGTGTGCGTTCGTGGGACCCCTCGTCCATGTGCCTCACAGGCGGGAGGCGTGTTTTTCTCGCCGCTCTTCGCCTTCGCCTCGTCCGTCACCTTCCTGATGACCTGGATTCATGCCTATCACAGCCTTGTCGACCACCCGTTCTACCTCGACCGTCAGAATGCAAGCGCCTCGCAAGCCTCGACAGAGGGCAACCAAGGCAGGGATCAGAGCGACCTCGAGCTGGGCGGACTCCGAATCGTCTACTGGCAGACGTGGCCGTTGCTGGTCACCGTAGCCGTCATCAACTTTCATCGTGAGGTGTCGGCTGCGCGCCAGTTCCGGCTCGCCTGCGTGATGCAGCGGCTCGCGTCGCGTCGTATCGAGCAGCTGCGAGGGGAGAAGCAGAGGCTCAACTACGAGAGGGCGATAGAGGAGCACCGTGCCGTGCGAGTTGGCTCGGACTGCGGGAGCAGCTACGGCACGGAGATCGAGCTGTTTCATGCGTGGAAGAGATACGGCACGGAGACCGAGCTGTTGCAGATGCATCGGCCGGTGCAATTGCCGCAGTCGGCGCAGTCGGAGCAGTCGGCGCAGTCGGAGCAGTCGGAGCAGTCACCGTTTCTGCCACTGACGCCGCAGTCGCTCGCGCGGGTGGAAGCCCTTACGCGGACGCTGCAAAAATGCGGCCTCGAGCTTGATCGTGAGGGTGAGGAGGCTCCCCTACCGTTACCTCAGGCGCAGGAGCCTCCGGCCTTTGCAGCAGCCACGGCTGAAGCAATGATGGCAGACGGTGCTCTGCAGATCGCCGTGCACCGTGTGAACGAATATCTTCTCGGCACACCCGAGCTCGCCCCCGCCGAGGTCCCGCGCCGCAACCACGTATCCGCCACGCACAGGATTCTCTCGCAGCGGCATCGGCCAGCCCTCGATGGGCTTGCCCTGACGGCATGCAATCCCAATCGCGACGACAGAGCTAACGACGGAGCGGCCTCCCCATGGCCTCCTCATGGCAGCCTGCCACGTGACCTGGCGGGGAGGCCTTCCCATGGCCTGCCACGTGGCTTGGCGGAACGCGCGCGCCTCATGGCCCTCCCCTGGGGTTTGACCATCGGGGCACAGGGCGGCTGGGCACGGACTGGGCGACCTCCGACGCTACGGGATGCTCTGAGCGGTCTCGAGGCTCGTTCATTGCCGTCCGATGCTTCCGATGATGCGGTGGCTGCACGAGCCGACGAGCTCATCGCTGGGATCTTTTGAGCTCGAAACAAAAATAACTCAACTGACCTTTTCTCAAAGTTGCACGGAGAAGCTCGTTCGTGTGTGTGGAACTCCCTCTCCCTCCTTATTGGCACTGAAGGTCTTCTCACCCGCCCGACGTGCTCGACGAGGCCTTCCGATCAGATTCGTATCGGCATGGCGCGCCGTCGTCTCGGCGCCACCTCCTTTACGATCCCGGATCTAGACAAGCAGGAGGTCGAGAAAGAAATCCTTGGCGAGCAGCATGAGGTCAACGCGGGCGTGCGGGCAACCTTTGGCGCGGTGCACTCCACGCTGAATTCGCAGGGCGCCGCCATCCGCGGCCTGGAGGAAGTGATCAAGAAAGTGCTTCCCGAGTTGGATCGGCTGACCGATCTGGTGAAGGACGCTGTTCCTAGCTCTGATGTGGCACGCATCGCCGAAAACCTGAGCAAGGTCGCCGAGGACGCCAATTTCTTGGCGGCGAACGCCAAGGAGATCAAGGTGAATCTGGACGCGAAGTTCGACGCGCAGCTCGGGCAGCGGGCGCTCGAGGCTCTTGCGCGGCAGCAGGCCCAGGCGGAGCACGAGGCTGCCGCGCGCGAGGCGGTCGGCGGCGAGGTGGTCCGGCTTGTCGCCTCGACGGCGTCGTTCACCCAGGTCGTGGAGTCGGTGCGCGTGGATTGCAAGAAGCTCGAGCCGCGTGTGGACGGGCTCGAGCGGCGGACTCAGGCGGATGAGGAGGCGCTCGAGGCGTACCGCAGAGACACGGATCGGCGACTGACCCTCAAGGCTGATGGCATCTCGCTCGAGGCTCTCGCACGCACTGTGGGCGAGGATGCGGCGGAGGCGCAGCGCCGGTGGACGAAGCTCGAGGCGGAGGCGAAGAAGCAGCACACGGAGGCGCTCAAGGTGGCCAACGAGAAGATGCCCCGTCGCGAGGCGCAGCAGGCGCTCGATGCGCTCGCTGAGGCCATCGCCCGCCAAGCGCATGAGCACGCGCAGGCGGGCGCGCGTCTCGCGGACGCCATGGCTGCGCGCCTTGAGCGCTCCGAGGCGGACGCGGCGCAGACGCTGTCCCAGCTGCAGGCTGAGGAAGCCGACTGGCGCGCCGAGGCGCAGTCGCAGCTCTCGGCTCTCCAGCAAGCCATCGACGCTGCGACAGGCCGAGCTGAGCGCGAGCTTCGCGCGCACCGAATGAGCGCCGAGCGCGAGGCGGCCGAGTTGCGCTCAACGGGGAGCTCGCATGCCGATCGGCTGGACGAGCAGTCGGCTCTGCTCTCGGAGCTGCGCGCGGACGCGGCAGGCACCGCCCGGGAGGCAGCCGCGCTCACCAGCGCCAGCGCACGCGCGGCTGGGGTGATCGAGCAGTTACGTGCTCACGGCGTCGAGCTCGAGGAGACTGTCGATCGCTTAGGCGCGCGGCACAAGGCGCTGGGGCAGACGGTCGAGCGGGAGCTCGGGCTGTGCTCGGAGCGCGTCGAGGGGCTCGAGGGGCACTGCGCCGAGCTGCACGCCGCACTGAGCACCCTCACCGCCAACGGGCAGCCCCTAACAGCGAGTGATCTGGCCAATCTCGAGCATCGAGTCGGCTCGCTCGAGGGGGCTCTCACGAGCACGCTCGAGGAGCTGCGTCGGCGAGAGCTCGCGCGCGACACGGGTCACGTGGTGCAGCGCACGACGGACGCGATGCGCTTGCGCCTCGAGCAGCTCGAACAGAAGGTGAGCGACGAGGCCGAGGCGGCCGAGGCCTGGCAGGAGGAGGCGCGCAGGGCCGGGGCCGCCGCCGCGGCGGCCGAGCTTGCGGCACAGACCGCCGCGGCCAGCGCGCAGGCTGCCGCGACCGCTGCCGCGACCGCCGTGGGGCCTGGGAGCGCCGCCGCCACTCCGATGAGATTGCTGCCGCCTCCGCCACCAGTACAGGAACTGGGGCTGCGCGCCACGCCGCAGCGGCGCCAAATGGACGATGTGGCGGCAGCGGCGGCGAGCGCGGCGGCAGATAGCGCGGCCGCGGCGGCGAAGGCGTCGGCGGCGGACGCGGCGATGACGGCGCGTCTGGTCGAGATGCTCCAGCGCCAGGTGGAGGCCTTGCACGCGCAACTCGGCCAACTGAACGAAGAAGCTGTCTCCGCCCTGCGCGATCGCGATGAGGAGCGCAGGGCGGAACAGCAGCGGCGGCAGGCGACGGACGAGGCGCTGCGGGCGCTGCGCCGGGACATGGCAGTGGTGCAGGAAGAGGCGGCCGCCACGCGGGCGGAGCTCCATGCCCTCAGGTCTCGCGCCACACCAGCGCCGCCCGTGACCGCGACCGCGACCGTGACTGCGCCGCCGACGCCCTCGCGGCCAACGCTCGCCCCCTCGCCCATGCCCACGCCCGCTGCACCGCTCGTGGGGGGGTCCGGCATCGGTTCGAGCATGGAGCTCGTGTTCACGGGGAGGCTCACGGCGCTTGAGGCGGCCCATCGCGCCATCGAGGCGGCTCAGCGCGATCTAGAGGGCACGATGGCGAGTTGGACTGCCGAGCACGCACGCAAGCTGGAGCTCCTAGCGTCGCAAGCGCTCTCGGGCAAGTGGATTGGGCTTGTGGGCATGGGCGGCAGCGCAGTGGGCGGCGCGGTGGGGAGTGTGGTGGGCAGCGGTGCGACGGCGGGCGCGGGCGTGCTCGTGTGCTGGCATGAGCAAGCGGCGAACACTTACGAGGGTGGCTTCGGTTGGATACCTCGCACTCACGAGGTCAACTGCGCTGCAGCCGGCGTGTACGAGGTGGCCGTGGGTCTGTGGCCAGCTTCGCCTGGGCTGCTCGCCGAGCTGCGTGTCAATGGTGCGACCGCGATGCTCCTGACTGAGCCGCCCGCCGCGCTGGCGCACCTGGGCGCCGCCGAGGCGGGGGGGCTCTGCGCTGTCTCGCTCCTCTCCCTCCCCGCGGGCGCCGCCGTGAGCCTCGCAGCCGAGCACGCGACACGGCGCACAAAGGCATACCTCGGGCTGCGAAAACTTTGAGCCGAAAAGATAGTCGATGTCGACGTGACACCGGGTCAGCGCCGGCAGGGTCGGTGCGGTGGTGTGGCGTGGACTCCTTCGAATCGCCAATGATCCATAAATGATCCACAGAGCGATCGAGTCGGAGGGACCAAAGTTTGATCTTCGTCCTTCATCCGCGCGAGAAGAGCGCGATGGAGTGCCGGCGGCCGCACGGGCAGACCACGGATGTGTTCAGGCTAGTTTCTTCGGACTGCGTGGGTTGCTTGACCTTTCCTTAGCGAATACACTCCCCACACACCGCTACCCCGTCATTGACTCTGATGCCATCTCTACGGTACAGCTGGACACTCGGGATAGGGACCTGTGCTCGCTCGCCCTTGATCCTTCAGAAGATGCACAAGTAATACCACTTCTTGTAGCCCAACCCGATGCTGGAGCAAACGCGCCTGTGGTGACGCGAGTCGAAGGGTGTCTGTTAGGTTCGTTCTGCGCGTGTGTCAAGTTTGTGTGCATTTGGCGCACGTCGAGCTGACTGCTGCCATCCAACTAATAATGTTGGCCTTGGTGCTCGAGTCGGCGGCCTCATTCTTCACAAGCTTGACGAGCCCCGACACGTTGGACTTGATGAAAGTGCGCACCTCCTCCTCGTCTTTCGTCATCGGGTTTTGCGTGGTACTTCGTCGTCGGGCCCGACGCACACACTCACTCGTGACAAGTTATGAGGCCTCGTGTGTGCACGCAATGACGAAACATGGTTCGTTACATGTACAGTTTCGTGTAGAAACACAAACCGGAGTGCCGGCGGGACACACACGTTCACGATCACTAAAATACACGAGACCGGGACACTCCTCACTCGAGAAAGCAATGGTGATCCACACAAACTGAAAAACTGCTATAGGGCCGCAGGCGCAGCAGCGCTCCCTTTACCGGTACGTTGAGGGTTTGGCGAGCCGTGGGTAATCCATGGGGAATGGCGTGTGAGGGGGGGTGACCACGCGCAGTGTTTGACGCTGTTGATGGTGTAGATCTGTGAGTGTGTTTTTATTGAGCTGAATACAATCATGTCTGTTGTAATGTTGGAAAAGAAGACCTAGGGGAAAGGGGAAACGAATAGGAAACGAATCGTCGACGGCATCGCCGGGGGCGTACCGGTACGGGGGGCGGGGTGCGGCGGTGCTGCACGAGCCGCAGCGCTCGCGCACTAAAATGTGTCGGAATCATGCCGACCGCCGGACCGCGACGGTTCCACACACGCTCAATCCTCAAAGCGCGGTCACCTCCATTACTACGATTAAATTTGGACGTGGGAGAGTGACTCTTATTTGGAAATATTTTGCTGGCCCCGAAACGCGCACCTTAGTTTCCAGATTCCGCACAAAGAGACCATGAGCACCGGGCGGCGGCCGACACACGACTGCCCCACGCGATACCAAAACCACCACACACACAGACGCAGATGTATTTTCATTGGGCGACCCTTCTAGCTCACGAGCCCTCACGCTTGTCCAGCATTAATGTCCAGCATATCCCAGCGCTGGCCAAGATGTTCTGTGCCGGCATATTTATTAGTGCCCCCAGCATCACACACGATGAGGACCCCGAAGCGAGGCAATGAGCCCGTCTCTGAGCCCGTCAGAGCAAAGCATCTTGCTTTAGCATCTTGCCCACCAAGATCCTGTCCACATTTCACAGCGATCACATGAGCCACTGGAGGAACGTGTTCCTTTTCTCCGGCTCGCCACCCTCGTCGGCCTCGGCGACCTTCTCCACGTTATCATCCTCGAGCCGCTTGAAGATGGCCCTGGGGTCGGTCGAGCAGTCAAACGCCGTCTTCTTGTGCGCGGCATCCGACTCGAGATTCGAGATCGACATCTTCGCCGACCCCAACGCGCCCATCGGCCCGGTCGTCAGTCCAACCAGCTGCAGAGCGTCGCCGAGGCACTTGTCGGCCGCCTCCGCGCCAGCCCAGCAGTCCTCGATCTCGATCTTGCCGTCGGCGACGGACGTGGCCAAGACAGCAAACTCGCTGGGCGCGCGCTGGAGGCTGCAGTCGAATTCGGTGCCAGCCGGAGCAAACCTGTGAAACGCTGAGAACTGCCTGTCAATCTCTTTTCGCGCGATCGCCATCATCGCCACCTTGGGATGCTTGACGATGGCATCAAGCTGGGACTTCCACGCGAGCATCTCCTTTGCATTCAGCGCGAGCGTGCACTTGCCTGGGGGCTTTTCCTTCACGAGCTGCCCTGCCGTATTGGCGTTGACGAATTGCGGGAACATTTTGAGCGTGATCGTGCAGTCCGAAGGGGGGCACACGTCGGCGGGCACGCCCTTGCAGACGAGGTCGCGGATGCGGACAAAATAGTCGGCAACGTCGTAGTGCAGGCCGGCGTACAGCGAGGGGTCGTCACCGGTGAGACCCACAGGCGCCTGCGAGGGAGACTTTGTGCCGTGAACGGTGCCTTGGTTGCTCAGCCCGAGGATCTTCGACGTGAGGACCGGGTTGCTGCTGTTCCTCAAGGTACCGGTATCCGCATCAAAGATCGATTGAGGAACGGGCTTCCCAATGTTCTCGCACTCGCTGACCTTGCTGGTTGACCACACCCTGCTCGCAGCCGAGAAGGGCTCTCCGAGGTCGAAGACGCACGGGTGGATGTTGAGAGCCTCCCCAACCTCCGTCGTGCCGCTCCCGTGGTCAGAGACGATCACTAGCACCTGCGCTCGGCCCGCAGCCCCGGCCGGCGTCGCAGTCGCGACCGGGGCCGGAGCGGTAGCAACGGCCGGGGCCGGCTTCACAACGGGGACCGGCGTGGTGGCCGCGATCGGCTCCGACGTTGCGGGCGACGGTGTGCTATCCACGACCGGCTCGAGCGCGGGCTTCGCGGCCGGCGCGGGAGTGGGTTTCGCGGTCGGGGCCGGCGTGGCTTTCGCGACTGGCTCCGGCTTGACGGCAGCCTGCCCCGCACCGGTCCCCACACCGACTTTGAGCACCCGCTTGACGATGGCGTTCGGGTCGTTTGCGGTGGGCTTATGGTTGACGTCATTTGCCAGCACCTCGTAGATGGCGGTCGGGTCGGTCGAGCATGCCTGCTCCTCGGTGCCGAAGCCATGGTCGGCGGTTCCGCTGTTCATCGGCTCAAGGAGGGTGGTCCACGCGGTGGTGGCATTGGGGCCGGCCATCACCCGTGCACCCATGCCGCCCATAGGCTCGATGGTCAGTCCGACCAACTGCAGAGCGTCGCCGAGGCACTTGTCGGCCGCCTCCGCGCCAGTCCAGCAGTCTTCGATCTCGATCTTGCCGTCCACGTAGAGCTTCGACGCGGTGGCAAACGTGCTGGGGGGGCGCGGGAGGCTGCAGTCGAACTTGCTGCTAGGCGGGCTGAAGCGCTTGAATGCCGAGAACTGCCTGTCCACCTCGCGCCGCGCGATCTCCACCATCGCGACCTTCGGGTGCGTTTGCATCGTCTCGAGCGCTTCGTTCCAAGCGGCCATCGCCTTTTCGTTCCGCGCGATCGTGCACGGCGATTGCACATCATCCTCCATGAGCTTACCGGCCGTGTTGGCGTTCACGTACGCCGGGAACATGTTGAGCGTGATCGTGCACTGCGAGGGGAGGCACACGTCGGCAGCCACGCCCTTGCAGACGAGATCGCGCACGCGGACGAAGTAGTCGGCGAGGTTGTAGTGCAGCCCGTTATACAGCGGTGACGCGTCACCCGTCAGAGGAGTAACACGCTGGTCCACGAGGATAGGCTTCGATACACTGGTCCCCATCTTAAGGATCTTCTCCTTGAGCTGCGGGTTGACGTTGCTCTTGAGGGCGCGAGTGTCCGCGTCGAAGATCCCGATCGGGAATGTGTAGCTATCGCACTCAGCGACCTCGCTCGTCGACCACACGGTATCCGAGAACGCAAACGGCTCTCCGAGGTCAAAGACGCACGGGTGCTTGGCGAGGGCCTTGCCAAACTCGGTGGTGCCGCTAGCGTGGTCAGAGACGACGACGAGCACCTGCGCACGACCCGGAAGGCCTCCGGGAATGGCCTTCGCGACCGGCGCCGGCGCCACCTTCGCGCCCGGCTTGGCTTTCACGGTCGGTGCCGCGACGAGCGAAAAGGGAACCTCAGCGTCGGGAACTTCCTCAGCGTCGGGAACGTCCTCATCCTCGGGAACCTGCTCAGCCTCGGGAACCTCAGCCTCGGCGGGAACAGACTCAGCGGCCGGTGACGGTGAGGCGACTGCATCGGGTGACGGTGAGGCGACTGCATCGTGTGCCGTCTCGGAAGGCTCAGGGGCCGGTGAGGCGACTGCATCGGGTGCCGCGATGAACGTCGCGGGAACCTCATCCTGGGTCGGCTTGATGACGACTGCTTGAGGGCCGTCATCGCTCGGCGGAGCGGCGATCACCCAGACAGGATCATCGGTCGGCCTCTCTGGCGCAGGCTGCTCGTCGGGATCGGCACCCGGTGCGGTGACCAACTCGGGGTCGTTCGGGTCAATCGGAACCGGCGCGGCGACCGCTGTGATGCCACCAGCCAAGGGAGCCGTATCCGGGGCAGGTTGAAGGACTGACTCGGGAGCCTCAGGGGCCGGTGCGGTGACTGCCTTGGGGTCTTCGGGGGTCATTTTGTCCTTTTCAGGATCCTCAGGATCCTCGGGAGCCTCGGGGTCCTTGGGAGCCTCGGGAGCCTCGGGGTCCTTGGGAGCCTCGGGAGCCTCGGGGTCCTTGGGAGCCTCGGGAGCCTCGGGGTCCTTGGGAGCCTCGGGGTCCTCGGGATCCTCGGGGTCCTTGGGATCCTCGGGGGCCGGTGCTGTAGCGCCTGCTTCAGGCACGGATGCCTCGGGCGCCGGCACTGCCCCCGCCTCGGGGCACCAGGACCAACTGTAATTCGCCAATCGATGAGGAACGCATGGAGCCGATGCGGCATCTGCGTCGGGTGCCGCGACGAGCCTCTCGGGAGACTCAGACTTCAATGCATCGGGCGCCGGCGCCGGCTCTGCCCCCGCCGCGGGGCACCAGGACCAACTGTAATCCGGCAGTCGATGAGGAACGCACGGGACCGTGGCAGGTGTTGGAGCCTCAGCGGGAGCCTCGGCGGGAGCCTCCGGAGCCGGCGTGGCGGCCGCCTCGGGAGCCGGCTCCGGAGCAGGCGCGGCGGCCGTCTCGGGAACCTCCGGAGCCGGCGTGGAAACCGTCTCGGGAGCCTCCGATGAACGCTCAGATTTTTTGTGCAAGTCGAATATGTGGTCGATGGCATGGAAGTCGACATCCGATGCCACGCTGAGCTGTTCGGGAGCCCCATCCTGCGCGGCGGCCACGTGCTTCGGCACCGGTGGGTCGTGAGGCCGGTGAGCCCAAAGCGCTTGAATCGCCGGCCCCTTCAGCGGGGCCCCGAGGAGAAAGACGGCCAGCGTCAGCATTCGAAGGCCCTTTTTAGGAGCAGTCCCGAATCATCCTTTTATGGATCTTTTTTGCCTGCGCTCACATGAAGTCTGCACACACGCACCCCGCCCAAGTCCTCGCGTGCGTCGCATATGCGGAAAGTTGCGTGCATAATTTTCCTTTTCTTTAGACCTTGACTTGCGTGCGGAATCGGCGGAACGTTTATCGGAACCTGAGGGTGGACGGCACCGACGAAGGCCTGGCGCGACATCTGTGCGCAAGCCATGGGTTCCAGCGTGCTGCAAGGCGAGCAGCAAAAGTGGTTCGGCCTCGAGCGCGCCTTTCGCGAGCAGTGCATGCGCGAAGGCATCCTAAAACCCGAAGACGTCGAGGAGCTCGAGAGAGACGACGATGACAACTGGTTTGCAGGCCAGCGTGCCGTTGCACTCGAGGTGGCGGACAACTTCAAGCGCACGTTCACGGAACAGAAGCTCGGCCTGCGGCTCAACGTGGGCGAACGGGGTCGCATCATCGTCAAGGGCTGCATACCTGACTCGCCGGCGGCTTCGCGGCGCATTCCGCCCGGCGTCTTCCTTGACAAAGTCAACGAGGTGTCGACCGAGCACAGGAGCTTGCAAGAAGTGCAGACGATGATGCAAGAGGCAGCACGGCCCATCCACCTCGAGTTCTCTCAGTCGGCGACCAGTAAGGACTTTGCGGAGCGCTCGCGGCGCGAGGCTTCCGAACAAGTGTCCAAGGCACGCACCAACAAGGCAGCGGCGGAGAAGGAGGAGGCGGAGCGCAGGGCTGCGGAACTCGCCGCCGCGAACGCCGCGCGTGAGGCGCTTGAGCAGCTGCCCACGTTCTCGGTCACCTTCGAGGAAAGGATCCTCGGACTCGCGCTGCGCGACGGCGAGGGCGACCACGGCGGCAAGGAACTCGGGGCCAAGGGTATGTGCTTCGTCAAGAGGGCGCTGCCGCTCTCGCCTGCTTGGCGCGCGGGTATCCCGGAGGGCGTGCGAGTGATCGCCATCAACGGCAAGTCGGCGCAGCTCCGCAGGTTCAAGGAGGTCAAGAAGCTCATCGAGATCGCGCCGCGCCCCGTCACCGTCGATTTCTCGAACGAGGCGGAACCCACGTGGCCGCACGCGAGCAGCGCCAAGCGCCCGACGACCATCGGTGGGGTACCCTCGTACGCCTTGAAGCCGGTTTAGTTTCTGTAGGTTGTATGTGGGCGCATCACTGTGATGAGCTGGACGAACTCTGGCACTTAATGTAATAAACGCCCCGGCGCGACCGTCATGCTCATGTGGCTCATATCGGCCGACCTCACTCTTGGAAGTTGGATCCTGCACGTCTCCTCGACACGTCTCCTCGACACGTCTCCTCGGATGCCGTGCACGCCGCCGCTCAAACAAGCACAGCCGCGCCAACCTCGGGTCTCTCGCCCTCCCGCCCGCCCGCAACACTCTCGCCGGCCCGATCCGCTCTCGGGCGCGGACGCAGCACGAGAAACACGAGTGCGGCAACGAGCAAGAGAGGGCCAGCCGAAACATGGGCGTGGGCGCCGACTGACAGACTGTTGTATCCTACGCGGGCGGCTAGCAGCGGCATGGGCGCGGGCGGCAGCGCCGCGGGCGGCGTGGACATCACAGGCGGAACGAGGAGCCGGAGGCATTCTGGGCATCGCGTGCCGAGTGTCAAGAACCCAGCGTACTCGCTCTCGCTAAAGCCGCTCGGCAGCACGCGCACGCGTGGGTCGTCGCGCAGCAGCTGGTACACGTGCTCGTTGGACGCGTCGAAGCTCTGCTCGAGCATCATGGCGTCGTCGGGATCGATATCTTCGGCGAGTGGCGGGTGCGCGAACGAACCGATCCGCGGTCCGGGCTGCGGCTCGACGACCTTGCGCGAATCACAGCCAGATCCCAGGGCGGCGACCGCGTCCGGCTGCGAAAAGAAGCGCGTCGGCGGCCACGGCACCGCTGACGGCATGCTTCCATTGATGCTCAGCCCTTGGCTCCGCCTCCGGACCATGCAAGTGAGCTCGAGGCGCGTGGCGAGCTCGTGATGACTGTACAAAGGCAGCGGGATGACGTGAAGTTCGCCGATTGCGCTGACCCATTCATCGAGCATCCAACCGTACCGCCCCCACGAGAAGAGCACACCATTAAAGTCGTCGTGCGGCGCACCCGGCTGCTCCCGTGCCTGTCGCGCCACGTCCGCGTCACGACGCACCAGATCGCGAAAGCTTATGTGCGGGTCCTTTTGTATGTGAGCCAGCGTCGGGCCGATCAGCTGGCTCTGATCCAATCCTTTGCCCACAAAGAGTCGCATGTGGTAGAGCGTCGACTGCGCCCGCTGAACGGGCTCACATAGGGACACCACGACCGTTGTGCGCGCGAGGCGCTCCGGCCCATAGAGCCGCGCCAGGCGATCGGCCGCGCCACGTGAGTGCAGGTAGTCGGGAGTGCCGTCGAGCGTATACGCCGCCTTGTCGCAGCTCGGAAAAGACTGGGCGTAATAGTCGAGGCCTTTTGACCACCGAGCCTCCACGTCGAAGAAGTGATGCTCCTTAGTGTCACTGAAGCGGTTGTCCTCAAAAGGCACTCCTCGAGAAAAGCCATTTTCAGCGAAAAGGGTGCGTGCAAGAGACGTGGTCGCACACTTTTGGGCTCCAATTATGAAGAGTGCTGGTAGCCGCCGGCCTTCGTAGCAGAAGAGATCGTTGGCAGGCAGCGGCGTGGAGCCTACCAAGTGGAATCTGTCGATCGGCATTTCGTCCGATCACCCCAAATTCACGATGCGTTGATCTTCCGTCGGCAGGCAAGGCAGCAACCCACTCATCTCAAATACCACAATACGGTACCACACCATACTCAACAACCAGGGACCCGGAATCCACACGAAACTCAAGACATATAGGAAGGTCGGAGGTACCGGTAGCGTGTCCCGGCTCCCCCCGGTGTCTTTTTACCGGTACCAACCCAGAGAGACAGACCAAGTTTCAGAGTGCCACACTGCACGCCACACTGTGACGCACGCGTGCGTCACAGTGTGGCGGTTTTGCGTCACAGTGTGATGACTCTGACTTGGTCTCTCTCTCTCTGCTGCCCTGGGTTGCTCAGTCAGCTCCCCAGGATGTCCTCCTACTCACACATCTATGTCCCTCTCATGCACGCCATCCTGAACCACACCGAGCTGGAGGCTGGGTCTTACTTTCTTTCGGCTCAAGCGTGGGCCACACACGATCCTGAGTGGGGCATTCTGGTTCAACAATATCAGGAATGCTTCATCCAGGCCGATGTCGGCCTGCTCGTCGGTTCCGGAGACCAACAGGGCATCAGGCTCCGGGTGAGCGACGGTGGCTCGAGCATCCTGCAGCTGGGTGTGCTTGAGCAATTTAATGAGCACGAGCAGTCGACGAGACCAGATGGCGACGGTGACATATCCTGGCCGTACATCCGGCGAGCACCCGATGGAACTGCAGTCTGCTACTTCCATGACACGGGAGATGATATGGTCCCATATGATCAGTGGCCACTGTTCGTCAGAGGTCAGGGGGTGACGCAAGAAGGTTTCCTTTCCCAGCACCCTCTCCTGTTTGTGCGACTGCTAGAGATGATCCGCAGATGGATCCACGACCCGATGCACGCGCCGGGTGGCGGCGGTGGGGGTGGGGGTGGCGGTGGCGGTGGCGGCGGCAGCGGCGGCGGCGGAGGCGGCAGCGGCGGCGGCGAGGGCGGCAGAGGCGGCGTTGGCGGCGGCAGCGAGGGCTCTGAGGGCGGCGAGGGCCACGGTGTTGAGGGCGAGGGCGAGGGTGAGGGACCCGAGGGTGGCAGTGGTGGCGAGGACGAGGGAGGCTCGCCCGCCCGCGTCGAGTATGGCGACATGGCGTATCCTTCCGGCAGCCCTGAGGCACGGACTTATCGCCAGGCCCGGCGCCATGACCTACTTCATGGACCCGCACGAGGGAGGCGAGAGGGTCTCCAGGCGTTCATGGTAAATGCGATGGGAAATCGACACGCTGCTGCCACAGCCGAACTAGAACTTCCAGACGCTCCTGACGCTCCTGACGCTCCTGACGCTCCAGACGCTCCAGACGCTCCAGACAACACCTCCGCTGCTGCCGCCGCCGCCGCCGCCGCTGCCACTGCCGCCGCTGCCTCTGCCGCCTGCTTGTTGGCCAACCGGCAGAGACGTGCCATGGCTGCGGACGCACGTGCGGCTGCATTTGCTTCTGAATCTC
>Ga0210243_100489_pt1 | contig 33732 bp, 27 predicted proteins | sample ChrtobMeP5a_32mM_FD_155461 | JGI IMG/M metagenome (GOLD analysis project Ga0210243, IMG submission 155461) | Chrysochromulina tobin associated microbial communities from unialgal haptophyte culture, Seattle, Washington, United States - P5a_32mM | ecosystem: Host-associated > Algae > Haptophytes >...
GGCGAAGGAGGGGGAGGGGGCGGAGGAGGCGGAGGAGGCGGAGGAGGCGGAGGGGGCGGAGGAGGCGGAGGAGGCGGAGGAGGCGGCGGCCTCGTATCGTAGGCGGTTGGCTAACATGAGGGAGAGTAGTGCCGATCCTGCCCCCAAGTCGATCGCAGCCACGCCACCACCACCACCGCCCCCGCCACCGCCGCCCCCGCCGCCACCGCCATCGCCGCCACAAGCGCCGGCGCCGCCGCCCTTCATGGCGTGCTGTCGGTGCATCAAGCGGCTCGCGGCCCGCTGGATGGCAGCGGCGTACGCGCCATTGCGTGGGGCGTCTCGCACCATCGCAAAGTGCCAATGCTGCAGCAACATCGTGCCCCAGCCCTCGGATGAACCGGTGAGGGCTATGGCCGCAGCCACGGCGCGAGGCGGTGGTGGAGGCGGCGGTGGAGGAGGCGGCGGCGGTGGAGGCGACGCCGATGGAGGCGGAGGCGTCGTCACGCCAGACGACGCCCGTGACGACGCGAGCGCACACGGCAGCGGGAGGAGCGCCGTGCTGGGCAGGAGCGTCGTGCTGGGCAGGAGCGTCGTGCTGGGCAGGAGCGCAATGCGATGAGCGTCGTGCTGGGCACGGAGCGTGTGTGTGCCGGCGGCGCGCACCGCGAATGGCTCTACGAAGTGGACGGCGCGCTTCTGGGGCGGCGGGAGGCGAGGCGGCGTCGGGGCGGTGCAAGTGGCGGCGGCGGTGCAAGTGGCGGCGGCGGCATCGAGGTCGGTGATGAAGACGGGGCAAACGTCGAGAATGACCGCGTTGCATCGTGCCCACGACGACGCGTCGCCGCCGCCGCCGCTCGCCGCCCCGCCCGCCTCCGCGTCGGCCGCCAGCGCGCCCGCAATCGTGGCCTCTGGAGGGAGGGTCTCGTGGAGGGTCGGGTTTAGTGTCTCGTGGATGTGGAAGGTGATGTCTCGTGACTCGCCGGCCGCACGTGCGCTCAACACGGCGCGTGCATCGGTGAGGTCCCATGCGAAGAGAGCTGTGAACGGGCTCAGTGTGAACGCGCCCTCCTCGAGCGTCGCCGCCAATGGCATCGGGTACGGCGACCAGCGCGTCACGTCGAGAGATGTGAGGTCGACTCCATGGACCATCCCAGCAGTGGAGATTGGGTCCGAGATTGGGTCCGAGATTGGGTCCGAGATTGGGGAGGTGAGGTCGACACCGTGGTGGACCATCCCAGCAGTGAGAAGCGCGAGAGCTGCATGCATCTCTACGCGGTGCGGCACCATGAGTGGAGGCAGCTGCGCGCCTACCGCGTGCGAAGCGGCGGCGGCGGCGGCGGCGGCGGCGGCGTGGACGGCGGCGGCGGCGCAGAGCAGTCGACGACCCAGGCCTGCCTCCTCGAGCAACGGAGTGAGCACCAGCACGTCGCACGCGGCGTCTTCGCCGCCACCGGCGATGAGCTCCTCGAGTGAGCACGCGAGAACCTGCACGCCGTGACCCACGCCGTGCTGCACCGCCACAGCCGTGATGGCGCGCGCCGCAAACCTATTCGGCTCGAGCACAAGCACACGCGCCCCGGCGGCGGCGGCGGCCGCCGCTTCGGTTCCGAGGCTTCCCTGCGCGATGAGCACGCGCGGCGGCCGGTGTGGCGCTCGGGCGCGCACCTGTTCCACAGCGGAGACTGTCGCCTCCACCGAGGCCGCCGCCCACGGCATGTGCCGCACCTCGAGGCGCCGATAGGCCTCAAAGGCGACAGAGCGCACGTCGAGCCACTTGAGGAGGCCCGAGGCGTGAGGCCGCCGCGCGAGGAGCGCATCCCGATTCTCGCGCACGCTGAAGAGGCCGCTGCCATTCGCCGATGAGGCCGCAGCAGCCCTGCGGCTCGACCAAGGCGGTCGAAGCAATCGCAGGTCCACCTCGAGCCCGAGCGACACAGAAGCCTGACTGCAAGCGGTGAGCGCCTGCGCCGCGAGCTGCCGCAGCCGGTCCGTCTGCTCGTCGTCACAGCCGCGTCGCTGCGCGAGCAATGCTTGGACAGACAAGAACTGGCGTCGCAGTTGGAGCAGTGCGTCGGCGTCGAGCAGCTGCTCGACGGACGCTTCGTCGTGTGAAGACCCTCCCGAGGGACCGAACTTACAGAGGACTCCGCCTCCGCCTCCGCCTCCGCCTCCCCCTCCGCCACATACACGTAGTTTCCGTGTGGCCTGCGATCTTGCGCGGAGAGTGTATATACGTGTACGGTGAACGGGCGGCCGGTCTTCACTGATACCTTCACTGTACGTTAGCGCCGTGCGCTCATAACATTTGTATCCAGGAGTCTTCACAGGCGAGACGTACAGTACACCTTCACACACGCCGTTGGGGTCATGTAAGGTGTGTGTATTCTGAGCGGGCAGTAACAGTGCCGTAGCACCGGCTGTCGCGTCGGTCGTGTTAACGTTCACACACGCCATTTGTTCACAGGCTCTCCGAGCGGATGTCAAAGCCAGGATGGGGCGAGGCCGGCGGCGGCGCGGGCAATCGCTCTACGTGACGGGCAACCACGGGACTGGCAATCGTCCGCAGCCAGATGGCTCCTCGTCGTCTCGTCCTCTACCCTGCCGGCGTCGCGGTGCTCTTGTGGGTGCTGAACGCCAACTGGGCGCCCGCTCCTTTGCAGCACGTCATCGCTGTGCCGCTGGAAGCGCCTGAAGAGCGCGCACGAGCACCGGCGCCTCAAGAGACCCTCTCAGATGTAGTCGGCACTCTGGGCGACGAGGTGGCAGAGCGAAGAACCGCCGCCGCCGCCGCCGCCGCCGCCGCGCCGATTCGGTGCTCACTTTACGCTGGGCCACTTCGGTGGCAGGGCAAGCCCGCCGGGGTCGGGGCGCACACGCAGGTGCTTCGCGGCGTCGCAAGCGCACCGTCCCCGGTCGAGCTTCGGCCCATACGCAGGGCGCTCGAGCCTTTCAGCCTGCGCTCGGTGCGCCTCCTCGACGATGCCCGTGATCCGCTCGCCGTGGCTGCGTCGACAAACGCCGCCTTCCTGAGGCAGCTCGACCTCGCCCGCTTGCTCTACAGCTTTCGGCGCTGCGCCGGCCTGGCGCAGCCAACGGCGCGCACGGTTCCGTATGGCGGCTGGGAGCGGCCGTCGGCTGGCATCCGCGGGCATTTTGTGGGGCACTACCTGGGCGCACTAGCCTCGGGCGGCGCGGGTGGCGACGCCTCGCTCGTCGCGCGCGCACGCGCCTTGCTCGACGGCCTCGTCGCGTGCCAGAGGGCACACAGCGCACACGGCCAGCTCGGCTACCTAGCCGCTTTCCCGCCGAGCGAGTTTGAGAAGACGGAGCGGTTGTGGCGCGATGGGCCGACATGGGTGCCGCACTACGCGACGCAGAAGCTGCTGAGCGGCCTGCTCCTCGTGCACACCGAGCTGCAGCTCGAGGCCGCCTTGCCGTTGGCCCTCGGGATGGCCGAGTACGTGTGGAAGCGCACGGCGGACCTAGGCCTTGCATGCAAGTGCTCACCACGGCGCCATCCTCTCCCTAATTAGGTACGTGTGGAAGCGCACGGCGGACCTGCGGCGACGGGCCGCGGCCGATTGGTACGAGCTGCTCAACTACGAGGTGGGCGCGCTGTCTGAGGTGTACGCGACCATAGCCGCGCTCACGCACAACGCCTCCTGGCTCGACGCTGCCTCTCTCTTCGATCGCCGGTGCTTCACAGGCACCCTCGCCCTCGCCGGCGCCCTGCACTTACCTAGTGCTGATGAGCATGGCTTGGTCGGGAGCGCGGGCATAAGGTCCGCCACGTCCGCCACGTCCGCCACGTCCGCCGCGTCCGCCACGTCCGGTGCCGCGACCAGAGGCAGTGGCGCGTCGGTCGCCCCCGTCGCGCCCGACGCGGCGTCTGCATGGACGCAGTCGCCCGACGAAGCGGCGGCAGCGGCGGCCAGCCTGCGTGGGATGCACGCCAACGCGCAGCTCGCGTACGTCATGGGCGAGGCGGCGCGATATGAGGTCACCTCAGATCCGCTCTCGAGGCTCGCTGTGGATGCCTTTTGGCGTGCGCTGCAGCGCGGATTCGTCTACCTGTCCGGTGGCTCGTCGTGGCAAGAGCAATGGAGCAGCAGCCAGGAGCCACCCGCGACCGCGCTCGCGGCGACGCTCGTTCACCACGGCGCGTCGAATTGGCAGGTGAGTGATTGCGTCTGATTGCGTCTGATTGCGTCTGCTTGCGTCTGATTGCGTCTGATTGCGTCTGATTGTGTATGGTTGCCTTTGATTGCGTCCGATTGCGTCTGAGTGCGTCTGATTGCGTATGGTTGCGTCTGATTGCGTCTGATTGCGCCTGATTGCGTATGATTGCGTCTGATTGCGTCTGATTGCGTCTGATTGCGTCCGACTGACTGATTGCGTCGAATGGGCAGGCGCACGACCATCAGGAATCTTGCGTGACGCACCACTCGATGCTCCTCTCGCGGCGGCTCCTCGGATGGGCAGGGCGCCGTGGCGGGCGCCTTCTTGAGGACACGCGTGCTTGGGAAGGCGAGCTCCTTGCGCATGCGGAGTATCTGGACGTGGCGCTGCACAATGGCGTGCTGGGCACGCAGCGGGGCACGCAGCCGGGGGCGATGCTCTACATGCTCCCACTCGGCGCGGGCGTGCGCAAGGGCGGTGGCGCGCATGGCTATTCGAATGGAGAGGACCATTTCTGGTGCTGCATGGGCAGCGCTATAGAGGCCTTCACGCGACTCCACGCCTCTGTCTTCTATCGGCGACCGCGCCGTCGGCCTCGCGCCCACGACGGCGCGCACCCGTTAGCGCCGGCATCGGGGGCGCAGGGCGGTCCTCGCGCCCACGACGGCGCGGGGTCGGGCGGCGTCGCGGGCGGCGTCGAGTCGGCCGGTGCCCAGAACGACGCGTCGGCGGAGCTCTACGTGGTGCAACTGCTGCCCGCGCGCCTAATTTGGAAGGAGGAGGGGTGTGAAGTGACGCTCCGCTCCGAGATTCCGGGCGAGATCGCGGCCGACCGCCCCCTCAGCGCCAGCCTCGAGGTGACGACTCTGGCGGGTGCGGCGCGCGCGTGCGTGCTCCAGCTGTCCGTGCGTGTGCCGGCGTGGGCGTACGCAGCCGAGGCGTCGCTCAAGGAGGACGACGTCGTCACGAGCATCGAGCCGGCGCCACGCCCTGGTACATTGCTCCGATGCGAGTTGCGAGAGGGGAAGGTGCTTCGTGTGCGCCTGTGGGCACGTACGACGCTCAAACGAGCCGACGGCACCGAACCTTCTCCATCCCTAATTAGGAACCGCTACGACGGCACCGAACCTTCTCCATCGTCCTCGTCCTCGTCCTCATCGACGATTGCGGCGGCGGCGGCGGCGAGGCCAAAAGTGCCCACTACGGCGCGGGGGTGGCGGGACGGTCCCGGCGGCATGGCGTCGCGCACGCTCGCTGGTCTCATGCACGGGCCGCTGCTACTTGCCGTGCTCACGGACGGGGAGAGGTTTGTGCGTGCCCCCGTGCAGTGGGATGGCTCCTTTGACCCGCGCATTCCGCCCGCCACGGCGCGTGCGGCAGCCGCTGGGCGCGCGTCGGCGGCTGTGGCGCACTGGACGACGCCAGTGCCGGCGAGCGCGAGGGAGGAGCTCCATTCTCTTGAGCTCTTCGACCCGACTGCGTGCGCCGCTGCTGCCGGCTCTGGCATCGGCGGCCGTGGCGGCATCGGCGGCCGTGGCGGCGTCGGCGGCCGTGGTGGCGTCGATGGGCGTGGCGGCACACTGGCGACACCGCCGCTGCTGCTCACTCATGCGGGCGAACGGCAGCATGTCAGGTTAGCCAGAGCCCCGGAGCGGCCGCCTGCGGTGGCGCCCCGCCAGGGCGGCTCAGACGCGGTGCATGCGGCCACGTGGCGCATCACACGCACCCCAGTAACGGCACCCGTTGCACCGGGCGCCGTCTCGGGCGCTGGCGTGCCCTTGCCCCCCCTCGACGCAGCCGCTATGGTCGATCGGCCGGTCGCGGTGGTGCTCGAGAGCTTCGATCGTCCAGGGATGGTGCTCACACTCGCATCCACACTCCCATTCACACTCACGGGACCACGACACCGACCAGTCCGGTTGGAGCCGACCCTTCCTGTCGGTCGGGATGCGATGCAGCGCTGGTGGCTCCGCCGGGTGCCCATCGACGGTGCGTGTGCTCTCTCCGGCTCCTCGGGGGCGGCGGCGGCGGCGCTGATGGCTCTCGAGAGTATGGCGGAGGCGGGCGTGTGGCTGGTCGCTGGCGAGACGAGCACCGGCGGCTCCGGCGGCTCCGGCGGCAGCCGCAGCGCTCGCCCGCCCGCCACGGCGCTCTACGCCGCCACGACGACCTCTGCCGCCGCCGCGCACTTCAGACTCCTCGATCCCCTCGCCCGGTACCCCCCCCTCGCCTTCTGGGCCCACTCCAACGTCTCGTGCCACGCCCCGAGCGCCGTTCCGAGCGCCAGCTGCCGGCAGCACTATCTAGCGGTGCCGCTGCGCGATGTCATTGACGAAACCTATTCGGCGCATCTCTGCGTGCTCCCCGCAGGCGGCGCCGAGCCGCCCACCTTCTGTCGGCGGTGACGCACGCCGAGTCCGTCATGCTGAATGCATGTCGAATCCTTGATGCCACACGCGAGCTCTCAATCCTAGGACTTCTACTTTTGCTTAGCGTAGCGATAAGACCGCGGGCGTGTAGTTTTGGGGCCCCGGGAAAACCACATGCAGAAAGTCCTCTGTAGTCGCGACATTGCACATTCCTCGAGCGGTTGGGTCACGCTCAGCGCACACGTGAGGACCCACACCGGACACCGCACCACAACGTCCACAGCCATGTCGCTCACATGACATCGATACGGCACACATCTCACCGACCCCCGCACAGCGCACACTCACGACGCACATACCGCTCTACACCCCTCGGAACATGTGCCTCTCCGGCCAACCCCATGGAGCATGGTGCCGCGTCATTTACCCGGGCCCGACACTGAGCCCGACACACGGAGGTACGGCACCGCGTTCGAAAAAACAGTGCTGCCGCGAGTGGGCGCCTCCGCCAGTCCCTTCGACCCCGCCCCATCCCCGTCCCCGCCCCCGCCCCCGTCCCAGTCCCCGTCCCCGCCCCACCCCCGTCCCCGCCTCACAGGCTCAGACGCAGTACAAGTGCATGCCGCTCATCATCTCCCGGACGTGCTCTTCGGTCTTGCCGACAATCGGCAGCATCGTCTCCTTGTCCTTCTTGTTGGTCACGAACACGTCGGGCGACGCAAGGAACTTGGAGATCTCCTGCGGCGTCTTGGTCGACATCTTCAGCAGGGCCTGTTTGTCGTCCTGCGTCGCGTTGTGGATGCACACGACGGTGACACGTGACTCGCCCGCGCTTGCCGGGCGCACGCCCTCCGACGTCACCTGTGGGGAGAGTATGGGGAGAGAGGAGCGGGCGCCATCGTGAGCACGTGCATGCAGGGCGGTCACCCTCCTCCGACGTCACCTGCTGCATCGAGCACCAGCCCTCCATTGTCGTCCAGAACCGCGTGCGGTACATGGTGTCGAGCAGGATGAGCACCTTGGCCGTCAGGTACATGTCGGTGATCGCTTTGAGCATGAGGTTGAACTCGGCCTTCTCCGCGGGCGTGCGGTCGTCCTTGTCCAGCGGGCAGCTGCTCGAGCGCTGCGGCATGCACGCGTAGTCGAACCAGACGTACTGGACCTCGGGGTGGGCAATCAGGTGCGCCTTGAGCGCCGCCAGCTGCGCGCCGGTCTCGTCGGGCGTCGCCCAGTCCTCCCACCTGTGGCTGACGAAGAGGATGTTCTGGATCAGCCCCGTGCCCTGGAAGGCTTCGTTCAGGTCGACGGCCATCTTCTCGAGCAGCTTCGAGTCGCGCAGCTCCTGCATTCGCTTCAGCTGCTTGGCGGTGGCGCCCAGCACGGCGGCGCGGGGCATAAAGTAGAAGGTGGGTTTGTGCGAGTTCCACGCCGCCTCGGCCTTGTCCGCCGCCGCCTTGTCGGCCGCCGCCTTCGCGGCCGCCGCCTTGTCCCACCTGTTTCGAAGCAAACGGGGAACGCACGCTGTTGGCGCTGTGCAGTGGCGCCCATCACGGCGCGCCATCGCATGCAATCACAAAGCGCAAGGGCTTGCGAAGGGTGGTCGTGAAGATGGCAAGGCAGTCAGTGGCAGTGGAGGCAGCAGCGCCCTCTCCGAGGACGATGGCGGACGGCGTGGGGCGACCGAGTGCTGCCTGAGTGCTGCTGAGTGCTGCTGATTGCCGATGATTGCTGCTTGAGTGCTGCCTGTGAGTGCGCCAGAGAGTGCGCCCGAGCGCGCGCCTGAGCGTGCGTCGGGGCGCTGTCTGTGGCGCGGCCGGCGCGGCCAATCGCAGCCGCGACGAGTCGCAAACCAGGCCGCGCGTCCGCCGCCGACACCCGACGTGCCCACCACGGCGCGTGGGAGTGGCCCGTGCGGACTCCGTCCTAAAATCTTGAGGATGTGCGATCGCGACTCGCCGTGTGGCCCCAAGGGGGGTGCGCTGCGTCCTCTCGGCCTCATCCCATGACGATTGGCCGCCATTCGTTCGCCGAGCGGCCGAAAACCCGTGGTCCGCGTGCGCCCAAGACGGCGCCTCTGCACATCCGCTCGGCAGCGCTGGGCAATCAGTGTGCATGCGCGCGGCGTACCGAGGCTCGCTGAGGAGCGCCACGACCTCGCTCTTGCCATACTCCCGTGCGAGGTCGATGGCCGTCTTCCAGCCATAGGTTCGAAGCGTCACATCGGCGCCCCCTTCGAGGAGGCGCTTGGCGATCGCGAGGTGGCCCTCGTATGCCGCCCAATGCAATGCTGTATCACCGTCGTTGTAGCCCTAAAGACAAACGAGAGGCCAAACGGAATGAGTACATGGAAGCGGGCCCATCGCATGTGCTGGGGGAGGGCATGCTCGAGGCTTACCTTGGCGTTGACCTCGATGGCCTCGGACTCGAGGAGGAGGCGGACGCACCCTTCGTGCCCGAAGTATGAGGCCGCTATGAGAGCTGTCCATCCGCGCTGTGGCAAATGAAGCACACGCGGCGTCATCGAGTGCCAGAGCACGCGAGGAGCGTGGGCGAGCACGCGGGGGTGCGGCGCGCGCCATGCGAAGAGGACGCGTGTGCCAAGCTCGGCGGCTGCGCGGCCGCGCGCGGTACAGCGAGCTGTGGGGACAGGCGCCGTCTCGGGCGAGCGCGGCGGCGAAAGCAGCAGAGGCGGCGAGGACGCGGGCGCCCACGCGAGGCACATGCGGCGGCGCACCGCATCAGGAGGGCGCCAGTTGACGTTCCCTCCACGCTCGATCAGCCGCCTGAGCTCCGCCTCGTTGCCGTCCTTTGCGGCCTGCCACAGTTTCTTGTCCTTCTCGGCCTTGGAGGGACCGAACCAGCCCATGTGTTCTCCGCGGTGTCAGCGGCGCGCGAGGGTCGGCCGACGAGCTCCCTGACACGCAATCGGAGCGAAATTGTCAGACCCCCGAGTCCCCAAAGGTGCGAAGCATGCCATGCTCCGCGAGGGCGCTTCGACTCAAGGGCCAATTCCATGCTCGACGAGGGCTGCCTCCCGGCCGGGCTCCCGAGTTGACCGCAAGGGCCAGCGCGCACGCCCGATGAGGGCCAGCGCTAACACGAGCACGCCATGACGTCAAAGTCACGTACCTCTCGACCCGGCGCGCGCCCACAGCAATGGACTGCACAAGACCAGCAGCTTTTCCACTCGCGAAAGAAGGGCCGCAAAACTTGTGCGAAATCAGATTGATGACCATCACAATTCGGCCACCGGCATGCCTTCGGCTCGAGCCTCTGTCTGATTGCCTCTCTGACTGTAATTAGGGTGACCCGCGCGGGAAACGGGGCGTGTCGTCCAATGCGGAGCGACTCCGCGGCCCCTCGAGACGCCTCCCCATACCCCAACGGCCCACCGCGCGGCTCACTGATGATCTGTGCAGCGCGGAGCCCTTTCAAATGTGACGATAATATCACGTTAGGGGTGGCACGCGGCAGCGGGGAAACGGTATCCATGTGCCCCGCAGTGCCTTGGCGCACGGGGTCTCTACACGCTCTAGTCCCAGCGCGCCAGGGTCGCCAAGAAGGCGCGGGGCCGGGCGGCTATAGGGCCGTTCGGTCGTGCGTTTCTATTAATCTATAGACGGTCTACTCGAACATTTGTCCATCGTGATTATGTCAAGTCGAGTACCGAGTACGGCGGCTGAGCGCTGTATGCGTTTCAACTGTACCTAATATGGAAAACTATTAATCCCAATTGATTAATCCCAGCGTCGCCGCCGTCCGCTGGGTGTGGGCTGTGGCGCGCGAACAATTATACGGCCGCGAAGTGGCAAGTTGTGAGCAAGTTGTCTATCGCCTCCCCCACTACTCACAGCCGCTACACCCTGCGCAGGTCCTCGAGATCGAGGTCGATCATGAGCTTCGAGCACGCGGCACACACGCGCATCTGGACCTCGACGAGCTCGGACATCTCAGCGTACACGAGGTGCTCGCGCTCCTCGTCCGGCATGTTGGGCGAGAGCCGCTGCAAAAAGTCCTCTCGCTTGGGCATGGCGGAGAGGCCGGCACGGAAGGTGTTCTTGAGCCAAAAGTTGTGGAAGTGCTCGAGGTGCGTCTGGTACGCATCGCGCGCGAGGGTGCTCACCAGGCTAGCGCGGTCCTCGACCATCCCCGCGAAGACGGCGTTCTGAAAGGCGAGCGAGCGCCGGAGCCACACGAGGGCGATGGCGGCCGAGGGGTCGGCGAGGACGCCCCCTGTTCGATGGATGCCGGTCGCTCGCTCGGCCTCGAGGAGCTCCCGCAGAGTGGTCAGCCGCCGGGAGGGCTCTGCGGCTTCGAGGTCGCGCCACGCTCGCCGTGCCTTCTCGGTATTGGACTCGTCGTTCTTCACACCGAGCGAGAGGAGGGGGCCGAAGGCGGCCCCGATGACGAGTGTGTGTCCGAAGGCTTCGAGGAGCGCCTCCACCTGGATTGTCTCCTCGCCGGGCTTGCCTTTGCCTAAGATGGGCTTCCCTTTCGCGCCCTCGGCCTGCGCGCTCGCGTCGTCGTGAGCACCTCGTAGCGCCGCATGCCAGGCGAGCGTCTGGGCGCGCAACAGCGAGGGGCTGCTCCCATCGGCGTGGGCGAGCCCTGGCTTCTTGCTGCTGCTGCCGCCGCCGCCGCCGCTGCCGCTGCTGCTGCTGCTGCTGCTGCTCTTGCCGCTGCTCTTCTTCTTGGTCGTGCTCGTCGGCTGCCCCTCGCCCAAGGGCGCATACATATCAGCAGCGCCGCCGCCCAGAGAGCGCCTCTTGACTGTGGCGAGGGATGTGGCGAGGGCGGCGCCGGCGCGCGAGCGGCCCGATCCGCGCACGCCATCGTCGTTGCCGTCGTCGTCCGCGACCGACTCGTCGACGCCCGCGTCGTCCACCGCCTCCTCTTGCACATCGCGTTGTGACGAATCCGAATCATCCGAAGCGACCGCCGTGAGCTCGATCGCCGAGATCGCCATCATCCCTCGGGCGGGATGCTCGCGATCGGCCGAGACGGGCACATGGTGCCCACCGCTCGACGAGGAGAGCGCTTTGAGGGGTGTGGCGCGCGATCGAGAGCCGAGGTCGATTTGGGCCACGCGCATCTGACGACGGCCGTACCGGTACCATGCGGCTGCCGCTAGGACCAGGGCTCCTAGGACACCGAGGCTGATTGCGACGGCCATCGCCGCGTCGACTGCGGGGTCCCTCGGCGGCGGGAACGGCGGCGGCAGCAGCGGCGGCGCGTGCGGCGGCGAGGGTGGCTCCGCGTTGCAGCAGCCGTCGCAGCTGCAGTGCAGTCCGCGCATCTCGCGGCACGACAACCCTTCGATGGCCCAGCTGAAGCAGGTCTTCTCACGGCAGGCTGCGTTGCATGCGGGCAGACTCGTCGACAGCGGCGGCGGGTGCGGCGGCGGTGGCGGGTGGGGGGGCGGCGGCGGTTGCACGGGCGGCGGCGGCGCGGGCGAGGGCAGCGAGGGCGGCGGCGAGGGCGGCGGCGGCGCGTACGGCGGCGGCGGCGGCGGCGGCGGCGGCGCGATGGGCGGCGGCGGATGCTTGGGCGGCAGCAGCACGCAGCAGCCCGAGCAGTCGCAGCCTAGAGCGTCCGTCTGCGAGCAGGTCAGCCCGGCCTCGAAGAAGACCAAGCACTTGGTCGTATGGCATAGCACGTCGCACGCTGGCGTCGCAGGCGGCGGCGCAAACGGCGGCGGCGCCGCCGGCGGCGGCGGAGACAGCAGCACGCAGGTCTCGCCGTGAGCGTCGGAGCAGCCCTCGCAGTAGCAGCCGAGCGTGCTCTGGACCTCGGAGCACGTCATGAACTGCAGCACGTGCGCGCACTCAAACGAGCTGGTCGTGCCCACCCTCGGATAGTCGTGCCGAGTGCACGAGAGGGTGCACTGCGCGCTCTCCGCTGTAGCTAGGCGACGCGCGAGCGGTTGACTGTAGATCGTGCTTGGCGATGCGATCGGCGAACCTAGCATTCCAGATGACAATGGGTGCCGTGTTGATGTCGGAGCTGCAGTTCGCGGAACTTGGGCGCGTGCGAATGCCGCAAGCCGACGAGCCCAAGACGGCGCTTTTTCTTGGGCGCGTCCCGATTCGACGGGTCCAAAACCTCCTTCAATGGCCCAGACGTGCCATGCCGCAAGCCATGCAGACGACCAACACAACAGCCGCAACCCGTATATAACCTTTCAGGAAACGCGCGCCACCGCCGCCGCCACGTCCCTCATGTGCCTGTGCGCATGCCTGTGCGGCGCTACGATGGACGCCGGCGCCCTTGCCATCTCGCCGACCGCGCGCGGGAGCGCCTGTGCCCCTGCCAGTTCCTCTTGAGTCGACTAGGCTCCCTCCGCGGGGGCTTCCGCTGGTGCTGTCGTCGATGACGGATCCGCCTCGGCCGTAGGTTGAGCTTTAGTTCTCGGGCTTCATCGCCGGGAAGAGGAGCACCTCGCGGATCGAGGTGGTGTCCGTGAGCAGCATGGTGAGCCGGTCTATGCCCAAGCCCCAGCCCGCGGTGGGTGGCAAGCCATACTCGAGCGCCTTGCAAAAGTCCTCATCGAAGAACATGGACTCGTCGTCACCCGCCGCCTTGTCCTTGGCCTGCATCATGAAGCGCGCGCGCTGCTCGACGGGGTCGTTGAGCTCCGTGTACGAGTTGCACACCTCCTTGTAGTTGATGAAGAGCTCGAAGCGCTCGGTCAGGCAGGGGTTCGAGCGGTGCACCTTGGCGAGGGGCGACATGAGCACCGGGTGATCCATGATGAAGCACGGGTCCTTGCACGTCGACTCGAGGAACTCGCCGACGAGCTTGTCGAGCAGCCGGTAGGTCGTGTGCGGCGGCTTGCACTCGATCTTGTGCTCCTTGCAGATCTGTTTGAGCATCTCGTTCGTCTCGTCCGAGGCGAGATCCGCGGGGAATTTGACCTTGAGGGCCTCCTCGAGGCCGGCCACGAGCGAGACCTTCCTAAAGGGCGGCGTGAAGTCGATCTCGATCTCGGGCAGTGGGTTACCCTCCTCGTCCTTCGGGTGATGCTTGACCTTGAACGAGCCGCAGATGTTGCGCACCATCTCGCTCAGCAGTGTCTCGGTGAACGACATGAGGTCGTTGTAGTCGGCGTAGGCCCAGTAGAACTCGCACGTCGTGAACTCGGGATTATGAGTCGCGTCCATCCCTTCGTTGCGGAAGAGGCGCCCGATCTCGTAGACGCGGTCGAGCCCGCCTACCACGAGCATCTTGAGGAACAGCTCGGGCGCGATGCGCATGTACAGGTCGCGGTTCAGGTCGTTGTGGTGCGTGATGAACGGCTTCGCCGTCGCGCCGCCGGGGATCATGTTCATCAAGGGCGTCTCGACCTCGAGGAAGCCGTGCATGTCGAGGAAGCGGCGCACGAAGGCGATGATCTTGGCGCGCGTGCAGAAGATGTCGCGCACCGGCCGGTTCATGATCAGGTCGAGGTAGCGCTGCCGGTAGCGCGTCTCGGTCGCCAGCGTATTCTGCGCCTTGGGGATCATGTGCAGGCACGGCGTGAGGATGATGAGCGTGGTGGGGAAGATGGAGAGCTCGCCGCGCTTGGTCTTGCCGGGCTTGCCGGACACACCCACCACATCGCCGCGCTTCGCCTCGTTCATCAGCTTCATGAAGCCAGGCAGCCCCGCATCACCCGGGAACTCTGTAAAGTTGGCGTGCGAGCAGAAGAGCTGGATTTTGAAGCCGTCGCCATGGATGTCGTAGAAGACGAGGCCTTTGCCGCCAGAGCGCTTGCTCATGATGCGTCCTGCGACGCTCTCCGTCGCCTCCGCGAACGCGCCCGGCTGGATCGACTCGGCGTACGCCGCGTGGTACTGCGGCAGACCCATCGTCGTGACGAACTTGTGCGGGTATGGGTTGGCGCCACTGCTCTTGATGCCGTTGACCCAGCTGAGCCGGTTGTCAAAATACTTGCTCGGGTCGATATCCTCCTCCTCCTCCTCGAACGCGGGGCCCTCCTCCTTCTTGGGCTTCGCCGGCCCGGTCTCAGCCGCCGCCTTCTTCTCCGCCTCCTTGGCAGCCGCCGCCGCCGCCTTCTCCACATTCTTCACCCGCGTCTTCTGCTCATTCTTGGAGAGCGCCTTGAATTCCTCAACGCTGAGCCCGACAAACGTCGCCAGCTCTTCATCCGACCGCGCAGCCTGACGACGATCCGCTGCTGGTTCCGACATTACTCTCGCGTCGATCGTCGATCGGCGCGCGCTCATCCACGTGGCCGCGGAATTTGAAGCGAATCGGGTAAGTTTGCACACCTTCTAAGAACTGCCCACATGGGCGGGTCGTACGCCGTCTCCTTGGGGAGCACACTCCCCCGTGCCCCAGGCATCCAGCGGCCCTATGTGCGAAATGACATACAATTGCTGCAGGACGTCCATGATCTTGGTGGACGGGAGATCGACATGCTTGGGTCGACAGTCAGGTTCTCAGGACCGGACCCTGTCCAATGCCTGTCCTCGACCATTCTTGGCGGCATTGTCGTGTGTAGTTTCATGCGTAGTTTGTACTGAGCGGAAACTGAGCGGGGAATAGATGACACTCTGCACACACTCGTCGAATTCAGCGGACAGACCCCCGACAGTCACAATACACTCCGAGCACTACGGACGCAGCCACACCGACGTGACAAGCACATCCCTGCACCGTCCCTTACGCACACCTCAACTCATAACGCCCACTCAACCCGCAGCACAACTGTCCAACCGACGCGCGCACCGCTCACATGTCATACTACAGTAGTACAACGGATCGAGTCGCGCCTCAGGCCACGCCGCCCGGCGCGCTTCAGGCGGGGTGGGTGAGCTGAAGCCATCCCGCCTCGGCGCCGCGCCATCGCCAACGTGGCCGGATGTGCGCGAAGTTGACGCGCCGGCAGAGGCCGGCGAAGGCGTCGCTGCCCACCTCGATGGCGAGGGCGTTGGGCAGGAGCGCGCGCACGCGCACTGGCCACCAGCCCGCCTCGTACCATACCTCGACCTCGTCATCCACCACCAGTCGGCTGTGGAAGCCATCCGGCGGCGCGGGCGGCTCCGGCCGTACCTGATGAGGGAGGCAATCAGATGCCATCAGATGCCATCAGTTTCCATCAGATGCAATCAGCGGGCGGCTCCGGCCATACGTGGTCGTCATCAAAGGGCTGATGAGGGAGGCAATCAGATGCCATCAGATGCCATCAGATGCCATACGTGGTCGTCATCAAAGGGCTGATGAGGGAGGCAATCAGATGCCATCAGATGCCATACGTGGTCGTCATCAAAGGGCTGATGAGGGAGACAATCAGATGCCATCAGATGCCATACGTGGTCGTCATCAAAGGGCTTGATCCACTCGACCAGGGCCGCGTCGGAGACCGTCGACTCATACAGCGTCGCATACTGCACTCGCACGAGCCCGTCGCCACGCACGCCAGTCATGCGGCGCCCGCCGAAATACGCACCCTTGAGGCCGGGCTCGTGCTGACGAACCTGATGAGGGAGGCCATCAGCATGCAATCAGCATGCAATCAGAATGCAATCAGCATGCAATCAGCATGCAATCAGCATGCAATCATTCCCCTTGAGGCCGGGTTCGTGCTGACGAACCTCGCAGGCAGCGGCGCGCGCGAGGTACGCGAGCTTGCCAGGCTCGGCCGCCATGGCGTCCGGCGTCTCGTCGGCTGCGGCGGCGGTGGCGGCGTCGGCTGCTTTGGCCGAGGACACGGACTGGCGAGCCGTGTGGCCACTCGGCCCCGCCCACGTCAACTCGACCATAGGAGGAATGTCATGGCGTGCCACCAAGTAGGCTCGCACCAGCATCGGAGGCGCCGACGCCGTGGTAAGCACTGGCATGGGCATCGGAGGCGCCGGCGCCGGTGCCGGTAGCGCTGCGGGCGCTGCCACGACGGGTGCGTCCTCGAGCGCTGCATTGAGCGCATGCATCACCGCAGCTGAAGAGGAGGCAGTCTCCGGCGCCGCGCCATCCGTCATGGGCACATCGCCCTCAGCCGCCTCCGCCGTCGCGCCCTCGGTCGAGGCGGCGGGCGGCGGCAGCGCGGGCATGGGCGCGGGCATCAGGGGCGCGGGCATGGGCGCGGCCACCCCTGTGGGGATAAGGAGGAGCTCGAGGTTGGGCGCCTCGACGCACACGGACACGAGGCGCGCGAGTGAGCCCGCCTCGCGCAGGTCCAAGAAGGTCGGCGCCACCCCCTCGCGCCGCGCTGTCTTGTCATCGAGAGGGAGCATGAACCGAACGTCCGTGCGGCTCTTGTGTGCCTCCTCATTGAGCCATTCACCGGTCACCTCGACGACGACCTGGCCCTTTTCGAGGGCGGTGGAGCAGCGGACGCCCCAGCCGGGCTCGCCCCAGCCGCTCACGCCCACGCCCGCCCCGCCCCCCTCGGTCCGCTCGAAGGCCTGCAGCCGCCACGGCTGCACCCCGCTCTGGCGCGCGCCCGCTGCGCCGTACCCGAGGGGCACACGCGCCCCGCTCGCGCGCTCGAGGACAAAGGAGGGGGTGCCGGCGGCGAGGTCGGTGTAGCCAAGGACGTCGGCGACGCGCGCGGCCGAGAGCCCATCGCGCGACTTGGTCGTCTTCGAGGCGGCGCGCTGCAGAGCCATCTTGACGAGCTCTCCAGCCTCGCTCACCGCGGGCGGTAAAGCCTTCGCCATCTGCGTCGTCGAGGAGTAGAAGCCCATGGCGACGTAGCCGTGCGCCTTGAGGTAGCGGAGCGCGGCGGAGACGGGCGGCGGGCAGTGGGCAGCCACGTGCAGGCCCATGCTCAGCCAGAAGCGCCGGCTCTCATTAGTGGCGGAGACGACGACCACTTTCGCATTCAGGTGGCGCACGGCGAGCTCGACGAGCAGCGCGAGCAGCACGGAGCCGTTACCCTGCTGGCGGTGGGCGCGTGACGAGGCGAAGATGGGGATCTCGAGCACGTTGGCGGTCGCGTGCAGCTCGAAGACCGCCGCGGCCACCACGCGGCCGCTCCGGAATAGCACGATGCGCCGGCACACCAGAAACTGCCCAGTGAGGTTTAGCGCGGCGTCGTCGATCTCGACCTCGCGCAGCACACGCTCAGCGTCGATGCCACCCGCCTCCGCGCCGCCCACTGTGTAGGTGAGCCCCGGACCACCCGGCACCACGCGTTCGGCGCATGCCAGCACGTCCAGCGGCGACGTCTTGCGAGGGTCGACGCGGCTCGACTTGCGCGAGACGTCCTCGTCCTTTTGCGGCGGCGCGGCTCTCTTGTTCGGGGCAAGGAATTCGTCCTCGTCCGGCTCGACGTACGACACGTTGGCGCGCGCCCGCGCCTCACGACTGGCATTGTTCATGTTCGCCGGCGTGCGTCGCGCTCGCGCCAACTAAGTTTCGGGCACAGCGTCAACGGTTTCGCGCATTGTTCCGGTGATGTCGATCTTGAACATGGAGTTGTGTGCCGTGTGTTAGAAATCAACTCACACACGTTCACATTCACACACTGTGCGGTTATTCTACCGGTACGCGTCGTACCGGTACAAATAGCGCGTCCGAGGTCGGTCTCCGTCATGAGTGCCGAAACCGCGCGGGGTTGCTGGCCTTGCCGTCGTTAGGTCCCTAGCTGCGGGCCGAACTGCGTGTGCATGCACTCAACGTCTCTGCCTCCGAAGAGTGTGAATATTACCAGCAGAGATATTCCCGCCGCTGGCTTGCCACCCAACTGGTGGTTCACCATTCGAGCGGCTCACTGCAACCCACGCAACACTCTCAAGTATGAGCAGGATGATGTGCGTGTGGCCATTCAGCTGGCGTTGAGGCACCGATTAGACCACGGTGCCGGCCTCTTTGTCGACGTTGGCTCAAATTGCGGCCTTTACTCTCTGATCATGGCCTCGCTCGGGCACCGCTGTATTGCTGCAGACCCATTGCCAACATGCGTGCAAGACACCAGAGGCTCAGCCGCGGATAATTACTTTCAGCCGTCACGCTTGGCGGTGTTTCACAGTGGAGTGTCTGACGCGTACTTCACTTTTCGCGTGCCTACCCATATGTGCTCGCCATATTTCAAAGTGGGCTCCAGGAGTGAAGTTCGTCGACACGTGGGAAGCTGGAGCGACACGGATCATGCTACGACGACGCACGCCCGTGCTGCTCCTCTCACTGAGGTTCTGCGTTGGGCGAGCGAAGATGGTAGCGATATCATGATGCTCAAGATTGACACGGAGGGACACGAGGTGCGTGTGCTCGCATCCGCAATTCCACTGTTCAAGCGCGGGGCCATCAACGTCGTGCTTTGGGAGCTGACGCCCAGTAAATGGGCGCAAGCCAACGTCTCCCGAGCATTTGGGCTGGAAACGTTCAGCTCGATCTTTTCTCAACGGCACTACTACAGCTTCTTTTCCGGCCGTGCATCTTTCTGTGACCACCACAAGGAAATTGCCGCCTGCCAACATGTGCACAGCACCAGCTTCACGCTGCCGAGAGGCGCAGTCTACATCCCCGATGTGGGTGAGCTCGCAGATGCCATGCTTGCAACAAAATGGGAACCGGCCGAAAATATATTCTCATTGCGTGTGAAACACGCCTAGAGCAGCGTGGTACACGACCCGTGTCCCGTTTATGTTTTCGATGATGTCGCGGTGGCCGCGGTGCCGGTGGTGAGAACTGAGATCATCCCGAGGCGCTCCTGGAGCGTGGAGGTCGCGTCACGCGTGGCTGAGAAAAACGGGGAAAACGGCTGCGTAAAATTCAAACTTAAAATAGTTTCCTCAAGCGCGTGAAACCGTGTGACTGCGTCATGGACTGCGTGAGTCCAGCCGTCGTAGCCGTGCTCGTATACGAGCTCAAAACTGTCAACTTCGCGGCGGGAGGCGGTCGTACCCCTTCTGCGAGTACCTTGCGAGGATCGGGCCCCTCCTGCGAGGATCTTGCGAGGATTCGACCACGCCTGCCCCCGGGAGCGCCATCGCTGCATCGCTGTATGTCCCTTGGCGCACCCAGCACGCCATCCCGTTCTCGTCGATGCTGCGATGCGGCTCCGTCACCTTGGGCACAATCAAGCACGTAGCGGGCCCGATGCGCGCTTGGATCCTCGTCAGGCGCCCACCCGCCGCTGCAGCGACGGCACTTGCCGGTGGCGGCAGCGTCGCGTGTCGCAAATCATGGTCATGGGCTGTGAGGCTCGACTGCCCAGGGCCTCCAATGGTCCACGACGAGATGAGGCTTGATTGCCGACACAATTTGCGCGCGTCCGGCACCAGAAACGGGGTCATGGCATCCGGTCTCTTCTGAATCGTGGTAGAAGGCAGGCTCGGCCGCGAAGGGGGCGAGCTGCCACGTGGCGAGCTGAGCTGAGCGCCTCTGATGACCTCTGATTGCGAACTGCCACGTGGCGAGCTACCGTTGGCAACGAAGGCGCCGCGGCTCTCGCGGCTGCCCAGCGCCGTGCCGGGCGCGCTACTGCGCGTACCGCTGAGCATGCCGCTGGACGCGCTCCGGCGCAGGCTGGTGCGGCTGGGCTGATGGCGTGCGGGACTGTCCTCCTCAGTCAAAGCGCTCTGCAAGCTCTGCAAGCTCTGCATGGAGGCCGAAGACCGGAAAGACCCCAGCATTGCCGGCGCGCTTGGTGGCCGTATCACTGTTGGAGCACTCGGCGGCCAAACCGGTGAGGGCGCCTTAGCGGGCGGCAACGGCGCGGTCCTGTCGAGCAAGTCGATCAGATGCTGTGGCGTGGTCGCTTTCTGCCGAGATCGCACAGCAGTGGCCGCCGCGAGTGCCGCGCTGCGTGCGTGCATCGCGGCCGAGGCGGAGGCCGCCGCGGCCGCATTTGAGGCCACCGCCGACGCCAGCGTCGTGTGGTCGTCATTGACCGCAGTGTGCCGTATCGAGGCGGCTTGCCGTGGTCCGACACTTGCGAGCATCCGTAAGACCCAAAGATTCGTCTCTTGAGGGAGGTCGGGCTGGGGCGCGGGCTGGGGCGCGGCTGGTGTGGCGTTGCCTCGCGGCTCGCTGTCGGCCGTTGTCTGGATGTGGCGCTTCAACTGTGCCACCAGGCTCGAAGCCCCGGTGCCGCCTCCGCCGCTGCCAAAGACGCCGCCGCCGCCGGGGCTCTTGCGCAACGCGTTCTTAAAGGAGCGGCTGGTGTCCAGTTTGACCTGGCCAGCGTGGAGGGCGTCGTCGAGCCGCCCGCGTACCGCGCTGCCCTGTCGCAGCTGCTTATTCAGCTCTTCGAAGCTCAGGGCACCCGAACCGTCGCGATCCATCGAATCGAACACCTCCTCGACCAGCACGCGCGGCGCGTCGAAGCCGAGGGTGCAGAGGGCGTCGCAGAACTCGCGCCTGTCGATGGTGCCCGAAAAGTCGCGGTCCCACGCACGGAACGCCTCCATGATACGCATGTTGCCCTGCACGAGCAGGTCGCGCAGCGTGATGCGCAGCCACTCTTCGTAGGTCACTGTTCCGGAGCCGTCGAGGTCAAAGTCGGCCCACGTGAGCTCGAGCGCCTCGTCGGAGACCTCAAAACCATGCTCGCGGCACAGGATCGTGACCTGCTCTCGAAACTCCTCGCGATCGATGAAGCCGCTGCCATCCCGATCCCACATCTGGAAGAGGGATCCCATCGCCCCTTTGTCAGCGAGGGCCAGCACGTCCTTCACGCGGCGCTTCTTGCGCTCCGCAACCTGTTCTGCCTCTCGCCGAGCACGCTCCGTCGCGACGGCGGTGCGCACGCGCTCCTCGGCAGCGGCCTTTAATGATTGCCGCCGCTCGATGGCCGCCTGCGCAATGACGCCTTACATGATGTAAGGGGCCAAGACGTTTGAAACAGTCGGGTCGTGAAATGTCCAATTATGGGAATTGCCCTGCAACTTCAAGCAAGCAAGCCCCGTTGGCTACAGGGGTACTCGTTTGCGCTGGTTTAGGTACTTGTGTGTTTCGACTAATTAGCTTGCTTGCTGCAACTTCAGCTGTGACACCCCCCTTGTGACACCCTTCACCCTAGGGTAACTCATGTTAACTACATTTGTACCTGATAGTAGTGAAACCCTCCCCCAAGGAGCACCTGGTCAAAGATAGATAGATCAGTTTGAAATCGCACTGACCACTGTTGCCTGTCCCCGCCCCCGTAGGGCGTAGGGGCCTTGTAGGGGACATCAAGGTGCTAGCGGTAAGCGGAGAGCGGAGTGACGTAGATATAAGACGTAGACGTAGTCTATCGGTCTCTGTTACTCTGAGTCTCAGTCTGACCGTCTGACGTGCATGCTGACGTCGACGTGACACAGACTCAGCATGCACAGACTTCTGACCGAGGTCCAGCGGTCGCGTCTTGGTCCGTCCAGTACTGTACATAGGTTCCTATTGTACACCTTGCTCGCTTCCGTTCAGAGCTCTTCAGTACACCTCGCTCACAGCGTCTCTCTCGATGTTCTCAGCTGCCTCTCTCGTCGTTAACGTCGTCCGAGTACGGTAGTCATCTCTCCTCTCCTGCCATCGTATCTGTTCATCTGCGACTGCATCTGCCTGTATGGCATGGTCTGGTCTCATCTGTGGCGCTCATGCTGCCTCCTCGCGCCTCATGCTACATGTACTCCTCCCGTATGCGCAGGTATGTTACTCCTCCCGTATGGTACTCCTCCCGTATGCGCACGCATGCATGCCCGCATGCTCCTCCAGCTCAGATGCGCATCTCGCCCTGCTCCTCCTCGGCGGCCGCCTCGGGCGACCCGATCGACGAGCGGCGCGAAAGGATGCGCTTATGCAGCTCGTTCAGAATGCCGCCACCGCCGCTGCTGCTCTTGGGGGGAGACGTCGGCGGCGCGGGGTCCCGAGCGCTGTCCCGAGCGCTCTTCGACGCACCCACCGGCTTGAGGATCGCCGATTGGAGTGCCTCCACCGTCGGCCTGTTTGAAGCCCGATGGGACCCCTGATGGGTAGGGGAGAGCGACACGAGCGGGCCGCGACGCCGTGAAGGCGGCGACGGCGGTTTCGGCTTCGGCGGCGCGGGTTCCGAGGGCGGTGGCGGCGGCGGAGCAACTCCAATGATGGGAGGTGGCGCGAGCTTGACCGAAGCCATTGGAGGCGGCGGCGGCGGCGCGAGCACCAGCGGCGGCGGCATCAATGCGCTGCGCGCCGTCGGCGGCGTGAGCGCTCTCTCCGCACTCGACACTGGCGGAAGCGTGGGCGGCGCGGGCAGCGCGGATGGCGCGGGCGTCGTGGCGGGCGGCGCCTCCGTGGCGCTGGTCACAGGACATGCGACCGCCGTGGTGACAACTGTCGGGCTCGCCGCCACATACGCCGGCGCTGGCGAGGCTGCCGGCGCGGCCGGCGTGGTCGCGGGTTTCGTCAGCGTGGTCGTGGGATTCGTCAGCGTGGTCGCGGGATTCGTCAGCGTGGTCGCGGGTTTCGTCAGCGAGGTCGAGGAGCGCCGCATGCGCGGCGGTGGCGAGGGCGCCAGCAGCGAGGACGCCAGCGGCAATGGCGTCAGTGGCGAGGGCGCCAGCGGCGAGGACGCTAGCGGCGAGGGCGTCAGTGGCGAGGGCAGCCGCGGGCCGACAACAGCTCCGTGCACGACCGGCGGCAGCGGCGCGCTAGCGGGCGAGGGCGAGAAGTTGAGCTGCCGGTACGGCGCCTCCCGCGGCTCGACGAGGCGCGAGACGGCCACATGACGGCCGCGGCCAGTCGTGCGCCGGTAGGCCGCATCCTTGAGCGAGGCTTGCTGATGAGCCTCGGTAACGGCCGCGTGCTGATGAGCCTTGGTAACGGCCGCGTGCTGATGAGCCTTGGTAACGGCCGCGTGCTGATGAGCCTTGGTAACGGCCGCGTGCTTGGCGGCACGCGCTGCGCGCAGCTGGGCCACGTGCACGCGCGCCAGGTGGCCGCGCCCGATGCGCGTCAGCTTCAGCGCCGCCTCGACGCAGCAGCCTGCCTCGAGCCTGCGCGCCGCCGTCTCGAGGCGCACCACAGCGAGCATCCGACGGCTGAGCGACGCGTGTGCGGCGGAGAGTTCGCCACGAACGAGCGAGCGCGCGTCGGCGGCGGCCGCCGCGTAGCCGCCGACGCGCCAGCGGCGTACCGCACTCTGCAGCCGCACCGCCGCGCCGAGCATGGCCGTGTACGCGGTGTACGCGATGAATCGCCTCGCCTCCTTTTGGATGGTGGTTGCCGCCGCTGCCGTGATGGCGGCGCGCGCACGGCATGCCGCTTGGAGGCGCAGCACGGCGTCGCAGCACCGGCGGAGGAAGAGGCACGCGCGCCTCATGCGCGAGAGGCTTTGCAGGCGAGTGGCTGCGCTGTTCTCGGCCTCGGCTCGGCGCAGCGCCCGCGCCATGTGCCGCGCGTGGACAACGACTCCAAGAGCACAGAGCGCGAGGCCGACGAGCACAGCCAAGGTAGGGTCGAACCGCGCAGGTGGCAGGACATTGCGCTCCGTGCAGCTCACCGAGACTGGCGCACCCGGCAAGATTAGCGTGCTCGTCAGGTGGCCACGGCACCGCTGCTGGGGCACGCTGGCGAGAGCGAAGGCGTGCGCGAAGGGGAGCATCGCACGCTTGCTCGCTCCAATGAGACCCTCGACAGCCCATTGCGCCACGGGCGGCCCGATGCGCGTCAGCACGGGCCCAGAGATTGCTAGGAGCAGCGTCTCCATGGGGCCCATTTCAATTGGTTGTAAGCCGCACAGGTCATGTGGCGCAGAAGAACGGGTCAAACAATCGTGTTTCTCGCGGGAGTTCAGTGCAGCGCGTTTCGTCAAAATATTTCACATGGAAACGCACATGCACTCACTTGACCCCCGGGGGGGGGCTGACCCAGCAATCTTCAAGTTCATGTCCATTCGGCGACTGTGCCGAAACGCGCGCTTTTGCTTCGCGCCTCACCGACATGGCAGACGACCCAGAGCGACCCTCTGCGCGCGTGGCGACGGCGACGGCGCGCCCAGCTGCGGCAGTGGCGGCGGCGCGCCCAGCTGCAGCAGTGGCGGCGGCGCGCCCAGCTGCGGCAGTGGCGACGGCGCGACCGGCTGCGGCGGTGGCGGCGGCGCGCCCGGCTGCGGCAGTGGCCGATGCGCGCCCGGCTGTGGCGGTGGCCGCGGCACACCCAGCGCTAGTGGACCGCTGCGCGTCCACTGCTGCTGCTCGCCCTCCCGCGGCCGCCGTTCGCCCTAGCATCGTGCCGTCGGAAGCAGCAGCGGAATCGCTGGCCAGTGACGCCTCAACCGCCTCGACACGCCCCACAGTGGCTGTGGCTGCCGCACGTCCGGCGACCGCTATCGCAGCAGCTCGCCCCGCCGTCATGGCGACCGCGCGGCCAGCGACGGCGGCTGAAGGGGCGGCTGCCACCACGCCGAGGGCTGCGCCCGCACAGCCGGTGGCGGCGGCAGCTGCACGACCTGCGGCATCGGCAACGACCGCAACCACGACCGAAGCGCGGCCAGCGGCGGCGGCCACGGCAACGGCAGCAGCCGCACGACCGGCGGCAGTGGCAGCTGCACGACCTGCGGCATCGGCAACGACCGCAACCACGACCGAAGCGCGGCCAGCAGCGGCGGCCACAGCGACGGCAGCAGCCGCACAACCGGCGGCGGCAGCGGCCGCACGACCTGCGGCGGTGGCAGCTGCACGACCTGCAGCGACGGCGACGGCCGCGACAACGGCCGAGGCGCGGCCAGCAGCGGCGGCCACTGCGACAGCATCGACAGCGGCAACGGCGACGGCAATGGCCTCAGCTGCGCGGCCTGCTACCGCGACTGCGGCGAGCGCCAAACCGGCCACGGCCGTCACCCCGGCGACGGCTGCCTCTGCCGCTTCTGACGGCGGCGCCAAGCCGACGGCGACGGCTCTGACGACGGTCAAAGCGCGTGCGGCGACCCCGGCAGAGGCGGCGCGGCGCACGCTGCCTGCGGAGCCTGCGGGCGTGCAAACGATCACGGCCGCTCCAGCTGTGGCAGCCTCGAATGCATCGTGTGCATCAGGCACCAAGGCGGCCGCAGCTGTTCAGCCGGCGGTTGCTGCCGCGAAGTCAGCGGCCGCCCCTGCAGCTGCTTCGGCGGTTGCGGCAGCAAAGCCCACCGCGGCGGCTTCGACGGCGTCGGCGGCGACTGCCAAGCCCGAGACCGCAACGGCCTCCGCCACGCCTGCTACCGACAGTGTGAGCGTGAAGCCTGCTGCCGCGACAGCAGCGGTGGCGCGGCCAGCGACGGCAACGGCCTCAGCTGCGCGGCCTGCTACCGCGGCCGCCAAGCCTGCCGCCGCGACTGCCACACCTGCCGCCGCGACTGCCACGGCAGCTGCCAGACCTGCTGCCGCGACTGCCACACCTGCCGCCGCGACAGCCACGGCAGCTGCTAGACCTGCCACCGCGACTGCCACACCTGCCGCCGCGACTGCCACGGCAGCTGCCAGACCTGCCACCGCGACTGCCACACCTGCCGCCGCGACCGCCACGGCGGCCGCCAGACCTGCCACCGCGACTGCCACACCTGCCGCCGCGACTGCCACGGCAGCTGCCAGACCTGCCACCGCGACTGCCACACCTGCCGCCGCGACTGCCACGGCAGCTGCCAGACCTGCTGCCGCGACTGCCACACCTGCCGCCGCGACAGCAACGGCCTCCGCCACGCCTCCTACCGACAGTGCGAGCGTGAAGCCTGCTGCCGCGACAGCAGCGGTGGCGCGGCCAGCGACGGCAACGGCCTCAGCTGCGCGGCCTGCGACTGCGACTGCGGCGAGCGCCAAACCGGCCTCGGCCGCCACCCCGGCGACGGCTGCCTCTGCCGCTTCTGACGGGGGCGCCAAGCCGACGGCGACGGCTCTGACGACGGTCAAAGCGCGTGCGGCGACCCCGGCAGAGGCGGCGCGGCGCACGCTGCCTGCGGAGCCTGCGGGCGTGCAAACGATCACGGCGTCCGTCACGCAAATCATCTCGAAGGCCGCTGCGAAGCCGACGAGCGCGGCGGAGACTGCCACGCCTGCCGCCGCGACTGCTACCGCGGCCGCCAAACCTGCCACGGCGGCCGCCAGACCTGCTGCCGCGACTGCCACACCTGCCGCCGCGACAGCCACGGCAGCCGCCAGACCTGCTGCCGCGACTGCCAGGTCGGCAACGGCAACGGCCAAGCCAGCGGCGGCCAGCGCTGTGGCGAGCGCTGCGACGGCGACGGCCAAGCCCGCCGCCACCGCCACCGCCAAGCCCGCGACCGGCGCGACGTCTCCCCGTCGTGCTGCCGCATTGGGAGGGGCGCGTCGGGCGGGACCGTATGTAGGCGGGCCTCCGCCAGGTGCGGTGGTCAGCGGGAACAAGGATGCGGTGCGCCAGGCGGTCGAGGCGCGCAAGGCTCGCCAAGCGGCCGTTGAGGAGGCCGCGCGACTTGAGGCGGAGCGGCTCGCCGCCGAGGAGGCCTCCGCCGCCCAGAAGGCCATCGGCGGCGCGGTCGGGCGCGGCGGCGACGACGACGACGACGACGACGACGACGACGACGATGACGACGAGCCACTCACGCCGCGGGATCAGGCTCGCTTCGATGAGTGGCAGCCGACACGTGGAGCGCTCGACGCCGAGTGGATGCTCTCCACACGTAAGCTGCCAAGCGAGGCAGTTGAGAGCATCGACGCCGACTACCAGCGCGGCGACCTGGTGCGACGCAAGCGCATGCTTTGGGACGTGCGCAAGTACTTGGTCGAGGAAGGACATGCGCTCAGCCCCGACGAGCTCGCGACGGTGCAAAGGCAGCAAGCGGTGGGTGGCGCCGTCGCGAGCGCGGCGCCGACGGCCAAGCAGCCGCTGTCGCGCTCGAGCGCCGTGGCGAGCGCGGCGCCGACGGCCAAGCAGCCGCTGCCGCTCTCGCTCTCGCCAGAGGAACTGGCTGCGCAGCGGGCGGCGGAGCAGCGGGCGGCGGAACAAAAGGTCAAGGACCAGCGGCGCGCGGCCGAGCGTGTTGCTGGGGAAATGGCAGAGGCCGAGCGGGCGGCGGCGGAGAAGGCGGCAGCGAACAAGGCGGCGGCCGAGCGCGCGGCAGTGGGCAAGGCGGCGGCGGCGGCGCCACAGCGTGCGAGGTCTTCGACCAACCCCTTCGACGATGCGTCCTTCGACTTTGGCGCACGCGACCAAGTCGCACAGAAGAAGAAGACGAACTTTTTCCAAGTCGAGGAGGAGGAGGATGGGGGGGAGGATGGGGGGGAGGGCGAGGGGGAGGGCGACGAGGCAGGAGGCGGGCTGTCTGCGGCCGCGGGCGGGAGGCGGCAGACGGTCCAGAGCAGCCGGGTGCGCCCGCCCACGGTCGCCGCCTCCTCCTCCCAGGCACGTGGCGCCTCGGCCTCGACGCTGCCGCGCAGCGAAGAAACGCAGCCTCGCATGCAAGTGCTCGCCACAGCGCGCGCCTCGGCCTCGACGCTGCCGCGCAGCGAAGAAACGCAGGCCGCCGCGCGGCGCGTGCAAGCGGTCCTCCGAGGCGCCAAGTCGCGGCGCAAGCCGGAGCTGCGGACGATGATGCGTGTCGAGGTGCTGCTCAAGGGGCACAAGGGTCTGCTTCGTGGCCTGTGCTGCTGGCGTGGGCAGCTGGACACGAGTGGTGCGGTGTTTCTCGGCGTGGCCCTCGATCGGCCCCTCGGCCATCATGACGGGTACTACGCCAAGGGTGACCTGCGCTGTTTCAAGTGCGAGCCCCGGCATGGCGTCTTCGTGCCGCCGTCCCGGGCGCGCCTCGAGCAGCCGCGGCGGGTGCAGGGGGCGCGCGACCCCCTCGATGTCGACATGGGCATGTCGAGTGACGAGACCGACGGCGATGGCGCCTCGTTTGGCATGTCCGAGGCCGAGGGGGACGACGAGATCAACGCGCCGGCCGGAGGCGCCCTCGTTGCCGGCGCTGGGGTCGGCGGCGCCGGCTTGAAGGCGCTCGGCGCGCCGGGCATGCCAGCGAGATTTGTGGACCCTGCGGTGCGTCTTGCGATCCGGCTGCAGGCAATGGTCCGCGCCAAGAAGGCGCGCGACGACACCGAGTACAGGCAGCTCGCGGATGACTTTGTGATGCCGCCGCAGGTGACGCTCGATGAGGAGGGTCGCCATCATTCGATCCTGATTGCGTCTGATGGCTCCTCTGATGACGTCTGATTGCGTCCCTCATCAGGTGACGCTCGATGAGGAGGGCCGCCATCATTCAATCCTGACCGTCGGCCATGATTCGGACGCCGTCTCGGGCGAGTGGACCCTCGCCGTGACGGCCTCGGAGCCGATCGTCATCAGCAAGGTCATCTTCGATGTGGGCAACGATATCCGCGTCCCGATGCTCTTCCGTACCGCTCACCAGGCTCCATTTGAAGTGGTCTCGAAGACGGGGCTGCTCACCCCTGGCGACCAGGTCCTCATCAAGGGACGCGACGCCATGCTGCTTAAGAACGGCCGGCCCTCGAGGGCGATCCCGCGCGCCGACAGCGCTTGGTACACTCTCGCACAGCAGGTGACCCTCGTCGGTCTCAAGGGGCGCGCCAAGGAAAAGATCGATCTGCGCGTGTGCGGGCTGCCCCCTTGCAACGCGGTGCTGGTCAACCCAGACAATCCGAAGACGCACCTGCCGATGGGCTCGGCGCTCGCGGCACGGGTCACCGTGCACTTCCACGGCTACTTTGGCGCCAAGCCGCTCACGCTCAAGCATCTGATCAAGCTCGATGGGCGGGGCAGCGCGACGCAGGTGAGGCACGTGCTGCACGATCCGGAGCGGCTCGGTCCGCCGATGCACTCGAGCCCGGGCTACCTGCGCGTGGTGGCACTCGTCACCAAGGTGCAGGCGCGCTGGCGAGCGCTCATGAGCACGCGCGTCCTCCGTCCGTCGAAGCAACAGACGCGCGCCGAGCGCGCGGCCACCAGCGTGCAGGCAGCCAGCCGTGGCGCGCGTGCGCGCTCGAACGCGGTCATGAGCGCCGCCGAGGACCGTGTGGCCGTAGCTGAGTCTAGGGAGCGTGGATGGGAGACTTGGGGCACGCTGCATCCAGTGCGCACCGCCCAGCCCGCACAGGACGTGAGCTCTGTGAACGAGCTGCGAGAGACGCTGCAGGAGGCGGAGGCGCGGCGCGCGCGCCAGGCGGCCTCGCGTGAGGGGCAGCTGCAGCAGCGCGCCCTGCAACGGGAGCGCGATCAGGTCAGCCGCGTGCTCGTGCGCCCGGCGTGATGACCTCTGATGACCTCTGATGACGCCCTTGATTGCCTCCCTCATCAGGTCAGCCGCGTGCTCGTGCGCCCGGCGAGCGAGACGCGTGCTCAACACGGCGCCATGCTCGAGCGCGCAGTCCAGGCATCGCCGGGGCTCGCGCAGAGCTTCGCCCAGGGCGGCGCGGGGCCCAGTGCGGCGCTCACGCGCCGTCCTGGGCACCGCCCTGGGGATGGCGGTGGCGGCGGCACGGGTGCTGCTGGCGAGCGCCGTACTGGGCATCCCGCGTCGGCGTCGGCCGAGGAGCGCGAGCGTGCCCTCGCGTCTCAGCGCATCCAAGCGCACGCTCGCCGCCGAAGGGCCGCCCTCGAGCTCCACGAGCGGCGGGCGCGCACGAGCGGCGGCGCGAGACGGTCTGACGGTCTTCTCGGCGACGGGCTGCTCGGCGACGCCGCCTTGTCGCAGGCGGCCCTCATCCGCGGCCAGCGCTCCCCTCGGACGCTCAGCCCTCGGCAGGGCAGCAGTAGCGAGGGGCTCGCCGTCTCGATCTCGCAGCCTCGCACGCCTCTCGTCTCGCGCCAGTCGAGCAGCGTCCAGGACGGCGCCATCAACCTCGCCACCGCCGCCGGGCTCGATGCTTCGGCATCTGGATCTGGATCTGGATCTGGATCTCGACGCGCATCTGCCGCCGGGCTCGATGCTTCGGCACGCGCCGCCCGCTCTCCCGCCAAAGCTGCGGCCGCGAGCTCGCGCGCCAACTCCAAGCCCGCTACCCCCAATGGCGCACGCGGCGGCGGCGGCGGCGGCCGGGGGGGCGGCGGCCGAGGGGGCGGCGGCCGGTTCGGCGCGGACTCCAACGCGGATGAGAACTTGCAAGCGGCTCGAATCCAAGCGCACGCGCGCCGACGCCATGCGACGCGCATCCTGCGGGAACGTGCCGAGGCGTCGTACGCTACCGCGGCCGTCAGCAGAGCAGCCGAGGTCTACGGCTTCGACGACGTGGGCGCCGTCGAGGGCGCCGAGAGTGGCCGCGGCGGCGGCGGCGGCGGCGGTGGCGGCGGCTTCTTCGGCGGTGTTCTCGAGGCGGCGGCGGCTTCGCACCACGACGGCGCGCGTTCCGCACCTCCCGATTCCCCACAGCGCCGCCAAAGCTCACCCTCAAAGCTCAAGAGCCCCGGTGCCAAGAGCCCCGGTGCCAAGAGCCACGGTGCCAAGAGCCACGGTGCCAAGAGCCAGGCCGACGGCCGGGCGCGCCCGTTTCTGGTGGTCGACACGTCCAAGCTGCAGGCTCGTCAGGTTCGTCAGGTGGTCGATACGTCCGAGCTGCAGGCTCGTCAGGTTCGTCAGGTGGTCGACACGTCCGAGCTGCAGGCTCGTCAGGTTCGTCAGGTGGTCGACACGTCCGAGCTGCAGGATCTCGCGGGCGCCCTCGGCCGTTACTATGCCGGCCGCCGGCGCCGTCAGCGCGCGCTCCGGGCGGCGCATGCAGTCCTGGGCGCGGCGATGATCTCGGCGAGTGTGGAGCAGCGCACCGCTCGCGAGATTCGGCGCGCGGCGGCGCTGCGCTCACTGCGCGCCGATCGCTTCGACCATCTCGTACACGAGCAGCTGATGCCCTGGGTGCTGCGAAAGCGTCTCGCGGTCGCCGCAGAGGACTTTGATGCTGCCAAGGCGTATAAGCTGCTCGAGAGCGGCGTCCTCGAGCGACGGGCCGAGCTCGACGACCTCGAGCGGCGCAAGGCGCATGCGGTCGCGACGGAGAGCTACCAGCTCGCCGCCGAGCTCAAGGAGCAGTCGGATACGCTTCGGGTGCAGATTGCACTCCTCTTGCATCGTGCAGGCTCGCCGTACACGTACCGCGGCCACGGCGCGCCACCGTCGCTGATCGACGCCGCCGGTGCGAGCAGAGGTGGCGCAGCTGGTGGCGGCGCTCGTGGCGCCTCGGCCTCCGAGAGCTCCAGCACTCACTCGCCCTCGCGCCGCGGCGCATCCTCGGGGCCTGCGAGCCCCCTCAGGATCAGCTCGCACGCCAGGGACGGCGGCGACGGCTGCTCGGCGTCGCCCCTTCATCCGTCCCGCGGTGCCGGCAGCGCCGCCCCCGGCGGCTTCGGCGAGGCCGCAAGTGCACTGCGGGACGATACGGCCCACGGCTTCGGAGATCGCATCGGAGATCCCGGGCTTGGCACAGACGATGCTGGCGCGCGGCGCGAGGCGCTCGTCGCCCGGCGCGAGGAAGAGGCGGCCATCGCCCGAGCGAGCGCGTCACTCGCCCGGGGCGGGCGTGGCAGCCTGCGACCAGCCTCGAGTCGCCGACTGCCCCCAAGGCCGATGACTGCGATGGAGCAACCGCCGCAGCAGGGACATTGTCTGATCGGTCTGGCGGGCACCGCTGCCAGCGGCCTTCGACGTGCCGCCAGCGCCACGGCCATGAGCGCACGCGCCGGCGGCGCCGCCCCTCCCGCCACCGCCTTGGCGTCCGGCGCGAGCGGCGCGGGACGCGAGGACCTCTACGGCCAGTTGCTCGCGATGCGCCGTCGCGAGGCTGTGCTCGAGGCGGAGCTCATCGCCATCAAGACACGCCGCCGGCAGCGTGAGGCCAAGGCCCTGGGGGCGGCCAAGGCGGCCGCCGCGCTCTCGCCCGCGGCCGCGAGGCTGCGCGATGAGCTGCTCGTCGTGCAGCGGCACCGGGACTCGATTGCGGAGAAGCAGCGCCATCTGGAGCAGTCGCAGCTACGTGTACGCCCGAAGGACCTTGCCACGCTGCAGCGCGCGCGCGAGCTCGTCGCGCGCACCTCAGGCGACACGGAGGAGCACAGGCGCAGGACCGAGGGCGAGCTGTCCGCGGCGCAGGGGCGCATCGACAGGCTGGCGCGGCTGCAGCGCGAGCGGCTCGAGAGCTCGCACCGCCGGCGGGCGAGCCTGCAACGCGAGCGGCTCGAGGGGCGGATTCTGCGGGAGGAGCTCGCCAAGGAGATGGGCGAGCACGGGGAGGGGGTCGACGTGTGAGCGAGGACGACATTGTGAGTGAGCGCGTGCATGCCCGAGGGCTACATCTTGCGCGGGTGTTATGCACGACTAGATCAGTCTCTCTCGTCAGTCGCCGTGCCAGTGGCAGTGCGCGTGCGGACTGCGGTGCCGAGTACGACATTCAGACGGGGCGGGAGATGCAGAAGGCGAAATTTGCCGATTCTTTTTCGTGAAGCGTGCGCGGGCGGGGGACATACGTAATCGTGGCGTCCCTGGCGCACCGCGCACTGCGCGCCGCGGTATTCACGCGTAGGGCCGTAGGCTGCTTTAACGCGTTTTCGTACAGTACCTCGGACCCTCCGGGCCTCCCCTCACCCGCCCGGCGCCCGGCCGCCCCTCTCTGTCTGCCGCGCACCCGCGCCTCATGATGCCCTCGCACCACGACCCAGCCACGTAGGTTCCATTCCCCACCCCACCCCAGTCGCCCCCAGCGCGGCCGTTTCCCGTTGGGAGGCTCGTTTCAGCGCCATGTTCGGCGCCTCCCCCACCCCCCCACCCTTTCTTCTCTTCTCAACGGCATCGATGGCTCAGGCATCGAGAGAGCGCGCGTACGCCCGCTGGGCTCGCTCGTTTAGCACCTGATGAGGGAGGTCCTCAGTGGTCATCAGGTGACTCAGAAACCACCAAGGCCAATCAGAGGCGCTTTGAGCGCCTCGAGCTTAGCGAGCATACAAAAGGAAACAGAGTAAACGGAGTCGATCATGAGCAATCAGAGGCCATCAACGGCAATCGGAGGCGCTCGTTGAGCACCTTGAGCTTGGCGAGCTGGATGTCCTTGTCGCTCTGGTTGGTGACAATCACATCCTGCCCCGCGAGGATCGCGTGCGCCTCCTCAGGCGTCTTGTTCGACCACTCTAGCAGAAGCACATTGCCCTGGAGCGCGGGAAGACCGTGTAGCGTCATGATGGTCACACGCGCCTGTGGATCCCGAGCGTTGGTCAGACCGTCGCTCGTGATCGCCCGCATGCTCAGGTACGCCTCGAACTGCGTCCAGAATCGGTTCATGTAGCTCCGATCCATGAGAATGAGGACGGAGCACGTCAGGTAGAGCAGGTTGATGTTGGGGAGCATCTC
>Ga0210243_100513_pt1 | contig 33109 bp, 11 predicted proteins | sample ChrtobMeP5a_32mM_FD_155461 | JGI IMG/M metagenome (GOLD analysis project Ga0210243, IMG submission 155461) | Chrysochromulina tobin associated microbial communities from unialgal haptophyte culture, Seattle, Washington, United States - P5a_32mM | ecosystem: Host-associated > Algae > Haptophytes >...
CTGCGAGGGGGAACAAGGGCACGAAAAAGCGGCACCCGTGCGCACACACGTTGTGTGTGCGCACGGGAGCTGCGGGAGTCACGCGCATGCATCGGCATCGGCCCAGGGCTCTGTGGGCGGGCGCACACCCAATATGATGAGAACGACGCGCGCCATGGTCACCAGCAGCGTGCCGCGCGCGACGGTGCCGTTGTTGATCAGCTCAAGCACATGGTCATGCGTACGGCGCAGCACCTTCTTTGTGATGCAGCGCGTGAACGCGTAGCTGTGTGGCGGCTCCGCGCCCGTGCCCGACGCGTGCGCCTCGACGATCACGTCGATGTTCGCCCAGAGCGGCTCGTCCTCCATCGAATTGACCTTGGCAGGTGATAAATCTGTGCACGGGAGCAACGCGGCGTGTATGAGTGGTGCACAGAGATGAAGGCAACGCGATCGTGCACGTATCCGAACGATGGCGGGAATGCATGAAAGGTAGTCTGAGGGCACACAGTCCACAGCTGCTTTCTGCGCGCGCGCAGGCTGCTTAAGTGCACAAGAGATGCAGACCATCTTGACGATGAGCGAATTGGCGCATGCACCTAAACGTTGCATAGGAGTGGCTCAATCTGCACGAAACTCGAGAATGTGACTCTTCGCATGTCACTGAGCTTGTTAGCTGCTGGCGCGACTGGCCGGTTGCCAGCGGTACGTCGTCCAGCGATGCACCACTCGAGCCTTTGTGCCGGGGCCTATCCGAAAGGCCATCGAGACGCGAACGGGTGGCGGAGGTGATGGGTGAGGGGACAGGTCGAACTTTTGCGGGGAGAAAAGGCAAGAAAACAGTGGTCCATACCCACCCTTAGCGCGGCGCACACCACTTTACACAAGTCACGAAGGACGACTTTATACACATTTACACAAGTCACTAAGGACAATGCGTACCGTAACCTCCGCCCTCACCACACCAACGCCCTCCCTTAGCCGCCGTCTGGTGTCAAGTGCGGCGCAGTGCTATACTGCCTGAGGAATTGTTTCAGCAGACAAGTCAGAGGTTCGTATCGCATTCGCATAGCTGTGCAGTGCGCATGCAACGAACATGGTTGTGAATCATGACTTTCCTGCAACCTTGTTTGGTATTATTGCAAGCCCAGCTTTGTGTTTTTCCATTGCTGACGAGATTCCTCCGGTGCTCGCTTTTTGGCGCAAAAGCTGGGCTGTTGCTTAGAAAGTACTTTCTGGAAGTTCATTCCGAGGGGCGGCAGAGTCGCGCCGAATGTCATGAAACACACACACACATACCAGAGACAGCTGACACCACTGGCAGGGTCAGGAAGTGTGAATGTCTGTGTGACTTCTAACACACAGCTCTTCGTGTGGGAAATCTTCGCGCCACCTCATCTTGAACACACTCCTCAGCTGCACTCCTCACCATGGACCGCTGCCGCACCGTGGGCGAGCTAAGGCCAAAGCCCGCGCTCCTGCTCTCGCCCGAGCTCTCGGTCGTTGATGCCGCCGTCAAGATGCTCGGTGCCAACGCAGACAGCGGGCTCGTCGTCTCGGCGGAGGGCGCCCTTGTCGGAATCCTGACTGACAAGGACGTCACCAACCGGGTGATTGCCAATCGCGCCGACCCCACGAGCATGCTCGTGAGCGAAGTCATGACCGCCAATCCCATGACTGTCAAGGCCAGCGATAATGCCATCGACGCGTTGTGCCTCATGATCGAAAGGCGCTTCCGCCACCTGCCAGTCCTGGATGAGCACGGGGCGGTGGTGGGCATGCTCGACATCGCCAAGTGCCTGTACGACGCGATCTCGCGCCTCGAGCGCCATCTCTCCTCCGCCTCATCGGCGCTCTCGACGGCCGTGCTCGCGGCCCTTCCGGCCGGCGCCGGCGCCGGCTCAGCGCAGGGCCTGGTGGACGACATGGTGCAGCGCCTCTTTGCGCCGTCGCTCGCCGTCCTGCTGCAGAGTGCTGAGCGGGCGCGCGCCGCCACCGCGGGCGGCGCGGCGCCGCCAGCCCTCACGCTCGCGCCGCATGAGACGGCGGAGCGTGCGGCCAAGCTCATGGCGGCGCGCGGTGGTGCTGTACTCGTCGGCACGGCCGAGGCGCCGTGCGCGGGGATCGTCACTTTCAAGGATCTGCTCTTCAAGCTGGTGGCCAAGGGGCGCTCAGCGGCCGACGTCACCGTCGAGACCTTGATGACCCGCGCGCCCGACACGATGCCCGCCACCGCGAGCGTGCTCCAGGCCCTCCATCAGCTCCAGTACGGCGGCTACCGCAACATCCCAGTGCTCGGTGCGGATGGCGCGCCGCTGGGCGTGCTCGACGTCCTCGTGCTCATGGAGGGTGCGCTCGTGGGCAGTGGCGGCCAGGCCGAGAAGATCCCCGGCGCCGCCTCCGCCACTGCCTCGCGCTGGAGCAGCTTGCTCAAATCGTCTGAATCGCTCGTCGGAGTGTCGGCTGGCGTCGCGCTCGGCGCCGATGGCTCTCGCCCTCCTTCTCGCCCCGTGTCGCGTCCGACATCGTACGTCGACCTGGCGAACAGTGAGAACCTGCTCCCGACGATCCCGCCGCCTGCGCCCGTCGCGGCCGCCCCCGCGGACTTCAGCTTGCCGCCGTCGGTCGCGGCAAGCTGGGAGCCCAGCCAGGAGAACGCGTCAGAGGGAGCGAATGCGAACGCGGGCACACTCGGCGCCGCGCCGGCCGGTGTGGATGGTGGCCCGTCGACGTTCTTGTTCAAGGTGACGGAGCCGCGCACCCAGCACATGCACCGGCTGCATGCGCCCTCGAACGACCTTCGCGCTCTCGAGAAGGCGGTGGCGTCCAAGCTGGGTCAGACGGCAGAGGAGGGGAAGCGGCTGCTGCTGCGCTACGATGACGACGAGGGAGATCGAGTCCTCATCACGAGCGACGCCGAGCTCAGCGAGGCATGCGAGATCGCCGGCGCGCTCGGCAAGAAGGCGTTGGTGCTGCACGCCTCGTACGAGCGAGTCGCGCCCACGCCCCTTGGCGAGCGCAACGGGACAGAGAGCGCAGCGGGTGCCAAGGCGGGTGCCAAGGGCGCCTCCGCGGGCGCCTCCGCGGGCCGGATGCTTGGGAGTGCCATCGGCGGTATGAACGAGCAGGAGCGCATCATGGGGGCGGGCGCCTTGCTCGCTGGTCTGATGGTGGGCATCAGCGTGCTCGCTGGCCGGCGCTGAAACTGTCCGAGGAGAACGCCGCGGCCGAGGATGAGGCCGAGGCGGCAGTGGCAGGCGTGGTTGCCACCGCCGGGTACACCAGGCACGAGCATGCGGCGATGATGAGGAGTGCGTCGACGGACCGACCGAGAGGCGGCGATGAGTTTAAGAGCATGGCGTGGGAGCAACTCACTTGCAGCATGATGAGGGCCGGCGAGCGGCATGCTGGCCGCACTGACGACGGGCACGGAAAGGCGGCACAAGCAGAATGATGCCCAGTGTAACAGTCACTAACAGTATCCGGATGAACTCGATCCGTGTCGGCGTACGACCAGGGTCAGGGTTGTACATGGTGTTCGCACATCGCGAAGGTACCGTCGTGTGTGAACAAAATGGTTCCGTCCATCATTTTCTTCGAACTCAAGTTTCGTCTGGTTTCGTCCCTTTTTCGTCAATTCCCGGAAATCGGTGCCGCTTCCAAATCATGCTTTTGACGCTCTGCGGCGCTGCGCGCGCTGCGCAACCTCCAGGTAATCTTGTGTGCAAGCCCGACAGCCATGCTTTTCAACAAGAAGCCTCCCGTACAGCCCAAAGGTAGTGCGGAACGTGTTGTTGGGGCACTCAAGGAGCTGCAAGAGACCCTCCACCTTCTCACTCCAGCCGAACAATCCGAAGTTCGACGCTCGATGCCATTCGCTTCATCCGAGTGGCTCGACGGTCTCCAACGGGCGTGTCGGAGCGCTCGAGGATCCTTGCTCGATGATTTACTCGACGCATCGACCATCTCGGTCAAGCCGCACGATGCGAATGAGGCGCGTATGACAAATGAGGCGCGTTTGACCCTGACGAACGATACTGCAAAGCTCGTCATCATCCTGGTTGGGCTGCCTGCCCGTGGTAAGAGTTTGCTCGGCCACAAGCTTGAGCAGTTTCTCGGCTGGCGTGGCTACATCACGAAGGGCTTCCGCGTTGGTGCTAAGCGGCGGGAGTTGGCCAAAGAAGACAATCCGTCGGCGCAACCCTCGACCGGCTCCGCCTCATTCTTCGACGCATCCAAGGCATATGCCGCTGCAGTGCGCGAGATGGTGTCCATCGAGGCATTTGGCGAGGCCATGGATTGGTTGAGCACCGGGGGCCAGGTGGCGATCTTTGACGCATCTAACGTGCAAGTGCAGCGCCGTGCAAAGCTGCTTGAGCGCGTGCGAGCGGAGCGCGCCAAGGCTGCTGCGTCAGGTCTGGGCGGGACCATCGGCGTCGTGTTCCTCGAGAGCATCGTCACCGATGAGGCCATCATCAAGCAGGGTATGGACTTCAAGATCAAGCACTCTGCCGACTTCCGGGGCATGGAACCGGCAGCCGCATACAAGGACCTGGTCCAACGCATCAAGCACTACGAGAAGATCTACGAGACTGTGCGACCCGAGGAGGGGGCGTATATTAAGCTCTACAACCTCGGAGCGACGGCGCACTGCAAGGATGTCTATGGCCGCATGTCCAAATCGGTCCTGCCGTACTTGCTTGCGCTGCACTCCTACCCGCGCTCAATCTACATGCTGACCGTCCCCGCATGTGGCCTCGACTCTTCCTTCGTAGCGGGCGCCACCACCAAGTGGCTCGCGACCTGCGAGCATGCTGCCGACATCCGGATCCTCACAACACCGCGCTGTGCGTCCTCCGACCCGGAGGACGGCACGAAGATGAGCGCGTATGCCGTGGCGCTCGAGCTTGCGAGCGCTGCCGGAGCGGCGCCTCCGGCCGAGCGCGCCCAGCTGGCACCACTTCCCAGCGAGGCTGCAAGCCGATCGACCTCCTTCCGTTTCCTCTCCATCCTTGACTCGTTTCCGACTCCACACATTTCGACCCCAGAGGTCATGTTTGTCGACCGCTTCGGCGAGAAGATGTCCGATCTGGTGGCCATTTTGGAGCCGATTGTTCTGGAGATCGAGGCGTCAACTCACCCAATGCTCATCATCGCGCACGAGGCGAGTATGCGCGCATTGCGCGCTTACTTGCTGCAGCCGAGGGCAAGCGATTTCTTGACGTCAAGAGAGATCGTCGATACAAGCTTCCATCCATCCCCGAAGACGCTGGTCGAATTCTTCCCGAGCGAGAGCGGCGGCATGCTTGAGCGGACACATGACCTACATGCCCTCTAATGGCGGTGATGTACATCAAGAAAGGGCCTGCTTGCAGCGCGGCCTTGTGGCATACAGGCCACGCGGCAGCAGTCAGCAGGCGAGGCAAAGGCGAGGCAATCGTGTTTTGCGACGTTCAGATCTGGTTTGCGGGTCTGCGGACGGAGTGAACGATCGGAGACGAAAAGTGTGTAAAGTCGGGGTCAAATAGAAAAGAAGGCGCCGCGCACCCGGGCCCAAGCCGCACCGCGGTCCCGTCCTCCAGGTGGGAGGTGCGAGGTGCAGGTGAGACAATGCGCGTCAACCGTAATACAAAGTGGTAGCCGCTATGAGATTGAGATGCCGACGCTACATTGTGAAGCCGTAATCCACGTAAGCGGCGACCGAGCCTGCGGGCCGCGATACGTAGCGTTTTGTCGGCGGTAGTGTGTAGGGAGATGCCCTAGGAACCCGAATACGTCGATTTGGATTTTGCTGTATGTCAAGTATGTGTCTGCCACACTGCAGCGACTCCAGGCACGCGGAGCAGCTGTCGTCGCAAAGATGACGTTTGAGAGGTGCCATTCGCGCACATGGCCATGGAGTATGCACCCTTTTGCGTGAGGCGGCTGCACATCCACAAGAGCGCCACTGTCCACGCCGACTGCCACACCTTCGGCTTGTTGACAAACGGATGCCCTCCCGCCTCGAGCTCGACCAGCATGCTGCTCACAGTGTGCGCGTCGCACGCGTCGTAATACAGGCGGCTGGAGCGCGGGTCGACGACGCGGTCGTCGCGCGCGTGGATCAACAGAGAGGGCGGCGAGTCCTCGGACACCTGCCGGTCAGCACTGTAGGCGACCTCCAGTGCTTCTGAGGGTTGCGCGCCGAGGTACTCGAGTTTGCTGTTGGTGTGGGTGAAGTTTTGCATCGAAATGACGGGGTAAAAGAGCACGGTGAAGGCTGGCCGCTGGGCGCGTGAAGTATAGCGCGTCGAAGCGAGCGCCGCCAGGTGGCCACCCGCCGAGAATCCGATGATGCCCACTGCTTTCATAGGCGGTAGCGAGCTCGAGCCGGTTTTGACAACCTCGAGAGCTCTGAGCGCATCCTCAAGCGGAATATGCGGTCGGCCTGCAGGGAGACGATAGTGTAGCACGATGCCAGTGATGCCTTCTCGTGCGAGCTGGAGTGCGACGTCGGAGCCCTCGGCGGTCTTGCACCATCCAAATGGGCCAGGCCGATAGGAGCCACCGGGTACAATTATTGCAGCCAAGGGTGCTGCTGGTCGCGCCGGCAGATATACGTGCAACGACGCGTGGCTGCCGAGTTGGATCGTGGCGTTTTCCATCACGCCGTCGCCCGTGAGGAGCGGAAGTCCGAGAGGTTGGTCGCGACTTGTTTCTTGCGCCTTCCCGATTAGGAAGAGCTCGTTGCCTCTATCATGATATTCCCAATCGTACTCTTGGTGCAGGAAGCCATGCTTGCACACGCACGCAAACGCGTTTGAGAATTATCTACGCGGCTCCCCACTAGATGGCCATGAACCACTCACATGCGCATGAACTCGAGTTCAACTCGAGACCCATGACTACAGGCGTTAATACAGGCGGTACCGGTACCGGTACAGTTCGTCTGTGTGGTCCGTGTGCCATTGTGCGTCCGCGTGTCCCATGTGTCCCGTGTGTGTCCCGGCTCCCCCCGGTGTATGCAAGCACTTCTGCTTCCGCGGGCTGTGTGGGAAGACGAGATAAATGTGTGCTAGTCCAAGGGTGCTAGTCAGGTGTCTTGTACGTACTGTAGTTTCAGGATGAAATCAGCGCGCGATGAGAGACATGGGAGAAACAGCTGTCGATTTGTACAGAAGAGGGGCCCTTGGCGAAGTGTGAACGAACAAACGCCGTACTGAGCATTTCGAGAAATGCGCGGCTCTTTCTTGCTAGTTCTTTGCAAGTGCACAGCCGCGAGCGAGCCGCAGCCCGCCCGTTGTCCGCAGTGGTTGGTCCCGGCATGGAAAAATGGACAGCATCCGTTTGGCTTGCGTCGCAGAATGTGACCGCACATCTGGCCACTGCGTTGCTGGACACCACTGCCACTGACGCCGATGAGCTGGCCATATTGCGCGCACTCGGGGGCAGCATCACTACTCCGGGAGCACTGGCACTACGATTGGAAAAAGGTCTGCAGGCGCTGGCGACTGAACTGTTACCAAAGCTGCAGGAGCTGGCAAGATCCGACTCCAGCACAGGTGCCGAGCTGCACGATAAGTTTGTGCAGCAGGGTGATGCCTTCACGCTGCAGTTTGGTAGCCTGAACACGTTCTTTGGTGGCCTCGAAGCCAAGATCGGTCCACCGAACCGGAACATTGGCCAGGCGATGGAGCGCGATCATCTGCACTCCGAGGACTCGAGCGACGAGTTCACCACCTCAAACTACATGATGACAACGACGCCGCAGATCGAGTGGTGGTTCGTCGCCGAGCCGGACCGAGCCGTGGAGTGGCCAAAAGAGGGGAACATCAAAAAGGACGGGACCAGTCATGCGACGAGACGCAGGCCACTGCCGCTGAGCGAGCTCAAGCATCGGCTGCACGAGGTCAACGCCCAACTCGCCGTGCTCGAGGAGCCAGAGCTCATGCTGGAGGAGGGGCTCGGAGCTCGGCTGTATACAGGCCCGATGTTCGTCAAGTACAATGACCTGCTGCGTGGCTTTGGGGCAGCACTCGCCGGCTGCAAGTCCAACCGGTACGTTACGACCATTCATGTGATCAACTCGGTGATTGTCAAGGCCTCGAAGCTCACCAAGGCGGCGACGATCTACCGCGGCGTCGCGGGAGGCGTGCTCCCGCAGAGCTTCTGGGCGCCTAATGCTCAGGGCGTCCGGGGCGGCATCGAGGGCGCCTTTATGAGCACCACATTCGACCGCGAGGTGGCCCTGCAGTACGCGAGCCAGCCAGGCAAGCCGGGGCTGGTGTTTGAAATGCACATGGGCATGATCGACCGCGGGTGCGAGCTCGGGTGGATCTCGCAGTACCCGCACGAGCGCGAATGCCTCTTTGCACCACTCACCGGCATCGAGGTGCTCGGGACGCGAATCGAGGGCGCGGTGCTGGTGGTGGAGGCGAGGTTGAGCATCAATCTCAATGCGCTCACCATCGAACAGGTCATTTCGAAGCGGCGCAAGATGGTGGGCGATATGTGCATCGCGATGCAGGCGGAGATTTTGCACGAAGCTCGCTCAGAGCCCAGCTGGGCGCAGCTGGCCTCCGCAGCGGTGCCTCTGCTGCCACAGCTCACAGCCACAGCCGCCGCCGCCACAAAGGTGCTGTCACGGCAGGCGGCCGGCGCCGATGATGATGATGATCAAGCCGCTCAGTCGGCCTCGACAGACATTCTGGCCGCGTTCATTCGGGACGAGTCGCACGCGACGATGAACCGATTCTACACCGACGAGCCCGAGAGGTACAACGACGACACGTACCTCAGCGACACCATCTCGAACGCGATTAACCTCAAGAGGGCCATCTCATCGTACCCCTTCGCGCTGCAGCAGCTCGCAATCCTGCACAAGACGCAGGATGAGCTCTGCCTGCGCTCGATAGACGTAGGTGCCTCCTTTGCGATCGAGAGCGTGACGTTCAACTTTAACACCGGCCCGCCGCGGCATTACGGCTACGCCTCGTCCGCCTACTCCTTATGGAATCGGACGCCACTGCTCGAGATGCACGAAGGTGAGTACGTCATAGCGGTGGAGCAGTTGATGGGATACCTCGCAATGGGCGCCTGCATCCGGTTCCACACATCGGTAGGACGCGTACTGACGGTAAAGTCGGGCCTACTACCCAAGGGGCTTGTGCTACCCAGCAACCAAGATTCGCGCAGCCGCTTTGACACGCCCGAGGGGTCGCAGGCGGTCGGCCTGGAGCTGAGTGCCATGTGCCCCAGCTGCTGTTTCAATCTCTCTTTGCCTCAGTGGCTCGCGTGGCTCTGGTTGGTCGTGGCGTGGGCCTCACCAATGCGTCTCGTGGGTCTCAAAGTGCACAAGGCGCCGCGCGGGTGGCACGCGTCAGACGCCAGTGCAACCGTCCACGCGCTCGGGATGCTGCTGCAGCACAAGGAGCTGCACATTGGGCAGCGGCTAACGCTTGCGCTGCCTGACCCGCAAGGGGAGATCGCGCACGGCATCTCGGCTCTGCTGCTGCTCTCGCGAACCTTGACGGACCTCTCGTTTGCCAACCTTGGCTTCGGCCCAGAGCCGGCCAAGGCCATCGGCGCCGCACTGGGCCGCAACACAACGCTCACGCGGCTCTCTATCCGCCATGTTCGGCTGGGCACCGCTGGTGCCGTCGAGATCTTTCGCGGGCTGCAATGCACTGGGTCGAGACTTCGTCACCTCATCCTCAACCACACATCCATCGACCCTGCCTGTGGCGCCCACGTGCGCGCCGCTCTCCTTGCGCCCACTGCGCTGACCGAGCTTGACCTCGCGGACAACAAGCTTGGCCCGGGCGGCTGCGAGGCCGTCGCAGAGGGGCTCGCGCGCAACCGCTCTCTCGAGGTGCTCCGGTTACCAAACAACGTGATTGAGGAGGCGGGTGTGAAGGCAGTGGCCGACGCTCTCATTACGGCGGGCGCCTCCTCCGCACTGCGCGTGCTCAATTTATCGAAGAATCCTATGGGCAACCAGGGCGGCGTGTTCATGGGCCGCGCTCTCGCGCACAACCCACCTCTCAAGGACCTCCGTCTGGGATACGATTACCATGCGGAGGTCTCAGGTTTCCTCCCACCATTCAGATACGAGATTGGAGACGAGGGTGCGATTGCGCTGGTCGAAGGCCTGCGCACCAACACCAACCTTATATTCCTCGGTTTGCGCGGCGCATCAATTACTCTGCAGGGCTCAGCTGAGCTGGCACATGCGATGGTGATCAATCCCGAGCTTGACGTCGACTATATATGGGAAGCGCACGCGGGCTTTGACTCACTTATGCTCGTGCCGGGCTGCATCGGTGTGTTTGGGTCCCAGAAGCGAAAGACATGGTGGAATTACCGGATGGCGCAGAAGCTCAAGCAGCGACAGCGGCGATTGAGCAGATTGACCCCCGCCGTCTTCGGACCCTTGCGGTCGGATTTGCAAGAGGTTCTACTCCGAGACTGACACGATCGGATTTGCAAGAGGTTCTACTCCGAGACTGACACGAGTGCAGTCCCACAGCGGCCATCGGGGCGGGCACCTCGTCGCTTGGGACACGTGTATACTCGTGTCATAGGCTATGGCTATGGCTATGGCATCGGGGCACCTCGTCACTTGGGACACGGATCCATAAGCTATGGCTTACCACGGCCGGAGTGTAACTGGGGATCCGCCGGAAGAAGATCACCGACATGAAGATGCGCCTTCTCGAGGACGCAGTCAAGGCGGGCGGGCGGCCCGCCGGCTGATCGAGATTGGCTCAGGGATGGGACGAGGGCCCGCGGGTCCTCGAACCTTTGAATAACTCCGTGTACCCCGGTCTGATGTCCTTTGTGACCCTTGCGGACTGTGTGAAGTCGTACAGGCTGCCAGCTTACCGGTGGTCCGTGTTCCCACCGGTTGTTGCAAGACTTCGAGAGTAGCTCGAAGCTCCTCAGATCCCCCGCAGCAGGCCGATCGAGAGGGAAGACGTGGGCGAAGACCGCTTACACTAGCTTTTCCGACAAAACCCAAAGAAGGGTAACACAACAGTGTGACCATACATGGTATGGCAGTCTGACCAAACATGGTTTAACATGGTAAAAATGGTAAGACTGTACGGTCGTCAATGCATGCATCTACTAAGAGATGTACCGACCCCTCCCCTGACATAAGCCCACACCGGCCCTACTCATATGGGATGTCTTGCTGGACCTCAGTCGAGATCAGGTGAGTTTCCCCACTTGTCTCGCGACACCGGTACCGACGGTACAAACTATGTTTCAGTCGTTCACGCGAATTCCCACGACTCTGCTGCGCGCCCCATCGGAGTGCTGAACGCGATGGGATCGGAGCTCGAAAAGCAGATGGCCGCGCTCTTGGCGGGCGCCTCAGAGATTGACAGTGGCGTCAAAGACGCGAGGAAGAGGGCCGGAAACATCCGGAAAAAGTCTCGCGAACTCGATGATGCATTGGATGGGTTAGAGGCTCCCAAATTCTCGATGCTCACCCAGATGCTCAAGAACGAGAGTGGCGAGCCGGACACGAGCGACGAGGCGATTGAAGCCCTCTTCGTGACGATGGACGCGGACAAGAGCGGCTCGATCGACAAGTCAGAGCTGACCCAGGCTTTCAAGGACATGTTTGAGAGGGACGGCAAGCCGCTCGAGATGACGGTGATCAAGAATGTCGTGGACGAGATGTTTGCGAAAGCGTTGAAGGAAGACATGGTAAATACGTTCTTCAAGTACGACCTCGACGGCGGCGGCACCATCGACCGTAGCGAGCTGCAAGAGGCACTGAAAGATCTGGAGCTCACCGTGTCAGAGGAGGAGATCACGGAAATCATGTCGAAAGATGGAATGGAAGGTAAAGAGGAGCTCGATATGGATACCTTCGCCACACTCGTCATCGGGCTCAAACATATGACCAAGGAGGACATCACCAAGGCCGAATTCTTGGTCATGGCCAAGAAGCAGCTCAAGGATGACGGGGTCCTCAATTAGTGAACAGCGCGACCGCCCTCTCGTCACTGCCGCTCGTGTACGGGTGCGTGATAGTCGTTTGTACGCACTACGCTACGGCGTGGCGCTCTGACTGGTCCAGAGTGTGTCCGGCTGTCCGCTGTCCCGGGTGCGGGCGATGCGAAGGAAGAAGAAGGAAGTGGCCGCTAGACCTAGAGAGAAGACAAGAGTCGTAGTCAAGTCACCGAGAGCGAGACATGTTTTGAACAGAAATAACAGCCGCACCGTCCTGGACGTCAATTCGATTCATGGTTGTGTGTGTCGGGCAGCTCCGCGCAGTCCGCGGCGGGCCCAAAGACGCGCGCGCGCAGATGAGCGCCACGGAGCGCCGTTCCGGCGATTCGTGCCTCATGATGGTCAATCGAATGCTGCGTCAATCGCAGCTCTTGCCGGCTGGGGATCCATCGGTACTTCCAGTGATGCTCCAGCACCAGGCATACTCGCCGCCCGCGCCGCCGCCCGACGATGAGCTCTTCCGCAACGCCGTCGAGCGCTTCATGATGGTTTCGCCGACGAGCCAGCCTCGCCACCAGCCGCTGCGGCGCGCACCGCCGCGGAGCACACCGACGCGGCCGACGGTGACGCCCGAGCGCGCGTCTGCCATCAACGGTGATGAGGCCTGGGTAGCCCTCCGCAACGAGTACGGGCTCAAGGAAACGGGCGCCGTGACGTTTGAGGCCATGCCGCGCGCACAGAATAGCGACGGTGAGGCGGCGCCCGGCGACTCCACAGAGCCGCAGCCAGCGCCTGCAGGCGGTGGCGACGCCGATGTTTTGGAGTCGGAGCGCATGACCCTCGTGGCACAGATCGCGGCGCTCCGCATGAACCTCGCTTCCTCGGCCAAGACCAACCAGTCGTTGCTCCACGAGCTCAAGGCTGCGGCGCCGGGCTCACGGCTGGCGTCCTCGTATGCGGCGAGCTCCGCCGGCGCCTCGGCCGCCGGCACGAGCGCCACCGGGATCGCCGCCATCACCGCGCAGCGCCGCCGGCGCGCCGTCGAGCTCGCGTCAGCGGAGCAGCGCCGCCGTGTCGAGCTGCGTGCTGCCCGGGCGACTGCGGACCGCGCGTTGCAGCTGGAGCAGCGGCACGCGGCGACGCTCAGCCAGCAGATGGAGGTGGTTGAGCAGGGGTTCAACGTGAGCTTACGCCTGATGGGTACCGCCATCTCCGAGTGTGAGGAGGAGATGGCGGCCGCACACGCGGCGGCGCAGCTCCAAAAGGCGAGCGCCGAGATTGAGGGCGAGGCAGACTTGCAGATGCAGGCGCACCTCTACCGGCTACAGCTCGCGGCCGCGGACGAGCACCTGGCCCTTACCGCCGAGGTGCGTGCGCACCCACGCCCCCGCCGCCGCCACGCTGCTGCTTCGTGCGCTCACCTAACCCTAACCCTAACCCTAACCGCCGCCTCGCTGCTGCTTCGCGCGCTCACGCCACTCGCGGCTCATGCGATTCTCTGACGTCCTTCCACGCCCTTCCACACACACTTCCACACCCTTCCATGTGCCTTGGTGCCTCGCCCCTCGAGCGTGCGCAGGAGCTGCAGAGTGCTAGGACAGACGCGGCGGCGCGCGAGGCCGAGCTGCAGGCGGAACTGGTCGCCGCGAGGGCGGAGCTCCGATCGACCCTCGCGGCCTCAGCGGTCCATTTACGCGAGGCCGCGTGGGCTGTCGCACCCCCCGCCACGCCCGAAGCTCGCAAGGCGTCCGCCGAGCACGCTGCCGCCGAGCGCGCCCTTGATCATCTCGATGCGCAGATTGAGCAGCAGCTCAGCTTGGCGCAGCGTCAACTCTCCGCCATCCTTGCGTCGCCCGCCGCGCCCAGCACGGCGCCCAAGGCGACGAGGGCGCCGACGAGACGAGCGAGCGGAGGCTATGAGGACGAGGAGGACGAGGCGAAGGACGAGGACGGCGAGGATGTCGAGGATGTCGAGGATGTCGACGGTGATGGTGGCGACGTGGGTGTCGACGGGGATGTCGATGGGGTTGGTGCCGTTGCCGGCGACGCCGGCCCCTACACGTTCAACCGGCTCAAGATGACGTCCTCTGCCGACCCTACCGAGACGCACCGAGACGTAGGCCGCGCCTTTTGCGGCAAGTCCATCTACTGCCAGGCTGTGGGCGCACCAGTCGCGTCTCCTCTGCTCCCGCCATCGGGCATGCCGCCCGGTGTCAACGCGGATGCGGTGGCCGCGCAATTGAAAGCTCTGGCCGACGCTCTGAGCGCGGAGCTCGGCTTCGAACCGTCCGCCGCCGCCTTGGAACGGCTCTGGCCGATGCTCACGGTCAACCCTGTCCTCGAGATTCTGTCGGCGGTGGGCGAGATGCCGTCGGTGCTGCAGCACCGCTTCATCGTGCAAGCACGCCCGGCTGCGGCTGGCGCGGTCGCGTTGCACGTGCTCACGCTCGGCTTCGTGGGCATGCCGCTGCCAGCGACCAAGAAGGATCCGCACAAGGCGGCGCCGAACGTGCTGATCGCCTTCTCCGCCGACCTCAGCGTTCCCGTACCCGCGGAGGACCAAACCGCGTATGAGCTCAGCTACCAGATCCAGAAGGCGAAGCACAAGAACATTGACCTCGAGATGCCGAACGCCCTCGCCACGCCGCAGTCAGAGCTCCCTTCTGTTCCCGTGGCGCTGGGACGCCGCCGTTCCAAGTCCCCCGCCGCGCGCTCCAAGCCCACTAGCAGCTCGCCAGTCGCGCCCATCTCGGCGCCACCCGCGCCGGCCCATCGCGGTGGCACCCCCGCGCATCGTACCCCCGCGCATCGCACCCCCGCGCATCGCACCCCCGCGCATCGCGCGGCTTTCGAGCTGCTCGAGCGGCTCCAGCACGCTCAGGGGCAACGGCTGCAGGGCGCAGTCGAGTCGCGCGCGCACATCGCCGTGGTGCGGAGCTTTGAGCGCTGGAAGGGTGCGGCGGGGCTTGCCGCGGCTGTGGCCGTGGCCGAGGAGCGAGAGAGGCTACAGGCGGAGGCTCACCAAGCGGCACTGGCGTCCAAGGCGCGCACGTCAGAGACGATGCTCTCCCAAGCTGGCGAGAGTGTCGCCTCGATGCAGCTCGAGGCCGAGACACTGCAAGCGCGCGTCGACGATCTCGAGGCGCAGCTCACCAAGCAGGCACGGGTGTGCGCCACGCAGGCTGCCGAGCTGACGCACCAGCATGCTTTGCTCGAGCAGCGCAAAGAGTCAGACTCACTGCAGCTGCGCCGTGCGCTCGAGGAGCGAGAGACCCTCAATCAACGGCTGCGGCTCGAGCAGGCGAACACCGCCGACGCCAACGACCGCGCCGACGCGCTCGAACGCCGGTTACGGTTGGCGTCGGAGCAACGGCTAACCGCCGAGGGGCAGCGCATCGAGCTCGAAGGCAAGGCTGCCGCCCTCGAGGCCGCGTTCGCGAGCGCGCGCGACGAGCTAGCCGCGCGTGAGCAAGCCGCCCGCGACCAAGCTGCCGCGTCATTCACCTCCGCCCTCGAGGCCGCCAACGCCAACGCGACGGCCGCCAACGCGACGGTCGAGAGCCTGCGGCTGAGCGTGAGCTCCTACGAGCGACGGCTGGCGGCGCAGGAGATGCGGCTGGCGGCGCAGGAGGCAGACGCGGCAGAGGCGGCGGCCAAGGCGGCGGCCGCGCTGGCGCTGGCCGAGGCCCAGCTCACCAAGGTTCGTGCGAAGAACATACCACCTCCACCTCGCAAATGGCCCCCCGACACGCAGCCGACTTCGCCGACCTTGACGCTCGCCGAGGAGGCGGCGGCGGCGGCGCGCGCGTCATCGGCGCGCGTCGAGGCGCTCGAGGAGGATCTTGAGGCAGCGAAGCAGCAGGCGCGCGCGAGCGAGATTGCTCGCTTGGCGCTCGAGGAGCTTGTGGCCGAGCTCTCGAAGGGATCTGGCGATATCTCGTTGCGATCTGGCGAGCTCTCGAAGGGATCAGAATCGGCCGCAGCCAGCCACGAGCCCCCATCATTCACAGAGCCTCCACCATTCACAGAGCTGAGCGACGAGGTGAAGGTTGCGCATGACGAGCTCGAGTTGGCGAGGTCTGATCTCGAGTTGGCGAGGTCTGATCTCGAGGTGGCGAGGTCTGATCTCGAGGTGGCGAGGTCTGATCTCGAGGCGGCGAGGTCTGATCTCGAGGCGGCTGAGGCGGCAAAGGCGCTCGAGCGCGCGCGAAGGGAGACGGCGGAGGCTGCGGCCATGTCGGCTGCGGCCACGTCGGCACGGCTAGTGGAGGAGCTCGAGGCGGCCAAGCTCGAGGCACGACTAGTGGAGGCCACGTCGGCACGACTGGTGGAGGAGCTCGAGGCGGCCAAGAGCATGCTCAAGGAGGCGGGCTCGGACTCAGACGCGGCGGAGGGACTTGAGACGGCCGTGGCGGAAGCAGTGGCGGCGGCGGAAGAGAGGCTCATGGCGGAGCGGGCGGAGGCTGACGCCGCAGCCGCGGCCGCGCTGGCAGCGGCGCGCGCGGAAGCAGAGGCCGCTCGGGCGGAGGTGGCCTCAGTGCGGGGAGCAGCGCAGGAGGAGGCGCTCGAGATGGCGCGCCTTCAGCGTGCAGGCGAGTGTCTGCAGGCCGAAGTGGAACGTCTCGAGGTGGAGCTTGAGAAGGCATTGGCCGAAGCTGAGGAACTGCGCCAGGCAGAACGAGTGGGGGCGCCTGCGGTGGCGCACGCGGCGAGCGCCCCCACGAGTGCTCCAGCGAGCGCTCCGGCGAGCGCCCCGGCGGGCGCGCCGGCGGGTGCGCCGGCGGCAAGCGCGAACGAGGCACAGCTCCGGCACGAGCTGCGCGAGCGAGATGCGCAGCTCGCGACGAAGCAGCGTCAGCTCGACGATCACAAGCGCGAGATGCGCGAGATCGAGACGTTGCTCCATGGGCAGCAGGCGGCTTTCCAGGAGGCGGCCGCGGTGGCGGAGGCAGAGAGCGCGGCAGCGGTGCACGCAGCGGAGGCTCGGGCGGAGGCTGCCTTGTCCGAAGCCGCCACGAGGATCACTCAGCTCGAGGATCAGCTTGCCGCGGCTGCCTCCTCGCTCGAGGAAGCGCGCGCCGAGGCAGCCGCCAGTGCGGAAGCGGCCGACGCCGACATCGCCTGCTTGAAGGATGCTTTCAACGAGGCGAGGGAAGCTGCGGAGGCGTCCGAGGCGAAGAGGAGGGCGCTCGAGGAGGCGCGCGAGGAGGCGGTGCGCGAGATCGCGCGCCTCGAGGGCGAGGTCGCGCGCCTCGAGGGCGAGATCGCGCGCCTTGAGGGCGCCCTGTTGAGCGCTCGAGCGCCAAGCAACGGCGGCGGCAACGGCGAGGCAGACGAGGCGGCTGTGAACTCGTTGGTCAGCTCATTGGTTGCCGATGCCGACATGCCCTCAGCGGGCGGAGATGCCGAGGGAGAGGGCGGAGATGCCGAGGGCGCATCGGAGGCGTCGCTACAGCCCGTCGCCTACGTGTTCACAGCCCAATCGGCGCCTGAGGTGAGCGAGCAGCTGGGCGTGTCGGTTTCCGCGGGCGATCCCCTGACAGACGAGCTGCTCGCTGCCTTGCGCGAAGCGCTGCAAGTGCCGGCTGCCATGACCGAGGACCAGCTCAAGCAAGCATTGCTTGCCCAGGAGTTTGTTGAACGCGCACCAGCAGCACCACCACCAACGGAGCGAAAGCCGCCCGACTTGCGCCGCTCGTCGACTCGACGGCTCGGGGAGAGCCCCGAGACGCTGCTTGCCGAGATGACGGCCGAGCTCGAGTCGACGCGTAAGTCGCTCACTCAGTTCGCCGAGATGAACAACGAGCTGAGCAGCGAGATCTCCACTATGCAGACGCGCTCGCGCAAGCTCCAAGCCGAGCTCGATCAGGCACGCGCCGAGTTGGCTGAGCTACGCAGCCAGCTCGCGCCAGCAGCCGAGGTGGCCAAGGGTAAGTCCAAGGGCAAGTCCAAGTGAGGCGCTGCTACGGCGCTGCACGCGCGTGGTACACGCTTCGCCCCCACCTACGAGTGAGGAGTGTGGTGGTTCCGCGAACCACATGCGAACCGCGTTCACATCGCGCCACGCTCAGTCAACAATTCAAGCTGTGATTAAAAGTGTCCTCGTTGTACGTTCCAACGTTGACATGAAGTGTCCGTATCCCCGGCAAGCGGGTCATCGTAGAACTGTACGGTAAAATGACACGGGGGGAGCCGGGGCACACTGATCACAAAGGCGGACCTCACAACCATCCCAACCCACGTACCCGTGTGTGTCCCGGCTCCCCCCGGTGTCTTTTTGCCGGTACGTGAACGTCTTATTTGAGAGCCCACGACAACGCCGCACAATCATGCTTGAAGGCCAAGCGCAACCTGCGGCGGCGGCAACTGTCGCGACGACAGTGGCGCGGCCAACGGCGGCAGTTGTGGCGAATGTGGCAGCCGGGCGACCTGCGGCGGCGGCAACGACCGCGACAACGGCTGTGGTGCGGCCCAATGCGGTGGCTGCAGCAACGGCGACGGAGATGGCGATAGCAACAGCAGTAGCGCGGCCTGCAACCTTAGCGACGGCCGCCTCTGCTGCGCTGGATAGCGGTGGTGTCAAGCTGACAGCGACGGCTCTGACGTCGGTCGTTGCGCGTGCGGCGACGCCAGCAGAGGCGGCGCGGCGCCCGCTGCCTGCAGAACCGGCGGATTTGCGAACGATCGCATCCGGGCCAGCGGTTTTAGCCTCGAGTGCATCGAGTGCATCGGGCACCAAGGCGGCCGCAGCTGTTCAGCCTGTGGAACCCGCCGCTGCCGCAAAGCCAGCGGCTGCCGCCGCCACTGCAGTGGCAGCAGCCAAGCCTGCCACAGCGACCGTAGAGGTGGACGTGACAGCCATACTCGCCACGTCAGCGGCATCGGCTGGGGCGGCAGCCAAGCCCGCCACGGCGACGTCCTTGGTGGCGTCCGCTGCGCCGAAGAATGCGGCTGATGCGGCCGCGCACAATGACGCGACGACCTCACGCGAGGCTGTCAGTCTCGCGAGCTCCTCGCTCACAGAGGTACCCTCCTCCGTCCTCGTCGCATCTCTCAGGTCGCTCGACCTCTCGCATAACCTGCTCATCAGCTTGCCTGCCGCGTTGACAGGCCTGCGCGGGCTCGAGTACCTCGACGTGCGCCACAACCGGCTCGCGTCACTGCCCGCCGGGCTCGGGGTCTCGCAGCCGCGGCTGCAGCTCCTCGTCTCGCACAATTCCGAGCTCATCTTTGAGCTCCCTCCTCTCGTGGCCTCGGCCGTGGCCTCGGCCCTCTTCCGTGACGCCGACTTCCCCGCCACGGCGGCGTCCCTCTTCCGCGATCCGAGCGTGCCATGGGGAGGGCATCCGTCCGTCTCGGCGGGCGGCGTCGTGTGGAAGCGGCCGCATGAGATCTGCACTTCGCTCGGGGTCGGCCCTCCGCAGCTCTTCGTCGACGGTTCGGACTCCTCGGATGTGGTGCAGGGGTTGCTCGGCGACTGCTGGCTGCTCTCGGCGATCGCGGTGGCCATGCCACGTGCCGAGCTGAGGCAGCAGGTCTTCGCGTTCAACGCCGTCGAGGCCGGGCGTCCGGGCAGCTTCACAGCACAGCTCTGGGTGCGTGGCCGTTGGGAGCGCGTCACCGTGAGTGCCTCTGATGACTTCTGATTGCATCTGATTGCATCCCTCATCAGGTGCGTGGCCGTTGGGAGCGCGTCACCGTGGACGACCGTTTGCCATGCGAGCCGAGTGGCGAACTACTCTACGCGCGCTCCGTCGAGCCGAATGAGTTTTGGGTGGCCCTGCTCGAAAAGTGCTTCGCGAAGCTGTACGGCAGCTATGAGGCGCTCATCTCGGGATTTGCCGACAGCGCACTGCGAGACCTCACCGGAGGTTGCCCTGTCCGATTGAGCCTGAGGGAGGTGCTTGCCGCCCACGACAGCGCCCCCAACGCCGCCGCGACAGTACCGGCAGGAGTAGCAACAGCACTAGCGTCAGGAGTAGCAACAGCACTAGCGTCAGGAGTCGCAACAGCACTAGCGTCAGGAGCAGGAGCAGGAGCAGGAGCAGCAGGTGCAGCAGCAGGGAGCAGCGGCGCCGCCGTGGGCACCTCTGCGGCGGCCTCATCAGCCAACGGGCGCGCGCCGCGTACGCTGGGGGCGCTGTGGGCCGCCCTGGGGCAATGGCATCGTGAAGGAAGCCCGATCGGCTGCGCGTACTCTCTCGGGGCGGCGCAGGGCACGGGCGACGGAGGCAGGCCCGAGGTGGCGTCGGCAGAGGGCATCCTTCGAGGTCATGCGTACAGTGTCGAGCGGCTGGAGGAGGTCGCCGGTCGACGGCTTCTCCGGCTGCGCAACCCATGGGGTTATGGCGAGTGGACGGGCGCGTGGGCAGACGGAGCGCGAGAATGGACCCCTGAGCTGCTGCGAACGCTCGAGTATGCTTTCGAAGAGGATGGTACCTTTTGGATGGAGCTGAGCGACTTTGTAGCGCAATTCACCACCGTGTACACGTGTCGCCTCTTCGACGGCTGGCAACGGCTCTGTACACAGGGCGTGTGGGTCGGTGACGCGGCCGCAGGCAGTATGCGCTTGCCTGGCTGGCGGCACAATCCGTGCGTGCTGCTCCGTCTGCCGCAGCCCGCGCCGCTGTTTGCGATGCTCTCTCAGCCAGACCCACGACTGCACGCCGCCACCCACCCGTCCCTCGACGCCACCCCCAACGTCACCCCCAACGCCAGATATCCCAGCGCCGATCCCAGCGCCACTGCGCCACCGCCCATCGGGTTCGCACTGCTGCCCACGGTGGCGCTGCGCCCGAGCGGTACGGTGCGTACCTCGGAGATGGCCTTGCGTGGAGCTCCCCTACGGGCTGAGCGCGATGTGAGCTGTGCATCAGAGGTGGAGCTGCCGGCGGGTGAGTACGTGCTCGTGCCGTTCACACTGGAGCCGGGTCATCACGGGCATTGGACGGCGGAGGTGCGTGTGGGCGGAGAGTGTGAGCTCATCCCCATGCCAAGCGTCGCAAGCGTCCTCGAGCGAGCTCAGATCGAGCGAGCTCAGAGGGGCTCCCTGACTGCTGAGACCGCCGCAACCGCCGCGCCGGCCGTCGACAAGGCGAAGGCAACCCTCGCTCGGCTCAAGCTAGACACGACGGAGGAGGAGGAGGACGACGACGACGATGGTTGGTCGGTGGCAGGATCGGAACCCGAGGATGAGAGGACGCGCACGCTTGAGCGCCATGCCGCCGCCCACGCCACTGCCGCCGCCACTGGCCAGTCATTCGCCTCTGCGCTCACCACCTCCCTCGGCGCTGCCCTGGGCGTGAATGGCGGCGAGGCGTCGTTGAGTCGGCGCGAGCGCAAGGAGCGACGGCGAGCCACTCTTGCTGCCGCGCGCCGTCAACACAAGCACATGGCCGCACAGCGGCAGCAGCTGCTGGATGGCGGCGGTTGGAGCCGGGAGCTTGCCTCGCTCGATGACGCATCGAGTGTGCTTGCGTTGCGGCTGCAAAGCGCACGGCTCGGGGAGCCACCGCCATTGGCCGCCGCCTCGTCCTCTCGCTTGTCTACCCATCCCCCACCAGCGGACACGCGCCCACTCGCCATCCTACGCCCCCGCTCTGCTGAGGTTCTGCCAACCATACCGCCGCGTGCTCTGTCGTCACCGCTGCCATCGCCTCAGGCCAGCCTCCTCTCGTCGCGTGCCCGCGACGGCGCTCCATGGCCGACCCGCCGTGCCGCGCCTCCCTCTACCCGACGGCCATACATGACGACGGCGACGACGGGGACGACGACGGCCGAGGACGAGCATGACTACGACGAGGACGACGAGGACGGGACCAGCGCGGCAGCGGCGGCGGCAGCGTTAGTGGCACCGACAGGGCGTCGGTTGGCCCCAGCGGATCCCTATGCAGCCGCGCGTGCTGCGCTTGCGCGCGCCTCCACCGTCGGCGTGCCGCGCACCGCCGCTGCCATCCGGCGCGAACACACGGCTCGGCTCGTGCGCAGCGCGGCGGCACGCGTGCTGCAAGGCGCACCGCCGCCCGCCTCGACCGCCGCCTCGACCGCCGCCTCCACCTCTTACCGACCCGACGTGGCAGGCAACGTAGCAGCGAGTTGGGGAAGTGGCAGGGCGTCGGCCAAGTCGGGCCGGGCGGCGGTGGGCCACGAAGATCCGCGGATACGCACACTCCTCGCGGCGCAGGCAGCGGTGCTCCTTTCGATCGAGAGCTCCAAGCGCGTGGCTAACGCGGGCGCTAATGGCGCGCCGGGCGGCGGTTCGTGGCGCCAGGCGGTGCTCGAGGCGCAGCGACGGCGGGACGAGGTGCTCGACCGGCTTCTCGCGGCCCACATGCCCGCGCCTCCGTGGCACTGAACTCTGAAGACTGAACCGGCGCAGAGAAGTAGATGAGAGGACGACTGCCTGCAGGCTGTGTCGGCCACGCCTCCGTCCATTGCGATTGCGGCCCCCCTGTGCTTGGGGGGCCGGAGAGCGTGCGCGTGTGTGCGTGTTATCACAGCAGCAGTACCAGGGGAGTACTGTACCGGTAGGTAAGTAAGTGTCCCAGCTCCCCCCGGAGGGTGTCTTTTACTAATTTGCCGTCGGTGGACGATTTCCCGTACAGTAGGTGTAGGATCTCTAGGAACGCGAACGGTACCGCGGGGAGGGCCCGCAGGGCAGTACGGATACGATAAGTCCGCGCCCGGAACCCGAGCGAGACGAAATCGCTCGGCGCCGCTTCTCGTCTCGGCGTCGCATTACCCGCTGGGACCGCACTCGTGTCAGTCTCGGAGTAGAACCTCTTGCAGATCCGACCGCAAGGGTCCCAAGACGGCGGGGATCAATCTGATCAATCGCCGCTGTCGCTGCTTGAGCTTTTGCGCCATCCGGTAACTCCACCATGTCTTTCGCTTCTGGGATCCAAAGACACTGATGCAGCCCGGCACGAGCATAAGTGGGTCAAAGCGCGCCATCTCTTCCCATATATAGTCGACGTCAAGCTCGGGATTGATCACCATCGCATGTGCCAGCTCAGCTGAGCCCTGCAGAGAAATTGATGCGCCGCGCAAACCGAGGAATATAAGGTTGGTGTTGGTGCGCAGGCCTTCGACCAGCGCAATCGCACCCTCATCTCCAATCTCGTATCTGAATGGTGGGAGGAAACCTGAGACCTCCGCATGGTAATCATATCCCAGACGGAGGTCCTTGAGAGGTGGGTTGTGCGCGAGAGCGCGGCCCATGAACACGCCGCCCTGGCTGCCCATAGGATTCTGCGACAAATCGAGCACGCGTAGCGCGGAGGCGGCGCCCGCCGTAATGAGAGCCTCGGCCACTGCTTTCACACCCGCCTCCTCAATCACGTTGTTTGGTAACCGGAGCACCTCGAGAGAGCGGTTGCGCGCGAGCCCCTCTGCGACGGCCTCGCAGCCGCCCGGGCCAAGCTTGTTGTCCGCGAGGTCAAGCTCGGTCAGCGCAGTGGGCGCAAGGAGAGCGGCGCGCACGTGGGCGCCACAGGCAGGGTCGATGGATGTGTGGTTGAGGATGAGGTGACGAAGTCTCGACCCAGTGCAATGCAGCCCGCGAAAGATCTCGACGGCACCAGCGGTGCCCAGCCGAACATGGCGGATAGAGAGCCGCGTGAGCGTTGTGTTGCGGCCCAGTGCAGCGCCGATGGCCTTGGCCGGCTCTGGGCCGAAGCCAAGGTTGGCAAACGAGAGGTCCGTCAAGGTTCGCGAGAGCAGCAGCAGAGCCGAGATGCCATGCGCGATCTCCCCTTGCGGGTCAGGCAGCGCAAGCGTCAGCCGCTGCCCAATGTGCAGCTCCTTGTGCTGCAGCAGCATCCCGAGCGCGTGGACGGTGGCACTGGCGTCTGACGCGTGCCACACACGCGGCGCCTTGTGCACTTTGAGACCCACGAGACGAGTTGGTGAGGCCCACATCACGACCAACCAGAGCCAAAAGAGCCACCAGGGAATGCAAGTGAAACAGCAGCTGGGGCACATGGTACTCAGCTCCAGGCCGACCACCTGCGACCCCTCGGGCGCGTCAAAGCGGCTGCACGACTCTTTGTTGCTGGGTAGCACACGCCCCTTGGGTAGTAGGCCCGACTTAACCGTCAGTACGCGTCCTACCGATGTGTGGAACCGGATGCCTGCGCCCAATGCAAGGTATCCCATCAACTGCTCCACCGCTATGACGTACTCACCTTCGTGCATCTCGAGCTGTGGCGTCCGCAAGCACGAGCCGTAGGCGTACGAGTCGGAGCCGTGATGCCGCGGCGGGCCGATGTTAAAGTTGAACGTCACGCTCTCGATCGCAAAGGAGGCACCTACGTCTATCGAGCGCAGGCAGAGCTCATCCTGCATCTTGTGCAAGATTGCGAGCTGCTGCAGCGCGAAGGGGTACGATGAGATGGCCCTCTTGAGGTTAATCGCGTTCGAGATGGTGTCGCTGAGGTACGTGTCGTCGTTGTACCTCTCGGGCTCGTCGGTGTAGAATCGGTTCATCGTCGCGTGCGACTCGTCCCGAATGAACGCGGCCAGAATGTCTGTCGAGGCCGACTGAGCGGCTTGATCATCATCATCATCGGCGCCGGCCGCCTGCCGTGACAGCACCTTTGTGGCGGCGGCGGCTGTGGCTGTGAGCTGTGGCAGCAGAGGCACCGCTGCGGAGGCCAGCTGCGCCCAGCTGGGCTCTGAGCGAGCTTCGTGCAAAATCTCCGCCTGCATCGCGATGCACATATCGCCCACCATCTTGCGCCGCTTCGAAATGACCTGTTCGATGGTGAGCGCATTGAGATTGATGCTCAACCTCGCCTCCACCACCAGCACCGCGCCCTCGATTCGCGTCCCGAGCACCTCGATGCCGGTGAGTGGTGCAAAGAGGCATTCGCGCTCGTGCGGGTACTGCGAGATCCACCCGAGCTCGCACCCGCGGTCGATCATGCCCATGTGCATTTCAAACACCAGCCCCGGCTTGCCTGGCTGGCTCGCGTACTGCAGGGCCACCTCGCGGTCGAATGTGGTGCTCATAAAGGCGCCCTCGATGCCGCCCCGGACGCCCTGAGCATTAGGCGCCCAGAAGCTCTGCGGGAGCACGCCTCCCGCGACGCCGCGGTAGATCGTCGCCGCCTTGGTGAGCTTCGAGGCCTTGACAATCACCGAGTTGATCACATGAATGGTCGTAACGTACCGGTTGGACTTGCAGCCGGCGAGTGCTGCCCCAAAGCCACGCAGCAGGTCATTGTACTTGACGAACATCGGGCCTGTATACAGCCGAGCTCCGAGCCCCTCCTCCAGCATGAGCTCTGGCTCCTCGAGCACGGCGAGTTGGGCGTTGACCTCGTGCAGCCGATGCTTGAGCTCGCTCAGCGGCAGTGGCCTGCGTCTCGTCGCATGACTGGTCCCGTCCTTTTTGATGTTCCCCTCTTTTGGCCACTCCACGGCTCGGTCCGGCTCGGCGACGAACCACCACTCGATCTGCGGCGTCGTTGTCATCATGTAGTTTGAGGTGGTGAACTCGTCGCTCGAGTCCTCGGAGTGCAGATGATCGCGCTCCATCGCCTGGCCAATGTTCCGGTTCGGTGGACCGATCTTGGCTTCGAGGCCACCAAAGAACGTGTTCAGGCTACCAAACTGCAGCGTGAAGGCATCACCCTGCTGCACAAACTTATCGTGCAGCTCGGCACCTGTGCTGGAGTCGGATCTTGCCAGCTCCTGCAGCTTTGGTAACAGTTCAGTCGCCAGCGCCTGCAGACCTTTTTCCAATCGTAGTGCCAGTGCTCCCGGAGTAGTGATGCTGCCCCCGAGTGCGCGCAATATGGCCAGCTCATCGGCGTCAGTGGCAGTGGTGTCCAGCAACGCAGTGGCCAGATGTGCGGTCACATTCTGCGACGCAAGCCAAACGGATGCTGTCCATTTTTCCATGCCGGGACCAACCACTGCGGACAACGGGCGGGCTGCGGCTCGCTCGCGGCTGTGCACTTGCAAAGAACTAGCAAGAAAGAGCCGCGCATTTCTCGAAATGCTCAGTACGGCGTTTGTTCGTTCACACTTCGCCAAGGGCCCCTCTTCTGTACAAATCGACAGCTGTTTCTCCCATGTCTCTCATCGCGCGCTGATTTCATCCTGAAACTACAGTACGTACAAGACACCTGACTAGCACCCTTGGACTAGCACACATTTATCTCGTCTTCCCACACAGCCCGCGGAAGCAGAAGTGCTTGCATACACCGGGGGGAGCCGGGACACACACGGGACACATGGGACACGCGGACGCACAATGGCACACGGACCACACAGACGAACTGTACCGGTACCGGTACCGCCTGTATTAACGCCTGTAGTCATGGGTCTCGAGTTGAACTCGAGTTCATGCGCATGTGAGTGGTTCATGGCCATCTAGTGGGGAGCCGCGTAGATAATTCTCAAACGCGTTTGCGTGCGTGTGCAAGCATGGCTTCCTGCACCAAGAGTACGATTGGGAATATCATGATAGAGGCAACGAGCTCTTCCTAATCGGGAAGGCGCAAGAAACAAGTCGCGACCAACCTCTCGGACTTCCGCTCCTCACGGGCGACGGCGTGATGGAAAACGCCACGATCCAACTCGGCAGCCACGCGTCGTTGCACGTATATCTGCCGGCGCGACCAGCAGCACCCTTGGCTGCAATAATTGTACCCGGTGGCTCCTATCGGCCTGGCCCATTTGGATGGTGCAAGACCGCCGAGGGCTCCGACGTCGCACTCCAGCTCGCACGAGAAGGCATCACTGGCATCGTGCTACACTATCGTCTCCCTGCAGGCCGACCGCATATTCCGCTTGAGGATGCGCTCAGAGCTCTCGAGGTTGTCAAAACCGGCTCGAGCTCGCTACCGCCTATGAAAGCAGTGGGCATCATCGGATTCTCGGCGGGTGGCCACCTGGCGGCGCTCGCTTCGACGCGCTATACTTCACGCGCCCAGCGGCCAGCCTTCACCGTGCTCTTTTACCCCGTCATTTCGATGCAAAACTTCACCCACACCAACAGCAAACTCGAGTACCTCGGCGCGCAACCCTCAGAAGCACTGGAGGTCGCCTACAGTGCTGACCGGCAGGTGTCCGAGGACTCGCCGCCCTCTCTGTTGATCCACGCGCGCGACGACCGCGTCGTCGACCCGCGCTCCAGCCGCCTGTATTACGACGCGTGCGACGCGCACACTGTGAGCAGCATGCTGGTCGAGCTCGAGGCGGGAGGGCATCCGTTTGTCAACAAGCCGAAGGTGTGGCAGTCGGCGTGGACAGTGGCGCTCTTGTGGATGTGCAGCCGCCTCACGCAAAAGGGTGCATACTCCATGGCCATGTGCGCGAATGGCACCTCTCAAACGTCATCTTTGCGACGACAGCTGCTCCGCGTGCCTGGAGTCGCTGCAGTGTGGCAGACACATACTTGACATACAGCAAAATCCAAATCGACGTATTCGGGTTCCTAGGGCATCTCCCTACACACTACCGCCGACAAAACGCTACGTATCGCGGCCCGCAGGCTCGGTCGCCGCTTACGTGGATTACGGCTTCACAATGTAGCGTCGGCATCTCAATCTCATAGCGGCTACCACTTTGTATTACGGTTGACGCGCATTGTCTCACCTGCACCTCGCACCTCCCACCTGGAGGACGGGACCGCGGTGCGGCTTGGGCCCGGGTGCGCGGCGCCTTCTTTTCTATTTGACCCCGACTTTACACACTTTTCGTCTCCGATCGTTCACTCCGTCCGCAGACCCGCAAACCAGATCTGAACGTCGCAAAACACGATTGCCTCGCCTTTGCCTCGCCTGCTGACTGCTGCCGCGTGGCCTGTATGCCACAAGGCCGCGCTGCAAGCAGGCCCTTTCTTGATGTACATCACCGCCATTAGAGGGCATGTAGGTCATGTGTCCGCTCAAGCATGCCGCCGCTCTCGCTCGGGAAGAATTCGACCAGCGTCTTCGGGGATGGATGGAAGCTTGTATCGACGATCTCTCTTGACGTCAAGAAATCGCTTGCCCTCGGCTGCAGCAAGTAAGCGCGCAATGCGCGCATACTCGCCTCGTGCGCGATGATGAGCATTGGGTGAGTTGACGCCTCGATCTCCAGAACAATCGGCTCCAAAATGGCCACCAGATCGGACATCTTCTCGCCGAAGCGGTCGACAAACATGACCTCTGGGGTCGAAATGTGTGGAGTCGGAAACGAGTCAAGGATGGAGAGGAAACGGAAGGAGGTCGATCGGCTTGCAGCCTCGCTGGGAAGTGGTGCCAGCTGGGCGCGCTCGGCCGGAGGCGCCGCTCCGGCAGCGCTCGCAAGCTCGAGCGCCACGGCATACGCGCTCATCTTCGTGCCGTCCTCCGGGTCGGAGGACGCACAGCGCGGTGTTGTGAGGATCCGGATGTCGGCAGCATGCTCGCAGGTCGCGAGCCACTTGGTGGTGGCGCCCGCTACGAAGGAAGAGTCGAGGCCACATGCGGGGACGGTCAGCATGTAGATTGAGCGCGGGTAGGAGTGCAGCGCAAGCAAGTACGGCAGGACCGATTTGGACATGCGGCCATAGACATCCTTGCAGTGCGCCGTCGCTCCGAGGTTGTAGAGCTTAATATACGCCCCCTCCTCGGGTCGCACAGTCTCGTAGATCTTCTCGTAGTGCTTGATGCGTTGGACCAGGTCCTTGTATGCGGCTGCCGGTTCCATGCCCCGGAAGTCGGCAGAGTGCTTGATCTTGAAGTCCATACCCTGCTTGATGATGGCCTCATCGGTGACGATGCTCTCGAGGAACACGACGCCGATGGTCCCGCCCAGACCTGACGCAGCAGCCTTGGCGCGCTCCGCTCGCACGCGCTCAAGCAGCTTTGCACGGCGCTGCACTTGCACGTTAGATGCGTCAAAGATCGCCACCTGGCCCCCGGTGCTCAACCAATCCATGGCCTCGCCAAATGCCTCGATGGACACCATCTCGCGCACTGCAGCGGCATATGCCTTGGATGCGTCGAAGAATGAGGCGGAGCCGGTCGAGGGTTGCGCCGACGGATTGTCTTCTTTGGCCAACTCCCGCCGCTTAGCACCAACGCGGAAGCCCTTCGTGATGTAGCCACGCCAGCCGAGAAACTGCTCAAGCTTGTGGCCGAGCAAACTCTTACCACGGGCAGGCAGCCCAACCAGGATGATGACGAGCTTTGCAGTATCGTTCGTCAGGGTCAAACGCGCCTCATTTGTCATACGCGCCTCATTCGCATCGTGCGGCTTGACCGAGATGGTCGATGCGTCGAGTAAATCATCGAGCAAGGATCCTCGAGCGCTCCGACACGCCCGTTGGAGACCGTCGAGCCACTCGGATGAAGCGAATGGCATCGAGCGTCGAACTTCGGATTGTTCGGCTGGAGTGAGAAGGTGGAGGGTCTCTTGCAGCTCCTTGAGTGCCCCAACAACACGTTCCGCACTACCTTTGGGCTGTACGGGAGGCTTCTTGTTGAAAAGCATGGCTGTCGGGCTTGCACACAAGATTACCTGGAGGTTGCGCAGCGCGCGCAGCGCCGCAGAGCGTCAAAAGCATGATTTGGAAGCGGCACCGATTTCCGGGAATTGACGAAAAAGGGACGAAACCAGACGAAACTTGAGTTCGAAGAAAATGATGGACGGAACCATTTTGTTCACACACGACGGTACCTTCGCGATGTGCGAACACCATGTACAACCCTGACCCTGGTCGTACGCCGACACGGATCGAGTTCATCCGGATACTGTTAGTGACTGTTACACTGGGCATCATTCTGCTTGTGCCGCCTTTCCGTGCCCGTCGTCAGTGCGGCCAGCATGCCGCTCGCCGGCCCTCATCATGCTGCAAGTGAGTTGCTCCCACGCCATGCTCTTAAACTCATCGCCGCCTCTCGGTCGGTCCGTCGACGCACTCCTCATCATCGCCGCATGCTCGTGCCTGGTGTACCCGGCGGTGGCAACCACGCCTGCCACTGCCGCCTCGGCCTCATCCTCGGCCGCGGCGTTCTCCTCGGACAGTTTCAGCGCCGGCCAGCGAGCACGCTGATGCCCACCATCAGACCAGCGAGCAAGGCGCCCGCCCCCATGATGCGCTCCTGCTCGTTCATACCGCCGATGGCACTCCCAAGCATCCGGCCCGCGGAGGCGCCCGCGGAGGCGCCCTTGGCACCCGCCTTGGCACCCGCTGCGCTCTCTGTCCCGTTGCGCTCGCCAAGGGGCGTGGGCGCGACTCGCTCGTACGAGGCGTGCAGCACCAACGCCTTCTTGCCGAGCGCGCCGGCGATCTCGCATGCCTCGCTGAGCTCGGCGTCGCTCGTGATGAGGACTCGATCTCCCTCGTCGTCATCGTAGCGCAGCAGCAGCCGCTTCCCCTCCTCTGCCGTCTGACCCAGCTTGGACGCCACCGCCTTCTCGAGAGCGCGAAGGTCGTTCGAGGGCGCATGCAGCCGGTGCATGTGCTGGGTGCGCGGCTCCGTCACCTTGAACAAGAACGTCGACGGGCCACCATCCACACCGGCCGGCGCGGCGCCGAGTGTGCCCGCGTTCGCATTCGCTCCCTCTGACGCGTTCTCCTGGCTGGGCTCCCAGCTTGCCGCGACCGACGGCGGCAAGCTGAAGTCCGCGGGGGCGGCCGCGACGGGCGCAGGCGGCGGGATCGTCGGGAGCAGGTTCTCACTGTTCGCCAGGTCGACGTACGATGTCGGACGCGACACGGGGCGAGAAGGAGGGCGAGAGCCATCGGCGCCGAGCGCGACGCCAGCCGACACTCCGACGAGCGATTCAGACGATTTGAGCAAGCTGCTCCAGCGCGAGGCAGTGGCGGAGGCGGCGCCGGGGATCTTCTCGGCCTGGCCGCCACTGCCCACGAGCGCACCCTCCATGAGCACGAGGACGTCGAGCACGCCCAGCGGCGCGCCATCCGCACCGAGCACTGGGATGTTGCGGTAGCCGCCGTACTGGAGCTGATGGAGGGCCTGGAGCACGCTCGCGGTGGCGGGCATCGTGTCGGGCGCGCGGGTCATCAAGGTCTCGACGGTGACGTCGGCCGCTGAGCGCCCCTTGGCCACCAGCTTGAAGAGCAGATCCTTGAAAGTGACGATCCCCGCGCACGGCGCCTCGGCCGTGCCGACGAGTACAGCACCACCGCGCGCCGCCATGAGCTTGGCCGCACGCTCCGCCGTCTCATGCGGCGCGAGCGTGAGGGCTGGCGGCGCCGCGCCGCCCGCGGTGGCGGCGCGCGCCCGCTCAGCACTCTGCAGCAGGACGGCGAGCGACGGCGCAAAGAGGCGCTGCACCATGTCGTCCACCAGGCCCTGCGCTGAGCCGGCGCCGGCGCCGGCCGGAAGGGCCGCGAGCACGGCCGTCGAGAGCGCCGATGAGGCGGAGGAGAGATGGCGCTCGAGGCGCGAGATCGCGTCGTACAGGCACTTGGCGATGTCGAGCATGCCCACCACCGCCCCGTGCTCATCCAGGACTGGCAGGTGGCGGAAGCGCCTTTCGATCATGAGGCACAACGCGTCGATGGCATTATCGCTGGCCTTGACAGTCATGGGATTGGCGGTCATGACTTCGCTCACGAGCATGCTCGTGGGGTCGGCGCGATTGGCAATCACCCGGTTGGTGACGTCCTTGTCAGTCAGGATTCCGACAAGGGCGCCCTCCGCCGAGACGACGAGCCCGCTGTCTGCGTTGGCACCGAGCATCTTGACGGCGGCATCAACGACCGAGAGCTCGGGCGAGAGCAGGAGCGCGGGCTTTGGCCTTAGCTCGCCCACGGTGCGGCAGCGGTCCATGGTGAGGAGTGCAGCTGAGGAGTGTGTTCAAGATGAGGTGGCGCGAAGATTTCCCACACGAAGAGCTGTGTGTTAGAAGTCACACAGACATTCACACTTCCTGACCCTGCCAGTGGTGTCAGCTGTCTCTGGTATGTGTGTGTGTGTTTCATGACATTCGGCGCGACTCTGCCGCCCCTCGGAATGAACTTCCAGAAAGTACTTTCTAAGCAACAGCCCAGCTTTTGCGCCAAAAAGCGAGCACCGGAGGAATCTCGTCAGCAATGGAAAAACACAAAGCTGGGCTTGCAATAATACCAAACAAGGTTGCAGGAAAGTCATGATTCACAACCATGTTCGTTGCATGCGCACTGCACAGCTATGCGAATGCGATACGAACCTCTGACTTGTCTGCTGAAACAATTCCTCAGGCAGTATAGCACTGCGCCGCACTTGACACCAGACGGCGGCTAAGGGAGGGCGTTGGTGTGGTGAGGGCGGAGGTTACGGTACGCATTGTCCTTAGTGACTTGTGTAAATGTGTATAAAGTCGTCCTTCGTGACTTGTGTAAAGTGGTGTGCGCCGCGCTAAGGGTGGGTATGGACCACTGTTTTCTTGCCTTTTCTCCCCGCAAAAGTTCGACCTGTCCCCTCACCCATCACCTCCGCCACCCGTTCGCGTCTCGATGGCCTTTCGGATAGGCCCCGGCACAAAGGCTCGAGTGGTGCATCGCTGGACGACGTACCGCTGGCAACCGGCCAGTCGCGCCAGCAGCTAACAAGCTCAGTGACATGCGAAGAGTCACATTCTCGAGTTTCGTGCAGATTGAGCCACTCCTATGCAACGTTTAGGTGCATGCGCCAATTCGCTCATCGTCAAGATGGTCTGCATCTCTTGTGCACTTAAGCAGCCTGCGCGCGCGCAGAAAGCAGCTGTGGACTGTGTGCCCTCAGACTACCTTTCATGCATTCCCGCCATCGTTCGGATACGTGCACGATCGCGTTGCCTTCATCTCTGTGCACCACTCATACACGCCGCGTTGCTCCCGTGCACAGATTTATCACCTGCCAAGGTCAATTCGATGGAGGACGAGCCGCTCTGGGCGAACATCGACGTGATCGTCGAGGCGCACGCGTCGGGCACGGGCGCGGAGCCGCCACACAGCTACGCGTTCACGCGCTGCATCACAAAGAAGGTGCTGCGCCGTACGCATGACCATGTGCTTGAGCTGATCAACAACGGCACCGTCGCGCGCGGCACGCTGCTGGTGACCATGGCGCGCGTCGTTCTCATCATATTGGGTGTGCGCCCGCCCACAGAGCCCTGGGCCGATGCCGATGCATGCGCGTGACTCCCGCAGCTCCCGTGCGCACACACAACGTGTGTGCGCACGGGTGCCGCTTTTTCGTGCCCTTGTTCCCCCTCGCAG
>Ga0210243_100517_pt1 | contig 33013 bp, 24 predicted proteins | sample ChrtobMeP5a_32mM_FD_155461 | JGI IMG/M metagenome (GOLD analysis project Ga0210243, IMG submission 155461) | Chrysochromulina tobin associated microbial communities from unialgal haptophyte culture, Seattle, Washington, United States - P5a_32mM | ecosystem: Host-associated > Algae > Haptophytes >...
GTTTGGGGGAAAGGGAATGCCCAGGGGAAAGCCTTATAGGCACCCGGGTATGCGGTTCGTATGCCGCCCGCGCGCGGGCTGATGCTGCTCTATTCGGCGAGTGAAGTATTGCCGGTCTCTGCGGCATACTCCGAGAATGTGCCGACGGTCTCCGGTCGGCGCTTTCGAATATCGATGCGCGTCAGTTCAGGGAGTGTGATGTGTTCCCGCCCACCCACCGCGATTCAGAGCCTGGTCTAGCTTTAGCAGGGACCGGGATGTCGCGCTCACCAGGCTGCCTTTGTGTAGTTTGATGAACCTGATGTCGCGCTCACCAGGCTGCCTTTGTGTAGTTTGATGAACCTGCAATCACCAACCTACGCGACCAAGTTTACGATACCAGATTGACAGCGAAGACCTTTGGCTTTCACAGGGCTTAACTTTCCGTGCCCTGCTCGCCACGATGTACCACGGACGCGACAAGAAGACGAGCAGCAAGGCGAGCAAGCTGCGGCAGTCGACGCTGGCCGCCGCCGCCGACGAACCTGAGCCGCTGCCTCGCGAGCGGCTCAAGAAGGGGGGCAAGCACAAGCAAATTGGGGACGAGGACGCCTTCAAGGACGAGGTGCAGCCGAGCGGGCGGGACAAGTGGCTGCTGCCCAAGCGCGGCGGTGGCGGCGGCGGCGGCGGCAGCGGCGGCGGCAGCAGCAGCAGCAGCAGCAGCAGCGCCGAGCCCGTCGAGAGCGACTTCGTGGTTGACCGGCTCGCGCTTGCTTTCCTCAAGCATCTTGAGAAGGTCACCATCGGGTCCACGGCCGTGCCAGGTGGCGTGCAGCCTCCGCCTGCGCCGTCGCCATGGGCAAACTTGACTCATTTGGGAATGCCGCCGCCGCCAGAGTATGCGATGAGCGCCATGTCGAGCGCGCGCGACACCGGCGTCAGGATGGGCCCACCACACGACCGCGGCGAGGGCGAGCGGCTCGCGTGCTGGGGCAGCCCGGAGGTACGAGGCGACGCGTGGAGCCATGAGGGCGGTGCGGCCGTTGCTGTGACTCTTCGCTGTGGCGGCGGCGGCGCAGCCCGCGCACACCCCGTCTTTGTCCTTGTTGGCGGCCGGACGACGTTCGACAACGGCGGCGGTAGCGGCGGTAACGGTGGCGGTGGCGGCGGCGGCGGCGGCGGCGGCACCCTCATCCACGTCTTTGATGTGACACGTCGCGAGTGGTTACCGGTACGCCAGACAGGCACGCCTCCGCATCGGCTTCGCGCGCATAGCCTCATTTGCATTGAGAGTGGCGGCGCGGGTGGCGGCGCGGGCGGCGGTGCGGGCGGTGCAGCGGGCAGCGGGGCAGGAGGGTCGCATGGGCTCGCGGGCGATCGCCTGATCGTCTATGGCGGCGGCGATGGCAAGCGCATCTCCGCCGATCTCTATACCCTCGAGATCACGCCGGAGTCTCTCGACGTCGTCACTGGCGGAGTGGGACTTGCCTCGACGAGTCTGCTCGCGACGGTGGCGGCTGTCGCGAGGACGTCCATGGCGGCCGCGAGTGGTACTCCAACTGGAGTCATCGCCTCATGGTCCCACCCGCAGGTCCGGCGCTCATCATGGCGCTCATCGAGTCGGCCGACGATTCACCTCGCGCATGCAAGTGCTCACCACGGCGCACCCCCTCCCCTCCCCACAGGTCAGGCGCTCATCATGGCGCTCATCGAGTCGGCCGACGATTCACCTCGCGCATGCAAGTGCTCACCACGGCGCACCCCCTCCCCTCCCCACAGGTCAGGGGTTCAGCGCCCCCGCCGCGGGTGGGCCACTGTGCGGCGGTGCTCGGCAACCTGATGATCGTGTTTGGCGGTTTCGTGCCATCGGTCGCCGGCGGCACTCCTTCAGAGATGCTCATGGCTGAGGGCGACGGCGGCGGGAGTGTCCTCAGCGCGCGGCGCAGCCGCAGCAGCCGCCACGCACGAGGCGGTGCCGAAGGGCATCACGTGCAGCCGCCGCAGCCGCAGCCGCAGCCGCAGCCGCCGCTGCAGCAGCCGCGTGGCAGCTACTCAAACGCTCTATACGCCCTCCACCTCGAGCGTCGCTCATGGAGTTTGCCAACGGTTCACCTCGCCCCAGGGGCCGCGCCGCCGGCCGCGCGGCTGGGTGCAAGCGCGGTGGCCGTACACGATGTCGAGGTGCTCTTCTTCGGCGGCTGATTGCGGCTGATTGCCTCGCTCATCAGGTGCTCCTCTTCGGCGGCTCCCACGGACTGATTGCATGCTGATTGCATGCTTCATCAGGTGCTCCTCTTCGGCGGCTCCCATGAGGGAGTGCCCACGGCGGCGCTGGATCGGCTGCAGCTGGTCGGTGGCGACGGCGCGGCGGGCGCGGCGGCGGTGGCGGCGGGCGTGGGGATGGCGGCGACGCTTCAGGTAGGCCAACCGCTGGTGAACGCAAGCCGCCCAGTGGCACCCGCGCTCACCACGGCGCTCCGTTTCCCCACAGGTAGGCCAACCGCTGGTGCACGGCGTGCCGCCTGCACCGCGCTCACGACACACCGCCGTCCTGCTCGGCCACTCCGACATGGCGGTGTTTGGCGGGTGTGGTGGACCCTCTGGTCGAGTGGCACTCGGTGACGTGGCTCTGCTCGACACGGCGCGTTGGGCGTGGTCGGTGCTCGAGTTCCGCGGAGTGCCGCCTGTGCCTCGTTTGGGCTGCATCGGCGCCGTCGTGTCGGCGGAGCCACGTCGCTTGTGGATCTTTGGAGGGTGGGCCGCATTCGATGCCCTGCCTCTGCATCCAAGTGCTCGATGCCCTGCCTCTGCATCCAAGTGCTCACCACGGCGTCCTGTTCCCACAGGTGCGCCGCGCTCGATGCTCCACCTCTGAATGATGTGATCACACTCGACATCAGTGCTGCCGCATCTGCAACCAACGCCGCGACCGTGCACGTGGCCGCTGCTTTCACTGCATCGGCCGCCACCGTGTGGCCGTCTGTGGGAGCCGGGAAGGCGCCAGCCGAGGCACGGTGTGGTGGTCGCACGACCGCGTGCGCGCTCGAGATGCGTGACCGCCCCACCGGCCCTTCGCCTCCGCCGCGGGTACGACTCGCACCCTCGCGGCTACAGCTCACGCCGACGCCTCCCAAGCGGCCGCTGCGCGAGCTGCCTCCGATCCATATGAGGGAGGCTCAACCGCCACTGGACCAAACGAGCCGTGCCTTCGTGGATGTGGCGAAGAAGGAGGTTTCCGCGTCACCCACAGGCGCGCGGGTGACTGTTGAGGTCACTGCTGCAGCCGTGGCCCTCGTGATGCCGCGCGCCACGACGCACTACAGTGCGGAGCACGTCCGACGTGCCCCACGGGCGGCGGTGGTTTCCGTGGCAGCCGCTCCGTCGACAGCGACGAAAGAGCAGGCCGAGGCGGCGGCTGAGGTGGCGGCTGAGGTGGCGGCTGAGGCGGCGGCCGAGGGTCGGCCAGGGCTGCTCAAGTTGACGGCGCACGACTTTGGGAATGCAAACGAGCGGCTGCGGGACGTCGGGCGCGCCTTTTGCTCGGGCTCCATCTATTGCCAGCCGTTGGGTGCGACGAGCGCCACGCTGATCCAACCGTCACATGAAACGTCCGCCTTGCCGCAGGGCATCGAGCAGGCAGCCCTGGTGGCGCAACGAGAGGCATTGAACTCGGCTCTCGAAGCCCTGATTGGCGTGGATGCGCCCACGTTTGAACGTCTACTGCCGATGATGACGATCTCGCCGGCGCTCGGAGCACTCGAGGCGTTGAACCAGGCGCCGCAGCTGCTGCACCACCGCTTCGTGGTGCAGTCACGGGCGCGCTGCGATGGTAGGCTGGCGGTCCACGTGCTCACGCTCGGCTTCGTAGGTGCACTTCCAACCACGTCCACAAGATCCAGCGCGTGGTTCGGCGGAGATGACGAGCCTGTGCGGAATCTGCTCGTTGTGGAGTCGCCTGATCTCAACGTGCCCGTGGACCACGGCGACGGATTGAGCTACGAGGTGAGCTTCGAGCTCCGACCCGCGAGGAGCGCGGAGATGGATCGGGAGATGGCGTCGGTGCTTGGCGCAACGGAACCGGAGACGGCTGCGCTCGAAAGTGCAGAGGGTAGCGGATTCAAACTCGGTCTGAGGGAAGCGGCTGGAAGTGGCCTCGGGCTGCTCGCACGTGTCGCGAGGGCTTCCGCTTCCGCCGTCAAGGAAGCGGCCGTCTCGCTGGCGGCGCCCGCCAGTGAGGACGCCTTCTACGAGGAGGGCATGGATGAGGGCGAGTTCGTTACAGTCGTCGTGCGCCGCGATGGCAAATACGTCAGGGAGCGACGACCCATTTGAGCTTGGCCCAGCGTCGTCCACGGTTCGACTCATATATGCTCTCGTGGACGCCGCCGTGGAGCGAATTAGATATGTTAAACGTTATCTTTGAGTTGAAACGTTAACTTAGTGTTATCCGCAAATATATTCATTTTACTTTAGAGGATTTGCGCGATTTTGCGTGGCGACTGGCGCGTGGGCCGTGGCTGCTGGGCCCACCGCCGCTTATCGTCGACGCGACTCGCAGATCCATGGCTTGGAGTTGGACCTTGCGTTCGGGTTGCGGGGTCGCGTGGCGGTTGCGCGCTTGGGCCCGCTTGCGCGCTACCTTGTCGAATTTGTAATTATATAATCGGGCGACCCGCGACGACTACGAACCGTTTAACTATGCGGGGCTAGAAGCCTCGCAGGATCGCCGCGCGTCCGCACCTCTGACGCTGCCCGCCTCTCGCAGAACAGCGGTGCGTCCCCAACACGCTCGGCCTGAACGACGACTACTAAACGACCGATGTGCGTTCCTCATATCGCAAGAATCCCGATTCCGTTCGAGTGAAATGAGGAATGCTCATCCAGCACGCACGCATGATCTCTAATCCTGTTCTCCTCTTAGAAGCCCGCCCACTCTCCCTTCACACCGCTCGGCCCGCCAAGTCGCGACCGTGCCCGCACCGCCGCGCTGCCACACCACGTCATCCGAACGTCAAGCCCCCTCATCAGCGCGTCAATCTCAATGTGCCTTCGACGTTCGCCTTGCCGGAGCGATCGTCGACTAGAGCTCTACCGCGCCGGAGCTCGTGTCGCCGGAAGGACTGGCACTGGACCGACTGTCACCAGTACTGGTGTTGGCGTCAGCACCGGGGCCGTGTCCGATGGTGTCGGTAGCGGCCGGGACAAAGGATAGGTCAATACCGGCGACCTCGCCGCTTCTCTTGCGCGGCGCCGCTACGGCAGGCGCGGCGGCGGCGGCACACGGGGGCGCAGGCGCGAGGGGAAGCGGCACCGAACTGCCATCTGAGCGGGGAAAGTGCATTTGCTGCGTGGTGTTGGTCTTCCAGTTCCACTTGAAAGCTTTTTCAACGCCCGGTGCGGCGGCCGGTGCGGCGGCCGGTACAGCGGCCGGTACAGCGCCCGGTGCGGCGGCCGCAGACGGCAGCGGCCACGGCAGCGGCACGGCGGCCGCAGACGGCAGCGGCCATGGCAGCGGCACAGCGAGCGCCACCGGCATCGGCATCGCGTGGGCCATCGGCGTGGCCCGCACCAGGCAGAGCTCTGGCACGGTCGTCCGCTCCATGAGCCGCGCATGCCGATGACGTACCGAGCTCTCGGTACGACCCGGCAGGAGCTGAGTAATCTTGCGCCATCGCTCGCCAAAGCGTGCCGCCGCCTCCAGAAGAATGGCATCCTCTCGAGGCGTAAAGAAACTCGGGGCGGCATTGAGCACCTTCGCGGTGGGCACGCCCGGCGCACTGTCCGCATTGCTCTGCTGCACGCCCGACGAAATGCTCGCAACCATCGATAAGTCCAACTGTCGATTCTTGATTCGCTGCCAGCGATTGCGAACGCTGTCTGCGGAGCGAGTACCAACTGCTGCCGCCACGACGTCCCAGTCGGTGCCGTGCTGCAACACGGCGCGAAAGATGGCTTCGTCGTGAGCGACGGTCCAGCGCCCCCCCTTGTGGACAGCATCGTGTCGCTCTTCGTCGATCACTTCGAGAGAAGCATCCCCAAGAGAAGCCTTCGCAGCTCGCAAGGGCATGCCTGTCTCCGAGCCCACATCCGAGCCCACCTCCGAGCTACCGTCACCACCAAAATGGCCCCGCTCACTCCCAGCACCACCGCCATTGCTGCCACAAAGACTACTGCCGCCACAAAGACTGCTGCCGCCACAGGTGGGAGGGCCGGGCGGGATCGAGTTGGGTGGCGACTCGGACGGTGGCTGTGGAGCCTCAGGCAGGCTCTCGCATCGCGCAGAAGTCTGAATTTCGAAGCGGTGTTTGAGCATATGCAGGTCGAGCTGAGCGCGGTCGCGCGAGTCTCGAAAGTTGTCGGCCAGGCGGCGAATGCGGCGACGCGAGACGCACGCGAACAGCAACGCTAGAAGTGCTAGAAGCAAAAGACTAGCGAAAAGAGCCCCCTGCCACTTGAGGCCGACGTCAAAGATGAAATTGGACGGGAGCGGTGGGCTCCATGGCTGTGCATGGGTCGGTGCTTGATGTGGAGTCGAAGGCAGCAGTGGTGGGGATGACGGCGCCAAAAAAGAAGCAGCAAAGGAGGCTGCTGGGAGCCCATTGCTTGTGAGTGTCGTCGAGCCGAATGATGCGCTGCCAACCAAAGAGCCTGCCACGAGAGCACCTCCCTTGCCATCGTGCGCGATGCAAGAGCCCTGGACATGAGCTGTGTCGCTCGCCTGGACGGCCCAGTCGATGGTGCCCGACGCCGTCACGTGCATCACGAAAGCGTCGCCATCACTGCCACGGCTTATGTTTGTCTTCGAGCCGAACGATGGGTTGCCCGTAAAAGAGCCCGTCACGAAAGCACCTCCCTTGCCATCGTGTGCGATGCCGCGGCCTCCGTAGCCGTGTATCTTGGTGCTTGCCTGGATGACCCAGTTGATGGTGCCCGACTCCGTCACGTGCATCACGAAAGCGTCGCCACGATCGCCTCGGCTTGTGAGCGTCTTCGAGCCGAACGATGCGTTGCCAAACAAAGAGCCCGTCACGAGAGCACCTCCCTTGCCATCGTGCGCGATGCCATGGCCCTGGACCTGACCCGTGCCGCCCGTCCGGACGGCCCAGTCGATCGCGCCTTTCGCCGTCATGTGCATCACGAAAGCTTCGTCATAAGCCGATGCGTCGCGCTTGGAGTAGCCTGTCACAAACGCACCACCCGCGCCATCGAGAGCGATGCCTTGGCCTACTTGTGTATCGGCGGACCTGCCGCCCGTTTGGGCGGCCCAGTCGATGGCGCCCGACGCCGTCACGTGCATCACGAAGGCGTCGTAAAAACCTTGGCTTCTGAGTGACGTCGAGCCGAACAATGCGTTGTCGCTGAAGTAGCCAGTAACAAGAGCACCGCCCGTGCCATCGTGCGCGATGCCGTAGCCGGTGTCTTGGGACACGCCGCCCGCCTGGACGGCCCAGTCAATGGCGCCCGACGCCGTCACGTGCATCACGAAAGCGTCGGCACTGCCTTGGCTTGTAAGTGACAGCAAGCCGAACGTTGCCCTGCCGGTGAAGAAGCCCGTCACAAGAGCACCGCCCGCGCCATCGTGCGCGATGCCGTTGCCGTAAGAAGAATAGAAGGTCGAACTGGCCGCCTGGATGACCCAGTCGATGGCGCCCGACGCTGTCACATGCAGCACGAAAGCGGCTGACCTGCCTTCGTTTGTAAGTGACAGAAGGCCGAATGAGGTGTTGCCGGTGGAAGCGCCCGTCAAGAGAGCACCGCCCGCGCCATCGTTCGCGATACCGCCGACAAAGGTTGCTGCGCCGCCTATCTTGACGGCCCAGCTCTCAGGCATGGTCATGAAACTCACTCTGCACTCAAGGTGCTCTGCACACCAAAAGGTGCTGTGGGGGTTCGGTAAAACGTGTCAGTACAGTACCGGTAAAAAGACACCGGGGGGAGCCGGGACACACACGGGACACACGGGACACGCGGAAGCACAAAGGCACACAGACCAATCTCACAACCAACCAAACCCACCAACAACAAACACCCCGCACGTCAGCGCGACGACCGAAGCCGCGGCCGACTCAACAGCCGCAAGCCCGAAGCCGACCGCTCCCCGCGGCCGACTCAGAAGAGGCCGCCCCCAGCAAACCCGACCCTGCCTCCGCCCGCTCCCAGAGCGCCTCCCCGCGCCTGCTCAAAGGCGGTAGGCGAAATGAAGGCGCGTGCGGCAGACGCGTAACGGCCGGTAAAAAGACACCGGGGGGAGCCGGGACATCTCGGGACGACACAGTACTGTACCGGTAAACGAGTGTAGAGAGTCTGTTTTTCGCGGTCCCACCCCGCGCTGCGCTTGCGCTCACTCCTCCACCGGCTCGCGGTCCGGCTCCGCCGCTCCAGGTCAGGCACAAACAAGTACTGTACTCAATCCCGAGACTCACCACTCGCACGTACGTGGTCTCCGTCGCGCGTCGGAAGCTGTGTGAAGCCTGATGATCCCCGTCGCTGGTATGTACGAATTCGTCTTTCGAGGTTTTTCGTTTAGTAATCATTTACGACGACGGTATGTCACGCGAGAAATACGCCAAAGTTTGCCAAGTAATAATATCCAGGCGCCGGTCATTGCCCCCCGGCACTAACCCGGCACCGTGTTCCGCGGTCCGAGACCAGCGGTACCCGCTCGACTCTCTGGTTACTAGTCGAGTGCGCTTGCTGCAGGTGTGCAGTGTGCCGGAACAGGCCTCATAGAGGTCTACAGTCCGCGCCGCACGGCAGCGGAGATGGCTGTCATTCTCATCCTTCCGTCCCTACGAAAGCCTTCCATCCCTCCTGAGGATTATCCGTCCGTTGGTAGCTTCGCTAGCTACCTTCCCCACGCCAGCTGCCCTTCACCGCTGAGCACCATCCCATTGCCGTCGCCTTTTGCCATCCTCCAACCGAACTCAGCAGCAACAGACGACGTGAGAGCCCTTTCACATTCGTCTGTCACTCCGCGCCGAGCTCACTCCGAGCTCACTCCAAGCTCATACCGAGCTCACGCCGAGCTCTCTCCGAGCTCACTCTGAGCTCACTCCGAGGTCACTCTGAGCTCACTCCGAGGTCACTCTGAGCTCACTCCGAGCGCACTCCGAGCTCATGCCGAACTCATGGCCTCGGCGCGCGGCAGCATGTGCTGGGTGGCCGCCTGCAGCGTGCGGCGCGCGCTCTGCAGCATGAAGTGGTGCGGTAGCTGGTTCAGCGGCGCGTTCTCCTTCGTGCCGCGTTCTAACGCTCCCGCCACGGTCCCCTTTCCTGGGGCGATGGCCTGCACGACGGCGCCGTTGTGAGCGCCGTAGTTCTCCGCTTGCTGCTGCTGCGCCGCTGCGAGGGTGTGCTTATTCTTATGGCCCTTACCGCGCCCGCCACGACGCGAGCGAGGCTTGACGACACCGTTGACGACACTTTCATTGCCAGCGACAGACTCAGCCTCCTCAGCGTCGTCCACCTCTGCGGGGGCCGAAGGGACGTATGCCGTGAGCGCGACCGTTGGAGCGACCATTGGAGCGATCGTTGGTGCGACCGTTGGAGCTCCCGTTGGGGCGGAAGGCGCAGGCGGTGCGGACGCGGGCGGCGCGGGCGTGGAAGTGGGTTGCGGCAGCGTCGGAAGCGACCACGAGGACTTTATGGCCGGCTGCTGGAAGGGCATAGAAGGCGCAGCCTGCGCCATCGAGCGTGGCGCGAAGGCCACAAAGGCTGCAGGTAGCGCCATGGATAGGTTGCTGTGCATAGGTGCATGTTGGATGGGCCCTTGCCAACCAGGAAGGATCTCAAGTGAATCCGTCCCGTTGGCGCGCTGCCGCTTGTTATTGGAACCGGGCAGGTTGGGCAAGTGGAGGGCCGGCGGCGGCTCGATAAATAGCTGCTGCTGCTGCTGCTGCTGCTGCTGCTGTTGGTGCTGTTGGTGCTGTTGGTGCTGCTGCTGCTGCTGCTGCTGCTGCTGCTGCTGCTGCTGCTGCTGCTGCTGCTGCTGCTGCTGCTGCTGCTGCTGTTGGTGCTGTTGGTGCTGTTGGTGCTGCTGCTGCTGCTGCTGCTGCTGCTGCTGCTGCTGCTGCTGCTGCTGCTGCTGCTGCTGCTGCTGCTGCTGCTGCTGTTGGTGGTGCTGCTGATGCTGCTGCTGTTGGTGCTGCTGCTGCTGGAGCTGGAGCTGGTGCTGTTGGTGCTGTTGGTGCTGGAGCTGGAGCTGGTGCTGCTGCTTCATTGTCGAGGCACCGGAGACGAAGGCCGGGCGGTTGGCGGCGCCCTGCGCATTCTTCTGCTCGCGCGCGATGGCCAGCTGGCCCTCGAGCGTCGCACCGACCGCCGCCTTCGCCTCGATGGCTTCCCTCAGTTGAGCCTCGAGAGCATTCGCTCGATTGCTCTGCTCGAGGGCTATGCGCTGCTCGCGCTGGGCTGCCTGGCGCGTGAAGCCGACGACAATGCGCGTCTGCGCGAGCTCCAATTTCACAGCCTCCATCTGCGCAAGCTGCGCTGCCGCATCGGCCGCGCGCCCCTCGGCTGCGGCCGCTCGCGCCAGCGCCGCCCCGGCGCGCGCCTCGGCATTTGCAGCGCGCAGATTTGATGCCTCGAGCTCGTGCGACATGCGCTGCAGCTGCACGCGCAGCATGCCGATTGGCACAGCATCCGCAGTGTACGTCGTCAGCGAAGCGCCACAGGCACTACTCACAACGCTATTGGTCTTTGCCAGCGCCGGCGGTACGAATTCTGGAGCCGCCACGTTGAGGGCGGACGACGCCATGGACTTGGCCGCGAGCGGCACGAACTCGGGTGCCTCGATGCTGAGATTCGTCGATGCTGTAGGCTTGGGAGGCGACGGGGGCAGCCGGAACTCGGGCGCGTCCGGGTTGAGAGTGGGCGTGCCCGCCATTTGCAACTGCAGCCCCGACGACGGCAGGAGCTGCTTGGACTTCACCGGGGTTGGCTCGTCGAGGAGCGAAGCCATCGTCACCGCCATCCTGGCGTGGGATACGTCGATGTCTGGTGCTGCTTCTGCTGCGGGCGGCCGTGTAGAGGGCAGCAGCTCTGTGCCCGCAGCCTCAACATGCGGCGAGAACTTCCGCGGCGTCTGGCTGCCTGGCGTGAGGGAGCGGCCGCTTCCAACGATTTCCGAGAAGAAGGCGAGTCGGCGCGAGGGGCGCGCAGAGGGGGTCGTGAGGTGCTTCGAGGTGGACAGCATCTGCGGTCGTGTGGCGTCTGTCGGGGCGGCCCGATCGTCGGGTCAAGGTCGAAAATACGAATGTCACGAATTTAGCGGAAAAAGCCGGTCACCCACTGTTCCATAAATGGCTACGAGAGATTTTCGAGTGGTGATTTTTTGCAACATGGTACATGTTAGGCGTGTGTCTCCTGAGCGGTCAGTAACAGTGCCGGAGCACCAGTTGTCGCGTCTGTCGCGTGTTCACGTTCACATGGCTTCTGAATGATGGACTTCCATCTCTTTCGCCTCCACCGGCGCTTGCCATCCGCTTTCCAGGCCGTCCTCGCGCCGCTTCAGACGCTGCACTGGCGCGTGCTCGAGAGGCGACTGCAGTCGCGTGGCACCACGTCGCTCGAGGCGATCGTGCGGCCCGCGTTGCTGCCGACCGAGCAGTGGAGCGATTTGGAGGACTGGCGGTCCAACCTAAGGCTGATTGCATGGCTCCGCGCTGCGCACCTGCGCGCGAAGCCGCGCGTTCAGGAGCAGCTCCCAGCCGCTCGAGCGGAGATACGAGCACGCTTAGTCGACTCCACCTTGCCGCCGCCTTCGATGGCAAAGTGCCGGGAGCTCTTCGGGTTGACCTACCCGAGCGGCGGCGCACGTCAGCCGGGCCTGCCTCGGGCAGCAGCTCGCGCGGGCGCTCCGAAGCCCACCACGCAGCAGCGGACCGGCAGCACGCGCGACGTGCCCTTCGAGGCTGTGCTCGAAGCCAGTGGCGGACTTGTGGCCCATAGAGGTGCTTGGGCGGCCTTTGCAGAGGAGCACGGAATGTACGAGCTCGTGAGTCGAGAGCTCGTGGAGGCGCTCGCGGCATACATCGTCGCGCGAGCGCCGAGCTTATGCGCCTCGGACGGGAGCGATATGTTACGGATCCTTGAATGTGGTGCGGGCAACGGCGAACTGTCTCATCACATACGGCAGGCGCTGGTGGCCTCCAGAGTGAAGGCCACGCTCATGGCGAACGACAACGGCTCGTGGCCGCTCCCCGACGGCCTGCAATTTGAGGGCGTCCAACCAATCTCGTACCGGGCGGCGCTGCGGCAGCACGCGCCTCATCTCGTGCTGAGCTCATGGATGCCCATGGGCGTCGATTGTAAGCCGCCTCGCCCCATATGTGTCACAGAGCCTCGCCCCCCATAACAGAGCCTCGCCCCCAACAGAGCCTCCCCACCAAAAAGAGCGTCGCCACCAAACAAGCTCCGCGCTTCGAGGGCCGCTGTGCCTCCGGCTGCGCTCGGCATGGCGCTCGGCGGCTCATGCGGGGCCGCTCGCTCACACTGTCGCGTGACCTCGAGTCGCGCCCGTTGCTGTAGGGACGGCCGACTTTCGCGCCTGCCCCGCGGTGCAGGAGTACTTGCTGCTCGGCGAGGTGTATGACGGCGCGTGCGGTCACAACTTTGCGACGTGGGGCAATCCAGCCTATGCGCCGCTAGGGCGAGCGAACGAGCCGCCGCCATACAAGGCCGACGGCTGGGCCGTGCACGAAGTGCCGGAGGTGGCGCGATGGCAACTCTCTCGCTTTGCGTCGGACGCGTCGGACGATTGCGAGAGGAATTCGCACTGCGTGTCCTTTCGGAGAGAACGCTAGCTTCGTCCACCTTCTCGGGAACAATCATGCCCTCGTCGGGAACGACGTTAATGTCGCAATTTCGGACATTCGGAGTTAACTTCGCAGACGCGGGCGAGCGCGGAGATATCTCTTCAGATCCGGTGATCGAGATACCCAATACATAAATCACCGTAAGTGCTTATTCTGATGACCCCGGTTTACTTACACTTTCACCCCCCCCGGCGGGCGTGGGGAGGTTCCGTTCTTCTACCTACACTGGCCGACTAGCGTGACCCGTGAGCCTCCGCTCCGGGAAAGAAATTACAGTTCCTGATCAAGTATCATACGTTGTAGTTGCTTCCTAGTAGCTTCTCCTAATTGCTTCCTAGTTGCTCCCAGGCGGCCTCGGCCGCACGCAGGGCAGCGCTCGGCTGGCGAAGCGCGCAGAGCTGCCGACCGTTGCACAACGGTCCCGTCGCGTTGAGGAGCCGATCGCCCACATCCAGGACGACCATCCGGTCGCGAAACAGAGTGAAATGCACGCGCTCCACGGCCTGTGGGTGGGAGCGCAGCAGCCCTCGCTGCTTGAGCCCGAGGGCCTCGAAGTGGGCCTCCAGCACGTAGTGCAGCTTCTGGCATCGGTCCATCCCCTCGCGCCGATTCTTAGGGTTGTCCAGGCACGGCTGGGGATACGTCAGCTGCAAAGAGGCGCGTGAGGTGTCGCGGCTGAGCCTGTGCAAGCGGTGGAGGAGGAGTGAGCCGAAGACCCATTCGAGAAGTACCTGGCCGCCCAAGAAAAAGTAGTCCGAGACTCCAAAAGAGGAGGACACGACGCGCAGGGCGCCGCAACGGTCGACCTCGTCGACGCGCCCGCGCCCGTACGAGCCCGCATGCGCGGGGTGTGTGCACCAGGTGGCCGTGGTCAGATAAGTTGGGAGGACCGCCGTGAGATCGAGCGGCCGGTGCACATACCAGTCGTAGCGGGCGGCGCAGATCAAGTCGAACGGTGCGCCCGCCGTCACCGTAAACGCGCGTGCCAGCTCGAGAGACCCCGCAATCGAGAGCGCAAACGAAGTGATGCGCTCGTCAGTGAGACGACCGAGGTCGTCGTGGCGGCTGGCCTTGAGGCGCTCGCCGTAAGCCTGACGAAGCGCGTGCTTCAGCAGCTGCCGGATCTTGGGCGTCGGCGGCAGCCAGCTGTGCGCAAAGACGGCCGTTCGCCAGCCTGCCGCCTCTGCCGGAACGAGGACCCCGTGGATGACCGAGTGCGCAGATTGGAAGACGGAGACCGCGCCGAGCTCGAGTTCGCGCGAAGCTCCCTGCATGGTGCCCGGAATGCCCCAGAGGCAGAGCGCGAGGCTCTTGATTTGCACGTTCTTCTCCCTCAACCTCTCGGCAGTGCGTGCGAGCTCGGTGGCCGTTGGGAGGGGCGGGTGCGCCGAGAAAAATGAGGTGAAATTGCCCACATGTCCCAAGCTGACGACGTGAGGGATCGGCGCATTCAGCGGCCGAGGAGCCTCGGCGCGAAAGCGCGCCATCTGATCTGCCAGTACTGGTAGGCCAAGCAGGCTGCTGCCAAGTGTCGCAAGCGCATCGCCAACAGCTGCTCCCACCCTTCGTGCCCCCACGGCATCCGATGGGCCGGAAGCCGCAGGTGGTGGTGGTTGAGCGGATGCACGGCATGCGAGGATTCCCGGATGGCGCTCGCAGCAGCCGGGGACGAGCGAGCACGAAGATGAAGGCATGCAGAGCCGCGGCGCTCGCCACAGCGCTCCCTTCGCGCGCGGGCACAATCAAGTCAAGTACTCTTTTTTCCGAACAGCCAACTCGTCGCACATCGCATCACCGGAGCCGTTGGGAAATTCATTTTTCCGAAACGCCAAAGAGGCAAGCGCTGGGCCCTCGAGTTGGTGAGTGTTCGTGTGCTCGTGTCCGCGGGGCCAGCTCGATACATACACGCCTAGGGTTCATGCAACGCCGCCTTGTCAAGATCGAGATCATCTCCGATACCATATGACCCTGGTGTTGGATCGGCAAGAAGCGCCTAGAGAAGGCCATGTCGGTCGCCGAGAAGACTTTGAACATGCAATTCAGCGTTAGCTGGCGCCCATTCTTCCTTGATCCCAACCTGCCGGGTGGCGAGGGCAAGGATAAACTGGCGCACTACAAGCTCAAGTTCGGGGCTGACCGTGTGGCTCAGATGATGCCTCGCATGGTTCAGACGTTTGCCGAAGAGGGCATACCTGGGTACTCAATCGAGGGCAACGTGGGCAATACCATGGACTCACACCGGCTACTCGAGTATGCGCTCCGACAGGGCGGGGCGGCGAAGCAGGACAAACTCGTCGAAGTCCTCTTCGAGCGCTACTTTCTCAAGGGACAGGCGCTCTCTTCGCGCCAGGTGCTGCTCGATGCCGCCGCGGCTGCAGATCTCGATGGTGCCGACGCGCTGCTCGCATCGGACCAGTTACACGACGAGGTCTGGTCGGAAGTGGAGAGCGCTTACCAGGCCGGTGTGAGCGGCGTGCCGCACTTCAAGATCGATGGCGGAGGTCCGGGAAGGGAGTTGAGCGGTGGGCAGCCTCCGGAGGCCTTCCTGCGCATCCTACGCTCGCTGCCGTAGACGACGCCGATCGCGAGCGTCGTCGCGAGCGTCGGCGGCAGTGCAGGCGGCAGCGCATCGCTCGCGACGACGCTCGCCTCGACCGAGCTCGGCTTCAGAGCGGGGAGCACTGTGGCCATCCAGGGCGTGCTCGCGAAGCCAGAGCTCAACAGCCAGGCGGGTACGGTGCTCGGTGCGCAGGGAGCGGAGCGGGTGCAAGTGAGGCTGGCGAGCGGAGTCGAAGTGGCTCTGAAGCCGGCCAACCTGGCGGAGTGGAGCGAGAGTGGTGGCCTCTAAGCTAGAGAGACGGGTCGATGCACGGCTCGCCAAATCGAATGCGTGCCTGCGGCTGGCTGTTTGTGTTTGGCGCGGCAGATGATGGCGCGGTGCTCCAATGCGCCTGGGATAACCAGGCGGAGCGCCGCCGCCGGAGTGCCCGCCGCTGCCCATTCACACACCACTCGCCACATCGCACACGGTGGGCCCACAGCATGATCAGGTAGACTGTTTGTGTTTCACCCCGGCACGTGCGGAGGAGCCGCCCTTAAGAGAGCCGCCAGGACCGAGCACGAAGGGCAGGCATCGCGGTGGGCGTTTTCCGTTTCACGCAATCGTACGCGGTCGATATAAAGCGTCGTCCCGGACCACTGTTATAACGACCGCAGTGTGTGCCGTGCTGGAAAATCACACGCCGCGCGCGCCGGTGGCGCACAGGGCACAGGGCCTCCGCGGCGCGTCCGAGGCCCCGCGAGGCTCACACAGCGCGCGACCGACATCTCGCGGTGAGTCTCGCGGACCGCGGCCGGACCGCGGCCCGGACTGCGCGGAAGCCCCAACGCGGGACCGCGACGGCAACCCGGCTCGCGGGGCGCGTCGCGTCCGCGTTCCACACACAGGGTTCTACCACCCCATCCTACCGCATGCGACCTTCGCTTCTTCAGTCCAGGCATCTTGTTCCGCCAGCGACGACCCGCACCTTTTCCGATCACTCCGTTATGAGATTGCAGTAAATCCGTACTTGTTCTTGGAGGCCGCAGTCATCACAGGCCGGACGCAGCTGTCGAGATAGTAGCCGAGGCCAGTGGAGCCCATCTTGAAGATGTATCCCGCACGCGATCCTGCGAATGCTTCCGCTGGCACGAAGGCCACGGGCGGAGGCGGTGGAAGCGCGGGACGCAACCTGAACACGCATGCCGCGACGGTGACAACGCTTGCTGCCGCAAATCCAACCAGGCCGAGCTTGATGCGAGCGGGCATGTGGGTCCACGCCATCCTCGCAACGCCACTGTAGAAGCCCATTGTCAACTTGTAGCGGAAGCCCAAAGCATTATACGCGGCAAAGTGCATGGCCACAGCGACCTTACGCACGTCTGAGGCACTCTTGAGCGGTGGATCGAATGGGATGATCACCGGTGTGACCGTCCCATTGGCGAGTTTCACATCCAGTCCAAATCCCTGATCAGTCAACGTTGTGGCTGTCGCATGCGTTGCTGTCGGAAGCTTCGCGTAGAAATGGGCCCACGCTAGCAGCGAGTCACTGTGGTCGTCATTCATGTGCTTTGAGATGCGCGCTTCCATAGCCGCTAGCTCCTTGGTGAAGGTCGGCATTGTCGAAAAATGTCGGGCACGGAGACCACAGCCCCCGCGCGCACGCCCATGTCGACTGTGAATGACAATGCCGCCTTTCGACGAAATTGATTAGAGACTGTAAATGATGATACCGCCTTTCGACGAAATTGGTTAGAGACACCGGGGGGAGTCGGGGGGACACACACGGTTCACACAACAGATAAAAAAAAGACCGGCACCGGTCCGACTCACGGACGGACGCGCAAGCGAATCCTTGATCCCCGCCTTGATCGCGCCATTCCGCGGGCCATCACACGGCGTCCGCGGCGCCTCCTTCTTCGGCGTACCGGTTGAACTGTTTGTGAGTCACTTCGGTCCGGGACGAGGCTCGTGCAATTTTGGGATCGTGCACGGATTATCACAATCAGCTGGGTCGTACGTGAGTGTGAATCGTGTGAGCGACGGTGTGCGGTTTTGAGATTGGACCCCCGGTGTCTAAGTACTAAGATAGAGATTGAACTGGCGGTTTTGAGTGTCTGTGGCGCTCATGCTGAGAAGGGGGTGGCGCTGTGCCCCACGGCCACGCGTGTGTGAGCTGTAGACAGAGACGCTGCGGAGTGTGACAGGGGCGGGCGTGGCGCGGGTGCATGGCGCCGGTTTTACTGACCACCGACGGTAGAAACACCCCCCACCCCCCACCCCTCCCCCCACCCCCCACCTGATTGCCTGTCACAATCCCGCCCGGTAGCATGGGGCAGCGAGCACCAGAGATCACACTGTGTGCTGGGAGAGACCGACCTCACTAGCGAAATTGAGTAGCCCGAGCGAGCGAGTACTCAGTACTTGTGTTGACCGAGGGGAGCGGAGCCGTCCGTCGAGACGGTGGTGGAGTGAGCGTGGGGGGACCGCGAAGAAACTGAACTGAACTGAACTGGACGGTAGAAAAAAAACACGACCACCCGCGACGGTAGAAAAAAAACACGACCACCAGGCGACTTTTGAGTTTACAGTTTTGGACTTTGTCGGGACCGGTGTTTACTGTTTCTGTTATTTACCACCGGTCCACCGCGTATTCCGTATTGCGTATAATTTCGACCGCGTATGAGAGCCACTTCACCCCTTGAGAGATCTCGCTTGTGCCCCGGGCTTCCCATGCGTGCGCCGCGCAATGCCAATGCGGCAGCCACATGTGGCATGCTCGGCTGTGAGTGCACGGCAAATGTGCGCTACCTCACGACGGGACAGTTTTCACACCCCTGCGTGGTATTCGACGATTTCTACTTCAGCCCATCACAACATGATTCGAAAGCCATCCAAGACGACCCACATCAAAGCTCGTCCTTCTTGCGCGTGGCCGCGGAGGCCTCGAGCATAGTTTGAAGTCGTTTGAGGTTTTCGTCCTCGGGGCGCTCCTGCAACATGGCAGTCAGCTTCATCAGCGGCGTCATGGGCTCGCCGTCGGGTCCGACCATCTTGACCCCCACATCAATGTCGCTACGCGAGAGGAGTGCCTCCGTCAACTCGAAGCCAGCCTCCATACCGCGTGCAGCCGCGGCGAGTGCCATGTGTAGCGGCGCCAGCGTGGAGGGCCCACTGACGCTCGCCGACGCCGCGTTGACTTGGATGTCTTCACGAGCCAGAAGGAGCTTGGCTATCTCGAGCCCGGCCGGAACGCCCGCCGACACGACCGTCATGGCGAGCAGCAGTGGCGGCATCGTCGAGCCCACCGGGCTAGTGAGGGGCTTGTTCACATCCGCCTTTGTGTGAGCTAGCAGCAACCGCAGCAGGCCGACAGCATGCTCCTCCTTCGATGTGGCCATGGTGTGGATGGCCACCGCCAGCGGCGTGCCCTTCGAGCCATCGTCCGCCTCGATCTCGATGTTCACGTCGGCGTCCTTTGCCAGCTCGACGCGCGCAATCTGCATTCCATCATCAACGAGGCCGTCGAGAACGAGAAGGGTGGCATCTCCGAGGTTGAGCGCCGAAGCCTGCTTTTTGGCACCCGCCGCACAGTCAATCATGAGCAGGAGTCCTAGTCGCTGGAAGAAGGCCGGCATGAGGCCAATGTCGATTGTGCACGACCGCGGACGCGAGTGAGACGCGAGCGCCGCGCGCGCGCGGGTGTGCGTGCGCGATGAAGCTTGTGTGGTGACGTGGTCGCCTGCTGCTGCTGTGAAACACAAACGCGCACACTCTCCAAACCCTCAGCACGGGGGCCTCTATCGCAATGGACGGAGGTGTGACCGACTTCGCCACAGGACCACAGTCGACAGTGGGACAGTCATCAGTTACCGATTCAGTCAGGTGTTTAGCCAGTCAGTCATTAGTCAGTCAGTCAGTCAGTCAGTTTCGTCGCGGTCCCCCCCGCGCTCGAGCAAGCAAGCCGCTAATTAGTCAAAACACACCTCCGTCTCAAAGACGGCTCCGCTGCCCCCGGCCAACACAAGCACTGAGTACCGGTAGTAAGTACACAGTACTCTGTCCTCCCCCTGCGCCAGGGGCGTTATAGGGGCGGCCATGGGGCTTGGCGGGGCGGCGCACGCTGCGGGACCTTGACGCTCGAGGCGCACGGTTTGCAACCCGGAAAGCACTCGAAAGATGCAAGGCTGCGAGTTAATGCCAAAACGTAACGCACACGGGTGGAAGACCATCTCGCATCTTTGACATGATCTTTGACCATTCCATAACCAGACCGGACGCAGAGGTCGCAAACGCGCGCGCCGCGGCAGAAATGTGTCGTAGCCGAGAGGGAAAAGAACGAAAATGGTAAGTGTAGCCAAGAAAAACTCGTGTTGCGCGGCGCCATGACCCGTGAGAGGACTCAGAGAGATTGCCTTTGTACGATCCACTCGATCAACCCATGATCCGCCCCCATCCACGCCGCACATGTCAGTTTTTCTGATGGGCAACCGTAGCAGCACCGACTCCATCTCTAAAAGACCATCTGCACCCGATCGTCGGCTTTGAGTGCCTCGCGTAGCACGCCCAGCGTCGCTGCGTCTGGCACGGCGGCCAGGCGGAGGTCGATGGATCGCCGTTCGCCGCGCAGCTTAACGTCGACCTCCGCGCCACCGCTCGACTGCCCGATGAGCGTGACGTCACTGACAAGCTGAGTGGCACTCGATTCGTCGAGCGGCCGCGACACGATGCGCAGCGTCACGGCGGCCGGGAAGTTGACCAGGGCCGTCAAAAGCGAATCCTGAGCCCTCTCCGTGTCTGCCTCTGGCTCGAGCTTCGAGAACTCGCCGCGGATGGCACGCATGGCCATCATGAAACGATCCGGCAAGGCACCCTTGCCGCACTCGGTGGTGGCGTCGACAAGATTCGTGACCACTCGCGCCGTGCACTGCATGTCCTCGGGCTGAGCCGCCTGCTCAGCCTCAAGTATCCGGAATGCCGCCTCTTCCTCTTCTGAGTAGGGCTCATCTGGCGGCCCTACTTCCAGAGCGATAGGAGTGAAGGCATGCCTGCGGAGTTTGCATAGTCCCAAATGGGTTGGCGAGTGCAGCAGCGAGGCCACGATCAGGACGGCTCCTCCCACAGAAAACATCATCGGCGTGAATTCTCGCTTCGACGAGTCCACAATCTCGCGAAATCTCAAAGACCCTTGAAAAAGAGATCCGGACAAAAAGGACGAACGGCTCCAAGACCACGACCATTTCCTCGTGTCCTTCACACCAAAGTTCACGAAGCGACCCTCTCTTTTTTGATGCTTTCGGACTCGAAAAGGAGAGAGGTGAAGAGGTGAGTGTCGACCTCGAGTGGCTGATCGCCATGTCACGCTCCGCGGAGGACGACGCGTCGCCAACGCAGGCGTCCGCGCCGGGCAAGATGCAGGCACCTGAGGTCATTCACATCGGCCGCGATCGGGTGGAGCTCATCTGGGATCCACCCCTCTTCATCGGGGGCAGCGCGATCACGGCATACAGCATCTCGGCACGCGAAGGCGGTGAAGAGGGCATGTTTCGAACGGTGCACGTGACGCCTGACGCCGAACGGTGCGAAGCCACGGTGCGCCCTGTGCCGAGCAAGACATGGCTCGAGTTCACCGTCGCGGCCGTCAACAATGCTGGGATGGGCCCACCGTCGCGGCCCTCGATGCCGTTGCTGACCTACGCACGGCGCAGAGCTCGGCACCGGCGGCGCCAAGGCGGGTCCACGGCCAGCATCGACACCCTCCAGGCGGCAGCTGCACGCACGGGCAGCGTTCGAGCAGGCGTCGCCCACAAGGGATTCGTCAATGACGCTGGGGCGGACGATGCGCGTGAGGATGACTGGTGCTCGGACGTTGACAGCGACAACGAGGCCGGCTCCGCGGCCGAGCCGGGCGACGTGCTCGCAGCCGGAGATACGCCCACGCAGGCTTATGAGCGCGTGAAGGCGCAGCTGGCGGCGCTGGAAGCACAGATGAGCGCGTCGCTCGGGCGGCGCGTGCTTGATGAGGAGCTCGCGGCATCAGCGAGCTACCGCAATCTGGCGCGCGAGCTCGTGCGCCTGCGTGAGCTGCGCGACGCGCACGTGCGCGCCGCCGAGGCCGCACGTGCTAAAAATAGGGAGTGGATGGCTACGCTACAGCGGCTAGGCTTCGAGGCGGGATCGCGGCTGCGGCAGCTCGAGCTCGAGCTGGTGATTGCTTTTAATTGCCATTGATGGCCATGGATGGCCATGATGGATGCCCATGGATGCCCATGGATGCCCATGGATGGCCATGGACTGCCATAGATTACCACTATTGATGGCCATTCATAGCCTTTGAGAATGACTGATGGCCTCTAACGGTACCACTCATTTCCTCTGATGACTCGGCTCGAGCAGGCGCAATATTTGATGAAGCAAAAGGCGCGGAGCGGCGGGCTCGGGACTTCCAAAGCCGAGCTTCTTGGCAAGGATGAATGGATACGGATGCAGGTGAGCGCCACTGATGACCTCTCTGAGCGCCACTGATGACCTTTAATGGCCGTCTAATTGCCTCGGCTCGCCACTGATGACCTTTCATGGTACTTTAATGGCCGTCTAATTGCCTCGGCTCGCGCTCGTGCAACACGGCTGCAGAGGGCGATCGTCGAGGAGCGACTGTTTAAGGCGCGTGCGGAGCGCTGCCTCGAGCGCGTGAGCTCGATGGGCATCGCAAAAGACCTCGAGGCTGCGCTCGCGGAAGAGAACATGCTACTGCGCGCCGCGCAAGATGTGCGTGCGGCGTTCGCGCAGTTCGACAGGGACGGCAACGGGTATCTCGATGCCGACGAGATCCGCCAAGCTCTCGCCAATCTCGGGATAGTCGCAACAAAGGCAGAGTCCGTCGCTGTGCTCACGAAGTACGATATTGACCGCTCGGGCGGCATTGACGTCTCCGAGTTCACACAGATCTTCGACGACCTCGTCTCGACCGATATGCTCAGCGCATGGATCCACAGCTTGCTCGCGCGCTTCGTCGAGTACGCATCACAGTGGCTCAGATTGCATCTTGATTGCTTCGTGATTGCCTCGTGATTGCCTCGTGATTGCCTCTCTGAGTGCACTGTGGGTGTGCTCCTGGAGGCAGGTTCAACACGTCGCGCACGGGAGCTCTCAATCTCGAAGAGTTCCGCAGCATGTTCCGGGACGATGCGACAGGAGAGTTGTCGGCGTCTCTGATGCCGCGCCAGGTGAGAGTGCCCATGATGGCGCCTCGGATGGCGCCTCTTTTGTCCCCTTGGTTGCACCAGCCATCAGCTGATTGTGCCCATGATGGCGCCTCGGATGGCGCCTCTTTTGTCCCCTTGGTTGCACCTGCCATCAGCTGATTGCGACCGATTGCGCCAGGTGGACGAGGAGGGCTCCTTCGTGTCGAACCCGAAAGGCGAGAGCTTCGAGCACGTCTTCGATCGGGGACGTGTCGTTCGCCTGTTTAATCGCGCGGACGCCGACGGCGACGGCGCTGTCGATTTCAATGAGCTCTTCACGTATGTGCAGCCCGCGCGGAACCAGAAGCGTGCGGGCGTCGAGCCGGTGACGCGCTTGCAGAAGGTGCTCACGCCGGCGGCGGCACTGCTGCAGAATGTGGCTGCGCATATTGCGAGCGATGGTCTGAGTGCGCTCACGGACGAGGCGCATATTGCGAGCGATGGATTGAGTGCGCTCACGGACGAGGCGCATATTGCGAGCGATGGATTGAGTGCGCTCACGGACGAGGCGCATATTGCGAGCGATGGATTGAGTGCGCTTACGGACGAGGCGCATATTGCGAGCGATGGTCTGAGTGCGCTCACGGACGAGGCCGAGGACGAGGCCGTGGAGGGCGAAGAGGATGAGGGCATGCGCTGGAAGCGAGTGGCGGCGGCGACGCGGCGCAAACGGCGCGAAGAGGCAGCCGCCAAAGCGTTCGCCGCGCAGGCGAAGCTCGATGCCGATCTCGCGCGCCAGGCAGACGACAGCGCCGCCAGAGTCCTCTCCACAGAGTACATCACAAAGCTGCAAACCGCGGTCATGGCCACGGTAGCGGCGGGCTATCCAGACCATACGAGGACCCTTTCGCCCGAGGCCCTCCAACGCCTCTACTGCCAGATCCAGCGGCATGACACGAGCGGCACCGGTCGTCTCCACTTTGCGGACTTTGAGCGCCTGTGCCGGAAGGTGATGGAGCATTCCAACGGCGTCGAGTTGACGAGATTGCAGCTGCTCGCTCTCTTTTCGCAGGCAGACGCTACTGGACAAAAGTCGCTCTGCGCGTCGCAGTGGTGCAGGGCGCGCGCCGAGCTCGCCCTCATGCTCGCGCAGCAGGCGCATGCGCAGCAGGTGTGCAGGGCCAACGATTCGGGGGAGCAGCTACTCGCGCTCACGTACTCGGCGACAGCTGCGGCGGCGACGGCGCCGCGCTTCAATACCTTTTAGCACTGTTACTCTAGCGCTGGGGTTTAGCTTAACGTTAGCAGGATTAGATGAGGACGGTAGTATTCGCAGGTAGAGGTAGAGAGGCACCGATTCACGAGTATGCGCACACCGATTCACGAGTATGCAAAAATTTGTGTCTGTGTGAGCGCCTCCCACGCACGCCTTTTTCGGGGCTTGTGGGCGTGTGTCTGGCCGAGAGGGCCCTGAAACGAACGAACGAGTATGCGTAAATGGCCCACGACGACGCGAATTCTACACCTTTGTTTTTGGCTCCCGTCCGCTCCGCTCACACGAGCACAATCGTGACAGATCGGCCGCGACGCGATGCCAAAGAAAAAGCACGGGGAGCAAGGCGGAGCGGCGGAGGTCTTCAAGCATGTGGCGCGGCTCAAGTACCAGGATGAAGATTGGAAGACACGCGACGAGGCGCTGGAGCGCTTGCGCATCCTCATCACGAACGGTGCTCTCGCCACCGAGGAGTTCATCACCGGCGAGGCGGGTTATGCAAGCAATATCAAGGATCTCGTGCATTCGGTCGTCACGCAGCTCTTCGATCTGCGCTCCGTGATCGCACGGTCCGCGGCGACGACGCTCACGCTGCTCATGGATGAGGTCGGCGACCACGCCGCCGTGGAGGCGCCGATGTGCAGCGATGCGCTCGAGGGCCTGTTGCAGCTCGCGAGCTCGGCTAACAAGGTGCTCGCCGCGGCCGGCCGGGATACATTCCCACGCTTCATCGAGAGCGTGCGCTTCGAGTCCATCGTCAAGGATGGGCTGCTCGTGTGGCTGCGAGGCAACAAGACGCCTGCAGTCAAGATTTGCTGCCTCGAGGCGCTGCTGCAAGCGCTGCAGACTTGGCCTCTCAAGCTGCTCAGTCCGTCGAATGAGGCGATTGAGATCGCGCTCGTGGAGGCGGCGTCCAACCCGCTGGGCGAGATCCGCGTCCTTGCCCGCCAAGGGCTGCTGCAGCACCTTGTGAATGCGCCGGAGCGCCAGGTCGACGTGGACAAGTGGCTCAAGCGCTACCCTGACGTGGCAAAGCAGCTGGCCAAGGAGCAGCCCAAGCCAGGGGCGTTGGCCCTCGTGGATCGCGTGGCGCCCAAGATCCGGCACGGGGACCCCGGCGCCGCGAAGCGCAACGGCAAGCTGGGCGGCGCGTCGGGCGGCGCGTCGGGCGGCGCGTCGGGCGTGGACCCGAACGTGTCGGCTCTTGAGGCGGCTGGCGCTGGAGCCGCCAAGAAGCCGAGCCTCCTTCGGAGCCTCTCACGGGGCGTCGAGAAGGTGCTCGAGAGGCCTGCCCGGAGCCTCTCGAGAAGGGGCGCCAAGAGGGCCGGGGAGGGAGTCGCCCATGAGCGGATTGCGGCGCTCGAGAAGGCAGCAGAGGCGCTCGCGGCCTTCCACATTGACTCTCTCACGAGCGCCGAGGCGGCGCGGATCCGAAGGGTCGCGTCGCAGCTGGAGGCGAACTTGCTCGGGACGGGCAGTGGCGATGCGAACGGAGACGAGGGCTCGGAAGCGGAGGCGGAGCCGCCCTTTCCATCGAGCAACTTGTTTGGCGGCTCGCCAGGCCGGGGCGCCGCGGCAAGCACGCCAGCGGGCGGCGCCAAACCCTCCTCGGCCATGGAGCGCATGCAGGCGCTGCGAGCTCGCCAGCACGAGATGAGCGCGGACGAGTACGAGGCGGAGCGCAAGCGCATCCTTGAGAGCCTCTAGAAGGTCGGAAGGCGCCGCGTCTCGCAGACTCCGGACGAGACGGATGGACCCATTAGGAAGGTCCTAGGATCGGCTGCGGTATCGGGCGATCAATCCACCCCTTTTGGTGTGCCCTGCCGTAACCCGTTATTGGATCCCTGATCCGCTTCCATGTGGCGTTCTATCGACACCTCCCCCCTTGTGTGCCCTGCCGTTCGGTTAGTGTGCGCCGCAATGTTGCGCGCGCCGCGTCTGCTCCGCGCCTCCGCTCTCACTGGCCGCGCGGACGCGGCGACCGCGCGCGGCGTCGGTGCTGTGCCGACTACCGTACTATATGTGCTGGGTTTTTCTCACCGGGTCGGCTCGTATGCGCCCGCTCAGCTACGCCGTCTAGTCGGTTTTTGCATTTAAGGTTTAACTTGGAAGCACGCGTCCGGTTATAACGTAAACGTTGCGGCGCAGGACCGCGGACCCGGGAGAGTACGCTCCGGATACAGACGGAACGGGGAACAAGGGCAAGCGACAGATTCTGATTTACACCAGATTTACACGGATTGCAACAATACTGTCAATCTCGAGAGTATTCTCTCGCGGCGTGTCCATCTAGAAGCACTTGAGACACGGTCCCGCCTTCAGTCACACACTCAGCTCTCACGCCCACGGGAATACTTCTAGCCGCGCCGCGCCAGACAGAGAGCCCAAGCACCTGCACGGCGCGCGCGTAACTATCGCCGGCATATTGCCTGATCTGTTTTCGACGATCCTCGCACCACAATAGACAGCGTCACTGGCGCTTGTTTGGTTGCCAGTGCTGAAGTCCTAATGAAAAATAGGAGACGCTCAGGCCTTGATGGCCTCGGGGTGCTTGTCGCCGTCAAGCTGCTTTACGTTCGTGTTCGTCGAGAATCGGCGCAGCAAGCGCTCCGCCTCCTGAGCCTTCTCCGGCGCGTTGGCACCGTTGCCCATCATCTGGTGATCGTGGTGGTCTCCACCCATCATCGACATGCCCTTCCAGACGGCGCCGCCCGCAAGGCCGAAACCAACGACAAACTTGAAGGCGGACTCCGTTAGGATCGAAAAGGCGGGAGGCATGGCGACGACGGCTCTGCGCACTCATAAGACACAGCACAGGGGTCAGAAGGACTTGAAGATATTCTGATGAAAGCACAGTACGCGTGCGCCGAACTGGCCAGACGAGAGCAAGGGGAACTGGCGCGACAATCAAAGACGGCATGGCGGAGCGAGTGCCCGTGCCAGCGTGTGCGAAGAGATAGGCGAAGGTGCGGTCGCAAGGTCTCGCGAGCCGCAGAGGCTTTGATGAGCAGACCGTGCAGACGATTACTCTGGGGCGCTTCTTCGGAACTCGACCTGTGGAATGGGCTCTCATTGACGGATTCCTCTGCATCGCGGCATGCGAATGACGAACTGAGTGATGAACCATGATTAAATTGCATCTCTGGAGCCAAGATACCCCACCATCTCTCGTCCAGAACAGCCGCTGCTCAGCGCGCGCCGCCCTGTCGCGCCCCGTCGCGCGCGCCCCACATGGCGACCCACAGTCTGCGAGGGCCGAGGCCTGGCATGCCATCGTGCAAGATGCGCGCATTGTCGACGAGCAGAACATCGCCGCGCCGCCAGCGGAAGCACGAGGCGTGGGCGGCGAGGGCGTGTCCGATCTGTTCCCCCTGCCTATCTGTGAGCACCTCGCCCAGCGAGCGGCGAGCGGGAGCGCCGCGCTGAGCGCCCGGAGCGGCGCGACGCCCCTCGCCTCTGTGCTTGCGACGGCGCCGGTCACCGCCGCCGCCGCCGCCGCCGCCGCCGCCGCCGCCGCCGCCGCCGCCGCGGGCGCCGCGGGCGCCGTGTGCCTGCTTCACAGCGCGCTGTTCACACCGATGGAGCCACCAGCTGCGCGGATGGCACAGGAGTCCATGCGCTGCATCGAGCGCCCCGAGGAGGCATGCGAGCGCACTCGAGTGCAGCGCGAGTGTCCAAAGCGCTCGGTGCAGCGCCCAGGCCCAGCCTGCAAACAAGCCGCGCTGCACCAAGCCCGAGAGCAGGGCGCAGCGCGCGGCGGCGCCGAGTTCGCCAAAGTTGAACGCGACGCGGCCGCGAAACGCGCGCGAAGCCCAAGGGCCGCGCGTCGTGGTGGGCGTCGGGTGCGCGCCGTGGTGGGCGTCCGGTGCGCGCGAAGCCCAAGGGCCGCGCGTCGGGTGCGCGCCGTGGTTGGCATCAGGTGCGTCATATGCGCCGTCGTGAGCGTGTCCTTCGGCGTCGGCACGCGTCTGAGGCGCCGTCGCGAGCGTGTCCTTCGGCGCGCCGTCGTGAGCGTGTCCTTCGGCGTCGGCACGCGTCTGAGGCGCCGTCGCGAGCGTGTCCTTCGGCGCGCCGTCGTGAGCGTGTCCTTCGGCGTCGGCACGCGGCTGAGGCGCCGTCGCGAGCGGCGGCACCAGTGGCGGGAGCGGCGACTCGTCGAGCACGGCGCGCTCAAACGAGAGCTCGAGCAACGGTCGTAGCGATGCGCCGTATCGAGCGTTCGATACGGCGCTCTCCGAGGTCAGCAGGCGCATCCGTGCGCCCGCGGCGGCGCCTGCCCGATACAGCGCGCCGAGCTGCGCCTGCCCGATCGCGTGCCGTCGCTGCAGCCGCGCCAGCGAGACGATCCGTCGAATGCGATGGCGGCGGCGCAAGGTCGCGAGCAGACGCGGCGGCAAGCTGTGGAACGCGAGGGGGCCGTCAAACAGGGCTGTCTCGCCACCGAGCCAGGGGGCCGACGCGCAATAGAAAGCAATCACACGGGGAGGCTCGGCAGAGAGCTCCGCAATCTCCGCAATCTCCGCAATCTCCGCACCCGCCGCACCCGCCGCACCCGCCGCACCCGCCGCACCCGCCGCGCCTGCCGCACCCGCCGCGCCTGCCGCGCCGTGCACCATGTGCTCGAGCGCATAGTAGTTCTCAGTGTGCGGGAGCACCTCGTGGCTCAGATACGCGCCCGTCCGACGGAGGTTATTGGTCGGCCAGATGGCCAGCGGCGGCGGCAGGAGTGCTTCGGATGATGAGCCTTCTCCGAGCAGCGGCTCGCGGCCGGCCTCGGCGGGCAGGTAGTCGTGAATGGGTCGAAGCGGAAGCTCGCCCACGGCCTCGGCGAACGCTTCGCGCGTCGCCACCCCCCAGCCCCGTAGTAGAATCGCTCCGTGCGCCTCGAGCAAGCGGCACACGTCCTCGCCGTGAGACGCGAGCACCGAGCGGAGTGAAGGGCGCGGCCCGTCCTCGGCCGGCGGCTCGAGCACGGCCGGGAGATCGTTGCGGCCGCTGGAGGTGGGGGGCATGCTGCGCTCATCGGGCAGCAAGAGCCGCAGCCGAGGAGCTCGTGGCTTCCCGAGTGCCGGCGGGCAGAGCGGCGGCCTTGCGCTTCTCGGCCGAGAGCCGGAAGCGGAGCCGCTGAGTGGCGAGCATTGAGAGCCCTCGACTTCCTGAGGCTGCACCTGTGACAAGAGCGCTGCCGAGTCGCTCCTGCAGCTCGTCGGCGGAGGTCCAGTCGGAGGCGAGCAATGGTGCGAGTGTCTCAGGTCGCAACCGGCCGCGCTGCCCGAGCCGGTCAATGATGTGCAGCCCGCCGCCGCACGGCAGGTGAAGCGCATAGGGTTCGTAGAGGTGAAGGTTGTCGGCGACGGCATCGAGGCAGAGACTCTCCAAGCTGTCGATCGGCATGCACGTGAACAAAAGGCTTCGTCGGAGAACTTGTGTGTGAACGTTAACACAATCTCAGTCACAATTTCGAGCGCCGTGATCACAAGTAAACGAGCGCCGTGATTGGCAAATGTTGTCAATCTCCGTTGGTTCAGCATTGGTTTCTTATTTTTAAGCGAGGATCCGTGCTCGAGCATCCCAATCTATCTAGTCGCGGGCCGCCATCCGTCTGGCTTGGCCACGCAATCGACGCTCCCGGCCATGTAGCCCGGCTTGCGCTCCTTGATGGCCCAATGGAGCTCACGATAGTTGATCTGGCCCGATCCATCGGGATCCAGCTCGCTGAAGAGCTTGAAAAGCTCGGCGCGGCTCGCCTTCACTCCCATGCGCACCATCGCCCGGGCAAACTCGGTGCGCGAGAGGGTACCATTGTTGTCGACATCCCATGCCTTGAAGACATCGACCACGCGATCGGTTGCGATCTCCTCGAATGCTTCGTGCATCTGTGAAGAGGCGGAGCGCATCGCCACTGTGGGGCCGACGCGCATTCCCTTGAGGATCGTCTCCTTGGACACCGACTTGCCCGGCGTGTACGCGCGGGAGATCGACATCAGGCCGCCGTCAGTCGAGCGTGCTGCGCCGAGCTTTGGTGGGTCCAGGGCCATTCGGAGCTCGTCAAAGCTGATGGAGCCGTTGCCGTCGCTGTCAAACTCCTTCCACAGCTGCTCGACCTTCTGGGACGACTTGAGGCCTAGGGCGGCCATCGCCCGCGCAAACTCTGCATGCGTGAGGCTATTGGAGCCATCCGTGTCCCATTTTTGGAAGGCGTCGACCACCTCGCGCATCTGGCCCATGAGCAGGTCGCTAATCTGCCCCGTCATCGAGCGCCCATCGACCCACTGGACGCGTGCCGACTCGATAGGGGCCAGCTCGTGGGTGGACACCATGTACTCAGAGGCGTGCAAATCGGTGTCCTTCGCGGTCGCGGCCGGCCTCGAAGGCGTCGTGCCGGGCGTCGCGTCGCGCAGTGCACCGAGCAGCTCGGCGTATGCGATGGTGCCCGAGCCGTCCGCATCGAGCTGCTCAAAAAGCGAGACGAGCTCCTCAGAGGTGCAATGGAACCCAATCACGGCCATTGCCATGGCGAACTCGGACCTGCTGAGCGAGCCGCTCCCGTCAGTGTCCCACGCCCTGAAGCTCTGAACGATGCGATTGGTGGCCTCCTGGACCAAATGGGTGTCCACCTCGTGCCCCGCGAGCAGGTAGCTGCGTAGCTGCGTGATCAGACGACGGGACGGATCAAGGGGCACTCGACGTGGCCTCGGTGGCGGCGGCGACGGTGTGGTGCAGGGTGATAGCCTGGCTGCGGACGCGATGGTCCGGAGAGGCAGCAGCATCGCGGCGCCACCGTGTGGCACCGGCGGCAGGCGCGGGATGGACGCTGCCTCGCCGTTCATGAATGCGGACAGAGGCCGTGGCCGAGGTAAGGTCTTCACGGCCGCTTCACCTCTCCGAAACGCTGGAGCTGACGATGCACGCTCAAACCGGGATCGCCCTGGAGGGTAGATGTTGAGACGGGAGCCTGCAGGGAGCTGCAGGGAGCCGTCACGGCGCAAGCTGGTCGTGAAGCCGACGAGTCGAGTTTCAAAGCGTAAGAGCTCGTGTGCGAACTCGTGAGCAGCGACCATCCGCGCCTTGGATTCGGCCTCCTCCGCCAATCGTGCTTCTAGTATTGTCTGCGAGCACATCATCGGAGAGCGCCCTGGTAGAGCGCCTGGTGGCTGGTGCACCAAGGCTCGCAGGGACGACCGCGAACGCCTGACGGTAGAACGCCCACTTGCCTCGAACGTCTGTGATAACATCATGGGCACTCCGAAATTCCCGCGATTGCACCTGGACCGCGAGCATCTTGAATCCTTTGGACGAAACGGCACGCCGAACAGAATCTTGATTACATGCAAGAATCCAGGATCAGAAATCAAAGACGCTATAGTATTGGAATTTCTGAGACGCTACTTGGATGAAGATTGAAGAAGGGTGATTGCTCGTCGCTGACCCTTTGAAAGTGGAACGCGCGCGAGTACTCAGTACATTTACTTGTGTTGACCGAGGGGAGCGGAGCCGTCCCTTGAGTGGTGAGCGCGGGGGGACCGCGAAACTGACTGCCTGTTTGCCTGGATGATGACACGTGATTGCATGATTGAGTGGAGAGGATCGCGCGCGAGGTGAGATTCTGCAAGCAGGCCCGCCACGCACGCACGCGGGTCAGTGTCCCGAAGGATCGCGCCGGCGGAAACGGCCGCGCCCCTCCTCGCCTATAATTCGAGAGTCCATGCCAGACCGGTGGACGATTTCAGATGCCGAGCTCGAAAAGCTGCAGAAGGCGTACGATCGCAACGCATGGCCAAGCCAGCACGAGAAGCGTGAGCTTGCAAAGGAGCTAGGCTGCAACGAGCGGCAAGTGCAGGTGTGGTTTCAGAACCGCAGGCATCGGCTGAATGCTGGCCCCCGTCCAGGGGGCTCTCCGGCTACTTTGGACCCGGCTTCTGCAGAATTCGACGACCGTCGTGTTCAATTCTACAGTACAAACCCGTGGCCGAGCAAAGAAGAGAGGCAGAGCCTTGCTGACGAGCTCGGCTACAGCGAGCTTCAGATCAAGGTGTGGTTCCAGAATCGCAGGCAGCGCATGAAGGAGGGACCTCGTCCGGAGGGGCCTCGACCGACGATGGCGCCACTGATGAAGGCGCTCATGGAGCCCAACGGCGGCGGCGGCGGTGAGTCGAGCGTACTGCCACCCAGAAAGAGGCGCTACGACGGTGACTTTGTGAGCGATGCGCCGCCATCGGCCATGGAGGAAAAGGCTGAGGCTTCGGGTAGCGCGCCAACAAATTGGGAGGGCATGGCTTCTCTGGCGCTCAAAAGCTTGCTGGCCTCGGTGTCTGAGTGCACGCCCGAGGAGGCGGCGATGACTCAACCGCTTGCTGAGCAGCTCGTGGCCGCGCTCACCCAACGCGCCGCCGCCCGCCTCGAAGGCCACACAGGCAGCGCCTCCATCTCGGTCTCCACCTCAGACTCCGCCTCGGCCGCCGCTGGGTTCACGGCTTGCTCGGATGGTGTTGGTCGTGTGAATGGTCATCCGATTGGCAGCGCTGGCGGCACTGACGGCGGCGGCGGCAGCGGCAGCGGCGGCGACGGCGGTGGCGGCAGCGGCGGCGGCGGCGGCAGCGGCGGCCGCCGCGGCGGCGGCGGCAGCAGCGGCGGCGGCAGCGGCGGCGGCGGCGGCGGCGACGGCGCGGTTGAATGTCTGAGGGCTCCGGCAACGCTTGCTTCTGACGGTCGATCTCAGCGTGATGGCAGGCTGCCACCCGCTTTCTATGAGCCGCTCGACTGAATTCGTTCTGTAGCTCAAGCTGCTGGACCGCGGGGTCCCATTGAATCTGACTGACTGACTGTCGGGCGAGAGGGTTCATTTTGTGCGCGTGTACTGGATCGAATGGAAGATGGTACTTACTCCACCTGTGACACGCTGCCGTGTGTCGAGTGTCTGCGTGCCCGTTGTGTCCTCTGTGTGGTCGTGTGTCGTGTGTCAGTGTGTGCGGTGTACTTACAACTGTTCGCTCGCGGGGGTCGTGGGTGTCCCGCTCCCGGGTCGGGTCCGGGCGGCTAACCGAGCGTTTACCCTAAACCCCCATCAGCAATTTGGTCTTAGTGAGAAATCATGGTTCATGGATATATCCATGCTTTGTCATGAAAAATGTGATTTCAGACGCCAAGGTATAATTTCATGGGCTGAGAAATCATGCGCCGTGATTTCATATTCAGATTCTGAAATCATGGGATGGACCTCACA